>Ga0070683_100001775_pt1 | contig 16796 bp, 9 predicted proteins | sample KBSC713LmetaG_FD_64662 | JGI IMG/M metagenome (GOLD analysis project Ga0070683, IMG submission 64662) | Corn rhizosphere microbial communities from Kellogg Biological Station, Michigan, USA - KBS C7.1-3L metaG | ecosystem: Host-associated > Plants > Roots > Rhizosphere ... | reverse complement strand
TTCAAGGAGGCTGCGTACATCGGGCGCTGCCGCAGTGTCTACCTGCGAGCCACCGGTTCCGTATTGTCGCCCCTGAGCGCGTTCCTGCTGCTGCAGGGCATCGAAACAATCGCCTTGCGGGTCGAGCGTCATGTGGAGAACGGCAGGGCGGTAGCTGAATTCCTGCGAAAGGATCGCAGGGTCGAGTGGGTAAATTACGCCGGGTTCTCGCAGAGTCCCTACTACGAGCTCGCGCAAAAATATCTCGGGGGCCACGGCTGTTCTTTGATGACCTTTGGGGTCAGGGGCGGGTTCCAGGCCGGCGCGAAAGTCTATGACGCACTCAAGATGATCAAGCGGCTCGTGAATATCGGTGATGCAAAATCACTGGCTTGCCATCCGGCCTCGACCACGCATCGCCAGATGTCAGCGGAGGAGCAACGCAAAACCGGCGTGAGACCCGAAATGATACGACTGAGTGTCGGCATCGAACACGTCGCAGACATCATCGGCGATCTTGACCAAGCGCTGGATGCGGCTGTCACCAGATCCAAAAAGGAGCCGTCCACGAACCGAGCGGATCAGGAGTGCTGTGTCGGTTTGAGTTAGGACAGGCAACCTCTAGAGAAACGATCGTCATCATGCCTCAGACCGTCACCTTCAATAATCGTGACCTGGATTTAAAGCATCTTTGGCACGGGAATCTCCAACATCGTGGCTTGGAATCACGGCCGCCGCTGGAAGTGACAAGCGGGGACGGGTGCTATGTTGTCGACTCCGAAGGCCGGCGATATCTCGATGGCATGGCGGGGTTGTTCTGTGTGAATGTCGGGTACGGCCGCCGGGAAATTGTGGATGCAGTAGCCGCGCAAATGTCGCAACTGGCGTACTATCCGCTGACGCAATCGCATGGACCCGGGGCGCAGTTGGCCGGGCGCCTGGCCGAATTGCTGCCGCCGGGGCTGGATCGCGTCTTCTTCACCAATAGCGGCTCGGAAGCGGTGGAGACCGCGCTCAAAATGGCGCGGCAATGCGCACGGCAAATGAATCCCGGCGAGAACCGCTATAAGATCGTCGCACGCCATCGCGGATATCACGGTTTCACCATGGGGGCGCTATCGGCCACTGGACAAAGCGCGCGCCGGGCGGCATTCGAACCACTGGTGCCGGGATTCCTGCATGTGCCTCCGCCGGATCCCTACCGATGCTCGTTCTGCTGCGAGCAGCCGGCGTGTTCGCTGGCATGCGCCGACGAGATCGAGCGGGTGATCCGAATGGAAGGTCCTGAAACGGTGGCGGCTGTGATAGCCGAGCCTGTGATCGGGGGCGGGGGAGTTTTCCCAGCGCCGGACGGTTATCTGGAACGACTGCGGGCCATCTGCGACCGCTACGGTGTGCTACTCATCCTTGACGAGGTCATCACCGGTTTCGGCCGCACCGGGAAACTTTTTGGCTTCGAGCACAGTGGCATTCGTCCCGACATTCTGACGTTGGCCAAGGGCCTGACATCGGCTTATCTTCCGCTAGGCGCGACGGTAGCTTCTGAGCAGGTATTCGCCGCGTTTCAAGGAGAGTCAGACAGTTCGAAATTCGTTCAAGTAAGCACCTTTGGTGGCCATCCCAGTTCCTGCGTCGCGGCCCTTGCCAATATTGAGATCCTCACCCGGGAGCGTCTTTGGGAGAACTCTGCCACCTTGGGGGCTTACCTGTTGGAACAGCTACGCGGGATTCGTTCGCCGTGGATCGCCGAGGTCCGCGGACGCGGGCTGCTGATCGGAATGGAACTGGTGTCGGATGAAAACAAGACGCCGTTGTCGGATGCCCGGATGGTGCAGTTACTGCGTGAGTTCCGGGAAGCCGGAGTATTAGTCGGGCGCAATGTCGGGTCGGCTCCGGGCTATTGCAATGTTCTGATACTTTCCCCACCGCTCATTCTCGGCCGCGAGCATGCCGATACGATCGTGGCAACCGCCACGCAAGTTCTGGGACGTCGTTGACGTCGTTATTGTCCTGCAACGGGACGATATTGGTTGGACATCGTATGTCGCGATGATCTGCTTCCTGCCAGCGTGTGTTGCGCGTGGCCGAACAGCGTTGCAGCACGACCAACGCGCAAATGATCGGCATTACGGCCGGCAACGGCAAGTCCACGTCCCGAAAGCTTCGGGAGCGCGAAGACGGGAATTCACTTCGCTTGGGCGCTGGGATTTCAAGTGCGCAGGGATTTCAAGACCGACCGAAGCCATGATCTTGGGCGTGGCCGCACGAGCTGGCCGAACGTTCTGACGCCGAGCCACACGCCGGCATTCCGCACTACATGTTCACAGCCTTGAAACAGAAGACGCGCGCACATGGTCAGAAACGGCAGCGGGTCATGCCCATTGAACCATGCCATCTCCCGATTTCCTTTGAGCGACTGCCACCACCCGCGGAGCGTTAGCTCCCGGCGGAGTATATAGCTGAGACTGGCGAGCACATCAAGGGGCTCAACAATAAAGACCCGGCCCTCAACCACCGGCAATCGGCAGACGCGTCTTCCCGTGAGGTCGAGGTGCAGCGCCCGCACGACGTCGACACGGGCATCATCCTCGAACATCCGGAAATTCGCGCCGATCCGCGGATTGAAATCGAGCAGCAGGTATTCACCGGTTCGTTTGTCGAGCCGGTAATCGATGTCGACAATGCCAGCATAGCCGATGCCGGCTAGGAACTTGGCGGTCTGCAAGACCAGCGGTTCATTGCGCACCGACACGCCCAGCGTGGTGGAACCTGCAGACGCTGGATAGGAGCGCAGCTTCTTGCCGGTAAAGGCCACCAGGCAACCTGTCGGCGGATTGCAGTAGCCGTGGAAAATCCAGTCTTCCGCGCAAGAGTCGGGAATGTATTCCTGAAAAATCAGATTGGGGATATCCGGGTTTTCGGCCTGGTGGTAAAGGGCCAACAGTTCCTTTGGATTCCGCGCCACGGACACGCTGTGGGCTCCTGCCGGTAGCCGTTGCGATTCGGCCGCTTTGACCATGATCGGAAATATGGCACGTTCGATGAATGCGTACACGTCGTCGACGGAGCGGGGAAACGCGTTGTCCGGGCATGGCACGCCGAAGGCCCTGCACAGGGAATGCAATTCTTTTTTATTGGACAGCTGCCTAGGAAGCTCTCCTGGCAGCCGCGGGAACAGGAACCATTTTGCAAGCTTGTGAGCGTGCTCGGCGATGAAGGCCGCGGCCGAATCGTCGGTGGGGATCAAAATCGTTGGACGCCCCAGCTGTTCACCGATCCCGGTTACGCGCGCAAGAACCCTTTCCGCATCCCGGTCTCCGCTGTCGCAGGCAAAAGCCTTGGTCAGATAGTAGGACGTGGCTGCGGGGGCGAAACGGTCTTCGACGACAGCATAGACCGGCACTCCCAGCCTGCCCAGGCTTCGAATGATGCCCAGAGTGCCATGGTGAACGGCATAGCGCCCGATCTTCAGCACCAGTACCGGTACTGTGACATCGAAGTCCAGCGGGTTGGGCATCAGATCGTGCCGATTTATCCTCGCCTGCTGCTTCAAGATTCCCTGCACTTCAAGGCGTTCGCGAAGTGGAAAAGTGCCGGTGAGCGGCCTTGGCTCGTCGTGGCAGCAATGTGACCGGCCACGCGGCGCCCAGTGATGCCCGTGCCGACGAGAAACCGCATGGCGGGGCCAAAACAACCTGCGCTGGCGACGCCGGTAAAATAGAGGCCCGGCACGGAGGACTCGAAGTTGGAGGAGAGCGCGGGAAATTCCTGCTCGGTGCGCAGCCGTGACCTCAGGCCGCCGCTGAGGAACGGCAGACGCCGGAGAGAAAACCGGTAACCGGTGGCGGCGATAACATGATCGGTCGTCAGATCGAAGGACCGCCCATCCGGCCCGATGGCCTGCACCACGGCGCGACTGCCTCTCTGATCGGCTCTCAGAACGACGGTATTGGTCATAATCTGGAGCCGGCCCACAACTCGATCTTTCAGCCACCACGCCCCGGCCGGACCCAGAGCGGTTTTCACTCTTTCGAGGCGAACCTGTTGCGGCAAATGGCGGAACAGCATCGGGACGTTACAGTAGGCCCATGTCGCCAGCCCCCGTCCCAGACCGGAGACTGGATAGCGCAGGCGTTGGTAGGCAGTCCGCCGGAATGCTCCCGGACGCTCACCCCAACTCAGTGATAGTTTCCGCACCAAGAGGCCTACGGATGCTCCTCCTTCGGAGAGCAGCGCGGCTGTTTCGAGCGCTGACTGGCCGCCGCCGATCACGGTGACATCCTTGCCTTTGAATCCGCTCAGGTCATGGTGATCAGAGCTGTGAGACAGAAGTCCGGACGGCAAGCCAGCGATTTCCGAAGGAATATGGGCGGCATACTCCAATCCGGTTGCCACGACGACTTTGCCGGCGCGCGCGATCGTGCCGTTAGCCAGCCGCAATTCGAACCCATCGTTAGATGCGTCGATCGCAGTGACCATCACGTCCTCGACGTTGGGTACAAGATCCCGCTGGAAAGACAAGGCATATTGGGTAAAGACATCGATCGAGACCGGCACGCCCCATGCGCCGTAAGGTAGTTGTTTTTCCGCGCAGTATCGCGCCAACGTGTGGCCTCCGGTTGGATCAGAAAGGCTGGAACCGCATCCTTCAGACTTCAGGACCATGCCTCTTGGCATTTGGCACTGCCACCGATGCATCGGCCTGCCGAAAATGCGGAAATCGATACCCGCCAATTGCAGGTGTGCGGCAATAGTGACTCCGTACGGACCTGCGCCGATGATGGCAACTTGGGAGTAGGGGACGTGGTCCAACAAATCTTCCTCTGATGGCGATTCTAAAAGCAAACATCGTGCCAAAAAGCTAGTGTGGTGAGCCAGATGTTCTTAAGAAAATCCCAGGCAGTCCCTTTTGGTCGGGGTTTCAGTGCAAACCACTGACAGCGCGGAACAGCGGGCGCCACGGAACCGCGACTGCCACCACGACTTTGGAGTACACAGCGGATTTCTGACTCACGACACGAACGGTAAGACATCCTCTTGACTTTGATGAGTGGAATGCAATTCACCTTTGTAGGTCTCCAGCTGCCCTGCTGGCGGAGATCTAACGAGTGTTGGAGCCGTGCTCCGATTGTATAAGTGGCGTGTGTTGGTAGTTCAAGAAAGGAGCTTGTCCGTCGCCAAAAGTCCGCCACGCCACAGAATCAGGAGTTTAGCCGTGTGATACATGCGAGTCTGCGTCATGTATCGAACCGATCCGGCCCCGGAGATTCTAGCCCTGCGCCAGCACGCTTTTACGTGACTTTTGTATACTTCCTGGAAGAAGCCTTTCAGCCGCCTGCTAGAGTTGCTACTCGAAAGAATACCCAGTTTTTCGAAAGGGCTTACGTGACGATGCCGTGCCTCGCGGCGTACCGGCCGAGCTCAGCCGCAGAGCGGAGGCCAAGCTCTTCCATAATGCGGTATTTGTGAAACTCCACGGTGCGCGGCGATACGTTTAGCTTGACAGCAATGGCCTTGACGTGGAGTCCCTCCGCTAGCAACTGCAGCACCTCGCGTTGGCGTGATGTCAACTTGTCTAGTGGACTCCGCCAGCTTTTAGCTCGAGATGAAGCCGCATTCTTCACTGCCTCCGCGATCGATCTCGTCACGTAGACATTCCCTTTCATCGCCTCTCGAATAGCCGTGCCCAATTCCTCGCCGGCAGAATTCTTCAGGACGTACCCAGAAGCTCCCGCGGCTAACGCTTCGGTTGCGAAGGTGACGTCCGGGTGCATGGTGAGGAAGATGATTCTGACAGTTCGATCATTGTTGCGGATCTGTCTCACAGCATCGATTCCGTTTAGCAGGGGCATCGTAACGTCGGTGATGATGATGTCCGGCCTGATATCTTGCGCTGCGCGCAGTAGCGAACGCCCATCATTGACGACACCCGCAACCTCGAAATCGGGATGATCCAGAACCCGCCGCAATCCTTCGATGACGATGTCGTGGTCGTCAGCCAGCAGCAGTCTCAACGGTTTCATTTTCCTTCTTTCTGAGCGGGACGAAGACTTCCACGGTGGTTCCGATCCCCGGTTGTGACCGGATAGTGAAATTGCCATTCACCAACCGTACTCGTTCCTCCATGCTGACCAAGCCTAACCCGCCCTTTTCCCTAGCTGTATTCACATCAAAGCCACTGCCAGTATCTTCAATCCGGAGTTCGATGCCGCCTTGCTTCCCCGAAAGTACGATCCTGACGTGTGCAGCCTTGGCGTATTTTGCGATATTTCGAAGACTCTCTTGTACAACTCGGTAGAGGCACAGAGAAATATCTTCGGGGAGTGAAGAAGGGACGCGTTCGGATTCGAATTGGGGTGGGACCTCCCCCTGCGCTGCGAAGCCGATGCATTCTTCCCTTAGAGCGGCTTCCAAGCCAAGTTCATCGAGGATAGCGGGATGGAGCCGCCGCGACAGCGCATGAACGTTTTCTGCCAAGTCGTTGGTCCGAGTGCTGAGAACGCGGATACGCTTGGGGAGCGACTTGGGCGACTTCACGGATGGCTGAAGGAGCGTAGAGATCTCCATACCCAATGCAGCCAACTTCTGGCTGAGATCGTCGTGCAGTTCCCGAGCGAGATCCTTGTTACCGGCTTCTTGGAGGTCAAGAAGGCGAGCCGTCAAGGACTGCAGTTCCTTTTGGTCTTGAAGTAGCGTTGCTTCGATCCTCTTGCGTTCGGTGATATCGGAAACAAAGCTAACCCCAATCACCCCAGTTCGCGTCTCGAAATAGCTCAAGCCGACGTCGACCGGAAATTCTGACCCGTCCTTACGCACCGCTGAGAGGTTCAAGCCAGCGCCCATGGGACGCATGCGGGGTTCCTGAAAAAAGCTTTCCACATGTCCAGCATGCTGGTGCCGGAAGCGTTCTGGGATCAACATCGCTAACGACTGGCCAATCATCTCCTCGCGCTTGTAGCCGAACATTGCTTCGGCAGCGGGGTTCACTAGCATGATCCGGCCCTCGGCATCGTGAGTCAGAACGGCTTCAGGCACCGTTTCGAGCAGTGTTCGAACTGCTTCGTTGCTTTCCCGCGCCTGTTCCTTGGCTCTTTCACGCTCCGTAACGTCCACACCAGTACGAATCACGTGCTCCACCGCTCCGCGATCGTTTACCGCAACGGCAGTGGACCAGGCGATCAACCGAAGCTCGCCTTGCTGGGTGCGCCAATGAGTCTCTGCTTGCATTGATCCAGCACCCCTGAGCATTTCCTTAAAGCTGTCCTTCACGTGAGCTCTCTCTTCCAGTACGGGCAGAATATCCCAAAGGCGTCTGCCTTTCACCTCTTCCAAGGAGCAACCTGTCAACTGCTGAGCGGGGCGATTGAACTGGAGGATTCGCCCTTGGCTGTCCAAAATGATGACCAACAGGTCCTTGGCAATGTCCAGGATCGTTGTGAGGAGTTTCTCTGCCCGTTGCGCGCTCTGCTGTAACTCGTCAACCGATGTCCCGACACCTACCATCGGGAAAGTGCTGCCGCCAGCTTGAGAGGGGCGCTTGCCGCCTTTGCGTGCCCCAGAGGAGCCTCCGCTGCTAGCCGCCGCAGCAGGTGCTGCGGCGGCTCGTTTCGTAGGTTTTCGAGGACCTCTTTTTCGTTGCACAAGCGCGTATGGACGTTCTCAGGCCGCCGCATTCCGTGGCAGCGTCTTCAACAGAGACTATCACGCCCTCGCTATCGCCAGGTATACGACGCCGCCGACGCCGCAGTCGGATGACGCCTCGACTTCATGCGCCCTCACTCAACCCCGATCGGAGTAGAGGTCGCCACCTTTTCAGGATCCCCGACGGCCAAGGGCTATCCAATTCCGCTCGTTCAAGCGTTTCCCTTTCGGATTAACTCCCGCGAGAGGTTCACCGCGGCTGCAATCGGTAAGGGCGCGAACGATCATGATCTCGTATAAGCCGCTGTGGCCCAGCGCCGCGTGGAGAAACAGTAAACTGGAAGGTCGCACGTATGCCGCTCTCTGTCGGCGACAAACTCGGGCCATACGAAATCCTGACGCGTCTCGGCGCCGGTGGCATGGGAGAAGTGTGGAAGGCTCGTGACACGCGACTGGATCGGATTGTCGCGGTCAAGATCTCTCAAAGCAACTTCGATGATCGCTTTGAACGAGAGGCGCGAGCTATCGCCGCGCTGAACCATCCGAATATCTGCCAGCTTTATGACGTCGGCCCGAACTATCTGGTAATGGAGTTCGTGGAAGGCTCGCCGATCGCGGCCGCGGATAGTGTCCGGAGACTCTTGGATCTGGCTGCGCAGATCGCGGATGGACTTGCGGCCGCGCACACCGGGGGCATCCTCCATCGCGATTTGAAGCCCGACAACATTTTGGTCACGCGCGACGGCCGCGTAAAGATTCTCGATTTTGGGCTGGCGAAGTCGGTCACCTCGCGCCCAACCGACGATGCCACATTCACTATGGGCATCACCGATCCCGGCACAGTCGTCGGCACGGTCAATTACATGTCGCCCGAGCAGGCACGCGGGGAACCAAATCTCACTTCGCAATCCGACCAATTCTCGTTCGGCCTGGTGCTTTATGAATTGACAAGCGGGAAGCGCGCCTTCCAGCGTGGAAGCGCTGCGGAGACCATGACCGCAATTATTCGCGAGGACGCCGAGCTGCTTCCAGCCAGTGTGCCTGCGCCATTGCGCTGGGTGATCGAGCGGCTGCTGGCCAAGGAGCCCGCCGAGCGCTATGACTCCACGCGCGACCTGTATCGCGAACTGAAGCAGATCCGCGACCGATTATCTCAGGCGACCAGTGCACAAACTGCGGCAGTCGTGGCTGCTACACCCAAGCGAAAGCGCGAGCTGGTTCTTGGCGCCGGAGCGATCGCCTGCCTCGCTGCCGGATCGGTGCTCACTCTTTTTCTCATTCCGAAGCCTGTTGCAGGTCCCGACCTATCGGCGTACAAGTTTACGGCGCTCTCCCGAGCGGAGGCCGAGGAGCGTTCTCCCCGATGGTCGCCGGACGGCAAGAGCATCGCTTACACCACGCGCGTTCATGGCCTCATGCAGGTCTTCACGAAGCCGGCCGGCACACCGGATGCCGTGCAACTCACCAAGGCTGACCAGAATTGCACTTCCCCGTTCTGGTCGCCCGATGGCGCCAGCGTTTATTACATTTCCGGCGGAAACCTGTGGGCCGTCTCGGCCGCGGGCGGCGCTTCGCAAAAAGTATATGAGGAAGTCACGGCCGCCACTCTTCATCCGGATGGCAAGACACTGGCATTCGACCGCGGCCGTAAGTTATGGATCGGGTCTCTGAAGGGCGGTGAGGCGAAAGAGCTGTGGCAGGGCCCGACCAATGGCGGGTTGAGTTTCTCTCCTGACGGCTCGAAGCTGGCTGTCGACAGCATAGGACCCGTTATGATCGTGCCGTATCCTTCCGGCACGCCGCGACCGCTCGAGGCCGGAGGGCCGGTGCTGACGGCGCCCAGCTGGTTTCCGGACAATAGCCACCTGGCCGTGGCCGTGCGGAACCGTGACGGGACTGTCCTTTCGATTATCGATGCAGCGGGCGGAACCCGGCGCACGATTGCCTCCGCTCCCAACGGATTCCCGGAGCCATCCGTTTCGCCGGAGGGAAAGCGCATTGCCTATGCGGCCGGCCAGTTCGGATGGGACGTACTCGAAATCTCGATTCCGAATGGCGAGGTCCGGACGCTTGTTTCGGGCGGCATTTCGAGGACGCCGGATTGGGCGCCGTCGGGAACCCATTTCATCTTTTCGGATGCTACCGGCGAGGACGCCGGGATTGTGGACCGGCAAGCGGGGGTGGATGGATTTTCCCGGCGGCTGGGCGACGCCAGAGGAAATGATGCGCAATGGTCTCCGGATGGCGGGCGATTCGTCTTCTATCTCGAACAGGATCGTATCGGCAGACTTATGCTCGCGAACGCCGCAGGGGGCGGCACTGTCCTATTGGATTCCGTACAGTCCGGACGACTGAATGGAATGTCCTGGTCGCCGGATGGGCAATGGATCTGCTATTTACGCGAGGTCGCCGGGAAACAGGACCTCGTGAAACTGCGCGCCACGCCCGGATCAGCGCCAGAGACTGTGGCGAACGCCAAGCCTCAGACGTGGGCAGACTCGATGCCCCGATGGTCGCCCGCGGGAGACTGGATCGCGTATCCAGCCGCGGATGGCATCGATCTGATTTCGCCCGATGGCAAATCCACGCGCAACCTGACTTCACGAAAATTCCTGGCTTACGGGTTCTCGAAGGACGGCAGCCAGTTTTACGGCGTCTTCCAAAACACTACCGGCAGCGGTGCGCAGTGGCAGCTTTACTCGCTGAACGTGAAAACCGGCGCGGAAAAGTTTCTTGCGCCTATTGATCTTCCGGCCTCCGTGGATCGTATCGCCGGATTCAGCATCCATCCTGACGGCAAGCGCTTCCTCACCTCCGTGGCTAAATTCCCCTTCGATATTTGGATGCTGGAGGGCTTCGAGGAGCCGCGGCCGAAGAGCTGGCTGGACCGGTTGCTGCGCCGCTGAAGTATCGCCCGTTTACGTCGTGCGGTAGGCCTCGCGCGCCACTTCCACGTAAGGCACCGGAGCAACTGTGGCACGGATCTCCACTTGGACGTGGCTCTCGACTGTGAGTCTGGATCCGCTGCCCGGCTGCTGTCCCCACACAAACGTCACTTCCTCGCCGGTCTGCGCATGTTCATTGTCCAGCATGGCAAGCGTCAGCATCTTGCCTTCATTAGAACTGTAGCCGACCCAGGTGGAGATACCGGCGGTCCTGCCGTTCTTGGTGACCTTGTCGTACTGCCAGGTGGAATACACCGCCGACGGAAAATCGATGTACTTGGCCCGGTCGCCCTTATCGAACATAGTGGCGATAGCCTTCATCACATCCGCCTGATTCAGCGCCAGAGTGACTTTGGTGCGCCTGGGATTCTTCGAAATATTCTCGAGCGCTTCCCGTCCGACAAAGTCGTGGTCGAACTTGACGGTGGGTCCATAGCCGAGATCGTAGGGCGTCAGGTAGTAGTCTTCGATGTTTTCGGAATAGAAGCTCCCGCCAAGGGAGCCGATCGCTTCGTAACTGTTGGCGGGCAGCCATTCGCGGTAGGCCTTCATCTTCGCGCCTGTGTACACGGCGGGCAGAGGAGAAGGGATCCAGCCCGATTCCAAGGTGTTCGACGAATACGCCCGGGCGCCACACAGCCGTAGCCCGAACTCCTGGCCCGCTTCGACGATCGCCTCCTTCACAGCATCCCCGTCGGCTGCCGGGCCGAACAGCTCGAATCCGGGTTGACCCACCATACCGTGACGCAAAGCGCGAACCTGTTTCCCCGCGATCGTGAAGACCGCCATGTGAAAGAATTTGACGTCCGGCACGGAGCCGCCCAACACCTTCTCCATCACCTTCAACGCATGGGGACCCTGCACCTGATAGCGGTACGTCTTGCGCACCACCGGACCCTTCTGCGCAGCTGCTCTTTCATCCCTCGTCACCTTGGCGTTGTAGCCGCCGGTTTCGCAATGGTACTGGACCCAATTGTGAATCGAAGGACGGCCGACCAGATTGAAAACGTTCGGCTCCAACCCGAACAGAATGACATCCCCAATGACGTATCCGTCGTAATTGCAGGCTATGAACTGTTTTGCTTTGTTGGGACCGAAGTTCTTAAACGTGTTGATCCCGAGGTCGGAAAGCAACTTGAGCGCATCGGGGCCTTCCACGTACATGTCGGTCATATGGTACGACTGGTTGAACAGAACACAACTTTTCTGCCAGGCGCGCTGCTCATCCCGCCAATTCGTGTATTCGCTCGGCACGACGGGGTAGACGTAGGGACCGATGGCTGAATTTCTTAACAGCCGTACCGGGCCGGTCTTCTGTAACAGACTCTCTAAATTCTGTTCGTTCATAAAATGGTCAATCAGTTTCCGAATCCCAATTCATTCTACCGGTCTAAACGGGCTAGTGTAGCACTGCGAGAGAGCATGCAGCACGAAATTAGACGCCACTTTGCTCCTCGTGATGACGCTCATCAAACACATTGATAATGTCGTTGCTGGATCCTATACAGGCATCGAAGAGCGCACTTTATGTTATCAAGGAAGAACCATGGGGATTCGCTCCAACATTCTACTCGTTTTTGGCCTCCTTTTGTCGATTGTTTGGCCCGTTCCAGGCCAGCAATCTTCTCCGGGGATTGTGCCGGTCACCAGCCAGATGCTCCAGGAGCCTGATCCGGCTGACTGGCTGATGTGGCGACGGACCCTGAATAGCTGGGGCTACAGCCCGTTGACGCAGATCGATCGAACCAACGTGGCAAATCTGAAAATGATCTGGAGCCGCGGCATGGGTCCGGGCGTTCAGGAAGCCACGCCGCTGGTATATAAGGGCGTGATGTATCTGCCGAATCCCAGCGATTATATTCAAGCGTTAGATGCCGCGACCGGCGAAGTGAAATGGGAGTATAAGCGCCAGATCCCCGACGACCTCGGCAAGTTTATCCCGGTACCAAGCATCAACCGGAACCTGGCGATCTTCGGCGACAAGATTATCGACACCAGCCAGGACGACTTTCTCTTCGCCCTGGATGCCGTAACGGGCAGGCTCGCATGGGAGACTCGTATTGTTGATTATCGCGAGACTCCCGCGCAGGAGACCGCCGGTCCGCTGATCGCCAACGGCAAGATTTTTTCCACGCGCGGATGCGAATTCAAATTCAGCCCGGATGGCTGCATCATTACCGCCCACGATGCCGTTACGGGCAAAGAACTGTGGCGAACCCGGACCATTCCCAAGCCGGGCGAACCGGGGGACGAAACGTGGGGCGGGATTCCTGACGCGAAAAGAAGGCACGTGGGCGCCTGGATGGTCCCCAGCTACGATGCCGAGCTGAATCTGCTGTACGTCGGAACTTCGGTGACTTCTCCCGCACCCAAGTTCCTGTTGGCCGGGAATGACAAGACCTATCTCTATCACAACTCGACGCTCGCGCTGAACGCGGATACGGGCAAGATAGTCTGGTATTACCAGCACATCGTGGATCACTGGGATTTCGATCATCCCTTCGAACGGCTCTTGGTCGATACCGTGGTGGCGCCGGACCCACGCGAGGTCACCTGGATTAATCCACGGCTGCTGCCAAGCGAACGGCGAAAGGTGATCACCGGGATCCCTGGTAAAACGGGGATCGTGTATACACTCGACCGGCAGACCGGCGAGTTCCTGTGGGCGCGGCCGACTGTAACGCAGAACGTCGTGTCCAGGATTGACGGAGCCACCGGCGTAGTCACAGTCAATCCGGAAACCACCTTCACCGAAGCAGGCCAGACACGATTTGTGTGTCCCACTCCCAACGGCGGTAAGGATTTCCAGGCCGGCGCTTATAGCCCGCTGACGAACGCAATGTACTACGGATTGCAGAACACCTGTATGGATGCGACTGCGATCAACAACCCAAACTCGGCTTACTCGTTCAACTCGCGTTCGAAGATTACTCCTGGCACCGAAAACGTCGGCACGATCTACGCGGTGTCGGCCGAAACGGGCAAGACTCTCTGGAAGTACGAACAGCGTGCGGGCATGATGTCGCTGGTCGCGACCGGCGGCCGCCTCATTTTCGGAGGAGACACAAACGGCCGGTTCCGCGCGTTCGATCAGGATAGCGGCAAAGTACTCTGGGAGGTTAATCTCGGATCGCCAGTCACAGGTTATCCGATCACCTATAGCGTGGGCGGCAAGCAGTATGTCGCCGTGAGCGTAGGCAACTCGCTGGTAAGTTCGGGATTAAACCGTCTGACTCCCGAGCTGCATCCCAGCAACGTCAGTAACGTTTTCGTTTTCGCACTTCCCAACTAGCTCAATGCACAAGCTCAGTTCGCTGGCGCGCCCGGAATAGGAGCCTTGCCGTCCAAAGTGAGGATCAGCAGGTGCGCCGGTTGAGGAGGAGGCGCTGGTGCATCGCCGGCCTTCGAGGCGCCGCGCCCGCCGCCACCTAAACCGCCACCGGCGGCCGGACCGCCCGAGACGCTGATGTACTGCTTGCCCTCGATCGTGAACGAAATCGGCGGACCCATCTGCGAGGTGTGGAGATCCAGATCCAGGAGCTGTTCTCCTGTGTCGGCGCGAAACGCCAGCAGCCGGTTATTGACGCTCGAAAATACGAGATTGCCCGCCGTGGACAGACTGCCTCCGGCAAACGGCCCCGCACCGGCTCCAGCCTCGCGCCAGCGTTCTTTGCGAGCGATCGGATCCCAGGCGTACAGGACATTGCCGGACGGCCCGTCGGGTCCAATCTGCCGGAGGGGTTCCAGCTTGGTCGGCGCTGGCGCAGGTGGTGCCTCGGAGTCAGCGGCTGCCGCGACTGCTGGCGGCACGTCCGCTCCCTTTCCCTGATTACCGCCTCGGCCAAGGACGCCGCCTGTCAGTCCCGCGCCCATGTTGAACTGACCTCTGCCGGTGGCCCCAACGTCGGTCGGAGCCGGAGTAAATGTCGGATTCGCCCGATACGTGGCCCCTTGTCCGGCCGTCCCGGGAATGTAAACCAGACCGGTGGTGGGATTGTAGGACCACGGAGGCCAGACGTGACCGCCTGACGGTCCCGGATTCACACTGACCGGAGTTGTCTTATAACGTGCGCCCGGATTCACGATGGGGTGACCCTTGGCGTCCATCCCCGTGGCCCAGGACACTTTTGTGATGGGATCGGCAGAGATGACCTCTCCCGTCAGCCGATCCAGGACGTAGAAGAACGCATCCTTCGGCGCGTGCATGATCACTTGGCGGCGTCTGCCGTTGATAGTTAAATCGGCCAGCATCAAATCCGCGATCGAGTCGTAGTCCCAATCGTCGCCGGGGACCTCCTGGTAATACCAGACCATCTTTCCTGTCGCGCCGCGAACGGCGAGGATGCTGCACGAGTACAGATTGTCGCCAGGACCGCGGTGCACGTCGGTCCATGGACCAGGCTGGCCGGTCCCCACATAGACGATGTCGTTATCGGCATCGTATGCCATGCCGTTCCAGACACCCGCGCCTCCGCCGATCTTCCACCAATCGTTAGTCCAGGTCTTGGCGGCCGCTTCCAGTTCCGGATGCTCAAAAGGCTTCGAGGGATCGCCGGGAACGGTATAGAACCGCCACGCCAACTTGCCGGTGTTCACATCGTAGGCGGAAAAGAAACCGCGAACCGCATATTCCCCGCCGCTCACTCCGATGATGATCTTGCCGTCTTTAATGACGCGGGGCGCCATGGTGATGGTATAAGGCATGGTCTCGGGAGAAACCCGCGTCTCCCAGAGAACCCGGCCCGTTTTCGCATCCAGTGCCCGGAGTCTGCCGTCCACGGCTGGGGCGATGATTTTCCCTTGATACATCGCGATGCCGCGATTTACGACTCCGCAGCAGATTCTGGATTGCCAGACTTGCTGGTTCACCTCGGGATCGGCTCGCCACAGTTCCTTGCCGGTCTTAAGATCGACGGCGTAGACGATGCTCCACGGCGTGATGCTGTAGAGAACGCCATTGAAGACCAGCGGCGTCCCTTCCTGGTGAGTTTGCGGATTGCCGGGCGCGAGCGGAATGTCGTAGGACCAAGCCAAACCGAGGCGGCTCACATTCGACGCGTCAATCTGCTTCAGCGGGCTATAACGCTGCTCCGCCCAATTGACTCCATAGCTAACCCATTCGTCGCCGGTCTTGCTACCGGTCTTCAATAAAGCGTCGTCTACCCGGCGCGGCTGCTGCGCAGCCATAACCCAGCAGGACAGAACAGCCGCTATCGTGATCGGGAACCATGACTTCATCTGTTTGTCCTCCAAATGCAAGAATGGCGACGAATACTTGCCGCCTCAAGCTTACATCTTCAAAACAGTTCTTTGCTGGCAAGCGCCGCACCCTGGACGAGCGCCTCGAACTTGGCCCACATCACCGGCGCGGGTACGCGCTCGATGACATCCACCTGCGCGAAACCACAATCCGTGCCGGCAATCACATTTTCCGGACCGACCAGCTTCGCGTAGCGAACAATCCGATCGGCCACCAGCCGGGGATGTTCCACAGTGATCGTATGGTGCGTGATCACTCCCGGAATCAGGATTTTGCCCGCCGGCAATTTGCGATCCTGCCAGACTCGCCACTCATGTTCATGCCTGGGATTGGCGGCTTCAATTGAATACGCCCCGGCGCGCACCTGCAGGATGAAGCCGACGATATCGCCCAATGCCGCATCCGCCAGGTGCGGAACGTGCCAGCTCCCGAAACAGATGTGATACCGAACCCGGTCCTCAGGAATGCCCCGAAGCGCGTGATTCAGTGCGTCGACGCGCAGCTGCGCCCATTCCCGATAGCGTTCCGGACTCTGCTGCACCAGGTGGTCGTACATGTTGGCGAGCACGGCGTCGTCCACTTGAAGGAGAAGGCCCGCCTGATGAATTTCCAGGTACTCCTGACGCAACGCTTCGGCCAGCGCGAAAATATACTCTTTTTCCGTCGCGTAGTGCTCGTTGACGCCATCATAGGCGGTGCTGGCTGGAGCCACCGCGGTTAGGAACGCCTCTTCTACCGTTACCGACTTCAAGGCCGTTTTAAAATTAGCGATGGCCGAACGGATGGGTGCGGGGTCGATATATTCAATCGGCCCGACGCAGGCCTCCGTCGGGCGACCGGTGAGCACACTCGGCATTTCCCGCGCGATGACATCGCCGAATCGCTGCAGATCCCGGCCAAGCCACTCCACGGGGCGCAACTGGTTGGGACGGATTTCGAATCCTGAGATGCGATTCAGAACGTAGTTGGAC
>Ga0070683_100001774_pt1 | contig 16799 bp, 19 predicted proteins | sample KBSC713LmetaG_FD_64662 | JGI IMG/M metagenome (GOLD analysis project Ga0070683, IMG submission 64662) | Corn rhizosphere microbial communities from Kellogg Biological Station, Michigan, USA - KBS C7.1-3L metaG | ecosystem: Host-associated > Plants > Roots > Rhizosphere ... | reverse complement strand
CTGAGCGGCATCTTCGAGGAGATGGGCACCGTCGCCGACCGGATCGCCGAGAAGATCACCGCGGCCATCTCGACCTCCGACATCGTGGCCGCCGCCCAGCTCGACCGGGACGACGACGCGATGGACGCCCTGCACCGCCAGCTCTTCGAGCAGATGTTCGACCCGAAGTTCAGCGAGGGGACCGCGGCGGCCGTGGACAACGCACTGCTAGGGCGCTTCTACGAGCGCTACGCGGATCACGCCGTCAACGCCGGCCGCCACGTCGTGTTCCTGGTGACCGGCGAGTCCCAGAGCTAAGATCATTTTTCCTGGACTCGGGTCCGTCGAGCGCACGACCGTTCTTCCCACGAGACAACGCTCCGGCGCAGGGCGCCTCCGCTGCCAGGCCCGCGTTCCCAAGCCCGATCGTCGCGCGGGCGGGGTTCAGCGGCCCTGGTTGGCCACCGCGGCGGCCGACTCCTTCGCGGCCTCCGGGTCCAGGTATTCGCCGCCGGGCCGCGTCGGGCGTAGCGCGCCGTCCAGCTGGTACACGAGCGGAATCCCGGTCGGGATGTTGAGCGCCGCGATCGCGTCGTCCGAGATCCCGTCCAGGTGCTTGACCAGTGCCCGCAGCGAGTTCCCGTGCGCGGCCACCAGGACCGTCTGGCCGGCCAGCAGCTGCGGGACGATCGCGTCGTACCAGTATGGGAGCATCCGCCCGACCACGTCCTTGAGGCACTCGGTCCGCGGCATCAGCTCGGGCGGCAGCGTCGCGTAGCGCGGGTCGCCGGCCTGCGACCACTCGTCGCCGTCCTCGATCGGGGGCGGCGGCGTGTCGTATGAGCGGCGCCACAGCATGAACTGCTCCTCGCCGAACTGCTCGAGCGTCTGCTTCTTGTTCTTGCCCTGCAGCGCTCCGTAGTGCCGTTCGTTGAGCCGCCAGGTGCGGGTCACCGGCAGCCAGTGCCGGTCGACGGCGTGCAGGCTGATCTCCGCCGTGCGGATCGCCCGCTTCAACACCGACGTGTGCACGACGTCGGGCAACAGCCCGGATTCGCGGATCAGTTCACCGCCCCGGCGCGCCTCCGCCTCGCCCTTGGTGCTCAGGTCCACATCGACCCAGCCGGTGAACAGGTTTTTGGCATTCCACTCGCTCTCGCCATGTCGCAAGAGCACCAGCTTGCCGACTTCGCTCATAAGGCCATCTTTGCAGAGGCCGAAAGCGCAGCAGACGCGGAGATCGCGCCGGCGGCGGCGGACGACGTGCACCCCCAGTCCACGTCGCCCGCGACGGCGATCGCCCGATCGCCATTGCCGCCGGGTTTGCAGCCGCCCGCCCCGCCCGGACAAGCGGCTGCGCGAGGGCCTATGGCCCAACACCCCCGTCGCTTCCCAACTAGGAATCGCCGGATCTGACAACGACCGTACTTCCCCGCCAATTGGTCTACAACCAGATCAATTGTCGGGTGTCTCACAGACCTGTGCGGTATCTCAGTCGTAGTGCTGGAACTTTGGCCACAAGACCGCCCAACTCGCCCTCGGGTCACGGCAGATCCACAGCGTGGCCGACTGCTCCTCGTTGTCGATCCCGATCTCGTTGTCCAGCCGCCCGACTTGATCGCAGGACGCGAAGCCCCGGTTGAGCGTGGCCGGGTCGGCGTCCTCGACGATCAGCAGCGCGACCTGGGCCGATTCGGGAGGCCGGCCCAGGTAATACAGCGAATTCTGTCCACTGTAGACGGGCGGCAGACCGTACGCCGGGCCGTAGCGGTCCAGCGCCCCGTATTCCCCGTAGTTGCCGGTGATGATCACCAGGTCGGCCCGGTCGGCCGCGGGCAGCCCATTGACGGCGTCGGCGACCTGCCGCACGTACGTCGGCCAGCCGATCTCGTCGCGCGTGACCTGGTTGATCGCGGTGATCGGGGTGTTCTTGAGCTGGGAGAGCGGCACGATCGGCAGGGCGATCAGCAGCGAGATGGCGACGTTCACGGCGAGCCCAGCGGCGACCAGGATCTGCCGCCCGCGGTGCCCGGCCAGCCACCGAGCCGTGGCCACCGAGCCGACCGCGTAGATCGCCAACTGCAGCGCGATCGTGTAGTACGGCTGGCCCTCGATCACGAACAGGACGACGATCATGCCCAAATACGCCACCGCCAGTGCCCGGACCGGTCGCAGCTGCCGATTGCGAAACAGGGAGACCAGACCGGCGATCCAGATCGGGACGAGCGGCGGGCCGAGCATGATGATCTGGAACGGCAGCAGCTGGGTCCGCGAGTCGTCGCCCTTGTTGCGGGCCAGCGCGTGGGCCATCTTCAGCTGCGGCAGGTCGTGGGTGAGCTGGTAGATCAGGTTGGGCGAGCCGACGACGAGCGCGATCGCCACTCCGCCCCACACCCATGGCGAGGCCAGGACCCGCCGCGGGCCGACCACCAGCAGACCGACGGCGATCATCAGCAGGAGCAGGATGATCAGGAGTTTGTTGTACAGCGCGAGCCCCACCACGAGCCCGAGCGCCAGCCAGTACTGCGGCCGGTTGCGCAGGAGCGCCCGCATCGCGAACAGGATCGCGAGCAGCCAGAAGAGCACATCCGGGGTGGCGGTGGAGATCACGTGCCCGCCGATCAGCGGGAACGCGCTGACCATCCCGAACGCGGCGAGAGTCTGACCGCCGGCTCGCCCGCCGACCTCGCGCGCGATGTAGGCCGCGACGACGGCGGCCGCCGGGATGATCAGCGCGCTGGGAACGCGGATCGCCCAGAGGTGGTCGCCGAAGACGTCGATGCTCAGCCGGGTCAGCAGCGGGGTGAGCGGCGGCTGGTCGACGAATCCCCAGTCGAGGTGCTTGCCCAGTACACGGAAATAAAGCTCATCGCGGTGATAGTCGTAACCGCCGGCGAAGGCGAGCAGCAGGGCGCCGAGGGCGAGCGCGACAAGCCCGACGGGCCGCCACGCGAACGGAGGACGCTCAGGGTCGTTGATCCCCTGACTCTAGATCAGAAGTCTCGGCGCCGGCGATGCCGGAGCCGGCGGAGGCGTCGCCTTGGCGCGCTTCTGGCGACTCGGCGCCGGCGATGCCGGAGCCGGCGGAGGCGTCGCCTTGGCGCGCTTCTGGCGACTCGGCCACGAAGTCCGCAAACGCGCGCAGGTTGGCCAGCGACTCGCCGCGCGAGACGCGCCACTGCCATTCGCGCCGGATGGCCGTGCCGAAGCCGATCTCGAGCATCGTGTCGAAGCTTTCATCCGCGTACGTGAGCACCGCGCCGAGCAGGCGATCGAGTTCGTCCTCGGTGACCGCGTGCCGCGGGACCCGCCCGACGAGGTAGACGTCGCCGACCTTGTCGACCGAGAACGCGACGCCGTACATGCGCGCGTTGCGCTGCAGCAGCCACTCCCAGAGCTCCTCCCGGTGCTCGTCCGGGTGGCGCATGACGAACGCCTCGATCCGCAGCGCGTGCTCCCCGACGATCAGGTTGCAGACCGTCTTGAGCTTGTGCGTGCCGGGCAGCGTGACCGCAAACGAGTGCTCGCCGGTCGGCTCGCAGGGCAGTTCCCGGTCGGCGCAGACCTTCTCGATGAGCGCCTCGATGCTCATGGTGCCTCCCTGGTCGCGATGCAACGCGCCTTCATCCACGTCTTCCGCGCAGGCCGCACAAGCGCGGCCCGAGGTCCAGACGCGCCACGGCGCGCCGCATCGCTCACGACGAGGCCGCCAGCGACGGCACCTGCTGTTCGCTGAACGCCTCCCGGTAGGCGGCGAGCAGTCCACTGGCCGTATGCGTCCAGGAGAACTCGCGCGCGTGGGCGACGGCGGCCGCCGAAAGGCGCCGGCGACGCGCCGGAGCGCCGAGCAGCCCGCCGAGCACCCGCGCCCAGTCGGCCGGGTGGTGGCTGCCCACGAGGACGCCGGAGACGCCGTCCCGGACGGCGGTCGCCAGGCCCCCGACGGACGCCGCGACGACCGGCGTGCCGCACGCCTGCGCCTCGAGCGCGACCAGCCCGAACGACTCGTTGTGGCTGGGCACGGCGACCAGGTCGACGGCCCGGTAGAGCTCGGCGAGGTCGTCGCGCGGCAGGGGCGGCAGGAACCGCACGGCGTCGGCGATGCCCAGCTCGCCGGCCAGGTCGATGAGCGCGGTCGGGCGCTCCAAGCCGGAGCCGCTCGGGCCGCCGCAGATCGCCACGACCAGCTTGCGGCCGATCTCCGGATCGCGCCGGCGCAGCTCGGCGGCCGCCCGCAGCAGCACGTCGGGCGCCTTGAGCGGCTGGATGCGCCCGACGAACGCGACGACGGAGGCGTCGGGCGGGAAGCCGAAACGTTGCCGCGCGCGGCGCGCGTGCGCGGCCGGGGCCGGGGTGAACCGGTCGAGGTCGACGCCGGGCAGGACCACGGAGACCCGGTCGAGGTCGGCGCCGTACAACTGCACCAGGTCAGCGGCCTCGGCCGGGGTGTTGGCGACCAGCCGGTCGGCCTCGTGGACGACCTGCTCCTCGCCGATCACGCGGGCCGGCGGCTCGGGCTTGTCGCCGTCGGCCAGCCAGGCGTTCTTGACCTTGGCGAGCGTGTGGGCGGTGTGCACGAGCGGCACCCCCCAGCGGTCCTTGACCACCCAGCCGACCTGGCCGGAGAGCCAGTAGTGGGAATGCACGAGGTCGTACCAACCGGGGGCCTGGGACGCTTCGGCCCGCAGCACCCCGTTGGTGAACGCGCACAACTGGGCCGGCAGATCCTCCTTGGCCAGGCCCTCGAACGGGCCGGCGATGACGTGCCGGACGAGGACCCCCGGCGCCATCTCGACGGTCGGGGGCAGGCCCTTGCTGGTGGCCCGGGTGAAGATCTCCACCTCGACGCCGGCCCGCGCCAGGCGCTCAGCGACCTCGACGATGTAGACGTTCATGCCGCCGGCGTCGCCCGTGCCGGGCTGCTCGAGCGGCGAGGTGTGCACGGAGAGCGTGGCCACACGCCGAGGTAGGGATCTCCGGCTGGAATGCGGGTTGTGACCATGGAGCGACTCGACCCGCGCCACTATTTGCTCCCTTTGTCGCATTTTTAGGTGTGTGGCGCCCCGCACGCCTTTAGTGCTCAACTATCTTGCCTACCACACATGTTCCCCGCACTGGCGGAACCAACCCGACGGAGGAGGATACCCACATGCCGTCGTCTCCCCTCGCAGTTGTGACCGGCGCCTCCAGCGGGATCGGCGCCGCCACCGCCCGCCACCTGGCGGCCGCCGGCTTCCACGTGGTCGCCGTCGCTCGCCGGACCGACCGCATCGAAGCACTGGTCAAGGAGCTGGGCAACGCCACCGCCGTGCAGGCCGATGTGACGTCCGACACTGACATCGCGGCGCTGGCCCGGACCGTCAAGGATCTGCCTGGGGCGCTTGAGGTGCTGGTCAACAACGCCGGCGGGGCGGTCGGCGCGGAGGAGGTCAAGGACGCCGACCTGGACGGCTGGCAGTGGATGTTCGACGTCAACGTGCTCGGTTCGGTGCGGGTGACCAAGGCGCTGCTTCCCCAGCTGGACGCGTCCGGGCGCGGCTCGATCGTGATGATGAGCTCGACCGCCGGCCTGATCGTCTACGAGGGCGGGGGCGGCTATGCGGCGGCCAAGCACGCCCAGACCGCGGTCGCCGAGACGCTGCGGCTGGAGCTGAGCGGCCGGCCGATCCGGGTGATCGAGATCGACCCGGGCATGGTGCGCACGGATGAGTTCGCGATCAAGCGGTTCGACGGGGACGCCGAGAAGGCGGCGGCCGTGTACCGCGGGGTCGCCGAGCCGCTCACCGCCGACGACGTCGCCGATATCGTCGCGTTCTGCGTGACCCGTCCCCACCACGTCAACGTCGACCGGCTGGTGCTGCGCCCGCTCGCCCAGGCTGCCCAGCACAAGGTCCACCGGGTGCTGTGAAGCCCCAGGGCGTCGTCACCCGCGGGACGACCAACGCCAACCGGTTGCGGCGGGTCGACAGCTGGATCGCTTTTGCGTTGCGCCCGCTTTTGACGACGGTCGATCCACCTCTGGTTGTCGACCTTGGCTACGGGGCCAGCCCGGTCACCACGCTCGAACTCCGGACCCGACTGGCCCGCATTCGGTCTGACGTCCGCGTGGTGGGGCTGGAGATCGACCCGGACCGGGTTTTCCACGCGCTGCCATACGCCGATCCGCCGTTCTTGGACTTCCGTCCCGGCGGCTTCGAACTGGCCGGCTTACAACCGGTGCTGGTCCGGGCGATGAACGTGCTGCGCCAGTACGATGAGTCCGAAGTGGACGGTGCCTGGCACGCGTTGACCGCGTCGGGTTCGCTGCTCGTCGAAGGTACCTGCGACGAGCTCGGCCGGCTCGCGTCCTGGGTGCTGGTCGGTCCGGAGGGACCGCGCAGCCTGACCCTCGCCGCCCGGCTGTCCACCTTGGACACTCCGGCCACGCTGGCCGAGCGGCTGCCGAAGGCCCTGATCCACCACAACGTCCGCGGCACGCCGGTCCACGCGCTCATCACCGCGCTCGACGACGCTTGGCAGCGGGCCGCGCCGCTGACCGCGTACGGGCCACGCCAGCGCTGGCAGGCGGCGGCCGGCGCGCTTCGCGACGGCGGCTGGCCGGTGCTCGACGGCCCGAGACGCTGGCGCCTGGGCGAGCTGAGCGTCGACTGGTCGTGCGTTACAGCGCGCAGTTGACCAACACGCACTCGGGGCCGAGCTCGACGTCGAACGCCTCGCGTACCCCGTCGCGGATGTCCCGGGCGAGCGCCAGCAGTTCCTCGGTCGTGCCGTCGCCCCGGTTGGTCAGCGCCAGCGAGTGCTTGGTGGAGATGCTCACCCCGCGGTGTCCGCCGTCGAAGCCCTTGCGGAAGCCGGCCCGCTCGATCAGCCAGGCCGCGCTCGTCTTCATTTCGTCGACTCCGTGTGGATAGCCGGGCGGCTCGGCGCCGACCGCCTCCAGCGCGCGGGCGCGCAGCTTCTCAAACGCGGCCGCCGAGACGACCGGGTTCTGGAAGAACGAGCCGACCGAATACGTGTCCCGGTCGTCGTTGTCGAGCACCATGCCCTTGCTCGCCCGGACCGTCAGCACGGCCGCGCGGACGTCCTCGAGCGGCTTGCGGTCACCGGGCGCGATGTCCAGGACCCGGACGAGGTCCTGGTAGCGGATCGGCCCGGAAAGCTTGTCCCGACGTAGCCGGAACGTCACGTCGAGCACCACGTAGCGGCTGCTGCGCTTGAACACGCTCGTCCGGAAGCCGAAGCGGCACTCCTGGGCGGTCATCGGGCGCACCTCATCGGCCGCCGTGTCCAGGACGGTCACCGAGTCGAGCAATTCAGCCATCTCACGGCCGTATGCGCCGACGTTCTGGATCGGCGTACCGCCGGTCGACCCCGGAATGCCGGACAGGAACTCGATGTCGGCCAGCCCCTCGGCAACCGCCAACGCGACGACGTCGTCCCAGGAATGCCCGGCCTCGACGGTGACCAGGACGCCCTCGCCGTCGTTGGCGATCCGTACGCCGGACGAACGGATCAGGATGACGGTGCCGTCGAACCCCGCGTCGCCGACGAGGACGTTGCTTCCGCCGGCCAGGACGAGGCGCGGGTCGCCGGCCTCCCGGACGGCCTGGACGAGCTCGTCCCGGTCGTGCGCGACGACAAGACGGCGCGCATCGCCACCGAGACGGAGCGTGGTGTAACCCGCAATGCGTTGTGGCACGGCAGTAAGCCTAGGCCCTGTCTCGAAGCGCGGGCCGAGGCGAGGCGTGGTTCCAGGCGGCGTCTGCGTCCGCCGCCGCCCGGTCACCCGCTTCGAGACAGGGCCTTAGGGTTAGGTACACAATGGGGGCGGACGGGGAGGGGATCACGATGAGCAAACCACAGCTCAACAAGGATTTCTGGCTGGGTGCGCTGCGGGCCGAGGGAGACGCCTTCCGGGCCGCGGTGGCCGGCGCGCCCGATCTGGCCGCCCCGGTGCCGACCTGTCCGGACTGGAGCATCGCCGAGCTCACCAGCCACGTGGCCAACCTCTACAACCGCGTTCGGCGGCTGATCACCACCGGCTCGCTCGGACGCCCGGAGGACTGGGGCACCCCCAAGCCGACCGGCCCGCTCGAGGAGGTGATCACCCAGTGGACCGACGAGTTCGTGGAGTTACTGGCCGCCCTGGACGCCGTCGACCCCGAGCAGCCGACGTGGAACTGGGCCCCGCAGGCCAAGAAGGCCGTCTTCTGGCACCGGCGGATGGCCCACGAAACGGCCGTGCACCGGTGGGACGCCCAGCTGGCGGCGACCGGTTTGACCGAGCCGATCGAGGCCAAGCTGGCCAGTGACGGGATCACCGAGATCCTCGACACCTGGCTGCCGGCCGGACGGCGGAAGGGCGCGGCCGACCACACCGGCATGATCGCCCTGCACGCGACCGATCTTGAGCAGGTCTGGTACGTGCGCCTGCGCGGCGTCGGGGTCGCCCTCCTCGACACCGACACCCTCCTCGACAGCGACGACCACCACGAGCGGGCGACGGCCAGCGGCTCGGCCAGCGACGTGCTGCTCGCGCTGTACGGCCGGATCTCCTACGACGCGCTGACCGTGGGTGGCGATCTTGCGCTGCTCGAGGGCCTCCGGGTCGGCTAGCGCTCGAGCTCGATCGGCTGGCCGAGGATCCGCCGGGTCATGAGGGTCCCGCCGGCGACGGCGGCCGGGACGACGACGAGCGCGGCCAGCGGGATCAGCAGGAGCAGGAAGACCGGGATGCCGAAGCCGAGCGCCATCGGCCGGTTGGCCCGCAGCAGCGTCCGGCGCTCCTTGAGAAACATCCCACGCCGGTTGAACGGGATGCCGGTCAGCTCGACGGCGATCAGCCAGCCGCCGACGATCGTGTTGACGACGGGGACGACGACCTGCCCGACGATCGGGATGAACCCGATGAAGAAGAGCGGGATATTGATCGCGATACCCAGGGCGATCAGCCGGATCGAGTCGAGCAGGTTGCGCCGGATCGTGCGATACCACGGCAGCTCGACCCCGCCCGGGGTGCCGCCGAGGCGGTCCTCGACCCGCTCGGAGATCACCTCGTAGAACGGGTCACCGATCAGCAGCGTCAGGGCGGTGTACGTGAGCACCGCGACCGCCAGCGAGCCGCCCACCAGGGCGATCACTACGAAGACCCGCAGCGTCGTCTGCCAGCCGCTGGACCAGTCGTCGGCAAACGGGGTGACCCAGTCGGCGATATCGCCGGCGAAGACCCACAGCGTGATCAGCCCGGCCGTGACCACCAGGAACGAGATGACGGCCGGGATGGCGCCGAGCAGGACGAGGCGCGGGCTGCGCGCGAAGGCGGCGAAGCCCCGGCCCAGGAGGCGAGTGCCGGAAAAGAAGTCGGAGCCGGCAGAGACCCCGGCAGAGACAGCGGGATGACGATCCACGCCGCGCACTTTAGCGCCTGCTTCAAGAGGGACGGCCGGACGGCGCTCGGGCCTGTATCAAACCGGCCCTAGCCTAGTGGTTGAGGAACCCCGAGATGCGCTCGCGCAGATCGGCCCGCTGGGTCCAGACGACCCCGGGCCGGTCGTAGATGTGCAGGGCTGCATTGGGCAGGGCGGCGGCCAGCTGCTCGGCCACCGTGGCCGGATGCAGGTCGTCGCCCCGGCAGCCGATGACCAGGGCCGGCGCCGTCACCGCGGCGAGCGACTGCCGGTCCTCGATGGCAACCTCGGCCGGCAGGCTGGCCAGGCCCTCGGCGAGCCCGTGGTGCATGAGTTGATCGAGGCGCTGGCGCAGGAACGCCCAGACTGCGGGCGTGTTGCGCAACTGTGCGGGCGCCTCGAGGGCCAGCACGTCGGCGATCGTGGCTGCGTCGCCGTCTTCGATGGCCTCCAGCAGGGCGGTCAGCCGCTGTTCGGCGGCCGCCGGGCGGGGCTCGTCGAGCACGGCCGGCAGGAAGAACACGGCCCGCTCGAAGCGGGTGGGGTGGTCGGCCAGCAGCCGGGCCAGCGCGCCGCCCCCGAGGCTGACGCCGAGTGCCCGGGTCGCGCCCGACAGGTCGGCCACCGCGCGCAGGTCACGGGCCAGGTCGGCGTAGGTCCACCGGCCGCCCGGCGAGGCCGACCGGCCGTGGCCGCGGAAGTGGAAGAAAACCTTGCGGCCGGCGACGGCGCTGCCCAGCGGCCGGGTGTCGGCGATGCTGCCGCCCAGGCCGTGGGCGAAGACGGTGGTCGGCGGCCCCTCGCCGGTGGTCGACCACTCCAGTTCCACCCCGTGCGGGGTGGCGATCTGCTCGGTTGGGGGCGCCGGAAGTGTCGGCCGTCCGGTCTGCGGTCCGCGGGTGACCGGCGGCCGGTAGCGGTCGGGGCGCCCGTCCGGCGGCGGGGGCCAGCGGAAATCCATTACCAGGAGCCGTGCCCATCCACGGCGTCACGCAGCGCCGGTCGCACGTCCAGAAGATAGACCGCGGCGATGCCGATCGCGATCAACGGGAAGATGGTGAGGATGCCGCCGAGCAGGTAGGGCGAGATAGCGGTCAACAGCAGCCCGCCGCCGATCAGGCTCAGCCAGGCCACCTTGGACATGGTGCCGATGGCCGGAAAGGCCTCGGCCCGCTGCACCACGCAGTGCAGCAGCGCGGCGACCTCCACCACGAGGCAGAAGAGCCACAGCGCCAGATTGAACCAGCTCAGGATCGATGGGTAGAAGATCGGGGCGGCTTGTGCCATGAGTCGAGCTTATTCCGTGGTAGCGGTGAACGCCGCAGCGGTGCCGGATAACAGCCCGGCACCGCTCGGCGACCTCTATCAGGCGCGCTTGGCCGGGGCCTTCTTGGCGGTGGCCTTCTTGGCGGCGGCCTGCTTCTGGGTGGTCGTCGTGGTCACCGTGCCGGCGGCCGGCGCGACCTCGATCGCGGCCTCGGCGGTGCGCACGTTACGCACAACCCGCTCGCCGCGCACGATCAGCTCGCTGTAGACCGCGGCGGCCCGCTCGCTGGCCTGCTGGGCGCCGGCGACCAGGGTCGCGGCGTTGCGCCGGGCGGCGTCGCGCAGCCGGTCGAGGTCGACGCGCAGGTTGGCCTCGGACACTGCGCCGCCCACGGCCGGGGCGATCTCGGCGACCCGCTCGCGGAACTGGGCCACCTGCTCCGGCAGCTTGCGCAGGCGCTGGTAGGCGAGGTCACCGGCGCCGGCGGCCGCGTAGAGCGGGGCCGGGATCTTGCGGGTGTTGGTGTTGGTGGTCGTCATGAGGTCTCCTCGGGATCGGCTACTGGGTCCGACTGATCCACAGCCTCCCGCGCGTTCTCACGGCGGAACGTCTCGTAGATCTGGGTCAGGGATTGCTTCTGCGCCACCGTCAGATCAGCGTCGGCGGCGATGGCGGCCAGCACGTCGTGCCCCTCCCGGTCGAGAAGACCGGCCCGGAGATACATCATCGGGGTGGAGACCCGCAGCGCGTTGGCCAGCTGGGCGAGCACCTCGGCGCTCGGCTTGCGCAACCCGCGCTCGATCTGGCTGAGGTACGGGTTGCTGACACCCGCCTGCTCGGCGAGTTGACGGAGCGAGATGCGTGCGTTTCTCCGCAGGTCACGGATGAACGCACCCAGGTCGCGCGGCTCGTCTGTCACGCTTTCGACGGTACCCGCGGGTGCTAACTCTTGCAAGCAAAACGCTAGCAATAGCTAGCGTGAGTCCTGTCACCCAACGCCCAGCATTGCGCGCGCCTCATCCGTCGACAACGGCGGCCGCTGGGCCAACCGGGCAAATGCCGCCGCTCGGGCCACCAGCTGGGCGTTGTTTTCGACGGGCTTGCCCTTTTCGTAGGTGACTGTATCTTCCATCCCGACCCGCAGGTGGCCACCGGCACTCAGCGAGCAGAGCAGCACCGGCAGCGTGGTCCGGCCGATGCCGGTCGCCGAGAACGTGGTGCCCTGCGGTAGGTCGTTGACCGCCTGGGCGCAGGCGACCAGCGCCGCCGCTGTGCCCGGCATCCCGCCCGGCACTCCCATCACGAAGTCGACGTGCACGTGCCCGCCGGCCGGCAGCCCGTATTTGCCGAGCAGCCGCTGCAGCGCGGCCAGGTGGCCGAGGTCGAAGATCTCGTACTCAGGCACGATCCCGCGCTCCTGCATCCGCGTGTGCAGGTCGACGATGAACGCCCACCGGTTCATGAAGACGTCGTCGCCGAAGTTGACAGTGCCCATCGTGCACGAGGCCATGTCCGGCTCAGCGTCGAGGACGCGCAGCCGGTCGGACTCCGGATCGGTGACCGCGCCTCCGCTGGACAGCTGCACGATCAGGTCGGTCTCGGCCCGCAGGGCGGCCACGGTGTCCTTGAGCCGGCCCAGGTCGAGCGTCGGCTGGGCGGCGTCGTCGCGGATGTGGACGTGGACGACGCTCGCCCCGACCGCGGCGCAGTCCTTGGCCGTCGCGACCAACTCGGTGAGGGTGACCGGCAATGCCGGCACATCCGCCTTGGCCGACTCGGCCCCGGTCGGCGCCACGGTGATCAGCGTGCCAGTCATGAATCCTCCGGATCGATCGCGGCCGTCGACTCGCCGACCCGCAGGACCGCGTCGGCCGCCACATTCTGCTTGACCACTGCCAGGGCGACCATGCCGAGCTCGTGGTGGCGCACCGCGGTGCCGACGAAGCCGACCGCCCGGCCGTCGGCGGCCAGCACCGGCGTGTGCCGCTCGGGCAGCTCGTCGGTGGTGATCCCATCCAGGTGCAGCAGGACCAGCTTGCGCGGCGGCCGGCCCAGGTGATGCACCCGAGAAACGGTCTCCTGCCCGCGATAGCAACCCTTTTCCAGGTGTACCGCGGGAGCCGTCCAGCCCACCTCGGCCGGAAGCGTCCGATGGTCGGTCTCGAAGCCGAACCGGGGTCGCCGGGCGGCCACCCGCAGCGCCTCGTAGGCCCAGAGGCCCACGGTCGGCACCCCGAGCTCGGCGATCACGTCGGGCGCGGAGGCGCGCGGCACCAGCAGGTCGGCCCCGCCCTGAACCCGGCGCACCCAGCCACCGAAGTCGGGGACCGCAGCGGCCGCGTACACGGTGGAAGGCCGCGGCGGCACGGAACCGGTAGCGAATTTGGCGCCCGGCACGGCCAGCACGTCGGGCGTGAACAGGGGGCCCACGCCGAGGGAGACGAGGACCTCGTCGGTTTGCGGGCCGGCCAGCGACAGCAGCGCCCAGTCGGCGGTCGCGTCGGACGGCTCGACGCGCATCAGGAAGCGCATCCGCTCAAGGAAGGTCAGCAGCCCCGCCCCGCTGCCCGGCTCGGTGTCCAGCCAGGTCGTCGCGCCGTCGTCGACGAGCAGCGCGTGTTGCTCGACATGCCCGTGCGGAGACAGGACGAGCAGCTCGCTGCCGGTCATCGGGGCGAGGTCGGTGAGGTGCTGGGTGGTCAGGCTGTGCAGCCAGGTCAGCCGATCCTCGCCGGGCAGCGCGAGCACCTCCCGGTGGGACCGGTCGACGACCCCGGCCGCGGTCTCCAGCGTGCGCTGCTCCTTGACCGGGTCGCCGAAGTGCGCGACCGCGTCGGCGTCGGGGCTCTGCGGATCGAGGCGGCCGACAAGCACCGGTGCGCTCAACATGGTGCCTCCTGGTCGCTCCGCTGCGCGTCTTCAGCGCCCGTCTTCCGATGAGGCCGACCGAGCGCTACCTGAGATCCAGCCACCCGACGGCGCTCCGCTACGCTTAACACCCCGGCTCCTCTCCCGCGCAACCGGCGCACAGGCCGAAGAGCGCGACGTGTCCGATGTCCAGCAGGAAGCCCTTGGTGCCCTGCAACTGGGCGACCAGCTCACTCAGCGAGGTGGTCGGCAACTCCTCGATCGCACCGCAGCCCCGGCACACCAGGTGGGCGTGCTGGTGCTCGCCGACCGGGTGGTAGGTCGGGGCGCCGTGCGTGAGGTGCGCGTGGGTGACCAGATTGAGCTCCTCGAGGAGCTCGAGCGTCCGGTAGACGGTGGTGATGTTCACTCCGGCCGCCCGCTCGGCGACCGCGGCGTGGATCTGGTCCGGGGTGGCGTGCTCGAGCTCGTAGACGGCCTCCAGCACGAGCTGGCGGGGCGCGGTCAGCCGCAGACCGCGGGCGCGCAGCACCTCGGCCAGATCAGACCGCGAGCCGGAGTCAGCCACGCACCGAATCCTATGCCGCCTGCGGATACGATGCGGTGTGTGGAGCAGCACCCGGTGGTAGCGGTCCTCGGCAAGGGTGTCGTGCCCGCCGAGACCCCCCTCCTGCGCGCCGACGACCTTGGCGTGCTACGCGGCGACGGCGTCTTCGAAACCATCTACGTCCGGCACGGCGAACCCTGGCTGCTGGCCGAGCACCTGGATCGCATGGCCAAGTCGGCGGCGATCCTGGAGATCGGGCTGCCGCCCCGCGCGGCCCTCGAGGAGCTGGCCGCCGAGACGCTGGCCGCGTGGCCCCACTCCATCGAGGGAGCGTTCCGCATCATTTGTACGCGGGGAGCCGAGCACGGCGACGGCTCGCCGACGGTGTTCGCCACGCTGAGCGAGATCGCCCCCGAGCGACGCATCGCCCGCCGGGACGGCGTGACGGTGGTGACGGCCGCACTCGGCTACGCGGTGGGCGTCCGCGACGATGCGCCGTGGCTCCTCGGCGGGGCCAAGACGCTCTCCTACGCGGTCAACATGGCGAGCATGCGCCACGGCGGCAAGCAGGGCGCGGACGAGGTGCTGTGGGTGTCGGCCGACGGCTTTGCACTCGAGGCGCCGACCGCCTCGCTGGTCTGGCTCGACGGCGACGAGCTCTGCACGACCCCGGTCCGCGGCACCGGCATCCTGGCCGGGATCACCGTGCGCTACCTGCTCGACCACGCCAGCGAGGTGGGCTGGCGCACGGCCGAGCGGCTGATCCGCCCGGAGGAACTCGCCGGCAAGGACGGCGCCTGGCTGACATCGTCGGTGCGCGGCCTCGTCGCGTTCCGTTCGCTGGACGGCCGGCCGTTCCCCTCGTCGCCGCACACCGCCGAGTTGCAGAAGCTCCTGGGCTATCCGCTCTAGTCAGCCGCTGATCCGCTCCAGGCGGGCCGACAGGTGCGATTGCATCGGCTGGCCGACCGCGGCCAGGTCGAAAGCGTAGAGCAACGCGCGGTCCACGATCCCGTAGAGCCGCTGTCCGGCGCGGACCTCCTTGGCCCCGACCGTGCGCACGACCGCGTCCGTCGCCATCTCCCAGCGGGTGGGGCCATCGGAGCGTCCCACGTACAACTCAAGAAAGCCGGTCGGCTGAGTGAGCAGTGCTTCGACCTCGTCCGGTCCCGGGCCGACCCGCCACCAGCCGACCTCGCGGTTGGCCGGGCGCACCGGCGTGCCGTCTTCCTCGATGATCCAGGCGCGCGCCTCGTAGAAGAGGAACGGCCGGCCGTCGTGGCTGAAGCGGATCTCCTGGCCGTAGTGGAACCCTTCCTCGAGCGTCGGGTAACCACCCTGCCCGCGGCCGCGCCACAACCCGACGAGCGGGAGCAACGGCAGGAGCGACTGGTGCAGGTCCGGCCCCTCGCGCAGGTCGTGGGTCTCCTCGAAGGGATACGGCCCGACCGGAGCCAGCCCGGCCCACGGCGGCTGCAGCTCACTCGACGAACTCACCAACGCCCCCTCGACACCCGTACCGCCAGATAGATCAGCCCGCCGGCGAGGGCGCCCAGCCCGGCGACCAGCAGGCTCACGAATCCGATCTCGGTAACCATAGTGACCGCTATTCTCCCAAACATGCCTCGCACCCTCGTCGTCAAGGCCACCGCCGGGTCGGATGCCCCGGAACGCTGCGCGCAGGCGTTCACTGTCGCCGCCACCGCGGTCGCCGGGGGCGTCCCGGTCTCGCTCTGGCTCACCGGCGAATCGACCTGGTTCGCCCTCCCGGGCCGGGCCGCCGAGTTTGAACTGCCGCACTCGGCGCCGCTGCAAGACCTGCTCGAGGCCGTCCTCACCGGCGGCAAGGTCACGGCCTGCACGCAGTGTGCGGCCCGGCGGGGCATCACCGCCGACGACGTGCTGGACGGGATCCGGATCGCCGGAGCGGCCGCGTTCATCGAGGAGTGCCTCGCCGACGACGCGCAGGCGCTCGTGTACTAGCTAACAGCCGGTCGACGACGTGACGGTCACGCCGCCGTTCAGGATGCGCACCACGACGCCGGCCCCGCCGGTCCGGTAGGCGACCACGTCCGGGCGGGCGACGATCGCGTCGGTGTCCGGCTTGAGCGTCTCGACCAGCGACTTCGGCGCACCCTTGACGTCCGCCTCGACTGTCCACAATGTACCGCCGGTCGGGCACGCGGCCTGGTATGCCTGCCAGGTCGCCGTGCCGAGCTGCAGCCGGTCCAGCACGGCCTGCACCGGGGCGCGGGCCGCCGTCGCCGCGGACGGCTCGGCGTCGCGCACCTGGCTGGTCTGCGGCCGGCAGCCGGTGTCGGCGGTGAACCGAATCTGCCCCGGGGAGGTCACCCCACCCCGGATCGACACGAAGTTGCCGGCGTCCGCGCTGAGCACGTTGGCCTTGCTGAGCTCCGCCTTGTAGCGCTCCGGCAGGCCGTCGCGGATCTGCTTGAGGAGGGCCGGCTCGGTGCCCGGCCGCGTGAAGACGTAGAGGATGCGCTCGTAGCGGGCGCCCTCGCGGGCCACGGTGACCGAGCACGACCGTCCAACCTGGACATAGCCGCCGAGCACGGGCACCGCGGTCGCTTCGTCGAGCGTGCCGGCCAGGTCGCCGAGGGCGGCGTTGACGGTCGGCAGCGCCTCACCGATCGTGGTCTGCTCGCGTGCGGTCGGCGGGCCGTGCCCCAGAGACCAGTAGCCCAGCCCGAGGACGATCAGCCCCCAGACG
>Ga0070683_100001770_pt1 | contig 16818 bp, 13 predicted proteins | sample KBSC713LmetaG_FD_64662 | JGI IMG/M metagenome (GOLD analysis project Ga0070683, IMG submission 64662) | Corn rhizosphere microbial communities from Kellogg Biological Station, Michigan, USA - KBS C7.1-3L metaG | ecosystem: Host-associated > Plants > Roots > Rhizosphere ... | reverse complement strand
AAGCGAACCTTGATCGAAGACGGCACCGAGCTGAAGGGCACCCTGACGTCCAGCTGCCCGATCGTGGTCATGGGCCGCGTCGAGGGCGACCTGACCGGACCCTCCGTCGAGGTCACCGAGACCGGCGTCCTCAGCGGCAAGGCGAAGGTCACCGAGTTGCACTCGCGCGGCGAGCTGGCCGGCGAGTTCGACGCCGACATGGTGCAGCTGTCGGGGCGCGTGCGCGACAAGACGCGCATCCGCGCGCAGACGCTGGAGGTCCGGTTGAAGCGCGAGGACGGCCGGATGGAGATGGTGTTCGGCGAGTGCGAGATGGCGGTCGGCGACGCGCCCGACAAGGCCAAGGCCGTCAACGGCGCGATGAACGGCCACGGCAAGAAGAAGAAGGACGAGCCGGCCATCGTCGCCGCCGACCCGCCGCCGTCCGACGCCTGACCGCGACCTGCCCGTCCGACGGCCGCGCGCGCGCGCCGGCCGTCGACGGAACGATGTGCGCGCCCCTGCCACTCGGGCCTGGGGCGAGGCGCTCCGTCTATGGATAGAGCCCTCGCGAGACCGAAGTAGCTCATCGCCTCTCCGATCAGGGAAAGCGTTTCAGATCGGACGCTTGCCCGTCGATTCAGCCCTCGGGGGTCTGTCATGGGCGCTGCCGCACCCGCGCTGATCGCGCCTGGGACCAAGCTCGGGAAATACCGCGTGCTCCACCGGATCGCATACGGTGGCATGGCGGAGATCTACCTGGCGCGCGCCTCCGGCATTCAGGGCTTCGAGAAGTACATCGTCCTGAAGCGGATCCTCCCGCAGTTCGCGGAGAACCATCACCTGATCCGGATGTTCCTGCAGGAAGCGCGGCTGGCGGCGATCCTGGACCATCCGAACATCGCCCAGGTGCACGACATCGGCGAGGAAGGCGGCGTCTTCTTCTTCACGATGGAGTACCTGCACGGCGAGGACGTCCGCGTGATCCTCAAGAAGCTCGCCCTGCTCCGCGCGCCGCCGATTCCGCTGCAGCACGCGATCCACATCATGATCGACGCCGCCACCGGGGCGCACTTCGCGCACGAGAAGAAGGGCGCGGACGGCGCCTCGCTGGGCATCGTGCATCGCGACCTCTCGCCGTCGAACATCGTCGTCACCTACGCCGGCGGCGTGAAGGTGGTCGACTTCGGCGTCGCGAAGATCGCCGCCGATCCCGACCTCTCCGGAAGCCAGTCCCTCAAGGGGAAGCTCGCGTACATGTCACCGGAGCAGGTCTCGCGCGGCGCGATCGATCGGCGCAGCGACGTCTTCGCCCTGGGCATCGTGCTCTACGAGATGACGGTCGGCGGGCGGCTGTTCAAGGGCGCCGACGAGGTCGAAACCCTCCGCGCCGTGCTGGACCTCAAGGTCCGCCCACCGTCCGAGGCGGTCCCCGGTTATCCGGCCGAGCTCGAGCGCATCGTCTTGAAGGCGCTCGAACGTGCGCCGGAGCGCCGTTACCAGACCGCGCGCGAGATGCAGATCGATCTTGAGGCGTTCGCCCGCAATCAGAAGCTGGAGATCTCATCGGCGGCGCTCGCCGAGTGGATGGAGACGACCTTCGGCCCGAAGCGGGAGATCTGGCACATGCTGCCGATGCCGCCCGGCGACAGCAGCGATCCCAGCGGCTCGCCGCGCGGCGACGGGACCGCGGCGACGCGGAAGGTCGCCCACGCCAATCTCGCCGAGAGCAGTGATGCGCCAACGTCGCGCGCGCGCGGCCCTCACACCATGCTGGCGGCGGCGGTTGCGGTGCTGGTGATCGTGGTCGGGGGTGGCGCGTTCGCGTGGCACCAGCGCTGGGCGCGGGAGCCGCCGCAGGCGAGCGCCGGCGCACGACACGACACGGTGATGCTCGTCGCCGAGAACGGCAGCGTGGCGATCGAGCCGCACGCCCAGGCATCGCCACCTCCTGCCGGACCGGCGAGCGCGCCCGCCGCGCCGCCGCCTGCTGCTCCTGAACCGGCCCCGCCCCCACGCCGCGCCCACGCGGGGCGCGCGCCGCGCGCCACCGGTCCCGAGGCGCTCTCGTCGACCGTCGCCGGCCGCTCGGCCGACATCCGTCGTTGCTTCACCGCGGCGGACGCGAGCGCGGCAGCCGGCGCCGAGATCTCGTTGCGCTTCGAGGTCGCCGTCGACGGCACGCCCCGGTCAGTGACCGTGCTGCCGGCGACCCTCGCCTCGACCCCGCTGGGGGCGTGCCTCGTGAAGGTCGGCCGCGGCACGACGTTCGCGCCGCAACCGGCGCCGATCACGTTTCGCATCCCTGTCACCGTCCAGCGTCGCGCGGAAGGCGCGCCCTGAACCAGTTGGTCATGCACGTCGCGACCAGGCGGAGAACTCGCATCGGTCGCATGGCCGCGACGTGCGTGGCGCTGCTCGTGGGCGCGGCGACGCGGCCAGCCGCCGCGGAAGATGGCGTGGAAGCCACGGCCGCGCGCCGAGCCGATCCCGCCGCGCCACAGGCGCTGGGACACGTATTCGCCGCCGGCCCGACGGGGCCCGCGTTGTTTCTCGTCTCGACGGGCGGCTACGGTTACACAGGGGCGGTCCTCCAAACGGCCGACGCGCACCACCGCGCGGCCGGATCCGTCGCCCTCGAGGGCCGGCCCGTCGATTGGCTGGGGCTCGCCTTGCGGCTCGACGGCCGCTACGACCGGCACGAGGCGGCCCAGGGCACCGACGACGGCTGGATCGGCGATCCGCGTGTGTTCGTCCGGCTCGATCGCGCGCTGGGCACGATGTTCCGCGCCGGCGCGCGGCTGGGCGTCTGGTTTCCCGGTCGCAATGCGCCGTCGATCGATCTCGCCGCCACCACGCCGGAGCTGACGGGGGCGCTCACCTGCGCCCTGCCCCGCTCGCCCGTCTGGCTGACCGCGAACGCCGGCTACCGGATCAACCGCAGTGCCCGCAGCGCGACCGACGCGAGCCAGCTGAGCGCGAGCGATCGCCTCGGGCTCGAGCTGAGCGCCTACGATCAGGCGCTGCTCGGCCTCGCCGCCGTGTTCGGCGCCGACCGCGTGCAGGGCTTCCTCGAGCTCAGCGCCGAGCTGATGGTCGGGGCGGGCAGCCCACCGCCGTCGGCGTCGCCGCTGCGGGCGGGCGCCGGCGTGCGCCTGGCGCTCAGCCGCGATCTTCGCCTCGAGACAGCCGCCGACGTGCTCGTCAGCGAGCGCCCCGCCCTTTCGACGTCGAGCCCGCTGGTGCCCGTCCCGCCGCGCGCGGCGTTCTGGCTGGGCGTCGCGTACCGTTTCGGCGCCGAGGCCGCCGCGCCACCTGCGCGCCGCGCCGAACCGGAGCCACCTCCGCCACCGATGGGCGTGACGATCGACGGTCGGGTGGTCGCGGCCGAGGGCGCGACGCCGAGCCAGCCGCGCGTGACGGTCCAGACCGTCGGTGACAGCGCCGTCACGAACGTCGGCGTCGACGCCGACGGACGGTTCACGGTCGGCGGAAACGTCGGCCAGACCCTGATGCTCCGCGCGGAGGCCGACGGCTACGAGCCCGCCACCGAGTCGGTCGCTCTCGTGCGAGACACCGCGCTCAGCGTGACGCTCACGCTTCACGCGAAGCTTCCCAGCGGGCAGATTCGCGGGTTGATCCGATCCTTCAAGGGCGCGGGCCTCGACGCGGAAGTGAAGATCGAGCCGGGCGATCTGACCCTTCGCACCAAGGACGGCCAGTTCGAAGCCGACGTCGCGCCCGGGCAGTACGACGTCACGATCACCGCGCCGGGATACGAGACGCAGCGGCGCCACGTCGAGGTCGAGCAGAACGGCGTCACGCTGCTCAACGCCGATCTCCGCGGGGCGCGATGAACCGTCGGGCCCTCGGCTGCTTGTTCGCCGGCGTCGTCTGTCTCGCGGCGGGCTGCAGCCGCCGCGGCGAGCCCGTTGCGACGTTGGTCGACAGCGCGGGGACGGTCGAACGAAGCGACGGTTCGGACGCCTGGACGCAGGTCGCGCCCGGACTTCCGTTCATCGTCGGCGACGTCCTCAAGACCTCCGCGCACGCGCAGGCGCGACTGCGGCTCACGAACGGCACGGTGATCCGCGTGCTCGAGAACGCGCGCATCCGATTCGCACGCGGAACGCTCGCCGCCACGAAAGGCCCGGACGTGAAAGTCGAGCTCGGCTCCGCGGAGGTCGAGGCGGCCGCGAGCGAGGTCGCGCTGGTGACCGCGCTGGGCGTCGCGCGGGTCGAGCGCGGCGCGCGCGTGCGCGTCTCGTCCGACGGCGTACGCGCGACCCTGGAGGTGGTCGTCGGCCGGGCCGTGCTGCTCGGTCCCGAGGGCGAGCTGCCCATCGGCGAGGGCAAGGGCGCCCGGCGGGCGAACGACGGCAGCCGCGCCGAGCTTTACGAGATCGTCGTCGGCGCACCCATCGCCGAGGTCGCGGCGCCACAGCCGCCCGCAGCCGCGCCCGAGCCTCCGTCCCCCGCTGCGCCCGCGCCTCCGACCGCCGACGAGGCGAGCGCGAGCCCGCAAGCGACCGCCGCGGACATCACGCTCGACTCCGGCGACAGCGGCACGATCCACGTCGCCGCGGGCGCCCTCTCCCTGCGCCTGATGTTCGACAAGCTGTGCAGCGGCGAAGCCAGCGTCGAGCTCAAGGGCCAGCGCGGCGCCCGCAAGGTGACTGGCAGCGGCGCGGTCGTGCTGAAGCTGCGCCCGGGGGTGCTGAAGTATGCCCTGCGCTGCGCCGGTGATCGGCGCGGCAGCAAGCCGCGCGCGTCGGGTTCGCTCGCGATCAAACGCGACAGCGGCGACGTGCCGGTCACGCGGCGCCCGCCGGTCAACGCGCTGGACGCGGACGGCCGTCGCTACACCGTGCTGTTTCAGACGCGGCCGCCCGCGCTCACGCTCGGTTGGTCCGGCGCGCCGAGCGGCGCGGCGGGACTGTCGCTGCACGTCGAATCGCCGGCTGGCGCCCAGACCTTTCCGGCGCCGACCGCCAGTCAGCGTCTGCCCTCCGGAACGCTCGCGGAAGGCAGCTACACCTGGTGGTACGCGACCGCGGATGGACACGCGTCGCCGAAGACGACGGTCACGATCCGCTTCGACAATGCCGCGCCGACGGCGCAGTTCTTTCCCCGACGGACGGACGGCGAGAAAGGGCCGGGCCTGATCGCCGTCGACGGCGTCACGATCGACGGCGCGAAGGTCAGCGTCGGCGGTCAGAGCCTCGCCGTCGACGACCGCGGGCGGTTCCGCGCGACGGTCGCCCCGCGCGACGGTGACGACGCCGTCGCCGTCAGGCTCGATCATCCCCGGACCGGCATCCACTACTACGTGCGACGGCCGGCGGCGCGGCACCGCGGACGGCTCGCGCATGCACGGTGAACGGATCGCCGGCGCGATTGCTGTCGCGCTGGTCGCCACGGCGGCCGTGAGCGCCTGCGGACGGCTCGGGTATGCGCCGGTGGCCCCCGACGGCGGCGGCGCCGGCGGCGGGGGAACGGGCGGCGGCAGCGCGACGGGATCGGCGGGAACCGGGGGCAGCGGCGGCAGCCTCGGCGGAACGGGCGGCGGATCCGGCGGCGGCGCGGGCGGCCTCGGCGGATCCGGCGGCGCCGACGGGGGACAGGTCATCAGCTGCAACGCGCTCACGTACGGCACGCACCAGTACACGTTCTGCGACGCCCTCGTCGATTGGGCCACCGCCCGAAGCGAATGCGAAGGGCGTGGAATGCGGCTCGTGCGCATCGACGACAATCCCGAGAACGTCTGGCTCCAGGCGAGCGCAGTCTTCTCGGCGAGCATGTTCCGGCGAGAGGCCCTTTGGCTGGGCGGCTACGAACCGACGGTCGACGGCGACTGGCACTGGACGGACGGTGACGCATTCTGGAACGGCGCCGCGACCGGCATGGCGGTGGGCGGCCTCTTCACCAACTGGGATCGCAGCGAGCCCAACAACGCCAACGGTCCGGAGGCTTGCCTCGCCATGCCGCTGAATGGGACGACCTGGTTCGACTGGGCGTGCGACGCCAAGCAGTACTTCGCCTGCGAGCTTTACTGAGCGACGCCCGCGGACTCAGTACTGCTCGCAGACGTACCGCTCGAGCCGCGTACAGTCGAAGTCGGTCCAGAAGCCGGCGTGCTGCAAGATTGCGCAGTCGGTCGCCATGCCCGTGCTCGTCGGGCTGCCGGCCACCCAGTTGACGTACAGGCCGCCCTGGACCGACCCGTTCGATCCCCCCAACCAGAACAGGGCGCCGTCGGCCCACCGCCACTCGCCGACGACTGCCTGGTCGCTGCCTCCGATCCACGACCAGTAGTTGCTGGATGTGCTGGCGATCCCCGCGAAGGCGTTGCTGACCATCCAGCTGTTCTCCGCGGCATCATCGATGCGCGCCAGACGCATGCCCCTGGTCGCGCAGTCGTTCGCGGCGTCCGCCCACGCGACAGGACCGGCGCAGAAAGCGTAGTCGTGCCCGCCGAAAGTCGCCGTCGGACAGGCCCCGCCGCCGCCGCCACCGGTTCCGCCTCCCGTCCCGGCGCCGCCCGCGCTGCCGCCGGCGCCACCCGTCCCGGCGCCGCCCGCGCTGCCGCCGGCGCCACCCGCGCCGCTCGAACCGCTGCTTGTCGATCCGGCCGCGCCGCCTCCGCCGATACCACCGCCGGTCCCAGACGCAATCGCGCCACCCGCTCCGCCCGCTGCCCCCTTGCCGCCGGTCCCCGGACCAACGCCGCCGTTCCCGCCGGTGTGCCCGCCCGCTCCTCCCGACGCTGATTGCGCCTCATACCCGATCCGCCCGCACGCGCCTGCGACGCTGAAGATCAGAAGGGTCACGCGGAGGCTCGGGCGCATCACCGAACCGTCATCGGCAGGAAGCGCGAAGCGACAAAGCGCGAGCGCGAGCGCCCGACGCGCTGCGTGCCCGCCCGTGAACCGCGGCGCCGCGGATGCGCCCGCTACTTGAACCGCAGCTGCTGTTGCTGTTGTTGCTGCGTCCGCTGCTGGGCGAGCAGTGCGGCGGCGGCCGCCTGCTGCCCCGCGATCGTCGCCATTCCCGCCATCGGTGTACCGAGGGGGCCGGCCGACAGATCGCTGGCGGCCGGTGGGCCCGGTGGAACTGGCGGGGGTGGCGCTCCCGGTTGCGGCGCGGCGGCGATGTACTGGCACACGCAGCCGACGTTCTCGGCCATGATCGCCACCGCGGTCACGCTGAGGCCGATCGACTGGCAATGCACCGCGCACTGGTGCGCGGCATCCCGCGGGATCGAGACGTTCTTGACGCCGACCGTCGCCTCGCACGCCGTGAACGCCAACAAGACCGTGAGGAGACCGACCCGCGACGCCCCGCTCGCTCTCTTCGCCATGGCATCACGCTAGCGACCATCACGCCGGAACGCCAAAAACGTCTGGTCTCGAGCTGCCCAGGAGCCCATCGACCGTACGTCGCTGCCCCATAAACAACTTGCCACCGGAAGATTGCCGCCCGTGCCCGTTCGCGGCGGGGAGGACGGAAGGTGGCTCGTGAGGATCAAATCTATCGTACGGGGAATGGTGATGGTGGCCGCGGCGACAGCCGCCGCCGGTGGGTGCGACGGCACGATCGACGACGCGGCGTCATTCGATGACACGCGAACCGTCCAGCAGGCGCTGACCGCGCCCGACGTTCCGTGGATCGCAACCGAGATCCTCGGTCGCCCGACCGACCATTCGATCACGGTGAACGCGATCGCCGGCCAGGGCGTGGAAGCGTACTTCGAGTACGGGACGGCCCCCGGCGCGTACTCGAACCAGACCGCGCGAACCGTCTTTCCCGGCGGCGCGATCGAGGTGGTCATCGACGGCCTCGCGCCGAACACCCGCTACTACTACCGGAAGCGGCACCGGCCGAGCGGCTCGACCGACGACTTCATCGTCGGCGCCGAGCACACCTTTCACACGCAGCGGTCGCGCGCCGACACCTTCTCGTTCGCCGTGCAGAGCGACTCGCACCAGGGGTTCGCCGCGTTCTTCAGCGACCAGCTCTACGGGCTGACGATGCAGAACATCGCCGCCGGTCAGCCCGACTTCGTCGTCGACCTGGGCGACACGTTCAGCCTCGACGACGCGACGGAGACCGAGGCGACGGTCCGCCAGAAGTACCTGGACCAGCGCGCCTTCTTCGGCGTCGCCGCCCATTCGTCGCCGCTGTTCCTGGTACTCGGCAACCACGAGAACGAGGAAGGCTGGAACCTGGACGACTTCGGCGCCAACCGCGCGGCGTCCCTGCCCGTCCTGGGCGGCAACGCGCGCAAGCGCTGCTACCTGAACCCGATTCCGGACGCCTTCTTCACGGGCAACACCGATCCGCTGCCCGAGCTGGACGGCGATCACCTGCGCGAGGACTACTACGCGTTCGAATGGGGGAACGCCCTGTTCATCGCGCTGGATCCCTTCGCGTACACGATGCGCAAGCCGTACGCGGGCACGACCGGCGGCGAGAAGAACGACGAGACCGTGGGCAACCGCTGGGACTGGACGCTGGGGCGCGCGCAGTATCTGTGGTTGAAGCACATGCTGGAGACGAGCACCGCCGCCTTCAAGTTCGTGTTCATGCACCACCTGACCGGCGGCACCGCCGACTACTCACGCGCGGGGGCGCGCGGCGCGAAGTACTGCGAGTGGGGCGGCTACGACGTCGACGGAACGACGTACAGCTTCGCCACCAACCGGCCCGGCTGGGAGATGCCAATCCACCAGCTGCTCGTGCAGAACCACGTCACGACCGTATTCCACGGCCACGACCACGTGTTCGCGAAGGAGGATCTCGACGGCGTCGTGTACCAGGAGGTGCCATTCGCGGCGAACGACGACTACGGCTTCGGCTTCGCGAGCAACCAGACCGACTACGCGGGCGCCGCGATGGTCGAGAACTCGGGGCACGTCCGGGTGACCGTCGCGCCGGCCGCGGTCACGGTCGACTACGTTCGATCCTTCCTGCCCGGCGACGGCACCAACGGCAGCGTCGACTACACGTACGACGTGACCTCGTGCGCGGCGCGCGACGCCGACGGCGACGGCACGAACGACTGCACGGACGCGTGTCCCAACGACGCCGGCAAGACGACGCCCGGCGCGTGCGGCTGCGGCGTGCCCGACGTCGACGCCAACGACAACGGGACGGCGGACTGCGTGGAGACCTGCACGGGCGCGACGCTGGTCAGCGATGACGCCGACGCCCGCGCGACCGTCGGCACGACGATCACGTGGACGGCGGGCGCGCAGTGCCCGAGCGCGACGTATCAGTTCCGCATGCTGCCACCGCGCAGCTTCACGTGGCGAACCGTCCGCGCCTACGCCACCGGCAACACGTACACCTGGAACACCTCCGGCCTGGCGACCGGCGCCTATCGCTTCCAGGTGCAGGTCCGCCGGGCCGGTTCGACCAAGTCGTCCGAAACGTCGGCGCAATCGACGTTCACGCTGACGCGCTGACCGAACGCCACGATGGGCTGATCGTGGCCGCGATCCTGCAGGGATCGCGGCCACTCATGGAGAATCCGCGCCCTGCCCTGCCGAGCCCGCGACTTTGGCGTCGTGGTTTCGCACGCGAGATCGTCGCCGTGCTCGCTGCGGGGACGTTGCTGGCGGGCGGCTGCTCGACGACGCACATGCTGGGTCGAATCGACGATCCCGGCGTGCGCGCCGATGTAGACGCCATCGCCGCCAAGGGCGATGCGTACCTGCACGTGCGGCCACCACCGGGCATGCGCCGTCTCCTGGTCGGGGACAGGGTCACGGGTATTGCGCCGCTCGGGCTCGTGATCGAACCGGCGCGCGGCCAGCAGCTGCTCGTCCCGCGCGAGCAGGTTCAGTCGCTCAGCCGGTACGATCACGCGCACGGCGCCCGGAACGGCGCGATCGGGGGCGGCCTCGCCGGCTTCGCCATCGGCGTCACGCTGGGGATTCTTGTGAGCAATCTGCGCGCGGAGTGCAGCGACGATTGCGGACACCCGGACTCCGGTCCGGTGATCATCGAGGCGGGCGCCATTCTCGGCGCCATCGGCGCCCTGCTGGGCGGCGCCTTCGGCGCCCTCGCCGGTTACGAGGACCGGTTCGAGATCGCGCCCTGACCGCTCCACGTCAGGGACCTCCCTGATGCGCCCCGCGCTGGACGATGGGGCTGTTGCGCGGGCCGGGCTCGGCGCTACCTTCCGCCCCATGAAAACACGCGCGGCGGTGGCGTACGCGGCGGGCAAGCCGCTGGTGATCGAAGAGGTCGACCTGGAAGACCCGAAGGCAGGCGAGGTGCTCGTCGAGATCAAGGCGACCGGCGTCTGCCACACCGACGAGTTCACGCGCTCGGGCGCCGATCCCGAGGGCCTGTTCCCGGTGATCTTCGGCCACGAAGGCGCCGGGATCGTGCGCGACGTCGGCCCGGGCGTGACTTCGGTGCAGAAAGGCGATCACGTCATCCCGCTGTACACGCCGGAGTGTCGGAACTGCAAGTCGTGCCTGTCGCGCAAGACCAACCTCTGCACGGCGATCCGCGCGACCCAGGGCAAGGGCGTGATGCCCGACGGCACCAGCCGGTTCTCGATCCGCGGCCAGAAGATCCACCACTACATGGGCTGCTCGACGTTCGCGAACCACACCGTGCTGCCGGAGATCGCGCTCGCCAAGATCCGGAACGACGCGCCCTTCGACAAGGTCTGTTATATCGGCTGCGGCGTCACGACCGGCCTCGGCGCCGTGTTCTGGACGGCGAAGGTGACACCCGGCGCGAACGTCGTCGTCTTCGGCCTGGGCGGCATCGGCCTGAACGTCATTCAGGGGGCGCGGATCGCGGGCGCAGACAAGATCATCGGCGTCGACACCAACCCCACGCGCGAGCCGCTGGCGCGGAAGTTCGGCCTCACCCACTTCGTGAATCCGAAGCAGGTGTCGGGAGATCTCGTCGCGCACCTCGTCGAGCTGACCGGCGGCGGCGCGGACTACAGCTTCGAGTGCGTCGGCAACGTCGATCTGATGCGCCAGGCGCTGGAGTGCTGCCACCGCGGCTGGGGCGAGTCGATCATCATCGGCGTCGCGGGCGCCGGCCAGGAGATCAAGACCCGCCCCTTCCAGCTGGTCACGGGGCGCGTCTGGCGCGGGACCGCGTTCGGCGGCGCGCGCGGCCGCACCGACGTGCCGCGGATCGTCGACTGGTACATGAACGGCAAGATCGACATCGACAGCCTGATCACGCACAAGATGCCGCTCGACCGGATCAACGAGGCGTTCGATCTGATGCACGAGGGGAAGTCGATCCGCACCGTGATCGAATTCTGAGGCGCTGATGGCGACCCCCGGTCTCGAGACACTGTCCGAGCGGCGCTGCTTCGGCGGCGTGCAGGGCTTCTACCGCCATGGCTCGGAGGCGACGGGCGAGCCGATGCGCATCGGCGTCTTCGTCCCGGACGGCGCGCGCGCCCGACCTGCCGTCTATTTTCTGGCCGGGCTGACCTGCACGGAAGAGACCTTCGCGATGAAGGCGGGCGCGCAGCGCGTGGCGGCGGCGCTGGGGCTGGTGCTGGTCACCTGCGACACCAGCCCGCGGACGACGCGCTACCGGGGTGACGCCGACGACGAGGACTTCGGCCTCGGCGCGGGCTTCTACCTGGACGCCACGCAGGCGCCCTGGCGCGCCAGCTACCGGATGGACACGTACGTGACGCGCGAGCTGCCCGCGGTCGTCGAGGCGAACTTCCCGGTCCACGCCGGCGCGCGCGGGATCTTCGGCCACTCGATGGGCGGCCACGGCGCGCTGGCGCTGGCGCTGCGCAACCCGAGCCGCTACCGCAGCGTCTCGGCGTTCGCGCCGATCGTCGCGCCGTCGCGGGTCGCGTGGGGACGCAAGGCCTTCGCCGGCTACCTGGGCCCCGACGAGGCGGCGTGGGCCGCGTACGACGCCTGCGCGCTGGTCCGGGCGCGGCCGCTGCCGATCCCGCTGTTGATCGACCAGGGGACCGCCGACAAGTTCCTCGATGTGCAGCTGAAACCGGAGCTGTTCGAGGCGGCGTGCGCGGAGGCCGGCCAGGAGCTGCGCCTCCGGCGGCACGCTGGGTATGACCACAGCTATTACTTCATCGCGACGTTCGTGGAGGAACACCTCGCCCACCACGCGCGGGCGCTGGCGGTCTGAGGGGGAAGGTCAGGTCCGAAGCGTGCCCGAGACCTTGGCGGTCGCGGTTGCGAGCGCGTCCATCAGCGGCGGCGACAGGCAGTCGTAGGGTTCCAGCTTCAGCTCTTTGAGGCGGCCGCGAATCGCCGGCATCTTGTCGGGCGGTGTCCCCGCCTCGATGATCGAGGAGACGAAGGCGGCGAAGCCGGGCGGCGCCCAGCCTTGCTCGCGCGACCGCTCGGGGTGAATGAAGACCAGGCCCTCGAACGCGTGCTTCGGGCGTTCGACCGGCCCGTACATGTGAACGCCGCAACCGGTGCAGGCGTGGCGCAGGATCAGCGCGCCCGGGTTGACGACCTTCAACTTGTCGCCGTTCTGCGTGACCTGGACGTTCGCCTTCGGCACGACGCCAACCATCGAGAACGTCGCGCCTTTCGGCTTCCAGCATTGCGTGCAGCCGCAGACGTGGTTGTGGAGGACCTGCGTGGTGATCTTCACTTCGACCGGCCGGTCGGTGCAGAGGCAGCGCAACGTCCCGCCGGCGAAATCCTTGCCCGCGGGCTTGAGGCCACCACCATCGACCGCCGGATGAATCGAGATATCAGCCATGGCCCGCACCCTGGGTCGTCCCGTCACCGACGGCAATCGGGAATTCCCCTGGCACGGATGACGCGGTGACCGCTTCTGGATCGTCGACGGTGTTCGTGCATTAATTGCCCCCTCGTGACGCAGCGTTCGACGAGCTTGGGTCGCGGCTGGCTGTTGCTCTGCGCCGCCGCATTTGGCACCGCCCTGTCGGGCGCGTGCGGGAAGCACGACATGTCGGCTGACGGTGGCCTGACCGCCGGGGACGCCAACCCGATAGTCGATGGGGCGCCCTGGACCGACGACCTCCTCAGCGACTTCGAGGACACGGCGGCCGCCATCGTCGTCCGCCTGGGGTGGCCGCCCCGAAACGGCTTCTGGTACACGTACAACGACGCCAGCAAGACCTGCACGCAGACGCCCAAGCCCGCGACCCAGGTGGCGGCCGGGTCCAAGCCCGTGACCTACGTCGGCGCCACCCCGCCCACCGCGTCCCCCGGCCCCAGCGGCAAGCGCGCCCTCCACGCCCAGTGGAAGGGGTGCACCGGGTGGGGAGCCGGCATCGCCGCGGATCTGAACGCCGGCATGAACCTGGACGGGACCCTCTACACCGGTCCGAAGGTCGCGTACGACGTCCACTCGTACACGGGCGTCACGTTCTGGGCGATGGCGGCCGCCAACAGCGACGTCAACGTCCGCGTGGCGGTGCCGCAGATCGCGACGCTGACCCTCGCGGACGGCGGTCAGTGCGACGACGCCGACGGCGGCGCCGGCCGGTGCGGCGATCACTGGGGCGAATCTGTCACCCTGCCGGCCGGCAGCTGGGCGCGGGTCACCGTGCGGTTCGCCGACGCCGCCTTCCACCCGCAAGGCTCCGGCACCCCGATCCCCTGGGATCCGACCGACGTGACGGGCGTGCAGATCCAATCAGTGGACGCGAGCCAGACGTACGACTTCTGGATCGACGACGTCTACCTGGTACGCGACTCCGGGCCGTAAAGGCATTCGTACGCCGCGAGGGCGGAGATCGTCGCCAGATGCTCGCGCCTGGTCACGGTTGCGTCGCGACTGCCGGCATGGCCGCCTCGAGGTACATCGCCAGCCAGGCGAGCGCCGCGTTCCAGTTGATCGCCACTTCGTTGAGGCTCGGCGCCTCGATGTTGTCGACGTAGCAGCGCTGGCCTACGCAACCGGCGAGCGCGGCGCGGGCGTACGGATCCTCGAGCGCGGTGTTCGCTCCGCCCGCCAGCGCGCCGGGCGGCGGGCCGGGGAACTTGGGATCCAGCGCGTGCGACCAGAACCGGTGGTGCGGCTGTTCGAGCGGACGGACGCCGAATCCGCTCACGTAGCTCTTCCCGAGCGCGTTCCGCCCGAGCACATAGTCGAGCGCACCCGCGGCGGCGTCGAGGTACCGGCGCTCGCCTGTCAACCAGTGCGCGTATGCGAGCAGGATCCCGTTGTCGACGATGATCGCGTTCGAGCCCCACGGGTACACCGTCCCCGCCAGCGGCTGGCCGAAGCCGGCGGCGGCGGAAGCCTTCGCGTACGCGTCCGCGGCCTCGAGGATCAGCCGGCGCCGGCTGTCCTTCACGTCGGCCGGCACCTTCGCGCCGAGCAGCAGCGAGATCATCCCGAGCGCGTCGGTGGCCTGCCAGCTGATGGTCGAGTCGACCCCCAACGTTCGGCGGGTGATGCGCGTCCGGAACGGGCTCCCATCCAGCGCCGACCGGTAGCGACCGTCGCCCGTGGTGACGAACAGCTCTGCGGCGGCCCAGTAGCGTTCGTCGCTGACGTCGTCGTCATCGTAGGCGCCGCCGCCATTCCGATCCGATGCGCCGACGAGGCGCGGCGGCTCGGCCTCGGCGGCGCGCCAGGCCCGCTCGGCCGCGCGGCGGCAACGGCGCGCAAACGCCGCGTCCATCGACGCGAACACACGCGCCGCCTGTGCGGCGACCGCAGCGAGGTTCAGCGTGGCGGCCGTGCTGACGGGACGGAGCGCGCGCTTCACGTCGGCCGTGAGCTGCGGCATCACCGCGAGTCCGGTCCAGGCCACGTCGTGAATCTTGTGGTGCGCCATCCCGGCGTGCGGCTTCCCCTCCGGAACCTGCATCTTCAGCATCCACTCGATCTCCCAGCGGGCCTCGTCGAGGACGTCGGACCGGTGGTTGCCGCTCTCGGGAATGCCGAGCGCGCCGTCGCCGAGGCCGGGCAGCGCGAGGTGGTCTTTTTCTGCGTGCGAGAGCTCCCACATGTTCAGGAGCAGCCAGACCGAGAGGCCGGCGTTCACCACGTACTTGCCGTAGTCACCCGCGTCGTACCAGCCGCCGCTGACATCCAGCGTGTAATCGCAGCCCGCGTCGGCCGCGCACGGCACCTCGGCGTCGGTCGGATGCCCGGCCGCGCGCTCCCAGGCGGCCCCCTCGGTGAACGGCTGCGTGAGCGGGATGCCGCTGCGGTTCTGATAAAAGTAGCGGAGCGCCGCGCGCGCGAGCGGCGACAGCACCCCGCGCTCCGCGACGTCGAACGGATCGCTCTCGGCGACGCCGCCGGGCCCCGCGACGCGCAGCCTCAGATGCTGGCCGGCGCTGTGATAGCTGGAGAAGTCGAGCAGCTGCACGCCATCGCCGCTGGATGGGTCGCGCGGCGCGGGCTGGGTGCGGCCGCGGAAGACGGCACGCCCTGCCCCGTCGACCAGCTCGAACGGCGCGGCCGACGTCACCGACGTCAGCCAGGTGGCGCGCTTCGGTCCGGCGGCGAACAGACCCACCTGGTTCACGCGCACCGACGGCATCGGTGGCGCCGCGCGCGGCGGCGGGGCCACGTATGCCGGGTCCACGAGGTGCAGATCGTCGAAGCAGACCGTGTTCGGGGCGGTCGCGAGCTCGCCGCCCAGATGAAAGGCCATCTCCGCCGTCGGATCGTCCTGATCGTCGGCGGTGAACGTCTGCTCGACGCGAATCGGTTGCGGGCCGAGCTCGATCCCGTCGTACGCGTAGTACTCGCGATAGGGCGCGCCCGACATGCCGACCTTGACGCGCATTTGCGTCGCCGCGGACGCCCAGGCCTTGAACGCGATCGTGTACGTGTGGCCCTTGTGGATCGTCATCTCCCGGTGGCGGAACTGCACGTCCCACGGGTTCTTCCCGACGGCCGCCACGTGCAAGCACATCGCGCCTTTCTTGGCATCGACGGCCATCTCGCCGCGCGCCGGCTCGATGTAGAGCGGCATCCAGGGTAGCGAGCGGCCGTCGCCGAAGTGCGACCGCTTGAGGAGGTCCCCGCGCTTTGGCGCCGCTTCAGCCGGAGGCGTCGCCGCGACGGCGGTCGGCGTCGCTGTCGGTGCGGGCGGATGACACGCGACGAGCAGCAGCGCGGGCGCGAATCCCGCGAGAGCGGACAACGAACGAATCCGTCGTTTCATGCGGTGAGCCTCGCCTCCCAACCGGAAAGAGTCTTCTCGCCTGCGCCGTGGGCCTTCTCATTTTCCAGGACCGCGCGTATCACCGAGGGATGACCGCGCGCTGGTCATCGTTCGAAGAGGTCCAGCCGATCCCGCCGTCCTGGGATGGAATCGTCTGGCATCACGGCGGCAACCACTACGATCATCCCCGGCACCGGCACGTCGCGCTCGAGCTGAACCTGGTCGTCGGCGGACGCGGCCACTACGAGGTGGGCGGGCGGTGCCACCCGCTGTCGCCCGGCACAGCCCTGTTCATCCCCCCGGGAACCGATCACTACCTCGAGGAGCGCACGCCGGACTTCGAGATGTGGATCCTGGCGCTCCAGCCGCGCCTGCTGGAGCGGACGTGCGCGGGTCCGGACGGGGCAGCCTTTCTGCGCGCGATCGCGGCGGGCGACTGTGCGCGGCTGCTGCCGGTCGACGACGCGCGCTGGCTGGGCCGCGAGATCCGCCGGTTCTCGGATTCGGGCTCAACGGAGTTCCTGCATGCAGGTCTGGCCTACGCGCTGGCCGGCGCGCGCGAGGCCTTTGGCCGCGGGCCCGCGGGCGCGCGGGAGGCCGCGATCTCCGGAGAGGTGCGGCGCTGCATGACGTTGCTGGACGAGGATCCCGCCCTCTCACGAGACGATCTCGCCGACAAGGCGGGCGCAGATCCCGAC
>Ga0070683_100001768_pt1 | contig 16825 bp, 19 predicted proteins | sample KBSC713LmetaG_FD_64662 | JGI IMG/M metagenome (GOLD analysis project Ga0070683, IMG submission 64662) | Corn rhizosphere microbial communities from Kellogg Biological Station, Michigan, USA - KBS C7.1-3L metaG | ecosystem: Host-associated > Plants > Roots > Rhizosphere ... | reverse complement strand
TCGGTCGCTCATGCCGTGACCGTAACGGCTTCCGCCGACGCCGGATTGGACGAATGTAGCCTCAGCAGCTCCATCGGGGTCAGCCCGGCGAAGGCGCGGCAGTCGCGGTGCAGGTGGGCCTGGTCGTAGTAGCCGTGCTCGACGGCGAGCGCGGCCAGCGAGGGGACCCGCCCGCCCCGGACCGCGTCGAGCACGCCCTGGAACCGGACCAGCCGGCGCAGCGTCCGCGGCGCCACCCCGAACTCACGGGTCACCAACCGGTGCAGGTGTTGACGGCCGACCCCGATGCCGTCGGCTACGGCGGCGACGCCGGCATTCCCCGCGAGCCCGCGCACGGCCACGACCGCCGCGTCCGGGGCGGGGCACGGGTCGGGCCGGTCGCGCAGGAACGCGGCGACGATGCCGGCCCGGGCCGCGGTCGTCGGTGCCTCGGCGAGCCGCTCGACGAGCCGCCGCCCGTCAGCGCCCCACACATCGGTGACCGCGACGACGCGGCCGGCGAGCTCGCTGAGTGGCCGGCCCAGCACCCGGCGCGCGGCGACCAGATCCAGGTCGACCTGCACGCCGCGGGCGTGGCCGCGGTTGACCGTGTCGCCGTACCGGTCGGACGGCCCGGCCACGAACCCGGCGGCGAAGGTGTCGCCGTCGACCGTGACCGAGCCGGACCAGTTCAGGATGAGCGGCACGCCCGCCCCGGCCGCCTCGCGGCGGTGCCGGTCATCGGTGAGGACCTCCTCGTAGTCCTGCAGCCGCCGCCACACGCATCGACCGTAACCTACGGCGTCAGCCGGTGCAGGTCCCGCGGGAACAGCGTGGTCTCCCGGACGTTGCCCGCCCCGGAGAGCCGGGCCAGGAAGCGCTCCAGCCCGATCGCGAAACCGCCGTGCGGCGGCATCCCGTGCCGGAACGCCTCGAGGTAGGTCTCGTACGGCGCGGCCGGCTCGCCCCGCGCCGCCAGGGCCGCGAGGTAGTCGGCGTACCGGTGCCGCCGCTGACCGCCGGTCACCAGCTCGACCCCGCGGAAGATCAGGTCGAACGAGTTGGACCAGCGCGGGTCCGACGGCTGCGGGTGGGTGTAGAACGGCCGCTTGGCCATCGGGTAGCCCTCCACGAACACGAAGTCGGAGCCGTGCTCCTTCAGCGCCCACTCGCCGAGCGCCCGCTCGTGCTCGGGGGCCAGGTCCGGCTCGTCCGGGTCGGCGCCGAGCAGGTGCAGGGCGTCGGCAAAGTGCACGACGGGAAGCGCGGCGGGCACCAGTACACCCGGAAAACCGTAAGGGGAAACGGCCGTGACCATGGCGCGGACCACGTCGGTGAGGACGGCCATCACGTCGCGGTGGTCCTCGATGAAACCGAGTTCGGCGTCCAGGGACGTGTATGCGGCGAGGTGGCGCGAGGTGTCATGAGGTTCGGCGCGGAAGACCGGGCCAACCTCGAAGACGCGCTCGAAGACCCCGACCATCGTCTGCTTGTAGAACTGCGGCGACTGGGCGAGGTAGGCCGGGCGCCCGAAGTAGTCGATCGCGAACACGTTGGCGCCGCTCTCGGTGGCCGACGCGACGATCTTCGGGGTGGCGATCTCGGTGAACCCGGCGCCGTTGAGGGTGCTGCGGAACGCGCCCATCGCGGCGGCGGCCGCCTGGAAGACAGTGCGCCGGCTCGGATGGCGCAGGGTCACCGCGGCGTGGTCGAGCAGCGTCGGCAGTGCGGCGTCGAGCGCCGGGCGGAACAGCTCGACCGGTGGCGGCTCGGCCTCGCCGAGGACGCGGACGTCCGGCTCGACGACCTCGACGCCGCCGGGCGCGACCGGGTTGGCCACGGCCCGTCCGGTGACCTCGACCACGGTTTCCTCGCCGGGCAGCTCGGTGCCGGCCGGCGCGACAACCTGGGCCAGCCCGGTGCGGTCCCGGACGATCAGGAACGAGACGCCGGCCAGCTGGCGACGCCGGTGGACCCAGCCTTCGAGCTTGATGTTGGTGCCGGCCCGCTGAGGCAGGTCGCGGGACAACGTGCGGTGCATGCTTTCACCTCCTGAGGAAGTCCAATCCCCGGAGGTGTGGGCGATGGGGCCGGTCGCGGTGCCACCACACCTTCGCCGCGTCGCGGCCTTAGGCGGCCTTTTTACGGATGGCCGGTCCGGCAACGGCTCGGGAGCGCTCTTCGCGGTCGTCAGGCGCTGAACTCGCCCCGTCGTCACCGTCGTCGTCCAAGGTATCTCGCCGTGGCGGTTGCCGGCTCGCGAATTTCTCCCGGTTTCCGGCAATACGATCGATCGTATGAAGGCAGTGGTGTACCACGAGACCGGCCCCTCCAGTGTTTTGACGTTGGTCGATCGCGACCCGGTCCCGCCCGGCCCCGGTGAGGTCCGGGTGCGGGTGGCCGTCTCCGGGGTCAACCCGACCGACTGGAAGGCGCGGCAGGGCCGGCTGGCCTACGCCGAGGCCGTGCCGAACCAGGACGGTGCCGGCGTCATCGAAGCGGTCGGCGAGGGCGTCGACCCGGCCCGCGTCGGCGAGCGGGTATGGCTGTGGGAGGCGGCGTGGCAGCGGCCGGGCGGCACGGCCCAGGAGTCGGTCACGCTGCCGGCCCGGCAGGCGGTCGCGCTGCCGTCGCATGCGTCGTTCGAGCTCGGCGCGAGCCTCGGCATCCCGGCGCTGACCGCGCACCTCTGCCTCGGCTCGTCGGTCGGACCCGGGTTACTGTCCGGGCGATCGGTGCTCGTCGCCGGGGGTGCCGGCGCGGTCGGCAACGCGGCGATCCAGTTGGCCCGGTGGGCCGGGGCGACGGTGATCGCCACGGTGAGCGGGCCGGAGAAGGCGGCGCTGGCCACGGCCGCGGGCGCGCACCTGGTCGTCAACTACCGCCTGGACGACGCGGCGGCGGCCATCCGCGCCTTTGCCAGCGGTGGCATCGACATCGTGGTCGAGGTGGCCCCGGCCGCGAACGCAGCCCTGGACGCGGCCGTGCTCGCCCCGGACGGGACGGTCGCGGTGTACGCGACCGACGGTGCCCTCTCGCTCGACGTGTCTGCGTTGATGCGCAACAACATCAGCTACCGGTTCGTGCTCGTCTATACCGTGCCGGAGGCCGACAAGGACCGGGCGGTGCGGGACGTCTCGGCGGCCGTGGCGGCCCAGGCGCTGCGGGTCGGGGACGAGGCCGGGCTGCCGCTGCACAGCTTCCCGCTCGCCGAGACGGCGGCCGCGCACGACGCTGTCGAACGCAACGCGGTGGGCAAGGTCCTTGTCTACTGCTCCTCGTAGCGGGTCGGCGGGTATGGGTTGTCCTCGGTGATGGGGTAGGCCTCGCCCGCGGCTTCCTGCCGGCGGAACACCGCCCGCTCCTCGAGGAACTGCTCGTCCTTCAGCGGGTCGTAGTCCGGGTCGACGTCGGTGGCCGGCGGCACGTCGTCGGGGTTGTAGTCGGCGACCCCGGCCTCGACCCGCTCCTCGGCCGTGCGCTCGGCCAGCGCGTCGTCGTCCACCCGCCCGGCGCCGCCGTGCTCGCGCCGGTCCCGGTGCGCTTCATCAGCTGCCATCGGTGAAGACTAGCCCCGCCTCGAGCCGGTCGCTCAACTCGGCGAGTGACGTGATCGACCAATCGGCGGTGAGCCCGCGCAGGGCGGCCACCTGTGCGCCGGCCGCGTGACCGGCGTCGATGCCCGGCTGCGAGTCCTCGACCACCAGGCACCGGGCCGGGTCGACGCCGAGGCGCTGGGCGGCCACCAGATAAGGGTCGGGGAACGGCTTGTGGCGCGCGGAGTCCTCGGTGGTGACCAGCACCGGAGCGTCGATGCCGGCCGCGCCCAGCCGGGCCTTGGCCAGCCGCCGGTCGGCACTGGTCACCACGGCCCACGGCAGGTGCAGCTTGTCGAGCGTGGCCAGCAGCTCGTGCGCGCCCGGGAGCGCGCGTATCTCGGCCAGGTCGTCGTATTGGAGGCCGAGCTGGAACTGGGTGGCCCGGTCAACGGCGTCGTCGTCGACATCCGGAAGGAGCGCCCGGATCGTGCTGCCGGCCGGGCTGCCGTGCAAGCGGGGGAGCAGGTCGGCCATCGCGATCCCGTTCTGCGCGGCCCACGCCTGCCAGGCTCGCTCGACGGCCGCGTCCGAGTCGACCAGCGTGCCGTCCATGTCCAGCAGTACCGCATCCACGGGTGGCCCCCTTTAAACTCGCCTACCGAGTAAATTGTACGCCGTGAGCCGCGCGTTGGAACTGTTGCGGGTGGCGCACCGCTCGCCGGGCATCACCCGGGCCGAGGCGGCCGCCCGGCTCTGCCTGCGCACCGGTTCGGCCACTGAGGTCATGGAGCGGCTACGCGCGGCGCGGCTGCTGGCCGAAGGGCCGGTCCGCCCTTCCCGGCCGGGCGGCGGGCGAGGCCGGCCGACGGCGGTGCTCGAGCCGCATCCGGAGGGACCGCTGGTCGCGGTCGTTGAGATCACGCACGAGACGTGGACGGTGACCACGGCGTCGATCGGCGGGGCGCTGGCCGCGGCGCCCGTGCATCGCGGCCCGTCGCTCGACCTCGTGTTCGCCGCGCTGGCCGACGTGCGTCGCCGCTACGGTTCGCGGGTGCGGGCGATCGGCGTCGCCGTGCCCGGCACCATCCGCGGTACTACGGTCGTGCGGGCCACCAACCTGCGCTGGCGCGACGTCGACCTGTCCGGCCTGGCCACGGCCGGCGGCCCGCCACTGCCGCTCGTCGTCGGCAACGACGCCTCGCTGGCCGGGGTCGCCGAGGCGCTCCGCGGAGCGGCCCAAGGCGTTGGCGTGGCGCTGCACCTGACCGTCGAGGTCGGGCTCGGCGGCATCCTGCTCGTCGACGGGCGGCCGGTGCTCGGCGCGACCGGGGCCGGCGGCGAATTCGGCCACCTGCCGTTCGGCGACCCGGCGCTGCGCTGCCCGTGTGGGGCCCGGGGCTGCTGGGACCTCGCCGTCGACGGCCGCGCGATGGCCCGCCACCTCGGCCGGCGGGCCCCGGCCGACCCGCGGTCCTACGCCGGACGGCTGGTGGCGGCCGCCCGCGCCGGCGAGCCGGCCGCGACGGGAGCCGTCCGCGCCGCCGCGAGCGCGCTCGGGCGCGGCGTCGGGGCGCTGGTCAACGCGCTCGACCCGGCGATCGTCACGCTCGGCGGGCTCGGCATCGACCTGCTCGAGGTGGCGGAGGGGCCGCTCACCGACGCGGTGCGGGGGGCCGTGATGGCCTTCCGGCGCAGCGCGTTGCCGCCGGTCGTCCCGGCCGCGCTCGGCGGGCAGGGGCCGGCCATCGGCGCGGCCGAGGCGGCGTTCGCGGAGATCCTCGAGGCCCTGGTTTCAACGCCGTCGATCGGGTAGCAATGGCGCTATGGCCAACGACGACGACACTCCCGACCTGGTAGGCGAGGCTGACCTTGTCGGCCCCGACTCTTCCGCCCCCATCCGCACCGGCGCCGAGCAGCCGTGGGACCCGGAGGATCTCGCGGTGGCCGAGGGCCGTGACCCGACGCCGGCCAACATCGAACGGGCGCGCCGCGAACTGGAGGAGGAGGGGCCGGCCGCCATCGAGCGCAATGTGCCCTGACCTCCGGTCCAAGCCCGATCCTCGCGGCCGGCGGGTCAGTTTCTGAGCGTCGCCCAGACCTCGGCCACGGTGCGGAACTTCTCCTGCGCCGGCAGGCCCTTCAACAGTTCGATGATCTCGTCCGGGGCGTGCATGTGGCTGGCCCCGACGAGCAGGTCGTCGCGGTTGCCGGGCAGGCTGGTCCGCGGGATGTAGCGGCCGAGCCGGCTGAGCTCCTCATCGCCGACCTCACCGAGATCGCCGACGTCGTCGGTCTCGTCGATCTCGTCGCTGTGCGGGTCGACGGTTCCGTGCCGCAGGTTGCGCGCCTCCTGCTCCATCTGCTCGTCAACAATGCGTCCGTGCTTCGAGTTGCCTCGGTCCATGGGGCTGGCCGTACCCGGCCTCCTGGGCGGTCAAACGCCGTGCTGGTCTCTTGGTCCCGGCGGGTCAGGTCGTTGCCTTCTCTCCAATGTGGACGCCGGTCACGACCGGCGACGGGCATGGGCGGCCGCCCATCGGTGCGGGCCTGGTGGTGCCGCCCCGCGCCGGAGGCCGTCCGCCGCGGAGTCCTGGCGATCTTGACAACTCGCAAAGATCCATATTGAGAAATCCGCGAAATATCGGCCCCAGAACCACTGGAAAGTCAACACTTGCGCGACCCGCACACAATCGACCGGCCGGCAACCGGCCGTCGCTACTCGTCGCGGCCGGCGACCGGGCGTCGCTACTCGTCGCGGCCGGCGACCGGGTGGTCGAGTGGCTCGGCGAGCTCCGACCGCTCGGGGAACGGCGGGGGCGTGCCGCCGAAGGCCGGGCACAGCGCCTGATAGCTGCACCAGTTGCAGAGCCGGCTCGGCTGGGCCCGGAACTCCCGCGCCACCGTGGCCCGCTCGATGGCCTCCCACAACGCCAGCAGCGTGCGCTCGAAGCGCTCCAACTCCTCCGCGTCCGGGGTGAAGTCGCAGATCTCGGCGTCCTTGAGGTAGAGCAGCCGCAGCACCTTGGGCACCACGCCACGCGTGCGCCACAGCACCAGCGCGTAGAACTTCAGCTGGAAGAGCGCCCGCGCCTCGAAGGCCTCGCGCGGGGCGCCGCCGGTCTTGTAGTCGACGACCCGAAGCGCACCGTCGGTGGCGACGTCAAGGCGGTCGATGTAGCCGCGGATGGTCAGCCGCCCGTCGACCTCGGCCTGCACGTAGGACTCCCGCTCGGCCGGCTCGAAGCGGCGCGGGTCCTCGACCGCGAAGTAACCCTTGAGCAGGTTGCGCGCCGAGGTCAGGAACGCCTCGGTCGGGTCGAAGGCCTCAACCCGCTCGTCGGCGAAGAGCGTGTCGCCGCCGCGGACGTCGTCGAAGATCGTGCTCAGGTCCTCGCGCTCGTCGGCGGCCTCGAGCAGTCGCTGCCACTGCGGGGCGACCAGGGCGGCGGCCGCCTCGGGGGTGCGCTCGGCGGCCGGCACGTCGAACAGCGCCTCCAGGACCGCGTGCACCAGCGTGCCGCGCACCTGGTCGCGGGTCGGGCGCTCGGGCAGCCGGTCGATCGAACGGAGGCGGAAGAGCAGCGGGCAGGTCTTGAAGTCGGCGGCGCGCGACGGCGACAACGAGGGGAGCGCCGTCTCGATCTCAACCGTCATGCCACAGAGGCTAGGCCACAGGTACGACGAAATCCCGGAGGCGGCCGTCGCACACGTAGCATCGACTCGATGGACGACACGCAGACCGACGCCCGGTCCAGTCCACCCGAGCGCCGGGCCGGCATCCCGCTGGGCCGGCTCTTCGGTGTGCCGGTGCACCTCAGCCCGTCCTGGCTGCTCCTGGCGGCCCTGGTGACGCTCGCCTACGGGCAGATCCTGGGCTCGGTTGAGCAGCCGTTGCCGCAGCCCGCCGCCTACGCGATCGGCTTCGGGTTCGTCGTCTGCCTGGTGATCTCCGTCCTGCTCCACGAGCTCGGCCACGCCCTGACCAGCCGGCGGTTCGGCATCGGGGTCCGCGGGATCACGCTGGAGATGCTGGGCGGCTTCACCGAGATGGAGCGGGAGGCCCCGCGGCCCTCGGTCGAGCTGGCCGTCTCGCTGGCCGGGCCGCTGGTCTCGCTGATCCTCGGGCTGGCCTCGGCGGCCGCCGCGGTCGTGCTGCCGGACGGGTCGATCGGCGACCGGTTCGCCGTCCAGCTGGCGCTCAGCAACATCGTCGTCGCCGTGTTCAACTCGCTGCCCGGGCTGCCGCTCGACGGCGGCCGGGCGCTGCAGGCCGGCGTCTGGGCGCTGACCGGCAACAACAACCTGGCCCGCAAGATCGCCGGCTGGTCCGGGCGGGTGCTGGCCCTCGCCACGCTGCTGGCCGCCGTGTACCTGTACAGCCAGGAGATCCTCCGCTTCTTCGGATTTGCCTTCACGGTCCTGGTGGCGATCTTCATGTGGACCGGCGCGACCCAGGCGATCCGGCAGGGCGAGGTCATGGCCCGGCTGCCCGACCTCGACGCCGCCCGGCTGGCCCACCCGATCGTGGCGCTGACCGCCGACACGCCGCTGGCCGAGGCCGAGCGGCTGGCGGCGGCGACCGGCACCGGCACGTCGGTCCCGCCGGTGATCGCGGTCGTCGACCCGAGCGGGGCCCTGATCGCCCTGCTCACCGACGTGGCGGCGCGGGCCGTGCCGGAGCACCGTCGGCCGTGGGTGGCGGTCGGTGACGTGTCCAAGTCCCTCGATCCGCCCCACGTCCTGTCCGGCGAGTTGCGCGGCACCGACCTGCTCCAGGCGATCCGCCCCGACCCGACCGGTGACTACCTCGTTGTCTCCGGTGAAGATGTGCTCGGCGTCCTGCGCGGCGCCGAGATCGTCGACCTACTCGAGCCCCGCGGGCTCGCCTCCCGGAGGAACCGCACGTGACCGTCGTCGAGCCCGATACGCACACCCGCAGCGGACCGTTCCGCCCAGGGGACCGGGTGCAGCTCACCGACCCCAAGGGGCGGATGCACACGGTCGTCCTGACCCCGGGCAAGGCGTTTCACACCCACCGGGGTGCGCTCGAGCACGACGCGCTGATCGGCCTCCCCGACGGGAGCGTGGTCACCTCCTCGGGCGGCACCGCCTACCTGGCCCTGCGGCCCCTGTTGGCCGACTACGTGCTGTCCATGCCCCGCGGCGCGCAGGTCATCTACCCGAAGGACGCCGCCCAGATCGTCGCGATGGGCGACATCTTCCCCGGTGCCCGGGTGCTGGAGGCCGGGGCCGGCTCGGGGGCACTGAGCTGCTCGCTGCTGCGCGCCATCGGGCGGGAGGGCTCGCTCACCTCGTACGAGATCAGGCAGGACTTCGCCGAAATTGCTGAACGTAACGTGGCGAGTTTCTTCGGCCAGCCGCCCCTGAACTGGTCACTTCGCGTCGGTGACGTAGGAACCTGCGAAGAGGCCGGGTTTGATCGGATAATCCTTGACATGCTGACCCCATGGGAGTGCCTGCCGCTGCTTTCGCGCGCTTTGGTGCCCGGTGGGGTGTTCATCGGATATGTGGCGACCACCCCGCAGCTGTCCGAGTTGGTCGAGGCCCTGCGCGAGCACGGCGGCTTCACCGAGCCGCGAGCCTGGGAGAGCCTCGTGCGTGACTGGCACGCCGACGGCCTGGCCGTCCGGCCGGACCACCGGATGATCGCGCACACCGCGTTCCTGGTCAGCACCCGCCGGCTGGCGCCGGGGGTCACCGCCCCGCCGCGCCGGCGCAAGCCGAGCAAGGGCGCCGAGGCCTATGCGGCCCGGCGCGCGGCCCGGCCGGAGGTCGACATGTGATGAGCAGGCCGAGCTTCTCCGATCTGCCCGCGGTGTTCCCCGACTGGTCGCCCTACCCGGATCTCGAGTCGGCCGCCCGCGCCTACCTGCGCGACCCGGACATCGCCCTGGACGCCATGGCCGGCGTGCTCCGGGGCCAGCAGGTGCTCGGGTTCACGCTCGAACGGTTCGTCAACGACGTCAACGGCGTGTGGCAGGAGGTCGTGGTCTGCGACGGCACCCGGCTGATCCTCTGGCACGGCGAAGACATCCCGCCGGAGGAGGCACCGCCCGGGTCGATGACCTCGTCCCTGCGGGTCGTGGCACTGTCCGCGGTCACCGAGGTCGGCTGCCGCCGCCGGCTGACCCGGACCTCAACCGGGCACGCCCGGGTCGAGAGCGTCGACGTCTACCTGTTGCTCACGTCGCTGGACGAGGCCAACGTGGCCAGCGAGGAGGCCGGGTCGGTGATCCGGCACGACGCGCTGCGATTCGGCAAGACCATCGACGACGGCGGAGCCGGTCAGATCGCTCGTTTGGAGGAATTCGCACGCTTGGTGTCGTCGCTGGTCGGCAAGCCGATGCTGTGACATTCGCCTCAGGCGGCCTCGGGCCCGGCAACCTCGACGTCGTCCTCGGCACGCCGGACGTGAATGCATTCACCCGGGCACTCCTTGGCCGCGTCGATGACGTCGAGCCGCAGATGCGCCGGGACGTCGACCCGGCTGCCTGGGGTAAGTTGCAGCTCACCGGCCGCGTCCTTCACATACGCGAGGCCGTCGACGTCGAATTCGAAGACTTCCGGAGCGTATTGGACGCACAGCCCGTCACCGGTGCACAGGTCCTGGTCAACCGACACCCGTAGCGCATCCACGATTTGACGCTACCCGACGTCCGGACCGAGAAACTGCACCGGAGGCCCGTCGTGACGCACGCCGCAACCTTTAGATTTGTAAACACCCTGTGGCACCCGTGTCCGGACGGGTCGCAACGGGCGATCAGCAGTTAGTGTTAGAGCACAACGTTCGAGCCCCCGGGGAGGTGGGACGTGGCACGCAGCGACGACGCGGAGACGCGCGCCGCACGATGGGAGAAGGACGCCCACGATCTCTCCACCCAGGTCGCGTTTCTCCAAGAGGAACTCGCCCTGGTGCGGCGCAAACTGACCGAGAGCCCTCGGCACGTTCGGCAGCTGGAGGAGCGACTCGCGGCAGCGCAGGCGCAGATCGCCCGGCTGACCGAGAACAACGAGCGGCTCGTGGCCACGCTCAAGGAGGCGCGCGCCCAGATTGTGACGCTCAAGGAGGAGGTCGACCGCCTGGCGCAGCCGCCGAGCGGCTACGGCGTCTTCCTCGCCCGCCATGAGGACGGCACCGTCGACGTCTTCACCGGCGGGCGCAAGCTCCGGGTGGCGGTCTCTCCGGCGATCGAGTCGGACGAGCTCCGCCGCGGCCAGGAGGTTTTGCTCAACGATGCGCTCAACATCGTCGACGCGTTCGGGTTCGAGCGCGCCGGCGAGGTCGTGATGCTCAAGGAGGTCCTCGAAGGCGGTGACCGTGCGCTGGTCATCTCGCACGCCGACGAGGAGCGCATCGTCCACCTGGCCGACACGCTCGCTGACGCGCCGCTGCGCGCCGGTGACTCGTTGATGATCGAGCCCCGTTCCGCCTACGCCTACGAGCGCATCCCGAAGAGCGAGGTGGAGGAGCTCGTCCTCGAAGAGGTTCCCGACGTCGACTACCACGACATCGGGGGTCTCAGCCGCCAGATCGAGCAGATCCGCGACGCGGTGGAGCTGCCGTTCCTGCACGCCGACCTGTTCCGTGAGCACCAGTTGCGCCCGCCCAAGGGCGTGCTGCTCTACGGTCCGCCCGGCTGCGGCAAGACGCTGATCGCGAAGGCCGTCGCCAATTCACTGGCGAAGAAGATCGCGGAGAAGCGCGGTGAGGAGAAGCACTCCAGCTACTTCCTCAACATCAAGGGTCCGGAGCTGCTGAACAAATACGTTGGCGAGACCGAGCGGCACATCCGGTTGATCTTCCAGCGGGCTCGGGAGAAGGCGAGCGAAGGCACGCCGGTCATCGTGTTCTTCGACGAGATGGACTCGGTGTTCCGCACCCGCGGCTCCGGCGTCTCCTCGGATGTGGAGAACACGATCGTTCCGCAGCTGCTAAGCGAGATCGACGGCGTCGAGGGCCTCGAAAACGTCATCGTGATCGGCGCGTCCAACCGCGAGGACATGATCGACCCGGCCATCCTGCGGCCGGGGCGGCTCGACGTGAAGATCAAGATCGAGCGTCCGGACGCCGAGGCGGCCAAGGACATCTTCTCGAAGTACATCCTGGCCGGCCTGCCGCTGCACAAGGACGACATCACCGAATACGGCGGCGACGTCGACGCCACGGTGGCGGCGATGATCGACGCGGTCGTCCTGCGGATGTATTCCGAGACCGAGGAGAACCGCTTCCTCGAGGTGACCTACGCCAACGGCGACAAGGAAGTGCTCTACTTCAAGGACTTCAACTCCGGCGCGATGATCCAGAACATCGTCGACCGGGCCAAGAAGATGGCGATCAAGGACTTCCTCGGCAACGGGCAGAAGGGCATGCGCCTCCAGCACCTGCTCGACTCCTGCGTCGACGAGTTCCGGGAAAACGAGGATCTGCCCAACACCACCAACCCGGACGACTGGGCCCGCATCTCGGGCAAGAAGGGCGAGCGGATCGTCTACATCCGCACGCTCGTGTCCGGCGGCAAGGGTGCCGAGGCCGGTCGCTCGATCGAGACCGCCACGAACACCGGCCAATACCTGTAGCGACGCCGGCCCGGAGGCCACTACTCGGCGAAGTAGTGGCCTCCGGCCGCGTCCGGAATCCGATCTTGGGGGCACCCGCGTGGAACCCGCACAAATACACCCAACTGCCACCGTCGACGAGGGCGCGAAGGTCGGTGACGGCACCCGCGTGTGGCACCTCGCCTACATCCGCGGCTCGGCGAGCGTCGGGAGCGGCTGCAATCTCGGGCGCAACGTCTACATCGACGCCAACGTCCAGGTCGGGGACCTCGTCAAGATCCAGAACAACGTTTCGGTGTACGAGGGGGTCACGCTCGAGGACGAGGTCTTCGTCGGGCCGAGCGCGGTCTTCACCAACGACCTTCGTCCCCGGGCGCAGAACCCGGGCTGGCAGATCACGCCCACGCTGGTGCGCCGGGGGGCCTCGATCGGGGCCAACGCGACGATCGTGTGCGGGGTGACCATCGGCGAATACGCGATGGTGGCGGCCGGGTCCGTGGTGACCAAGGACGTCCGGCCGCACCAGCTCGTCGCCGGCAACCCGGCCCGTCCTCTCGGCTGGGTCAACCGGCTCGGCGAGGTCATCTCCAAGGACGCCGAGCCCCCGGCGGAGGACCTGCTCAGCTGACCGCGCGTGCGGTGAGCCGCCCGATCAGCTCGAGCAGCCAACTCACCAGCAGGCCGACCAGCGCGATCACGCCGATCACGACGTAGAGCGTCGAGGACTTGGCGCCGGCGAGCAGCAGCCACTGCACCAGGCCCTCGATCAGCAGCACGCCGAGCACCACGCCGAGGATGCCGCCACGGCCGCCGAAGGGGCTCACGCCGCCGATGAAGACCGCGGCGGCGGCGTAGATGAGCAGCGCGTTGCCGATGTTCGGGGTGGCGTAGGCCGCCCGCTCGGTCAGCAGGACGCCGGAGAAGCCGGCCAGCGCCGAGGAGCCGATCAGGCCGACCGCCGCCCCGACCAGCTTGCCGGGGGTGAACCGGTTGGGCACGTCGCCCGGTTCAACGCGGTTACGCGTGAGGGCCGCCCGGACCGCCGGGACGGCGAACGCGACCGCGCCGGCGATTGAAACCACGGCGAAGACGGCCAGCCAGAGCCAGAAGGTGCCGGCCCCGGCCGGCTCGGAGCGCAGCGCGAAGCCCTCGAGGCTGGCGGCCAGCAGGGCACCCTGCAGGATGAATCCGCCGACCAGGGTGACGGCCCAGCTGGGCAGCGCGGTCAGGCCGGTGATCAAGGCCAGCACCAGGCCGAACCCGATCGCGGCGAGCACCGCGACCAGCCCGGCCAGCACGGTCGCGGTGCCCCCGCTGACCAGCTTGGCGAAGAGGTAGCCGCAGACCGCGCCGACCGCGGCCACGGCCAGGTTGGGGGTGGCGGTGCGCAGCGAGAGGGCGAAGGCGGCGGCCATGAAGCCGAGGTAGGCGGCCGAGGCGGCGAAGCCGCCGCCCTTGGTCAGGGCGCCCGGGTGGGCGACGCTCATCCCGGCGACGACCACGATCACCCCGATGAGCAGGACACCTTCCCACACCAGCTGGGGGACGAGCGTCCGGAGAAGGCCGGGTGTCGTGGCCGCGACCGGGGGCGGGAGCACGGCCGGTTGCACGGGTACGGGATCCATGGCGGTGACAGTAGCGATCAAGCGCCATGCGAAAAAGTGCACGAAACTCGGCGTACCGGCCAGCGGCGGGCGGCGTACACCTGCGTCTAGGGTTGCAGGTATGAGCGTGCGGCGCGTGATGGGCACTGAAGTCGAATACGGCGTCTCCGTGCCGGGGCAACCCGGCGCCAACCCGATGGTCACATCGTCGCAGGTGGTCAACGCCTACGGGGCGCGACCCGAGCTCACCCGGGGGGGACGGGCGCGGTGGGACTACGAGGAGGAGTCCCCGCTGCGCGACGCGCGCGGGTTCACCTATTCGGGTGCGCTTTACGACCCGGCCGAGGCCCTGGCCGACGAGGATCTCGGGCTGGCCAACGTGATACTGACCAACGGCGCCCGCCTCTACGTCGACCACGCGCACCCCGAATACTCGACGCCCGAGGTGACGAACCCCCGCGATGTGGTCCTGTGGGACAAAGCCGGTGAACGGGTCATGGCCGAGGCGTCCCGCCGCGCCGCCACGATCCCCGGCAGCCTGCCCATCCACCTCTACAAGAACAACACCGACAACAAGGGTGCCAGCTACGGCGCCCACGAGAACTACCTCATGCGCCGCCAGACGCCGTTCGCCGACATCGTCATGCACCTCACCCCGTTCTTCGTCACCCGCCAGATCGTGTGCGGGGCCGGCCGGGTCGGCATCGGGCAGGACGGCTCGACGCCCGGCTTCCAGATCTCCCAGCGGGCCGACTTCTTCGAAGTCGAGGTCGGCCTCGAGACCACGCTCAAGCGCCCGATCATCAACACCCGCGACGAGCCGCACGCCGACGCCGACAAATACCGGCGGCTGCACGTCATCATCGGCGACGCCAACCTGTCGGAGATCTCGACCTACCTCAAGGTCGGCGCGACCTCGCTGATCCTCTCCATGATCGAGGAGAAGGCGCTCTCCGCCGACCTCGGCATCGCCGACCCGGTGAGCGAGCTCAAGTCGGTCAGCCACGACCCCTCGCTCAAGCACCTCATCCGCATGCGCGACGGCCGCCGGCTGACCGCGCTGGACATCCAGTGGGCGTTCTACGAGCGGGCCCGCTCCTTTGTGGACAACCGCGAGGGCGACGACGCCGACGAGATCACCGCCGACGTCCTCGACCGCTGGGAGAGCGTGCTCGACCGGCTCGGCCGCGACCCCATGCTGTGCGCCGGCGAGCTGGACTGGGTCGCCAAGCTGCGCCTTCTCGAGGGTTACCGGGAGCGCGAATCGCTGCAGTGGGCGAGCCACAAGCTCCAGCTCGTGGACCTTCAATATTCCGATGTACGACCGGAGAAGGGCCTCTATCAGCGGCTGGTCACCCGGGGATCGATGGCCACCCTGTTTACCGAGGACGAGATCCGCCGGGCGATGCTCGAGCCGCCGGAAGACACCCGCGCCTACTTCCGGGGCCGGTGCCTCGCGCAGTATGCGGCGGAGGTCGTCGCGGCCAGTTGGGATTCGGTCATCTTCGACGTGGGCCGCGAGTCACTCGTCCGCGTCCCGATGATGGAGCCCGAACGAGGGACGCGTAAGCACGTCGGCGCATTGTTCGATCGCTGCCCGAGTGCGAAGGATCTGCTGGAAGCGATCACTTCCGGGTAAGTTCGAGGCAGACGGTCTGACGACCGTCGGGCAACAGGTCCCCGAGGAGGGAACGGCATGGCAACGCGGGACACGGGTGGGCAGTCGCAATCCGGCAAGGCGCGTCGGGACCAGGAAGTCGACGAGGTCGACGCGCCTGAGGTCAACCCGGAGGCAGCTGAGCGCCACGAGCAGCTGACCGAGGACGTCGACGACCTGCTGGACGAGATCGACTCGGTGCTGGAGGAAAACGCGGAAGAGTTCGTCCGCGGCTATGTGCAAAAGGGCGGCCAGTAGGCTTCTGCCCGATTGCGCTGTGAGCTGATCGTGCCACGTGCATGGTCGGCTGCCGGGCCTCGGCCCGCGACGTATCTTTGCCACCTGATCTCGATTCGGATTGCACAAGCGAGGGGAGCTCCGTGCCAGGCGGTCTTGAATTCTCCGGACGGTTGCCGGGCGCGTTTCACGCGGCCGGTTCGTCGTCGTTCACCGAGTTCCTGACGCAGGTGGCGCCCGAGCTCCTGCCGGGCCGCCGGCCGTTGCCAGCCGGGGTGGCCCTCGACGTGGCCGGCCAGCTGCCGCACGCCACCACGATCGTCGCCCTCGCGTGCGCCGACGGCGTCCTGATGGGCGGCGACCGGCGGGCCACGATGGGCAACATGATCGCTCAGCGGGACATCGAAAAGGTGTTCGCCGCCGACGCCTACACGCTGGTCGGCATCGCCGGCACGGCCGGCGTCGGCCTCGAACTCATGCGCCTGTTCCAGGTCGAGCTCGAGCACTACGAGAAGATCGAGGGCACGATGCTCTCGCTCGACGGCAAGGCCAACCGGCTGGCCACCATGATCCGCAACAACCTGGGCGCCGCCCTGCAGGGTCTCGCGGTCATCCCGCTCTTCGCCGGCTTCGACCTTGACGCCCGCAGCGCCGCCGCGGCCGGGCGCATCTTCAGCTTCGACGTCGCCGGCGGAGTCTACGAGGAGCACGGCTACGACTCGATCGGCTCCGGTTCGCTGTTCGCCAAGTCGTCGATGAAGAAGCGGTTCCGGCCCGGTCTGACCTCCGACGAGGCGGCCCGCGTGGCGATCGAGGCGCTCTATGACGCGGCCGACGACGACACCGCCACCGGCGGTCCCGACCTCATCCGCAAGATCTATCCGGTCATCATGGTCGCCACGGCGGAGGGCACTCGCCGATACACCGATGATGAGACCGAGGCACTCGCCGAGTCGATCATCGCCGAGCGCCGGGAGAACCCGGGCTCCTGAGCCTGAGCCAGCGATTGAGAAGGGGACCTCGCCACCGTGGCCATGCAGTTCTACGCCTCGCCCGAGCAGATCATGCGGGATCGCTCGGAGTACGCCCGCAAGGGCATCGCTCGCGGGCGCAGCGCCATCGTGCTGAGCTACGAAGGCGGGGTGCTGTTCGTCGCTGAGAACCTGTCGACCGCCCTGCACAAGGTCAGCGAGATCTACGACCGGATCGGCTTCGCCGCGGTCGGCCGCTAC
>Ga0070683_100001767_pt1 | contig 16826 bp, 18 predicted proteins | sample KBSC713LmetaG_FD_64662 | JGI IMG/M metagenome (GOLD analysis project Ga0070683, IMG submission 64662) | Corn rhizosphere microbial communities from Kellogg Biological Station, Michigan, USA - KBS C7.1-3L metaG | ecosystem: Host-associated > Plants > Roots > Rhizosphere ... | reverse complement strand
GATGACGACGCCGGTGGGCCGATCCGGTTGATCCGTCATGGCCATTCAGTGTTCCATGATGTCGTGCCGTTGCGCCGACGCCCTTTCGACCTGATCTTCATCGTCTTCTTCGCGATCAATGCCGGTTTCATCACGTACATCGTGGATCTTGAGCAGCTGGTGATCCGCGACCCGGCCCACTTCTCGTACCCGGTGTGGCCGCCGGCTCCGCTCGTCGACCTGGTCCACTGGTACGGACGCCACTACGATCCGCTCCTGATGGCCCGTCCGGCCTTTTGGCGGATGACCATCTGGATCGACGTTGTGGCGTTCGGGCCGTTCTACCTGTTCGCCATTTATGCATTTGTACGGGCGCGAGCCTGGATCCGGGTACCGGCTCTGATCTGGTCCGGGATGATGCTGTCGAACGTGTTGATCATCCTGATGGAGGAGCGTTTCGGCGTATGGAAGACTCCGCACTTCGGGGCCGTCCTCGGCGCCAACCTGCCCTGGCTGTTGCTGCCCGTGCTGATGATGATTCGGATGCGAAAGAATGACGTTTTCGGATAGATACGGTCCCTGGGCGGTCGTCGCCGGCGCGTCGGAGGGGATCGGGGCGGCCTTCGCTCATGCGCTGGCGGCCCGCGGGATGAGCCTCGTGCTGGTGGCGCGCCGCCCCGAGGCCTTGGCTGCGCTCGCCTCGTCACTGAGCGTGCCCACCCTCACTGTTGCGGCCGATCTTGCTTCGGGGCTCCCGTCGATATTCGAGGCGACCGCGTCGCTCGAGGTCGGCCTCGTGGTGGCCAACGCCGCGTATGCGCCGTCGGGCCCGTTCGTCGGCTTGTCCCCCGACGACGCCCACCGGGTCGTGGCGGTGAACTGCGACGCGCTGGTCAGGCTGGCCAACCACTACCTGCCGCCGATGGTCGAGCGGCGCCGGGGCGGGCTGATCGTCATGTCGTCCGCCGCCGGTCTGCAGGGTGGCCCGCTGCTCAGCGTGTACGCGGCGAGCAAGTCGTTCGGGGCCACGCTGGCCGAGGGCCTGTGGTGGGAGATGCGCCCGCACGGCGTCGACGTCTTGACCTGCGTGGCCGGCGCGGTGTCGACGCCCGGCTTGGCGCGGGCCAGCCAGCGGCCGGCGCCGGGGACGGTGACGCCGTCGGCGGTGGCGGCCGCGGCCCTGACCGGGCTGGGCAAGGGACCGCGGGTCGTGCCGGGCGCGTTCATGCGGATGTCGACGGTCCTCATGGGCCGGCTCATGCCCCGCCGCCTGGCGATCGGGGTGATGGCCAAGGCAACGTCCAAGGTCCTGACCCCGCCCGACGCGACTACGCCGGAGAAGTAGTGGGCAGCGGGTCGGGCCAGTCGTAGTTCGGGAGCAGGTCCGACAACGGTTTCGCGCTCTCCCAGCCGAGCACGACCTCGGTCGCGATGTTTCCCGCGTCGATCTGCCGGATGAACTCGCGGCAGCGGCCGCACGGCGCCAGAACGAAGAGCTGCCCGGCACCGTCACGCCAGACGGCGACGATTTGCGTGATCCGGTACTCGCCGGCCGTCACCATGGCGGCGATCGCGGCGTGTTCGGCGCAGAAGCCGGTGCCCGAACCGGTGTCGATGCAGACGCCGACGTAGCGCCGCCCGCTGTCCGTCATCAGCGCGCAGCCGACGTCACCGAACAGGCGATCACCGGACACGTGCGGGTTGAGCACCGCCTCGGCGGCGCGGATGAGTTCCACGTTGGAGATCGCGGCCATCGGCGCACGTTACCAAAGGTCAGTGGCCGCGGAAGGCTTCCTCCAGCCACCACGAGCCGCGCTCCGAGCTCACCTTCGCGTCGATCACGAGGGGCACCCCCCGATCGCCGGCCAGCCAGTCGTGCACCGGGGCCAGGTCGGCCGCCTCACGCACGGTGAGGCTCTCGCAACCATAGCCGGCGCCGATCGCGGCCAGGTCGGTGTCCGGGAACCGCACCGTGTCCAGCGGGTGGCCGTCGGGCCCGAAGTGGTGGACCTCGGCGCCGTATGCGGCGTCGTTGTAGACCACCACGACGAGCGGCAACTCCAGACGCCGGGCGGTCAGCAGCTCCTGGGCCGACATCAGGAAGCCGCCGTCACCCAGGGCGGCCACCGTCAACCGGTCCGGCCGGGCGACCGCGGCACCCAGTGCGCTCGCCAACCCGAGCCCGATCGACTGGTAGGCCTGGGTGAAGCAGAAGCCGGCCGCATCCGGGACGGTCAAGAACATCGACGGGTAACCCATGAAGTTGCCCGAGTCGACGGCCACCGTGCGCTCGGCCGGGAGCAGGTCGTCGAGCGCGATGCTGAGCGTGCGGGGGTCGATCCGGCCGGGGACGGCGTCGTCCACATAGGAGACGTCCCGCCAGCGACCCTCGGTCGCGATGCGCTTGCGGAGTTCGTCGGATCGGTAGCGGTCCGACGTGGACGGTTGCAGGAGCGCGGCCACGCGGGCCACGTCGCCGACCACACCGACGTCAATCGGGCGGTTGACGCCGAGCGCGGCCGGGTCGCGGTCGACCTGGGCGACCGTCGTGCCGGAGCTGATCAGCTTGCCGTGCCTCGTCGTCCACATGTTCAGCGTGCTGCCCCAGGCGACGACCAGGTCGGCGCCGGCGATGAGCTCGGCCGCCAGTGGCGTGGCGAAGCCGCCGGAGATGTCGAGGTTCCACGGGTGCCCGTGGAAGAGTCCCTTGGCCGCGGCTGACGTCGCGAGCAGCGCGCCGCACCGGTCGGCCAAACCGATGAGCTGGTCCCGGGCACGCCTTGCGCCCCGGCCGGCGATGAACACCGGCCGGCGGGCGGCCGCCAAGGCGCTGCCCAGCGCCGAGACGTCCGGGTCTTCCAGCCGGACGGGAGCGTCGGCGACCGGTGCCCCGGGGGCCGCCGGGAGGCCCTGCACGTCCAGTGGCAGGCCGAGCACGACGCAGTGGCCCGAGGCGGCCAGCCGGTAGGCCGAGGCGATGTCGGCGAGGGCGTGCTCAGGTCGTACCCGATGAAAAGCGGAACCGACGGCGGCCGTGAGGGCCGGGAGGTCGACGTAGAAGTTCGAGCGTGGCTGGGTCGCCTCCGGCGCCAGGACGAGCAGCGGCGTACGGCTCTTGGCCGCCTCGGTGATCCCGGTCATCGCGTTGGTGACGCCCGGCCCCTGGTGCACGGACAGGACCCCGACCTGGCCGGACACGCGCGCGTAGGCGTCGGCCATCGAGGCGGCGCCACCCTCGTGCGCGGCGGCGACGAACGTGGCCCCCGCCGCGACGAGCGCGTTGGTGATGTGGAAGTTGCCGCTGCCGACCACGCCGAACACCTGGCGAACGCCCAGCGCGGCGAGTGTGCGGCCGGCGAACTCGGCGACGTGCATGACTAGTGCTCGACGAGCGCGAGCACCCGGCAGGGCGAGCCGGAGCCGCCGACGATCGGCAACGGCCCGGCGATCACCAGCGCGCCGGTCGGCGGCAGCGAGGCCACGTTCTGCAGCTGGGTCAGGCCGTACTTGTTGTGGCCGAGCAGGAACGAGTGACACGGGAACGGCGGATCGAACGAGTGGGCGGCGCCGGCGTCGGTGCCGACCGTCTCCACGCCCATGCCGATGATCGGCGCCTCCTCGGCGAGCCACTTGGCGCACTCGGGCGACACGCCGGGCGTGCGGCCGCCGTTGGCGAAGGCGTCGGGGTCACCCGATCGGGCATCCCAGCCGGTGCGGAAGAGCAGCCAGCCACCGGCCGGCAGCGGGCCGTGCTCGGCCTCCCACTCCTTGATGTGCGACACCTCGAGCAGGAAGTCGGGGTCGGCGGCGGCGTCGGCCGAGCGGTCGAGAACGGCGGCCGGGGCGATCAGCCGCGCGGGCGGGACCTGGGAGACGTCGGCGCCGTCCGGCGCGGTGGCCCAGTGGATCGGCGCGTCGAAGTGGGTGCCGGTGTGCTCGCCGGTGGAGATGTTGTTCCAGTACCAGGCCGGGCCCCGCTCGTCGTAGCGGCTGATCTCGGTGAGCGCGAACGGCCAGGTCTGCCCGAACTGCTCGGGCAGGGCGAGGATCGGCGTCTGGGCGGACAGCGGGGCGGTGAGGTCGACGATCTCGACGCGGCCGCCGGCAAGGGCAGCGGCAAGGTCCTGCAGCACGGGCATGCCCGCCACGCTAGAACCTCGCGCCGCCCCGTTCAACGACGACCACGCAGGCGGCCTCGATAATCTGCTGCCGAGAACATCTGTAGGATTGCCGGTATGGCTTCTTGGAACGACACCGTGATCGAGAACTTCCGCGCCAACAAGGGCGTGGTCGGCGGTCACTGGGAAGGCAAGACCCTGGTCCTCCTGCACAGCATCGGCCGCCGGTCGGGCAAGGAATACGTGAACCCGCTGGTCGCCGCCCCGGACGGGGACGCCTACGTGGTGTGCGCCAGCATGGGCGGCGCGCCGACCGACCCGGAGTGGTTGGCCAACCTCGAAGCCGGCTCGGGCACGGCAGCCATCGAGCTCGGGGCCGACACCGTCCAGGCCGGCTACGAGGTCGTGCGCCCGGACCGGCCCGAATGGGAGCGCCTCTACGGGATCTGGCGCACCTACTGGCCGGATGCCGAGGAATACGAGAAGAAGACCGACCGGAAGTTCCCGGTCGTGAGGTTGACGCCCGCCGGGACGTAGTAACTCAGGCCGACCCAAGCCAGGCCCTCGACGAACCATCTGAACACCCGCAGTAGCACACCGTCGACGATCGTCGCGATAGCTCAAAGGTCGCTCAAGCGGGCGTCCAGCGCATCGCAGAACGCCGATGGCTATGGCACCATGTCTTCGATCACTGCGAGTCCCAGAACCTCGGGAACGAGAGCAGATGAGACTGCTGGTTATCGAAGACGACGACCGTGTCGCGCCGGCGGTTCGCGCTGTTCTGCTGCAGCACGGCTTCGACGTCGACCTGGCGCGCAACGCCGCGCAGGCGCTGGCGCTGCTGGCCGATCCGCCGGACGTGATCCTGCTCGACCTCGGGCTGCCCGACCGGGACGGCTTCTCGCTGTGCAGCGAGATGCGCCGGCTCTGCTCGACGCCGATCATCGTGGTGACCGCCCGGGGTGACCCGCGCTCCCGGGTCCACGGGCTCAACATCGGCGCCGACGATTACCTGGTCAAGCCCTACGACGTGGCCGAGCTGATCGCCCGCATCCACGCGATCTGGCGGCGCGTCCACCCGGCCGAGGCGACGGCGACCGGCCCGGCCGACCTGACCGCGCTCGGGTCGATCAGCATCGACGCCGACGGCCGGAAGGTCACCGTGAACGGCGAGCCGGTCGCGTTGACCCGCAAGGAGTACGACCTGCTGCTCATGCTGGCCCGCCGGCCCGGCGTGGTGTTCCGGCGCGAGCAGTTGCTGAGCGCCATCTGGGGTACGACCTGGCGGGGCGCGAATCGCACACTCGAAGTGCACATAGCGTCGGTGCGCCACAAGCTGGGCCGGCCGGCCGCGATCGAGACGGTCCGCGGCGTCGGCTACCGGTTCCTGGCCGACAGCGAAGGCCCGGCCGCAAGCCCAACCGAAAGCCCGACCGAAGGCCGGCCAGCAAGCCCAACCGAAAGCCCGACGGAAGGCCGGCCAGCAAGCCCAACCGAAAGCCCGACGGAAGGGTAGTCGATGCGCCGACGCCTCGTCGCTCTCCTGCTCGTGCTCATGGGAGTCGTGTTGGCCGCGCTCAGCGGGCCGTTCCTCATGCGCATGGCCCAGTCGATCCAGGAGGCCATGTACGTCGACCGGGTCCAGGACACCGACCGCTTCGCGTTCGCCGCCGAGCAGGCCACCACCCCGACCGACCTCGAGGCGCTGCACGCCGACCTGGTCCGCTACCAGCAGGTGTACGGCGTGACCGCGGCCATCGTCGACCGCACCGGGGTGGTCGACGCCGGGCTGGCCGACGGGGCCGAGCTGCGCCACGGCGCCAACGCGTCGACCGTCGCGCTGGCCCTGGCCGGGCACCAGAGCCCCGACCCGGGGGTCATCTGGCCGTGGGAGAACCAGCCCATGGTCGTCGCCGTGCCGATCATGCGCGGCGGCGACGTGGTCGGCGCGGCCGTCACCATCTCGCCGACCAACCTGCTGCGCCACCGCATCCGCAACCAGCTCCAGCTGCTCGCGCTGGCCGACGCCGGCGTGCTCGCGCTGTGCGTCGTGGCCGCGTACTGGCTGGCGACCTGGATCGTCCGCCCGGTGTACCGCCTCGACCGGGCGATCCGCGGCGTCGGCACCGGCGACCTCAGCACCCGGGTGTGCGCCCGCCGGGGACCGGTCGAGCTGCGCCGGCTCGCCTGCTCGTTCAACGAGATGACCGAGGCCGTCGAGCACGCGATGCGCCGCCAGCAGGAGTTCGTGGCCGACGCCTCGCACCAGTTGCGCAACCCGCTGACCGCGCTGCACCTGCGGCTGGAGCTCCTCGGCCGGCCGGAGGACGAGCGGGTCCGCGAGGTCATCGACGACGTCCGCACCGAGGCCAAGCGGCTCAGCCGCGTCGTCGACGACCTGCTCGACCTGGCCGCCGCCCAGTACGTCGCGGCCTACCGGGTGGTCGCCGTCGACCTGTGCGAGCTGGTTGCCGCCCGGATCAAGGCGTGGACGCCGACCGCGCGCAACAAGGGCGTACGCCTCGAGTTCCGGCCGCGGACGGTGATCGCGCGGGCCGACCCGTCGCTGGTCGCATCCGCCCTGGACGCCGTCCTGGACAACGCCATCCGCTTCAACCGGGACGGCGGCCGCGTCACCGTCGAGCTGCGCGGCGGCCTCGAACGCGCGATCGTGCGGGTCTCCGACGACGGGCCGGGCCTGGCCCCGGACGAGTTCGAGCGGATCGGAGACCGGTTCTGGCGCAGCCCCCGCAACCAGAACATCGCCGGCTCCGGTCTCGGCCTGGCCATCGTCCGGCAGCTCATGGAGGCATCCGGCGGCCGGCTGAGCTTCGAGCCGGTCCGGCCGCACGGCCTGCGCGTGGTCATGAGCCTCGCGGCCGACCCCAACGCCACCTCGATAGGTCACACGTCAACCGGGCGGGAGAAGGAGCCGGCGTGAAGCGTCCGTTATGGACAGTTGCGCTGATCTTGCTGGCGGCGGCCGTCCCGCCGGACTGCCACATCGCCTCCCCCGACACCGAGCCGGCCGCCCCGGCCGCGGCGATCGCGACCGGCAGCAGCGGGGGCGTCTACAACCAGTACGGGGCGGCCTTCCGGACCGCGGCCGGCTCGTCGCTCGACGGCGGCGTCCGGGTGCAGAGCAGCACCGGCTCCCTGGAGAACCTGCACCTGCTCGTCAACGGCGAGGTGTCGTATGCGTTCTCGGCGGCCGACGCCGCAGCCGAGGCCTACGCGGGCAGCGGGGAGTTTCCGACCGGGGCGCCGTTGCGCGCGGTGGCCCGGCTGTATGACGACTACATCCACCTCGTGGTCGCCCGCGACTCGCCCGTGCAGACCGTGGCCGACCTGCGCGGCAAGCGGGTGTCCATCGGCGCCGACGGGTCCGGCACCGCCCTCATCGCCGAGCGGATGTTCGAGGTCAGCGGGTTCGCCAGCGACCTGCACGAGGTCACCGTCCTCCGCCTCGGCCTGCAGGACTCGGCCCTGGCTCTCGCGCAGGGGCACATCGACGCGTTCGTCTGGTCGGGTGGCCTGCCCACGTCCGCGATCACCGCGCTCGCCAAGGAGATGCCGATCCGCCTGCTCGACCTCGGCGCCGTGGCGTCGGCCATGCGCAAGCGGTTTGGCGCGGCCTACCGGGTCGGCTCGATGCCGGCCGGCACATATCCGGGCCTCGATGACGCGTTGCCGACACTGGCCGTGCCCAACCTACTGGTCACCACGACCCGCGTGCCGCCCGATGCCGTTCGGGCCCTCACCGCCGCGCTCTTCGCCAGCGCCGCCGCGATCAGCCGGACCGTGCCGGTGGCCGCCCAACTCAACCCCCAGACGGCCATCTTCACCGAGCCGGTGCCGCTGCACCTCGGTGCGCTGGAGTTCTACCGCTCGACGAAGCCGGAGAGCTGAACCGGCAGCGGCACCATCCGGTAGCCGACGCCCCGGACGGTTTCGATGAGCCCGAACAGCCCGACCTTGCTGCGCAGCGAGGCGAGATGCACTTCGAGGGTACGGGCGGCGCCGTCGCTGCCTGACCACAATGCACCCAGGATCTCCCGGCGGGTGCACGTCTCCCCGAGGCGGGCTCCCAGCAGTACCAGCAAATCAAATTCCTTGCGGGTCAACCGCACCGGACGGCCGGCCACGAGCACGGACTGCGTCGCCCGGTCCACCAGCAACGGACCAAGAGCCGTGCCGTGGACCCGACGACACTCGGACGCCTTACCGGAACGCATCATTGTCGCCCCCGTGAAAGTTGCTGACCTAGGTTTCACCGTAGCGAGGGGCGGCAGCGGCGGCAGCAGACTTGAGCCAATGGAGAGGTTTGACCGAACCTCGACCGCGCCGGTCTACGTTCGGCCGGTGACCGTGCTGCGCATCGGCGTCCTGGGAGCCGCGAGGGCCACGCCGGACGCCCTTCTCGAACCGGCCCGCCGGCTACCGGACGTGGAGGTGACCGCGGTCGCCGCCCGCGACCCCGAGCGGGCGCGGCGTTTCGCCAGGCGACACCGCATCCCGCGGGTCCATCCCGACTACGACACGCTGCTCACCGACCCGTTGATTGACGCCGTCTACGTGCCGCTGCCCAACGCCTTGCACGCGACGTGGACGCTGCGCGCGCTGGCGGCCGGCAAGCACGTCCTCTGCGAGAAGCCGTTGGCCAGCAATGCCGAGGAGGCCGCGAGGGTGGCGCACGCCGCCGCCGCGAGCGGCTGGGTCGTCATGGAGGGGATGCACTACCGGTACCACCCACTGATCCAGCAAGCCGTCGACATCGTGCGGGGCGGCGAGCTCGGCCGGATCCGGTGGGCCGAGGCGGCCAACTGGCTCCCGGTCCCCCGGTTCGACGGCGTCGTGTACGACCCGGCGCTCGGCGGCGGCGCGCTGATGGTGGCCGGCTGCTATCCGGCACACGCGCTGCGGACCGTGCTCGGCGGCGAACCGACCGTGGTCGAGGCGACCGCTGTCCTGCGCCGGCCGGGCGTGGATCGGGCGATGACCGCCTTACTCGGCTGGCCGGACGGTGCGACGGCCCGGCTCCGGTGCGCCACCTGGGCGGCCGGCCGGCCCGGCGTCGCGCTGCGGGTCGTCGGCGAGCGCGGTGAGCTGCGGCTGCCGGTACACGTGATGCCGCAGGTGTATCCGCGGCTGGTCGTCCGGACGCCACAAGGCCGGCGGCGGGTGTGGGTCGGCGGGGCGTCGTCGCATCGGGCCCAGCTGGCCGCCTTCCATGCGGCGGTCGTGGCCGGGGCGCCGGTGCTCACCGGTCCGGAGGACGCGGTGGCGACGATGGCGCTGATCGATGCGATCTACAGGGCCGCGGGCCTGAGCCCGCGGCCGCTGTCTGCCTTACTTGGGGACGACCTCGATGAGGTCCCACCGCGTCGGCGGGTCGGGGAATGACGACGTCGTGGCGATGGCCAGGCCGGCGCCGTCGAGCAGCGCGCGCCACTCGTCCGCGGTCCGGATCTTGCCGCCCGACTGGCACAGCATGTTGAAGCTGCCCAGGTACAGCCCGACGGACAGGAAGTCGTCGGCCTGACCGGCCTCGTCCGGCAGCATCCAGTCGATGATGAGCAGCTTCGCGCCCGGCTTCATCGCCGCCCGGATGTTGCGCAGGATGCCGGCCACGTGCTCGTCGTTCCAGTCGCACAGGACGGTCTTGATGGTGTAGAGGTCGGCGCCGGCCGGGATCTCCTTGTGGAAGTTGCCCGGGATGAGGGTGACCCGGTCGCTCAGCCCCTCGTCGGCCAGGAACGTCTTGGCGTTGGCCAGCACCTCGGGCAGGTCGTACACGGCCCCGCGGGCGTCGGGCGCCGCGCGCAGGATCCGGCTGAGCAGCATGCCGTGGCTGCCGCCGATGTCGGTGATCTGCGCGTACTTGGTGAAGTCGTAGTGCTCGACGAGTCCTTCGGCGCAGCCGTGCGTCATCAGCGCCATCATGTCGCCGAAGTGCTTGCCCTCCTTCGGATTGGCCTCGTAGTAGTCGTAGAAGTCCAGCCCGAACGCGGCCTTCGCGGCCGGCTGGCCGGTCATCACGACGTCGGCGAAGAACTCGCCGATCCGATACATGCCCGGCCCGACCGCGCCCAGTGCGACCGTGCTCAATGCCGAGCCGGCTGGCGTCTCCGGGCGCAGGAACTGCCCGAGCGGCCCCAGTTCGAACCGGCGCGGGGCGACCTCGCGGACCAGTTCGATGGCCGTGCAGGCGCGCATGAACCGCAGCAGTGCCTCGTGGTTGGCGCCCAGTTCCTCGGTCAGGTCGATGCTGTCCCGCGGGCCGCCGGCCAGGCGTCTGGCCACCTCGAGCTGCACCGCCGCCCGGATCAGCTGGGCCCGCGAGTAGTTCATGATCATCTCGGCGAGCTTGTCCGGGCTCGCCGCCGTTTCCTCTTCGCTCATGCTCTCCTCCGTTCGGCGTTGGTACGTGGATGGTCCAGCCGCCGCAACGAGGTCCCCTCAAGCCGCGTTCGAGCATCGACGATGACCATCGTCGTTGCCACTACTTCGGGGAGGTCCTCGTGGAGATCATCGGACGCGGCTTCGTGGCCCAGAACCTGGACCCGATCGCCGGGCGCCACAACGACGTCGTGGTCTTCGCGGCCGGCGTCTCCAGCGGCACTAGCGCCGCGCACGAGGAGTTCGCCCGCGAGGCCGACCTGCTCTACCAGACGATCGACGACTGCGCGGCGCGCGGGAAGCGGCTGGTCTACTTCTCGACCGCCTCGCCGACGCTGTACGGGGGTTCGCTCGTGTACGGCCGCGAGGACGGCCCGGTGTACCCGAGCTCGCCCTACGCCCGGCACAAGCTCGCCATGGAGGCCGTCCTGGCCAGCTCCACAGTGGACTATCTCACGCTGCGGGCGACCCACCTGATCGGTCCCCGGCAACGGCCGCACCAGCTGCCGCCGGTCATGGTCGCCCAGGTACGGGCGAAGTCGGTGCGCGTCTTCCGCGGTGTGTACCGCGACTTCCTGGCCATCACCGACCTCGTCACGATCCTCGACGCGCTGCTGAGCGCCGACGTCGGGCGGCAGGTCATCAACGTCGCGTCCGGCTTCCCGGTCCCGATCGAGGACATCGTCGAGCACCTCGAGCGGCGGATGGGCGTGACCGCGATCCGGGAGTACGTCGACCGGCCGGAGCCGGCCGTGACCATCTCGACCGAGCGGCTGCGCCGGCTGGTGCCCATTGTGGACACTCTGCTCTTCGACGAGTACTACTACCAGCGCGCCCTCGACGAGTTTCTGGCCCTAAGCCTGGACAGCGCGACTGTGTGAGGCTTGAGCCCGCGTCGAGCCGGCGCGCGCAGACTCGGGCGCATGGCAGACAACCCGTTGGACGGCAAGGTCGTCCTGGTGACCGGCGCCAGCCGGGGCATCGGTGCGGCGATCGCCGAAGAGTGCGCCGCTCGCGGCGCGGCGGTCGCGGTCAACTACCGCCGCTCGGAAGAGCCGGCCCAGCGCCTCGTCGAGGCACTGCGCGACCGCGGCGGCCGGGCCGTCGCGGTGTGCGCCGACGTGACCGACGCGGCCGCGGTGACCGAGATGGCCGCCGCGGTCGACCGCGAGCTCGGCCCGCCGGACGTCCTCGTGCTCAACGCCCACGGTTTTGACGAGTCGGTGCGCGGGTTCCCGCTCGACATCGACGTCGACGCGCTCACCGGGGTCGTCGCGGACCAGCTGCGCGCCGCGCTGCTGCCGGTCCAGGCGATCGTGCCGGGCATGATCGAGCGCGGGCGGGGACACGTCATCTTCATCTCGGCGATCGTCTCGCGCGACCCCTGGCGCCGCTCGCTGACCCACGCCTCGGCCAAGGCCGCGATGGAGATCATCCCGAAGATCCTGTCGCGGACCGTGGCCGACGCCGGAGTACGGATCAACACGGTACTGGTAGGCGTCACGAAGACCGACGCCACCGACCAGATCCCGCCGGACAAGCTGGCACTGGCGCTGCAACAGATCCCGATGGGCCGCATGGGCCGCCCGGACGAGGTCGCCCGCGCCGTGGCCATGCTCGCCTCGGACGACACGTCGTACATCACGGGCGCGTTCCTGCCGGTGTGCGGCGGCGCGCTGGTCCTCTAGGCGCCCGGGATGGACCTCGGACTCAAGGACCGTGCCGTCCTGGTGACCGGCGCGACCGGCGGCATCGGCGCGGCCGTGTGCCGGGCATTCGCGGCCGAGGGCGCCCGGGTCACGGTCGCCTACCACTCCTCGGCCGACCACGCCGCCGCACTGGCCCGCGAAATCGACGGCACCGTCGTGCGGTATGCGTTGGAGGAGCCCGACACGATCGCGGCCGCCGTCCAGGACGTCGACGTGCTGGTGGCCAACGCGGTCCGCTGGGGCCGCCGGCGGACCCCCGGCACCCGCTTCGAGGACGTGCCGACCGACGAGTGGCAGCCCTTCGTGGCCGCCAACATCGCGCCGGTACTGGAGACCGTGCAGCGGGCGGTACCCGGGATGCGGGCCAACGGCTGGGGGCGCATCGCGCTCGTCTCCTCGCACGTGGCCACCGACGGCCACCGCGGACAGGACTTCTACGCCGCGGCGAAGTCGGCGCTGCACGGCTTCGCGCGCAGCCTCGCCTGGGACGTCGGCCCGGACGGCATCCTGGTCAACGTGGTCTCCCCCGGGCTGACCGCGACCGCCCGGGTGCTGTCCGGGCTGCCGGTCCCGGTGCGCGACGGCGAGATCGGCCGCACCCCGACCGGGCGGCTGAGCACGCCCGAGGACGTGGCCAACGCGATCGTCTTTCTCTGTTCGGCGGCCAACGGCAACGTGACCGGAGAAACCGTGACGGTCGCCGGCGGCCGCTGAACAACGGCGTCGGCGACGAACATGGCGGTGGCCCGGGACCAAGAGTCCCGGGCCACCGCAGTATGGCGTTACGGTTTGACCGCGAGGATCGCGGCGTCGAAGCCGATCGTGTCCAGCGGGGTCACCGTCGGGGCGGCGAAGCCGGCCTCCTGCATCCAGCCGGCGCACTGCGCGGCCGTGAACTCCGAGCCGCCCTCGCGGACCAGCCGCACGTTGAGGCTCTGCAGCAGCCGGTGCGGGTCCCGCCGCTCGTCGTCGATCACCTGGTCGTAGACCAGCACGGCACCCCCCGGCGCCAGCGCCGTGTAGGTCTTGGCCAGCAGCATCCGGCGCACCGATTCGGGCCAGTCGTGCAGCACGTGACCGAACATCACCACATCGGCCTGGGGCAGCGCGTCCTCGAAGAAGTCGCCGGCGTGGAACCTCACGCGGTCCGCGGTACCAAGGCAAGCCATGTGCTCGGTGAAGAACGGCTCCATGTCGGGCAGGTCGAACACCCCGCCGGTCAGATGCGGGTGCGCCTGCACCAGCTGGGCGGCCACGTTGCCCCGGGCGCCGCCGACGTCGAGGAAGCTGCGCCGGGCCGACCAGTCGATCCGCCGGACCAGCTCGGCCCCGACGAACCCGTTGTAGGCGTCCATGTGGTTGAGGAAGAGCCGGGTGGCCTCGGCGTCCCGGTACAAGCGGGGAAGGGCCTGCTTGTCGGCGAACCCGGCGGACGTCGGTGCGCCGTCGCGCAGCGCCTGGGTGAGGCCGCCCCACATCGCGTAGTGGTGCGTGGCGCTGCGGATGACCGAGCCGCCGAGGAAGAACGGCACGCCGGGGACGAGGAACCGCTCGGCCGCGTCGCTGTTGTGGTAGTGGTTCTCCGGGTCCCGCTCGAGCACCTCGAGGCCGACGAGCGCGTCGAGGAAGTCCTGGCTCAGCCGCGGATGCAGGCCGAGCTCGGCGCGGATCCGCGGCTCGTCGGCCGGCCCCTCGGCGAGGAGCCGGAAGAGGCCGAGCTCGGCCGCGCTCTGCAGCACGCGCGACTGGATGTAGGCGGCGTTGAGCCGAGCGATCGAACGGGCGGCGTCGACCGAGTCGACGGTGGTGACCGTCATCAGCGTTCCCTTCTTGTCGAGTGCCAACGGGCCGGAAGCGTCGCCACGCCCCGCACGACCCGGTTCGATTCCCATTGCACCGGGCCGTCCGGGACGATCCGGGGCAGGCGATCCAGCAGCTCCTCGAGCGCGGCCACGGTCTCCAGCCGGGCCAGCGCGGCGCCCAGGCAGCGATGCAGGCCGTGCGAGAAGCCGAGGTGCGGGTTGGGGTGGCGGGTGCGGTCGAAGCGGTCCGGGTCGGGGAACCGCTCGGGGTCGCGATTTGCGCTCTGGAACGAGGCGATCACCAGATCGCCGGCCGCAATCGGCACGCCGTCCAGCGTGAGGTCGACGGACGGCCGCCACGTGACCGCGCTGACCACGGTCTCGTGCCGCATGGTTTCTTCGATGGTACTGGGCAGCGCACTTTTCGGGAGGGTCGGATCGCCCAGCACCGCGTGCAGCGTGTTGGCGAGCAGCCGGATGCTCGAGACGAAACCGTTGACCAGCAACGTCATCAGCATCCGCACGGCCTCGTCCTCGGCGAAGCCCTGACCGTCCACCCGTGCGTTGAGCACGGCGGTGGTGAGGTCGGGGCCGGGCCGGCGGCGCCGCTGCGCGATGAGGTCGGTGACGTACTCCTCGGTCAGCGGGTACGCGCGCTGGAAGCCCTCGAGGGACTCGCCCTCGACGAAGCCCTCCGTGCGGCGGACGATCTCCGTGAAGTCGCTGCGCGGCACGCCGAGCATCTCGGCGATGACCAGGATCGGCAGCGGCTTGGCGTACTCGGCCACGAGGTCGCCGGACCCGCGCTCGGCCAGCGGCGCGAGCAGGTCCCGCGCGATGGTCCGGATCGGCTTCGCCATGTCGGCCACGCGGCGCTGGCTGAACGCCTGCTGGGCGAGCCGGCGCAGGCGGGTGTGCTCGGGCGGGTCGCTGTTCAGCGAGGGCGGCTCGCCCTCGTCGACCGGCTTGCCGAAGCGGCTGTCGGTGACGACCTGGCGCACCGTCGCGTATCGCAGCACGAGCCAGGCCGGCTGGTCGACGAACGGGTGCGGGATGCGGGCGACCGGCTCGGTCGCCCGCAGCGCGGCCAGGGTCGGGTGCGGGTCGGTCTGGAAGCCCGGGCCGTACGGGACCCGCGTGAGCGTGCCGGCCATGTCAGGCCGGAACTGTCGCCGTCGGCAATGCGGCGTTGACGATCGCGATGAACGCGCGCGGCGTGCGGGCGTCGGTGACCGTGTCGTCGAGCTTCACCGAGTACGCGCGCTCGATGCGGGCGGCCGTCTCCAGCAGCGCCAGCGAGTCGTAGCCGAGGTCGGCGAACGGGGTGTCGGCGATGTCGCCGTCGAGGTCGATCGCCTCGTCCTCACCGGCGCACTCGCGCATCGTGTTCTTCAGGGCATCGAGGGTCAGCATGTCATGCACTCCTTCGGTCGGGTGAGTAGGACGGCTTCGTGGAATCCGCCGGGCCCGCTGGACAGCACCAGGGCGCTGCCGATCGACCCGGGCCGGGGCCGGTCGAGCACCAGGTCGAGCTCGGGCACCGGCCGCGTGACGTTGACGGTCGGCGGGATGACCTGGTGCCGCAGGGCCAGCGCGGCGGTGGCGAGGTCCACGGCGGCCCCGCCGGACAGCAGCCGGCCGGTCATCGTCTTGGGCACGGTCACCGGGACTCCGGCGGGCCCGAACACCGCGGTGATCGCGGCCGCCTCGACGGCGTCGCGGCTCGGTACGCCGGCGCCGTCGGCGAACACGACGCCGACGTCCTCCGGTGCCACATCGGCGTCGACCAGGCAGAGCCTTATCGCGTCGACGAGCGCCTCGCCGTAGGTGCTGGCGTGGCCGGCGATGTGGGCGTAGTGCGGCTTTGTCGTGTCGTTCTCCAGCACGAGAATCGCGCCGCCCTCACCCGGCACCCAGCCCTGCGCGTCGGCGTCGAACGGCCGGTACGCGCGGTCCGGCTCGGGACGCGGGCTGAGCTCGCCGCTGACCTGCATGGCGACCCAGCCCCACGGGCACAGCGCGCTGTCGACCGCGCCGGTGAGCATGACCGGCGTGCCCTTGCGCAGCTGGCGGCGGGCCATCGCGACGGCCTGCAGCGCACCGCTCTGGTCGGCGACCGCCACCCCGCCCGGGCCGCGCAGCCCGTGCCGGATCGAGATCTGGCCGGTGTTGACCGCGTAGAACCAGGCGAACGACTGGTACGCGCTGACGTGCTCGGGGCCGAGGGCCCACATCTTCTGCAGTTCGCGCTGGCCGAACTCGTAGCCGCCGCCGGTCGCCGCGGTGACCACGCCGGCGCCGTAGCGGGGCAGGTCGGCCGGGTCAATCCCGGCGTCGGCCAGCGCCGCCTTGGCGGCGATCAGCGCGAGCTTGGTCATGTGGTCGGTCTGCGGGATGAGCCGGCTGGGCAGGTGCTCGGCCGGGTCGAAGGCGGGCGCCTCCCCGGCGACCTGGCACCGGTAGCCACTCGGATCGAAGCGGCGGACCCGCGCCAGCGCCGACTCGGCCCGCAGCGTCGCCGCCCAGTGCTCGGCGGTCGTGTTGCCGGTCGGGGTGACGACGCCGATGCCGGTGATGACGGTCATCGGGGCACCCGATCGGGCGCGGTGAGCACGATCGCGCTCTGGAAGCCGCCGAACCCGCTGCCGACCGACACGACCACGTCGACCGGTTGCTCGCGGGCGGTGATCGGCACGTAGTCGAGATCGCACTCGGGGTCGGGCTCGTGGAGGTTGGCGGTCGGCGGGATGACGCCGTCGTCGATGGCGAGCGCGCAGGCGGCGACCTCCAGCGCGCCGATCGCGCCGAGCGAGTGGCCG
>Ga0070683_100001764_pt1 | contig 16833 bp, 18 predicted proteins | sample KBSC713LmetaG_FD_64662 | JGI IMG/M metagenome (GOLD analysis project Ga0070683, IMG submission 64662) | Corn rhizosphere microbial communities from Kellogg Biological Station, Michigan, USA - KBS C7.1-3L metaG | ecosystem: Host-associated > Plants > Roots > Rhizosphere ... | reverse complement strand
CGCCAGCAGGCGCCAGTGATCGATCGCCAGCGAGAGCTCGCCGCCGCGGCGGGTCGCCATCGCCGTCCCCTCGGCGCCGACGATGTCGCCCAGGTCGAGATCGACCAGCAGCTCGTAGGCGTCGTCGCCGAGAACGTCCTCGCGGGCATGCAGCTGGATCTGGCCGCTGCCGTCGCGGACGTCGAGGAAGCAGGCCTTGCCGTGGCCGCGGCGAGCGACGATGCGGCCGGCGACCCGGTGCCGCGACTCGGTCTCCATCCCGGCCTGCAGCCCCTTGTGAGCGGCCCGCACCTCGGCGATGTCCTCGCGCCCGGAGAACTCGTGCGGGAACGGCTCGACCCCGGCCTCCCTTATGCGGTCGAGCTTCTCGCGCCGGTCGCGAAGAACGTCTGACAGTTCTTGTTGTTCAGTCACGCTCTGAGAGTGTCAGGAAGCAAGCAGGTCGGGGGAAGCAGGCCGCAGACCCGAGCGAGCGTACTTCAGTACGTGAGCGAAGGGGCGAGGACCGATGACCCCGAGATGCGCCGCTTCCTGGCGCTCTCAGGCTTTCTCGATTTTCGTGATTTTGAGTCTTTTCTTCGGCCCGCGCGGAACCTCGACCGTGACTATGTCGTTGCGCTTCTTGCCGATCAGCGCTTTGCCGATCGGCGACTCGTTCGAGAGCTTGTGCTCGAGCGGGTTTGCCTCGGTCGAGCCGACGATCTGGAATTTCTGCGAGTCGCCGGATTTCTGGTCTTTGACGTGGACGATCGAGCCGAAGCCGACCTCGTCGGTGCCGAGCGACTTCTCGTCGATCACCTGGGCGCGACGCAGTTTCTCTTCAAGCTGGGCGATCCTGGCCTCGAGCAGGGCCTGTTCGTTCTTGGCGTCGTCGTATTCGGCGTTCTCGGAGATGTCGCCGAATTCGCGCGCCTCCTTGATCCGAGCCGCGACCTCCCGGCGTTTGGTCGTCGAGAGGAACTCGATTTCCTCTTTAAGTTTTTCCAACCCCTCGGGGGTTATGACGGCCTGCCGCACTTCGGACCTCGCTTTGGATTGGATAAGGGAACCTGGCCGGTCTCCCAGGCCTAAAAAAACGCCCCGATGCACCTAACGGACGGCGGCACACCCGGGCAGGGAGCGCGCGATTATAGCGACACCGGCTGGCCGGCCAAAGGGGCCGCCAGCGAGCCCACCAGCTCCCGCGCCCGCGGCAGATCGGCGCTGCGCTGGAGCTCGTCGGCGACCTCCTTCGGCGCCTCCAGCCGCTCCACGTACCAGGGGTGGAATTTGCGCAGGTAGCGCTGGGCGCGCTCCTCACCGAGGTGCTCCTCGGCACGGTCGATTACCCAAAGCCACTCGGTGACGATCTCCTCCCGGCCCGGCGGCGAGAGGCGGCGCCCGGTCAATTCCTCGAAGACCCAGGGGTTGCCGAGCGAGCCGCGGGCGATCATCACCGCGTCGGCGCCCGAGAGCTCGTAGGCGCGGCGGGCGGCCGCGGCGGTGGCGAGGCCGCCGGAGACGATCACCGGCACCTCGACCCGCTCGACCAGCGCTCGGGTCAGCTCGTAGTCGGGCTTGCCCTTGTGGCCCTTGGTCGCGGCACGGGGGTGGAAGCCGATCGCCGCCACGCCGGCCTCCTCGGCGAGGCGGATCGCCAGCTCGAAGCCGGAGCGGTCGCCGGCCTCGATCCCCGAGCGCAGCTTCACCGTCACCGGCAGGCCGCTGCCCTCCGCGGCGCCGCGGGCCAGCGCCAGGGCCAGCTCGGGGTCGCGCAGGAGCTGCGCCCCTGCCCCGGTCTTCCGCACCTTCGGCACCGGGCAGCCCATGTTGATGTCGATCAGGTCCGCGCCCGCCTCGGCGGCGATCGCCGCCCCCGAGCGCATCACCTCCGGATCGTGGCCGAAGAGCTGCATCGAGACCGGGTGCTCGTCGGGGTGGATCCGCATCAGCTCCCGCAGGGTGCGCTCGTTGCGGTAGTGGAGGGCGAAGCTGGAGACCATCTCCGAAATCGCCAGGCCGGCGCCGTGGCGTTTGGCCTGCAGGCGGACGAACCAGTTGCCGATCCCGGCCAGCGGCGCCAGCAGGACCCGGTTGGCGATCGGCACGCCGCCGATCTCGAAGGGGTCGGTCAGCGCCGGGCGGGCAGCTCCATTGTTAGCGGTTCCGCTCATGGATCAATCGCAGTCCCTTCAAGGTCAGCAGATCGTCGACCTCCTCGATCGTCTCGGTGAAGGGGACGACGGTCGCGGCGTAGCCGCCGGTCGCGAGCAGCCGCGGGTTCGGCAGCTCCTCTTCCATCCGCCGGACGATGCCGTCGATCAGGCCGGCGAAGCCGTAGACGAAGCCGGACTGGATCGCCGCCCGGGTCGAGCGGCCGATCGCTTCGGTCGGCTGGTCGAGGTCGAGGCGGGTGATCCGGGCGGCGCGTTCGATCAGGGCGCTGAGCGAGGTCGCGAGCCCAGGGCCGATCGCGCCGCCGAGGTACTCGCCCTCGGCGGAGACGGCGTCGATGTTGATCCCGGTGCCGAAGTCGACGACGACGCAGGCCTCGCCGAAGCGCGCATAGCCGGCGATCGCGTTGACGAGCCGGTCGGCGCCGACCTCGAGCGGGTTCTCGATCCGGATCGGCATCCCCGTCTTCACCCCCGGCCCGATCGTCAGGCACTCGGCGCCGAGGTAGCGCCGCGAGAGCTCTTCGAACTGACTGCCGAGCGGTGGCACCACCGAGGAGACGCAGACCGCGTCGACCTCGCCAAAGGACATGTCGGAGAGGGAGAAGAGGCCGGCGATCCGCTCCGCCAGCTCGTCGCCGGTCGCGCCCGAGCGGGTCTGGAAGCGCCAGTGCTCGACCAGCTCCTCGCCCTCGAAGGCGCCGAGGTGGGTCTGGGTGTTGCCGACGTCGGCCGCGAGCAGCATGCGGCGGATTATCCCCGCGCCGGACTGGCTGGGTAGCCAAACGGGTGCGGTTGTGCATAGGATCGCCCGCGATGGACGCCCGCCTCTACGTGATTCCCGGCTCCCACCCGAGCGTCGCCGTGCAGCTGATGCTCGAGCACAAGGGCATCCCTTACAAGCGCAAAGACCTGATGCCGGTGGTCTCCAAGGGCGTCCTGCGGGCCGTCGGCTTCCCTGGCATCACCGTGCCGGCGCTGAAGATCGAGGGCGACAAGGTCCAGGGCTCGCGCCAGATCGCCCGCGAGCTGGAGCGCCTGCGCCCCGAGCCGCCGCTCTTCCCCGCCGACCCCGAGCAGCGGACCGCGGTCGAAGAGGCCGAGCGCTTCGGCGACGAGGAGCTGCAGCACCCGATCCGGCAGCTGCTCTGGTGGGGGTTCAAGCAGGACCGCTACCCGATGGCGAGCTACTCGGAGGGCGCCAAGCTCGGCGTCCCGATCGGCCTCGCCGTGAGGACCGGCGGCCCCCTCGTCGCCCTCTCGGCCCGCTTCAACGAAGCAAGCGACGAGAATGCCCGCGCGGCGCTCGCCAAGCTCCCGGCCCTGCTCGACCGGGTCGACGCCTACGTCGAGAGCGGGGTCCTCGGCGGCGAGCAACCGAACGTCGCCGACTTCCAGATCGCCCCCAGCATTGGCCTGGCGATGACCCTCGACGACCTCCGCCCGGCGATCGAGAACCGCCCCGCCGCCACCCTGGCGCGCCGCTTCGTCCCGAACTACCCAGGCAAGACGCCGCCGGTCCTACCGGCCGAGTGGCTCGACCCGCTGGCCGGGACCCAAACCGTCTAGCGCCGCCGCGAGGCGGGTGCCGTCGGGCAGCGTCAGCTCCGGGTCCAGCTCCAGGAGGGGGACGAGGACGAAGCGGCGGGTCGTCACCTCGCGGTGGGGCAGGGTGAGGCGCTCGGTGCTGAGCTCGAGGTCGCCGAGGAGGAGCAGGTCGACGTCGAGCGGGCGGGGGCTGTGGCGGGGCGCCTCGAAGGAGCGGCCGCGCTCGGCCTCGACCCGCTTGCAGACGTCGAGCAGCTCCTCGGGCTCCAGCTCGGTGCGGATGCGGACGGCGGCGTTGAGGAAGTCGGGCTGGTCGAGGATCTCCCCGACCGGCTCGGTCACGTAGGTGGAGGAGACGGCCTCGACCTCGATCCCCTCGGCTTCCAGCAGCTCGACCGCCGCCCGCAGGTGGCCAGCGGCGTGGCCGACGTTGGAGCCGAGCCCGAGGTAGCCGGTCCGCATCGCCGCGGCCACGGGCTAGCCCTCGTCGTCTTCTTCTTCGACCGCGCGCTCCTGGGTGACCTCGACCGCCACCTCCTGGATCGCCAGTGGCAGCGGCGGCTCGGGCTTGGCGGCGCGGACCCGGACCGATTCGCAGCCGTAGCGTTCCATCAGCCGCTCCCCCACCACCTGCGCCAGGCGCTCCAGCGTTTTGTAGCTGCGCTCGGTGGCGGCGAGGGTGACGATGTCGCAGACGGCGCCGTAGTCGACCGTGTCCTCGAGCCGGTCGGTGAGGACCGCGTCGCAGTCGGGGACGTCGAAGGAGATGTCGAACTCGAGCCGCTGCCCCACCTCCTGCTCGGCTTCGGAGACGCCGTGGTGGGTGTAGATCGAGAGCCCCCGCAGCTCGATCTCGGCGCTCGACTCGATCCCGTTGCCGTGGCTCTCCATGGTCTGGAACCTACCCGAGGATCGCCGTCGCCACGGTCAGCGCCTGGCGCACCTCGGCGACGTCGTGGACGCGCAGGACCGCGGCGCCCTCGACCGCGGCGAGCACCGAGGAGGCGATCGTGCCGCCCAGCCGCTCGCCGGCGGCGGAGCCGTCGAGCCTGCCGATGAAGCTCTTGCGCGAGGTGCCGACCACCAGCGGCCGTCCCAGCTCGCACAGCTCACCGAGCCGGCGCAGCAGCTCCATGTTGTGCGCGGCGGTCTTGCCGAACCCGATCCCCGGGTCGAGCCAGATCCGCTCCTCGGCGATGCCGGCCGGGAGGGCCGCCTCGAGGCGCTCGGCAAGAAAGGCCCGGACCTCGGCGACGACGTCCTCGTAGCGCGGGTCGTCCTGCATCGTCCGCGGGTCGCCGAGCATGTGCATGAGGACGACGGTGGCGCCCCGCTCGGCGCAGAGCGCCGCCATCTCGGGGTCGCCGCGCAGGGCGGTGACGTCGTTGACGATCGCTGCGCCGGCGTCGAGCGCCGCTGCGGCCACCGGCGCCTTGGAGGTGTCCACGGAGAGCTCGCACTCGAGGTCACTTAGTCCCCGGATAACGGGGACAACTCGTCCCAGCTCCACCTCCTCGCTCACGGCCGCCGCCCCGGGCCGGGTCGATTCGCCGCCGACGTCGAGGATCTCGGCCCCCGCCGCGACCAGCTCGCGCCCATGGGCGATCGCCGCCTCGGGATCGAGGTAGAGGCCGCCGTCGGAGAACGAGTCGGGGGTCACGTTGACCACCCCCATGAGTTTCGCCACGGGGATCTCGCTAGCTGGCGTCGCCGCCGGCGAGGCCGGGGCGAGGACGCGGCATCGGACGGCTGCCCTCGCGGGCGGCCTTTTCCGGCTCGGGCTCGGGTTCGGCCGGCGCCGCCGGGGGCTCGTCGTCGTCGGCGAAGACCTCCGAGGCGGGCTTGCCTTCGAGCAGGGCGACGAACTCCTTGGCGTCGATCGTCTCCCGCTCCAGCAGCAGCTTCGAGACCCGCTCGAGGTCGTCGCGGCGTTCGTTCAGCAGGCCCTTCGCCGTCTGGTGGGCGCTCTCGACGATGCGGCGGATCTCGTCGTCGATCTCGCGGGCGATCTCGTCGGAGTAGTCGGGCTCGGAGCTGAACTCGCGGCCGAGGAAGGGCTGGCCGCGGTCGTGGCCGAAGACGCGGGGGCCGAGCCGCTCGGACATCCCGAACCGCATCACCATCTGCTTCGCCGTCTCGGTCACCTTTTCGAGGTCGTTCGAGGCCCCGGTGGTGATCTCGCCGAAGACGATCTCCTCGGCGGCGCGGCCGCCCAGGGTCATCGCCATCGTGTCGGTCAGCTCGGCGCGCGTGGTCAGGAACTTGTCCTCGGTGGGAAGGCTGATCGTGTAGCCGAGCGCCTGGCCGCGGCTGATGATCGAGATCTTGTGGACCGGGTCGGTGTTCTCGAGCAACTGGCCGACGATCGCGTGGCCGACCTCGTGGTAGGCGGTCACTAGGCGCTCCTTCTCGCTCATCACCCGGGTCTTCTTCTCGGGGCCGGCGATCACGCGCATGATCCCCTCCTCGAGCTCTTTCATCGTGATCTCGCGGCTGCCGGAGCGGGCCGTCAATAGGGCCGCCTCGTTGATCAGGTTCGCCAAGTCGGCGCCGGTGAAACCGGGGGTCTGGCCGGCGAGCGTGTCGAGGTCGATCTCGCGGCCCAGCGGCTTGCCGCGGGTGTGGACCTCGAGGATCTTCTTGCGGCCCTTGCGATCGGGGCGGTCGACGACGACCTGGCGGTCGAAGCGGCCGGGCCGCAGCAGCGCCGGGTCGAGGATGTCGGGGCGGTTGGTCGCCGCGATCAAGATGATGTTGTCCTTCATCTCGAAGCCGTCCATCTCGACCAGCAGCTGGTTCAGGGTCTGCTCGCGCTCGTCGTGACCGCCGCCCATGCCGGCGCCGCGGTGGCGGCCGACGGCGTCGATCTCGTCCATGAAGATGATGCAGGGCGAGTTCTGTTTCGCCTGCTCGAAGAGGTCGCGGACGCGGCTGGCGCCGACGCCGACGAACATCTCGACGAAGTCCGAGCCGGAGATCGAGAAGAACGGCACCCCGGCCTCGCCGGCGACCGCGCGCGCCAGCAGCGTCTTACCGGTGCCGGGTGGTCCATATAGAAGGACGCCCTTGGGGATCCGCGCCCCGAGCGCCTGGAACTTCTTCGGGTTCTCGAGGAATTCCTTGATCTCCTCCAGCTCCTGGACCGCCTCGTCGACGCCGGCGACGTCGCGGAAGGTGATTTTCGGCGCGTCGACAGACATTCGCTTGGCTTTCGATTTGCCGAAGTTCATCACCCGGCTGCCGCCGCCCTGCATCTGGTTCATCAGGAAGATCCAGAAGACGAAGAAGAGGACGAAGGGCAGGATCAGGGTCAGCAGCGAGAACAGGCTGGAGCCGCCCGAGCCGTGGACCTTGGTTTCTACTTCCGCCATCTCGAGCTGGTCGAGCAGGGACTGCTCGGTGTTGGGCGGGTAGCCGGTGGAGAAGCTTTCGCCGTTCTTGCGCTTGACGTCGAGCGTGTTGTCCTTGGTGTTGACCGAGACTTCCTCGATCTGACCCTTGGCGATCAGACCGCTCTGCGGCTGCACCAGTTTGTTGTACGGAGGCGCCTCGGAGCCGCCCCCGTCGGTGATGATCTTCGAGGCGACGAACGCCAGGATCACGACGAGCAGGATCGGAAACGCCGCGCTTTTGAAAAACCGCCTCAAGAGTGGGAATCAGCGTACCAGGGCGGAATTTCCGGGCTACTCGGAAAGCGCGGCGACGAAATCCAGGTTTCGGTACTTCTGCGCGTGGTCCAGCCCGTACCCGATCGCGAACCGGTTTGAGATCTCGAACCCGACGTATTTGGGCGAGAGATCGACCCGCAGCCGCTCCGGCTTGGTGAGCAGCGCGCAGGCCTGCAGCGAGGCGGGGCGGCGGGCGTTGAGGTTGCGCATCAGGTACTGCAGGGTGAGGCCGGAATCGATGATGTCCTCGACGATCAGGACGTCGCGGTCTTCGATCGGCGCGTCCAGGTCCTTGAGGATGCGGACGACGCCGGAGGAATCAGTCTGGGAGCCGTAGCTGGAGACGGCCATGAAATCGATCTCGCAGGGGACCTCGATGTGGCGCATCAGGTCGGCGAGGAAGAGAACGGCGCCCTTCAGCACCCCGACCATGATCAGCTCCCGGCCGGCGTAGTCGCGGCTGATCTCCGCCCCCATCTCCGCGATGCGGCGCTGCAGGTCCTCTCTGGCGACGAGGGTCTCGCCGATCGCGGGATCCGACACGGCGCGCAGTCTAGATATAGAGGCGCGCGCGGAGGACGCCGCCTTCGAGGACGGCGCGGACGCCGGAGCCGAGGTCGAGCGCGGAGCCGCCGCGGCTGAGGCCGGCAACCTGGTCGGCGAAGCGGGCGGCGCCGGCGACGGGGCGTCCGGCAGCCTCGTCGGCGAGGCGCTGGAGGACGAGGCGGCGGAGGGCCGGGTGCAGCTCGGCGAAGCGCTGGTGGGAGATCGACCCTCCTTCCAGCTCGGCGTCGACGAGCGAGTCGAGAAGCTCCGCCTCCTCGCGCAGCAGCGCCGCCGTCCGCAGCACGTTCTCCCTCGCCGCGGGGTGGATCCGCTCCAGTGCCGGGACCAGCTCGCGCCGCAGGAGGCTGCGCTTGTACTCGCCCTCCTCGTTGGTCGCGTCGTCGCGCCAGGCCAGCCCCCGCTCCTCGCAGTAGGCGGTCGTCTCCTCCCGGGTCGTGGTCAGCAGCGGACGGGCGAGGCGACCGTCGAGCGGGCGCATCCCCAGCAGCGCCCGGCGGCTGGGCGAGGAGGCGAGGCGGTAGAGGATCGTCTCGACCTGGTCGTCGGCAGTGTGGCCGGTGACGATCGTCGCGCCGGCGTCCTCGGCCAGCCGCGCCGCTGCCGCGTAGCGCCGGTCCCGCGCCCAGGCCTGGAGATTGCCGTCGTCCGCTTGCCGCCGGGCCCGCTCCACCTCGAGTGGGACGCCGAGCCGGGCGCAGAGCTCCTCGCAGTGGAGTTCGTCCTCCCCGGCCTCCTCGCGCAGGCCGTAGTTGACGTGGAGCGCGGTCACCGCCTCCGCCCCCCGCGCCCGCACCGCCAGGTCGAGCGTGCAGACCGAGTCGCGGCCGCCAGAGAGCATCACCACGAGCGGCGCCGGGCCGGCGATCAGGCCGCCGGCTTCGACCCGCTCCAGCAGTTCGTCCGCGATCATCTCGCCCGCACGACGAAGAGCTCGGTCGGGGTCGGGAATCCCTTCAGGCTGACCTTGCCGATCTCCTCCAGCTCGAGGCTCTCGTTGCCGGCGATCGCGGCGCAGACGGCGTCGGTGACCAGCACCTCGCCGGCCAGGGCCCGGTTGACGACGCGGTGGACGAGGTTGACCTGGCTGCCGAAGTAGTCGCCGTCGCGGTAGACGGCGTCGCCGTAGTGGATGCCCACCCGCGGCTGCGGCCGCTGCGGGAAGCGGGAGAGGAAGTCGACCGCCCAGCGGGTCAGCGAGGCGGCGTCGGGCGAGACCACCATCACCTCGTCGCCGATCGTCTTCACGATCGTCGCCTCGCGCGGCAGCGTCCCTTCGACCCCGGCGACGAAGTTCTCGACCACGTCGAGCGCCTCGATGTCCCCCTCCTCCTCCGTGTAGCGGGTGAAGCCGGTGAGGTCGATGAAGCAGAGGGCGACATGGACGTGGCCGAGCTCGATTTCCGCCGTGTCCATCCCGGCGTCGGCCTCCATGTGGCCGACCACGTCCTGTTCGACGAAGAAGCGCAGGTAGCGCTCGTGCAGGTACTCGGTCAGCGGCGCCGCCAACGGCAGGATGTCGGCGGCGAGCTCCCCCATCTCCTCCGCCATTTCCAGCTCCGGCACCGCGTCGCGGATCAGCGGCTCGTGCACGTAGAGGTGGAAGAGCCGCACCTCGGCATCGGCGATCCGCCGCATCGACTGCGCGTAGACCCGGACCAGCTGCAGGAAGGCGACCAGCGGGAAGCCGGCGGCGAGGACGCGGGCGCAGTGCCGCAGCGCCGCCAGGTCCTCCTGGCTCAGCTCCCGCTGGCCCATCGGCGTTCCGAGGATGACAAGGATCCGCTCCACCAGCTCCGGCTCCAGCCCCGTCTCCGCCGCCGCCTGCTCGACCGTGACCGCCTCCTCGGAGCCCGAGAAAAGCTCCTCGGTGAACCCAAACGCAAGCCGCCCCTCCTTGCCCGCGCTCTTCAGGTCCTCGAGCGAGTACCCCCGCTCCCGCATCCGCGCCACCACCCGCGCCTGCGCCGCCGCCGCCAACGTCCAACGCCCCTTCCGCACCGGCACGACCTTCTCCGCCGCCCACCGTTTCAGCGTCGAAGCCGGAACCCCAGACCGCCGCGCCGCCTCGGAGAGGGAGATCCTCTGATCAGCCATGGGGCGAGGCTAGCCGCCACAAACAAACGGGGCGGCCCGGAGGCCGCCCCGCTGGCTCTTGTTCTGGGGGATAGTCGGATGCGCGTAGCGCGCTTTTAGGTGGGGATCTCCGACTCCTCGTGCAGTTGATCTTCCGAGCGGTGAGGGGTCTTTAGACGGCTGGAGCAAATCCGAGCGGCTCCGTTTCTCCCCGATGTCGGTGCCCCGCCCCGGCGGCTAGATTCGGCTCCGCAGATGCCGGCGCGCCTCCGACCCACCGCCCCGATCGCCGCCCGCGCGATCCTCGTCGGCGACCCCGGCCGGGCGCTGATGCTGGCCCAGGAGCTGCTCGCCCGTCCGAAGATGAGCAACCACGCCCGCGGCCTCTGGGGCTACACCGGCACCGCCGCGGATGGTCGCGAGCTGACGATCCAGTCGACCGGGATGGGCGGCCCCAGCGCCTCCGTCGTCCTCGCCGATCTGGCGGACCTTGGGGTGCGGCGGGCGATCCGGATCGGCACCTGCGCCTCGTTGGGGACCCGCGCCCTGGGGGATCTCGTGATCGTCAGCGAGGCGCACCCCGGCCAAGGCGCCTTTGCGTCCCCTGGGGCAACTAAAGCGCCTCGCCCCGATGCGAAGGTGACGGCCGCGCTGCAAGACCGCCTGCCCGAGGCGCGGCTCGGGGTGGTGGTCAGCCTCGACAGCCTCTATCGACCGGAGAGCGATCTCCCCTCGATCCTCGCCGAGGCCGCCGACATGCAGACCGCCTCCCTCCTCGCCACCGCCGCCGAGCACGAGGTTGCCCTCGCGGCCCTCCTCGTCGTCACCGAGAAGAGCGACGACGGCGAGCTGCGGGAGGAGGACCTGGAGGAAGCGGCAAAGCGTGCCGGAGGCGCCGCCGCCGACGCACTCTCACCCTAAGGTTGAGGGTTAGCTTTCGCTTTCTTGGGCTCGCTTTTCGCCTTCTCGCGCCGCAGGGCGCCGAGTTCGCGGCTGAGGTCGTCGATCGCCTCCTCGACATCCTCCAGGCGCTGGGAGAACGAGCGCAACCGGCGCTCCAGCCGTTCGACGTCCGTCGCCGAGGGCAGGTTGAGCGCGCTCATCGCCGCCTGCTGGGCCTCTAGGGCCTTCTCGCGGGCGCCGAGAGCGGCGGTCACCGCGTCGTGCAGCGTCGGGTTGTCGATCAGGGCCTGCGCGAGCTCCCCGAGCGCCTGCTCGGCCCGCGCCCGCAGCCCATCCTGCTCGTAATCCTCGTAGCTCAAGTCACGGCAGCTTAACGAGCGCATCCGGCTCGACTGAAACTCTTCCGTCACAGCGATGTTTCAAACGATGATTAAGGCCATGTTGGGAGGCCCTCCGCGCGTTGCGGACGCTCGCACTACTGGGTAGCTTCCAACGACTGCCCAGGGAGGGGAATCCAAGCGTGGGCAGGGGTCAGACCGGGATGAGAACCAAGTACGCACTAATCCTCGCTTTCGCCAGCTTCCTGCTGGTCGCTGCGCTGGGCACTGCCTTCGCCGGCGCCGAGCCGCTGTCGGACAGCTCGACGGTGGGCTCGAGCACGACCACGACCGTGCCTGCGCTAACCGCCCCGGCCTGCGCCAACGGCATCGACGACGACGGGGACGGCCTCGTCGACGAAGCCGACCCCGACTGCGAAACCCCGGCCGACACCGACGAGGCGGCGCCCGCGCCTGCCGCCGAAGGGGCGACCAAATCCGATCCGGTTCCGGCCCCCGAAGAAGAAGCGCCGGCCCCCTCCCCCGGCAAGAAGGGCGGGGTCGAGGAAGGGTCGAGCATCGGCGGCAAGGGCTCCGGCGGCGGCCGCGGCGTCACCCCGAACGAGGGGCTGGACAACCCCGCCGGCGGCAGCCGCAACGGCGCGGTCACCGCGCCGAGCGCCAACGGCGGCGGCGTCCAGCCGGCTCCGAAGGGACCCGACGGCGGCTCCCCTTACTCGGCCGGCGGCGCCCCCACCACCGCCAACCCGACGACGACGATCGCCCCCTTCGGGCCGGCCCCGATCGGCGTTCCCAACTTCGTCATCGACAGCTTCGAAATCCCCCCCTTCCTGCTGCCGATCTACCAGGCCTGCGGCACCGAATACGGGATCCCCTGGGAGGTCCTCGCCTCGATTAACAAAATCGAGACCGCCTTCGGCACCAACACCAACGTCTCAAGCGCCGGCGCCGTCGGCTGGATGCAGTTCCTGCCCTCCAGCTGGGAACAGTTCGGCCTCGACGCCAACGGCGACGGCAAGAAGGACCCCTACAACCCCGTCGACGCGATCTGTGCCGCCGCCCACTACCTGAAGCTGGCCGGCGGCAACCACGACCTCTACCAGGCGATCTTCGCTTACAACCACGCCGACTGGTACGTGCAGGAGGTCCTCCTCTACGCCCGCGCCTACGGCCGCCTCCCCTCCGACCTGATCGGCTCGCTGACCGGCCTCACCGAGGGCGCCCACTTCCCGATCGCCGCCGACGCCCGCTATGCCGACGACGTCGCCGCCCGGGCCGCCCTGAAGAAGGGCGAGAGCCCCGAATACGGCAACGCGGCCGAAGTCATCTCCTCCTCCCCCACCCCGCGCGGTATCAACATCTTCAGCAAGGAGGGCGCCCCGGTCGTCGCCGTCAACGACGGGATCGTCCGCAAGCTCGGCCACTCCGAGCGCCTCGGCAACTTCGCCGTCCTCGAAGACACCTACGGCAACCGCTACACCTACGCCGAGCTCGGCCGCCTCGTCCGCGACCGCCGCCTGGTGGTGATGCCGACCGGCCAGGAGAAGCGCGTCCCGGTCGAAAGCCAGAACCTGCGGCCGCGGCTGCGCGCCTTCCCGAAGCGCACCGGCAACGGGAAGGAAACCGCCAGCGACGCGGTCGAAGCGGCGATCGCCGCCAGCGGCAAGGGTTCGCTCAAGGTCGGCTCGAAGGTGATCGCCGGCACCGTCCTCGCCCGGGTCGCCGCCGGCGAGGAAGGGATCGACCCGCACATCAACTTCTCGATCCGCCCGGCCGGCAAGGGCGCGCCGCGGATCGACCCGAAGCCGATCCTCGACGGCTGGAAGCTGCTCGAGGCGACCGCGATCTACCGCGCCAAGGGCAAGAGCCCGTTCGCGAAGCTGAGCGGTGCCGGCGTCCTCCTGCTCTCCAAGGAGGCGCTGGTCAAGCGGGTCCTCGCCGACAAAGCCCTCGACATCTACGAATGCGGCCGCGAAGACATCGCCAGCGGCCGCATCGACCGTCGCGTGCTGGCGATGCTCGAGTACCTGAGCACGCAGGGCTACAAGCTGACGATCACCTCGCTGCAGTGCGGCCATGGCTACCTCACCAGCTCCGGCAACGTCTCCGAGCACAGCACCGGTACCGCCGTCGACATCGCCGTGATCAACGGCGTCCCCGTCACCGGCCACCAGGGCCCCGGCACGCCGACCGACGAACTGATCCACGAAGTGCTGCGGCTACAGGGGACGATGCACCCCCACCAGGTGATCTCGCTCGAGGACCTGCCCGGCGAAACCAGCTTCGCCCTGCCCGACCACTACGACCACGTCCACGTCGGCTACCGCCCGACCGCCGGCTCGATGGAAGCGCGCTTTGCGGCGCTGCTGAAACCGGACCAGTGGAGCCGCCTGATCAACCGCCTCGGCGAAATCGAAAACCCGGACGTGCCGGTCCACCCCTCGAAGTACGCGGTGCCCGACCGCACTAACGGCGGCATCTCCGCCGGCGGCGACTGACCCTGTTCGGGTTCGTCCAATTCGAGTTCGCCGGCCCACTGCCGCTCGCTGACGGGCGCTACCTGGTCCGCGGGCTCGATCCCGAGGCCTCCGAGAGCGTCCTCGTCCTGCAGAGGGTCGGCGCCCCCGCGGCCGGCCGGCGGCGGCGGAAGCCGCGCAAGCCCGACGGCGAGACGGCGCCACTGACGCTGTCGCGGGTCACCGCGATCCGCGCCTTCGCCGGCTTCGAGACCGAGGAGGAAGCCGCCCGCTGGCTCGACGAAGCCACCGAGGCCGAGGACACGGTCGAGGTGCTCGTCGACGAGGCGCTGGAGCTGCTCAACCGCGCCCTGCACGCGCAGGCGCTCGCCAGCGCCAACCCCTCCTCCCGGGCCGAGCTGTCTCCCGAGGGCGCCGAGCGGATCCTGATCGGCTTCGGCAGCGGCGAGGAGACGGCGGTCGGGCGCTTCCGCGACGCCCGTCAGGTCGACGTTGCCCCCCGGTCCTCGCGGCGGCGCCGCCGCGAGGAGGAGCTGCGCCCGCAGGAACGGGTCGCGGCGATCCTCGGCGGCCGCGAACGCGCCGACGCCTGCGAGACCCTCCTGCTCCGCGCCCGCGCCGACCTCGATGCCGGGCGCGCCCGGGAGGCTGCCCTGCAGCTGCGGGTGGGCCTGGAGGCGCTGCTGGTCGAGCTGAAGGGGGCGCTTGCCGACCCCGGGCACGAAGAGGACATGGCGACGCTGCAGGCGCGACGGAGCGAGGCCGGTGAGGCCGCCAATGAGGCGCTGGCCGGCGATCTGGCGTCGCCGCTGCGGGAGCAGGTCGAGGAGCTGCTGAAGCTGAGCGAGCGGGTCCTGCGGCGCCGCCGCGTGCTCAAAGGCTGACCCTAAAGCTGAGCTTTAGACGTTGAGGTGGAGGGAGACGATCTCGTCGAGCAGCGTCTCGGCGAGGTGATGCGCTTCGTCCAGCTCCACTCCCTCCACCGAAGGGACGCCGATAACCGTCAACCCCGCCGCGCGGGCCGCCGCCACCCCCGTCGGCGAATCCTCCAGCGCCACCACCGACGGCCCCGCCTTCACCCCCAGGCGGCGGCACGCCTCCAGATAGGGATCGGGCGCCGGCTTCGGCGCCGCCACTTCGTGGGCGCTGAGGACGACGTCGAAGTGACCCTCGAAGCCGACGATCTCGATCGAACGCTCGACGAAGCGCAGCGGCGAGTTGGAGACGAGGCCGATCGGAACCCCCTGCTCGCGCAGGCGCTCGAGCAGCTCGCGGGCGCCGACCATCGCCTCCACCCCGTGCTCAAGCTCGGCGACGACGAGCGCGTTCAGCTCCTCGAGCAGCTCCTCCGCCCGCCCCGGCTCACCCAGCCGGCGCTCGAGGATGCCGCCGGCGATCTCCGCCGAGGTGCCGACCAGCTCCAGCTTGTCGGCCGGGGTGAACTCGAGCCCGCGGCGCTCGAAGAGGTCTTCCTCGGCCCTGGTCCAGACCGACTCGGTGTCGAGCAGGAGGCCGTCGTTGTCGAAGACGACGGCGGCGGGGAGCGGGGGCGACATCGGCCGGGATCATTCCAGCTCTTCGCCCGCGAAACCGCTAGCGTCGCCGCGGATGCCCTTCCACATCGAGGTCAGCTCCGGTCTGCAGCGCGCCCGCTCCTTCAACCTCGACGCCGAGGAGCTGCGGCGAACCGTGATCGAGCCGTGGCTGTCCGGCCGACCGGTTCTCCTCGGCGACCGCAAATGGGAGCCCGAGGAGAGCGAGCTGCGAATCCTCGAAGGATCGGAGCTGAGCAACCCCGAGCTCTCCTTCGGCCAGGGCTGGGCGAACGCCGAGCGCGGCTCCGAGGACGTCACCCGCCGGATCGTCGAGGCTGCCCGCGAGGAGCGCGGCGGCGGCCCAGCGGCGCTGGTAATCGAAACCGAATCGGCCGTGCAGACCGTGGCCGAGCTGGCCTCGACCCATCAGGCGCGCAGCGTCGAGCTCGAGAGCCTGGCTCAGCGGATCGACGGCCGCGACCCGGAGGTCGCGGCCGTGATCGTCGTCATCCAGCGGCAGCCGCAGCGGTAGAGCCGAAGTCGATCGCCACCCCGCGGGGAATCACCAGCACCGGGTAGTTGGCGGCCTCGACCGCGTAGTCGCTCCTGGCGCTGAGGACGACCCTGCCGCCCGGCGCCTCCGGGCGCGATCCGACCACGAGCAGGTCGATCCGCCCCGAGCCGTGCTCGACGATCTCGGCGCCGAGTGCCCCGGCGAGGCTGTTGGCGGTACCGCGGGCGGCCGGGTCTCCCTCGTCGATGACGCCGACGACTTCGATGCTCGGCACCGGGCTCGACTGGAACCCGGCCGGTGCCACGGCGATCGCCGAGGGACCGCCGAGGAGCAGTTTGTGGGCCGAGATCCCCGGCTTGACCAGGCCGGCCGCGGTCCGGTATTCGGAGCCGAAGACGATCACGTCGGCCCCCTCCTGCTCGGCCAGCTCGGTGAGGCCGACGCTGGTGGCGGGATTGACCACTACGTGCTTCGGCATCTCGGGCATGCCGACCGAAGCAGCCCCGCGCGCCAGCAGCTGCTCTGCCTGCTCCTGCTCCAGCGATTCACCGAAGGAGTGACGCACGTAGGCGAGCGAGAGCTCGGCGCCGGAAGAGGCGAGGAGCCGACCGAGCGCCAATGCATCGCGATCGTTGTCGGAGTCGTCATAGGAAACGATGATCTTCAGTGCCATTGGGGCTGCCTTCCGTTCGAACAGGTGTCGGGCCAGGTTGGCAGACCGGAACCGCCCCGGGAGAGAGGGACGGCCCCGGTCTGCGTTGACATCGGCTCGCTAGGCGGTGCCTCCGGCCGGGGCGGGCCGGGCGGTCGCCTGACCTGCGGGGACACCGTCCGGATAACCGAGCGACGGCACGTCCGACGGGTACACCTCGTGCCCGTGGACGGCGATGTCGCCGGTCTCCATTTCCGCCTCGCTCATCCGCAGCGGCACGAACAGGCCGACGATCTTGAGCAGGATGAACGTGCCGATTGCGGAGAAGACGAGGACCCAGGCAACGGTGTACGCCTGCACCCAGAGGAGGTGCAGCCCGCCGCCGGAGATCAGGCCTTCGTGTTC
>Ga0070683_100001760_pt1 | contig 16847 bp, 16 predicted proteins | sample KBSC713LmetaG_FD_64662 | JGI IMG/M metagenome (GOLD analysis project Ga0070683, IMG submission 64662) | Corn rhizosphere microbial communities from Kellogg Biological Station, Michigan, USA - KBS C7.1-3L metaG | ecosystem: Host-associated > Plants > Roots > Rhizosphere ... | reverse complement strand
GGCGTGCGCGACGGTGCGGCGCGGGCGCAGGCGCTGCGGGACCAGGTCCTGGACGAGCTGGCCTTGCTGCTCGCCCGCGCCGACGGTGAACGCGCGCGCACGCCCGCGCCCGCGTTCGTCGAATCGCTGGTCGCCCGGACGCGCGAGCACGAGCTTGCCCACATCAGGGCCTCGCTGGCCGCGTTCGACGGCGATCGCGTCGCGCCGTCGCTGCATCCGCTCGCGGCCTGGGAGCGATGGCTGGGGTTGCGCGCGGCGTGGGAGCGCGCCGAGCAGAACGCCGGCCGCGCGGCGCTCGCGACGCTGTGGCGGACGGGCGTTCGCGATCGCCTGTGGGGTTACTGCTGCGCCGTCTCGCACGTTCACGGCGCGCGCGCGGCCTGGGCCAGCTACGTGATGTTCGACTGGCTCGCGGATCGCGCCGAGGTCGTCGGCGACCTGGTGGCGGTGCTCGCGAACCGCGAGAATGCCCGCATCGCGCTCGGCCATCTGCGCTAGTCCCGTCGCCGGTCCATCAGTTTTCTGATGAACCGAAGCCCGGGCGCGCGCGCGGATGGCTAATTTTTCCGAGGCCGAGGCACGCCGAGATCTGGCATCGTTAATGCTCGGCCGGAGGGCGCATGCGATCACCGAAGGTTTGGCTTCCTCTCGTGTTCTCGTTGACCGGCGCGGCGGCTTGCTCCGTCGAGCCCCTGATGCCCGACGGGAAGGGCGGCACCGGCGGCGGCGCCGGGGGGCAGGGCGGCGTGGCGGGGACCAGCGCATCCGGTGGGACGATGGGTAACGGCGGGACAGCAGGCCTCGATTGCGGCCCCGCGCCGCCGATCGCCCCGTGCCGGATCGGCCGGACGCTGGCCGAGTGCGTTCACGACGCGATGGGCGCCCACTGGAGCGTCTCGTGTCCCGACGATCCGACCGGGAGCGGCGGCTCGATGATGACAGGCGCCGGCGGCGCGGGTGGCGCCAGCGGCGACGCGCCGTGCGCGTCGACCGCCAGCTGCCCTCCGGATCGCGTCTGCACCACCCAGGACGGCGTTTGCAACGCGCCGCCCGGTTGCACGATGGGCGTCGCCTGTCCGGCCGTCTGCTACGGCACCTGCCGCCTCGCGGGCGATGGCCCCGCGTGCGGCCCGACCCGCTGCGCCGCGGGCAAGACCTGCTGCAATTCGAGCTGCGGGATCTGCGCCGGCCCGAACGAAGGCTGCACGCTGCAGATCTGCGTCCCGCCGGCCGGCGCGTGCATGACCGACGCCGACTGTCGCGTGGAAGCCGACTACTGCACCGGCTGTGACTGCCGCGCGCTCGCCCGGGGCGAGTCCGTCCCGCCCTGCTCGGGGCCGGGCGTACGCTGCCTGCGCGATCCATGCAGCGACAAGAAGGCCGCCTGCGTGAACGGCGCGTGTGTCGCCCAATGAAGCGCGTCTGGTTCATTGCCGCGACGGTGGCGCTGGCCGCGGGCGCGTGCGGGTCGGGCACGCTCGAGCCGCCGCCGCAGGCGTCCAGCATCACCTTCCAGCTTCGGAACGACGGCCTGTCGACCGTCTACCTCTTCGAGAACTGCACCATCGACTACACGATCACGTCATTGGCAGAGCCCGTTCACGCGGTCGCGCGCGTCGGGACGTGCGCTTGCGAGTGCAGTCAAGCCTCGTGCCCGGTGTGCGGTCCGTGCTTCGCGGGCCCGCGCGACGTCGGGGTCGGGGCCGCGCTCGCCGAGTACTGGAGCACGGTCAGTGTCACGACCCAGCCGACATCGATCGGTGGCACGTGTGAGCAGAGGACGCCGCTGCCGTATGGCCGCTACCGCATCGACGTCCCGGTCTATCCGACGGTGGCCGACGCGACGGCGCGGATGCTCGGTCGCACGGCGACGCAGACCTTCGACCTCCCCGTCGCGGGCGACGCAGTCGACGTCCAGCTCGGCCTCTCGCCGTAGCGCTACGTCCGTTTTTCTTCGCCGCGGACCAGGCGGACGATGTTCTCGCGGTGGCGCAGCGTCACCAGCACGCCGGCGCCCAGCGCCAGCGCCTTCAGCGGGTGCGGGGGCTGATCGCGCAGGATGAACAGCACCCCGAACGTCCAGACGCCCAGCAGCGATCCCAGCGACGATAGCCGCGTGGTCGCGAACACGACCACGTAGGCGCCGAACCCGATCAGCGCCGCGACGGGCGACAGCGCCAGCGCCACGCCCAGCGACGTCGCGACCCCTTTGCCGCCGCGTCCGCGCAGGAACACCGTGAACATGTGCCCGACGATCGCGGCGCCGCCCGCGGCCGCGATCGCCCAGGCCGGCAGACCGAAGCGCCGGCCCAGCCACACGGGCACAAAGCCCTTGGCGGCGTCGGCGACGAGCACGGCGATCGCCCAGCCCTTGCCCATCGCGCGGGCGACGTTGGTCGCGCCGATGTTGCCGCTGCCGATCTGGCGAAGGTCGATGCCCTTCGCCCGCGCGAGCACCATCCCGAACGGGATCGATCCCGCCACGTAGGCGGCGGCGCACAGCACCCACGGGTTCATGACGACGGGGCCGCCGCCGTGGGGGCGGTCGCGGGGTGCGCCTGCGTCCAGAACGCGGCGACGTCCTCGATCGACTCGGTGCGCGGGCAGTCCGGTGGCAGGCTGGCGATCAGCGTGGCGCCGTAGATCTTGCGCGCCACCCGTCCATCCAGCACGGCCACGATGCCGCGGTCGGTGCGCGTGCGAATGAGGCGGCCGAACCCTTGCTTCATCGCGAGCGCCGCCCGCGGCAGCTGGTAGTCGCCGAACGGCTCGCCGCCGTCGTCGCGGATGCGATCGATGCGCGCCGCCGTCAGCGGATCGTCGGGAACCGCAAAGGGGATGCGGTCCATGACCACCAGCGATAACGCTTCCCCGGGGACGTCGACGCCCTCCCAGAAGCTCTGCGTCGCCAGCAGCACGGACCCGATGCGCTCGCGCATCGACGCGAGCAGCAGGTGACGCGGGCGCTCGCCCTGCACCAGCAGCGGAAACGGCAGCACCTCACGCAGGTAAGCCTCGGCGATGCGCATGTTGCGAAAGCTGGTGAACAGCAGCAACGCGCGCCCCGCGGTGATCGCGCACAGCTCGGCCATGCGCGCGGCCGCGCGGGTCGGGAACGCTTCCTGGTTCGGATCGGGGAGATCGGGCGCGAGGTACAGCAGCGCCTGGCGATCGTAACGGAAGGGCGACGGGAAGCTGGCGTCCGACGCGGTGTCGCCCAGGCCGACGCGCGCGCGCAGGTAGTCGAACGAACCGGCGACGGTCAGCGTCGCCGACGTCAGCACGATCGGGCCCGGGCAGGCGTCCAGCGCGCGCCCCAGCACCGGGCTCACGTCGACGGGCGACGCGTGCAGGCCCACGTTGCGGGGCGACGCCGCCAGCCAGCGCACGTGCTCGCGCCCGCGCCCTGCGACCAGCAGCGAAAGGTCAGCGCGCAGCACGGTCGCGCGCCGGGACAGGCCGGCGAGCTCGATCGGGCGCTTCGAGGTCGAGACCGCGTCACCGTCGGGGTGCAACCAGTCGGCGATCTGTTCCAGGCAGGCGTCGAGGTCGTGGTAGCGCTCCAGCGCCGGACCTTTCGCGAGGTCGGGGAACGCTATGCGCGTCTCCTCGACGCCGGGACGCGCCGCGGGCGCGAGGTCGCGCAGCGCGTTCGCGAGCGCGTCGGTCGCGGCCTTGAGGCGACCGGCGGCGGCCTGGGCGAGGTGCGGGCGCACACCGCTCTCGCGTCCGAGGTCGCGGGCGAGCGCGAACAGCCGCTGCGTCGACGCGTGGACGCCGAAGAACTCGGTCGCCACGTCCTCGATCTGGTGAGCCTCGTCGAAGATGACGACCTCGTAGGGCGGCAGCACCTGCGCCTCGGGCCAGCGCGCCTTCAAGGCCAGGTCGGCGAAGAACAGGTGGTGGTTGACGACGATCAGCGGGGCGACGGCGGCGCGCCGGCGCATCGCGGTCACGAAGCAGCTCTCGAAGAAGGCGCAGCGCGGGCCGATGCGCGTCTCGGGCGTCGCCGAGATCTCGCCCCACAGCGGCGCGTCGTCGGCGAGATCGGGGAGGTCGGCGCGGTCGCCGGTCTGCGACGACGCCGCGAACCCGAGCAGTCGGTCCAGCTCGGGCTCCGCGACCAGCGATCGCTGGCGATCGCGTTCGCCCAGACGCCGCCGGCAGACGTAGTTCGACAGGCCCTTCATCACCGCCCATGCCAGCGGCGCGGGCAGCAGCCCTGCCCGATCGAACATCGCGCGCAGGCGCGGCAGATCGACGCCCGCGATCTGATCCTGCAGCGTCTTGGTGCCGGTGCTCACGACGACCTTGCGCCCGGACAGCAGCGCCGGCACCAGGTAGGCGAGCGTCTTCCCCGTGCCGGTGCCGGCCTCGACCATCAGGCGCTCGTCGCCGTCGATGGCGTCGGCGATGCGTTCGGCCATCGCGAGCTGCCCCGGCCGCGCCTCGTAGCCGGGAAACAGCGCTGCCGCCGCGCCGCCCGGTCCCAGCAGCGCGTGGATGCTCCGCCGCATCGCCTCGCGGCGGTCTGCGGCGGGGCCCGGCGCCGACGCGGTCATTTCTTGCGGCCCGCTTTTTCGTCGATGCCCGAGATCCCGAAGCGGCGGCGCAGCTGCGCGAACACGGCGTCGACCGACACGCCGGCCGCCTCCAGGCCCACCAGCGTGTGGAAGATCAGGTCCGCCGCTTCGTGAGCGGTGTGGTCCGCGTCCGTCTCCAGCAGCGCCTCGGTCAGCTCGCGCGACTCCTCGCTGATCTTGCCGTTGATCTTCGGCATCCCGGCGTCGAGCAGCGACACCACGTACGACTTCTCGGGGCGCTCGCGGCGCCGCTTCGCGATGACGTCGGCGACGCGCGCGATCACCAGCGCGGGCGGATCGGGCGGCGCGTCGTCTTCAATGAGCGCGCCGTCGTCGCCCACGCGCCGGTAGAAGCACGACGTCGCGCCGGTGTGGCACGACGGCCCCGCCGCATCACACAGGTAAAGGACGACGTCGCCGTCGCAGTCGATGCGCACGTCGCGCACCGCCAGCGTGTTCCCCGACGTCTCGCCCTTGCGCCAGGACGCCTTGCGCGACCGGCTCCAGAAGTGGGCCTCGCCGGTCTCCAGGGTCGCCGCGAGCGCGTCGCGGTTCGCCCACGCGAGCATGCGAATCATGCCCGTGACGGCCTCCTGCGCGATGACCGGCACCAGCCCGTCGGCGTCGAACGCGACGGCCGCGAGCAGCGGCGCTGCGGGCACGGACTTCATTGCACCCTATCTCGCACCGGGACCCCCCGCGCGCGCAAGAAATCGTGCGCCTGGCCGACGGTCGCCTCGCCGAAGTGGAAGATCGACGCCGCCAGCACCGCCTCCGCGTGTCCCTCCGCGATCCCCTGGTACAGGTGCTCCAGGTTGCCGACGCCGCCCGACGCGATCACCGGGATCGACACGCGGTCCGCCACCGCGCGCGTCAGCTCGATGTCGAAGCCGTCGCGCGTGCCGTCGCGGTCCATGCTGGTCAGCAGCAGCTCGCCCGCGCCCATCTGCGCCATCCGCTCGCACCAGGCGACGGCGTCGATGCCCGTCGGGCGGCGGCCGCCGTGCGTGAAGACCTGCCAGCGCAGGGGCTCGCCCGCGGCCACCGGCTCGCGCCGCGCGTCGACGGCGACGACGATCGCCTGGTTGCCGAAGGCGTCGGACGCGCGGCGAACCAGGTCGGGCTCGGCGACCGCGGCCGTGTTGATGCCGACCTTGTCGGCGCCCGCGAGCAACAGCGCGCGCACGTCGTCGACCGACCGCACGCCGCCGCCCACGGTGAGCGGCAGGAACACGCTCTCCGCCGTCGCGCGCACGACGTCGAACATCGTCTTGCGTCCGTCGGACGATGCGGTGATGTCCAGGAAGCAGATCTCGTCGGCGCCCTGCGCGTCGTAGGCCGCCGCCACCGCCACCGGATCGCCGGCGTCGCGCAGCTCCTTGAAGCGCACGCCCTTCTTGACGCGGCCGGCGTCGACGTCGAGGCACGGGATCACGCGCTTGCACAGCATGGCTAAGCGCTTTGCGCGCGCAGGCGCGCGACCGCCTCCTCGATGGTGAAGACCTTCTCGTACAGCGCCTTGCCGACCACGACGGCGGCCGCGCCCGACGGCGCGAGCGCGTCCAGATCCTCCAGGCGCGAGACCCCGCCGGACGCGATGACCGGGCAGGGGAGCAGCTTCCGCGCGAGGCGACCGGTCGCGTCCAGGTTCGGCCCGCCGCGCATCCCGTCGCGCGCGATGTCCGTGTACAGCACCGCCGCCGCGCCCGCGCGCGCGACCGCCGCGCCGATCTCCAGCGCGTCGGCGCCGGTCGTCTCGGTCCAGCCTTCGACCGACACCTTGCCCTCGCGCGCGTCGACCGCGATCACGATGCGTCCGGGCCAGCGCGTGCACGCCGCCTCGACCATCGCCGGATCCTTGATCGCGGCGGTGCCCAGCACCGCGAAGCGAACGCCCGCGTCGAACAGCGCGGCGCAGTCGTCCAGCGAGCGCACGCCGCCGCCCGCCTCGACGTCCACCCCCGCCGTCGCGGCGATGCGCGCGATCGTCGCGCGGTTGTCCTTTCGCTCGGCCGTGCCGCGCGTGAACGCCGCGTCCAGATCGACGACGTGGATGCGAGTGACGCCCGCGGCGGCGAACCGCGCGGCCACCTCCCAGGGCGCGTTGTCGTAGACCTTCTTGCTTTCACGCCGGCCCTGTTCCAGCCGCACGGCGACGCCGTCCATGAGATCGATTGCGGGAAATACCAACATCGGGGTGAGCCGCAGTCTAAATCAGGCCGCGACGAAGCTGCGCAACAACGCGAGCCCAGCCGCCTGGCTCTTTTCGGGGTGGAACTGGCAGCCGAAGACGTTGTCGCGCCCGACGGCGCAGGAAAAGTCCGCGCCGTGCTGGCTGGACAGCGCGACGTCCTCGCCGCGCGCCGGATCCGGGTAGTAGCTGTGCACGAAATAGAAGAACGAGCCGTCCGGGACGGCCGCGGCCGGGCCGCCCGTCGCCGCCGGGCCGCGCCGGGTGGCGTTCCAGCCCATGTGCGGGATCTTCAGCCCGGGATGATCCGCGAGGCGGCGCACGCGCCCGGGCAGCACACCCAGACCGCGCGCCTCCGGGTTCTCCTCGCTGCGCTCGAACAGCAGTTGCATGCCGATGCAGATGCCGAAGAACGGCCGCCCGGCGCCGATCGCGTCGAGCACCGCCTGGCGCATCGCCCCGCCGCCGCGATCCAGCCCGGCCGCACAGGCGCCGAACGCGCCCTGTCCCGGCACGACCAGCTTGTCCGCGCGGGCCACGGCGTCGGCGTCGTCGCTGATGGTGACGCGCGCGCCCACGGCGGCCAGCGCCTTCTCGACGCTGCGCAGGTTTCCGCTGCCGAGATCGGCGACGACGACGGAGGCGTTCGCGCTCACGAGGTGAGCGTTCCCTTGGTCGATGGCACGCCGACCACGCGCGGATCGCGGCGCGCCGCCGCGGACGTCGCGCGCGCGAACGCCTTGAACAGCGCCTCGATCATGTGGTGCGCGTTCTCGCCGTAGCGAACTTCCAGGTGCAGATTGCAGAGGGCGGTGCTGACGAAGCCGCCGAAGAACTCGCGTCCCAGCTCGACGTCGAACGTCCCGACGCGGCGGCCCTTCAACATGTCGGCGCGGTAGACGAACGCGGCGCGCCCGCCAAAGTCGACGGCCGCCGAGACCAGCGTCTCGTCCATCGGGAGGGTCGCCTCGCCGTAGCGGGTGATGCCGCTCTTGTCGCCCAGCGCGTCGCGAAAGGCTTGCCCCAGGCAGATGCCCACGTCTTCCACGAGGTGGTGCGGATCGACCTCCACGTCGCCCGTCGCGCTCACCTGCAGGTCGAAGAGACCGTGCTTCGCGACCGCCTCGAGCATGTGGTTGAAGAAGGGCACGGGTGTGACGATCTGCCGTTGGCCCGTACCATCGATGTTCAAGGTCAGATCGATGGCGGTTTCGTTGGTCTTGCGCTGGATTTTTGCGGTTCGGGCCATGGGTGGTGGTCGCTTCGAGGCGCGAAAGTGTAACCCGCATGGAAACGGGGCGCCAAAACGCCGTCGACCTACGGGATCCTCAAGGAGTTTCCGTGCTTCGGCGATATAATTTGCGGTGCACGCCCCGATGACCCAACGCGTTCGCCAGAGCCCGGTCCTGGGCTACAACCACAATCTTCGCCACGGCGGGCGCGTGTTCCACGTTCAGACCGAGGATTCGGGCCAGGCCTACGCGCGCCTGCACACGCACCTCTTCTACGAGGGGACGATCCTCTCGAGCAAGAAGCAGGAATACGATCCGGCCTCTCCCGAAGACAAGGTGCGCGCGCTGATGCAGCAGCTGCACAAGGCGATGATCAAGGAGCTGACGCACGGCGAGCACGACGCGCGCATCGGGAATTTCTTCGTCGCGCGCGGCGAGCCGGCGATGCTCGACGAGAAGGGCGCGCCTCTCGCGCCGAAGGCGGCGCCTGCGCCTGCCGCGGGTACGCCCGCGCCCACGGTCGCCGAGTCTGCGGTCGTTCACGCGCAACCCGAGTTGCCGCCCGCGGCCCCTTCGCGTCCCGCGCCGATGGCCGCCGCGCCTGCCGCGTCGAAGCCGGTCGTCATGGTCAAGCCGGGCGGCGTGCGTCGCCCGCCGGTCGTGTTGTCCAGCTCGGCGGACGGCGTCGTCGTTCGCCGTAACGTCGTGATCAACGTCGGCGGCGGCGCGCCACCCGTCAACGGCACGCCCAACAGCGCGCGGCAGCAGCCGTCGACGGGCGCCGCGCCGAGCGCCCCGGAAAAGCGGCCGCGCCCGCAAGCCCCGGTCGCCGCCAGCGACGGTGTCGTCGTTCCGAACAAGGGGGGCGCACGCGCCGCCTCGGCGTCACCGGAGTCCGCACCTCAGCCGCTGGCCTCGTCGCGCGACATCCGCATGCCCTGGGAGACGCCCGGGCCGTCGTCGCGTCCCAGCGGCCAGCAGCCGATCATCACCAACGTGCCCGCGTCGGCGCGGCGACAGAATTCGCTCGAGGTGAAGATGCCGTGGGATCCGCCGGCCGCGAAGGCACCGGGGCCCGCGAGCGGCGACGCGTTTGCGGCTGAGCTCGGTGACGACAAGGGTCTGGATGAGGTGATCCTCGAGTACTTGTCGGACGACAGCGAAACCGAAGAGCGCTGATCGGCATCGATCGTCCGTGCAAGAAATGCAGAACCCGAGCGTATCGGGCGCACCCGTGACCGTGTACAGCACCAGGAATTGCGGTTGGTGCCGCCGCGCGGAAGACCTTCTCACCCGCAACGCGATCCCGTTCGAGACCGTCGACCTGACCGGCAATCACGCGGCGCGCACCGCGCTGATCGAACGCGCGCACTGGCGCACCGTCCCCGTCATCTTCGTCGAGGGCCGTCCGATCGGCGGTTACCGCGAGCTCGCCCACCTTCTGAACGCGGGCGGGCTCGCGCACCTCAAGCGAGCCTGACGACCAAACCGGCGCCGCCGTCGACGAGGACTTGGTCGCCCTCGCGCAGCGCGCGGCAGGCGCCAACCGCGCCGACGACCGCCGGGATGGCGCGCTCGCGCGCCTGCGCCGCGACGTGATCCAGCACGCCGCCCGTCTCGACGACGATCGCGGCGGGTGACAGCAGCGGCAGCTCGGTCGGTAGCAGCGTGCGCGCCACCAGCACGTGGTCTCCGTCGTGGTCGTGCTCGTGATCGCCGCGGTAGATGTGGACCCGGCCGATGCGCGCGCCCGCGGCGCCCGGCCGCCCGCGCACCACGTCGGTGCCGACGTCCAGCGTGTCAGCCGCGCCGAGCGGCGGCGGGTTGGTGCGCGCCTCGGCGTCCGCGGTGCGCGCTGCGGTCAGCGCGAGCGCCGCCTCCTCGTAGCCGAGCGGCGCTTCGCCACGCGCGTCCTTGCGCACCGCCTCCAGCGGCAACCAGAAGACCTCGTTCGGGTCGGCGAGCACGCCGCTTTGCCACAGCCGCTCGCCCTCGCGCAGCAGCGCCCGCCGCACATGTGCTTGCAGCCGCGCGTACAGCGCGTCGTCGTCCTCGGCGACGGCGGCCGCGCGCCGCGCGACCGACAGCCGCGATTCCCACTCGTCCTGCACGTCGCCCGGCAGCCGGGCCCGCACCGCGTCCGAGGCCTCGCGCCAGGACCGATCGTCGATCGGCGCGCCCACGTTGGTGTTCCGCATCAGCCGCTCGAGCGACGCCGATCGTTCGCGCCAGGTCGGCGCGGCGACGTCCCAGCGCGGCGCCTCGTCACCGAACTCGTCCAGGTACGATTCCAGCGCCGCCGCGCGCAGCTTCGGATCGACGGACTCGGCCAGCGCCCGCGCACGGCGCGCGCGCTCGGTCGCCGCCGACGACACACCCGACAGCAGCTTGGGTAGCAGCGGGGCCGGGTCGAAGCCGCTGCGGCGCAGGAACGCGGCCAGCACGCCGGTGGCGGCGCGCGAGTTCGGCTGGACCACGCCGAACAGCGGCTGATAGATGGCGACGAACGTCTCCAGCGCCTGCTCCAGCGTCGGCGTGGGACGCGCGAGCCGCTGGCGCGCGGCCTCCCAGACGCCGCGCAGCGCATCGGCGGCGCCGATCGGCGTCGTCTCGGACGTCGGATCGGTCGCGTAGAAGAGGTAGCCACCGACCACGCGCTGCCGCAGGCCGATCTTGCACTGCTCGTCGACCAGCGACACGAGGCCCGCCTGGGCGGGCGACAGCGGCAGCGGGTTGTGGGCCGCGTCCCAGTGCCAGTCGGTGTCGTTCAGATCGCGGTCCTTCGCCGCGGACAGCGGATCGAACGAGGGCAGCGCCACGACCGGCAGCCTCGCCGGCGACTGCAGGGGCCGCAGCTGCAGGAACGTCGGCTCGCCCTCGGTCGCGACCCACTCCACCTCGACCGGGCCGTCGGTCTTCGCGAGCGTGCGCACCGCAGCATCGATCCGCGCGCGCGCCGCGCCCTCGATCGTCGCGGCGCGCCCCGCGTTCACCTCGATCGTCGGCGGCTCGGGACGGGCCGGATCGAACGCCGCTGCGCCGGCCGCCTCACCCGGGATGAACTCGTGGATCAACACCGCGAAGCCGAGGTTGTCGGAGCACAGGTCGTGCTGCGCCAGGTACGCGACGACGGCCGGCGAGATCGCTGACCCGAGCACCGCGCGAACGGCCTCCAGCACCTCGCCGCGCGCGACGTCGATGCGGGACAGGAACAACCCCGCGGCCAGCACGCCCGCCTCGTCCTCGATCGAAGCCGACGAGCGCACCGCATAGCGGGCGCCCGGTTCCGGCACCAGCGTGTCCACCTCGCGCGCGAGCGTGGACGCGAACCCTTCCGGCCACGGCGCCGCCGCCAGCGCGCGCGCTGCGCCCTCGACCGTCGTCAGCGCGCCCGGCGCGTTCAACGTCGACGGCAGCTTCGGGCCGCCCGCCCGCAACTTCGCGAGCAGATCGGTCGTCACGACGATCGCCCGCGGGACCAGCACACCCGCCTCCGCCAGGCGCAGCAGCGATCGCGCCTTGCCGCCGATCTTGTCCGGCGCCACCCCCGGACCCAGCCGCACGCAGAACGTCATTGATGTCGGCTCGCTCATGATAGGGTCGCGCCCCGAAGAAGGAAGATGGCCGTCAAGGGACCATTGCTCTCGGGCGCGCTGGGCAGCGCGCCGACGCTGGCGGCCGTGCTCCGCTGGACGGAAGGCCGCGCGCCCGTCGTCGTGCTGGGGCCGCCGTGGCTGGGCGACGCGATCGCGACCACCGGCCGCGCGCTGGTGCTGGTCGAGCCCGAGGCGCGCCCGATCGCGGTGCGCGCCCGCAAGCGCGCGCTGAAGCAAAACCGCGCGCTCGATGTCGCGCTCGCCGGCGCCGAGCTTCCGCTGGGCCGGTCCGTGCTGCCCGCGATGGTGGTCGAGAACGTCGGCGGCTTGCAGCCCGACGAGGCTGCGCGCTGGATGGCCGCGCTGGTGCCCTGCCTCAAGCCCGGGGGCCGGCTCATCGCCGCCGACGCTACCTCTAGCACGGCCGCCGCCGCGCGTGTCGCGGGCGCGTTCCTGTCGGTCGCGCTGACGGAGATCGTCCAGGAATGGCCGCGGGACGGGGCATTGCTGACCATTGGTGTCGCACCGACCTCGTCCGTCATCGAGGCGCGTTTCGCTGACGCAGCGCCTCCGGTTCGAAGCCCGTCCGCTACCGAGGGCCCGACCCGCGAGTAGCTCCGCCCGCGACGCTGTCGGGGGCCGACACGCATCACGGCCAGCCTAGCAGGAACCCGCATTTTTTCGGGGATTTGTCGATCGGGCACAGGCCCGCGCCGGGCCGGAATTCCGGTCGGCGCATGAGAATGGGTTACGCTCTACCTGGCCACATGTTGTTACGGTCGGCCGCGGGACTCCTGCTTTCGCTTCTGGCGCACCTCGGCGTCGTCGCGATCGGTCTGGCCCTCGGTGCGCGCGGCTTCACCGGCCCCGTCGATGTCGAGATCGCGGGCGTGAACCTCGAAGAGGTCAAGGATTTGCCGCTGGGCGGCCCGCAGAGCGGCGAGGGCAAGGCGCGCGCGCCGGCCCGCGCGCGCAGTCGCGCGCAGCAGCCACCCGCCGACGGGACGATGGCAGAGCGGGCGGGCAAGGACGCGAAGACCACCGGCTCGACGCCGGCCGACGACGACGCGTCGCCGGCGCCGACCAGCGACCTGGGGGCCTATGCGCCGCAGGGCTCGCGGCTGACGATGCTGATGCGGCTGGATCGCCTGCGCGGCACCGACTACGCGGCGCCGGTCGCGGAATTGTTGATGCGGCTGCCTGACGGGCGCGACTTCGTGACCGGGACGGGGTTGGATCTCTTCAATGATCTGGAGGCGCTGCTGGTCGCGACGCCGAATCCGCTCGATGCATCGGTGACGTTCCTGGCCGTGCGCCATCATCTGGACGACGCGAAGGTGCGCGCGGCGCTGACCCGGGGCGCGAAGGCGTCTGACTACGCGCTGGCCTGGCGCACGCAGGCGGGGCGGCCGATCGCCGAGCGGCATCCGCTGGACGCGCGCGGGCGCGGGCGCGACGACCGGCTGATCATGCTGGCGGCGCCGGGCCTGACGGTGGTGACGCCGCGTGCGTACCGCGCGCTGCTGCTGGCGCCCGCGGCGCCTCCCGACGGTGGCGTCGATGAAGCGGCTGCGAGCGCTGGCCCGGATGGGGGCGCGCGCGCGGGGACAGCCGGGACCATGGGATTCAAGGGGGGCTGGGCGACGTTGCTCACCCGCATCGACGCCGAGGAGGGATTGATGCCGCCCGACGGCGCGGTGATGGTGAACGCAGTCGACATGTTCAAGTCGCGCGCGCCCGGCCCCGGTGAGGCGCCCGAGCTTTACGGCATGCCGATCCCGGCGGCGATCAACGCGGTCATCAGCATCGCGGACACGCCGTCGCTGGACGTCACCGCCGAGTTCAAGACCGACGCGCCCGCGCAGCAGTGGGAGACGCAGTGGCCGACGGTGCAGCGCAAGCTGCGGACGCACCCGCTCCTGGTTCTGAGCGGCTTCTCGTCGCTGGTCACGCGCGCCCAGCTGGAACGGGAAGGGCGCGTGGTCCGCCTGCACATCGCGGTGTCACACGACGAGACGCTGCGCCTGCTGGCGATGGGGTCGCACTTTCTGACCAATCGCTTCGGCGACGCGCCGCAATAGTCGCGCGAAAGACAATCTTCGACGGGCGCAGATCCAACCGCGCGCAGGTGCGTCTCTCGGCGGGCACTCACGAGGAGGCCCGGTCATGGACGCCAAGACTTCGAACACCCCGTCCCCTTCACCCCCGACGAAGACGCCCCGGCCGCCGCGCCGGATCGTCACCTACACCATCCTGGGCGGCGCCGCCCTGACGCTGATCGCCGTGCTGGGTATCCAGCGTCAGAGCCGTGCCGTCGGGACCCGCGCGCCCCGGCCCGTGACGATCGCGCCCACGCCGCGCGCGCCGGAACCGCCGGTCCAGACGCCGGTGGCAGCCGCGCGGCCGCGCGTCGAGCTGGTGTTCGCGCTCGATACGACGGGTTCGATGACCGGCCTGATCGAGGGCGCGAAGAAGAAGATCTGGAGCCTCGCCAGCTTCGTGGCGCAGGGACAGCCGACGCCGGAGCTGCGCGTCGGGCTGATCGCGTACCGCGACATCGGCGACGCGTACGTGACCAAGGTGTTCGATCTCGACGCGGATCTGGATCGCGTCTATCGCCGGCTGCGCGGCTTTCACGCCGACGGCGGCGGCGACGGGCCCGAGCACGTCGCGCGGGCGCTGGACGAATCGGTTCACAAGATGTCGTGGAGCCAGGCGCAGTCGGTCGTGAAGGTCATCTACCTGGTCGGGGACGCGCCGCCCCACACCGACTATCACGACGGGTACGACTACACGCGCGCCGCGCGCGCGGCCGCCGGCAAGGGGATCCAGCTGCACACGATCCAGTGCGGCACTGACAACGCAGCCGAGAGCGCGTGGCGGCGGATCGCGTCGCTGGGTGGCGGCCAGTACATGGCGATCCATCAGGACGGCGGCATGGAGGACGAGCACTCGCGCTACGACGAGGAGCTGGCGCGCCTGCACGACAAGCTCGGGCACACGGTGATCGGCTTCGGCTCGGCGGCGCCCGCGGCGGCGGCGGAGATGCGCGCGGCCGAGGCGGCGCCGGTGGCGGTCAAGGCGGCGCGCGCGGGCTTCATGGCCCGGAAGGGCAAGGCGGTGGGCGGCGAGGGCGATCTGGTCGACTCGCTCGCGAGCGGCGCGGTGAAGCTGGACGACGTGCAAGCGGATCTGCCCGTCGAGATGAAGGCGATGGACAAGAAGGAGCAGGCCTCGCTGGTCGCGGAGAAGCAGGCCGAGCGCAATGCGATCAACAAGCGCATCGACGAGCTCAGCAACCTGCGGCGCAAGGAGCTGGACGCGCGCGACGACGCCGCCGCCAAGGAAGGCAAGGCGGACGGGTTCGACGTCGCCGCCAAGAAGGCGCTGCGCAAGTCGGTGAAGGCGAACGCCGCGGCGGGCTTCGATCTCTGAGAGGCGGCGCCATGAACACCAACTGGCGATTTCGGGATCACCGCGGGTTCCAGCACGACGCGGTCGTCGTCATCGGGGCCGCGGCGGGCGTCGGCGGGCTGGCCTGGGCGCTGCCGCTCGCGGGGGCAACGGGGTGGATGATGATGGTGGTCGGGCCGCTGCTCGCGTTGCTGGTCGCGCACGAGGCGCCGCGGAGGAGGCCCGTAATGACCGTGCTGACGTCGGCGCTGGGGGCGGTGCTGGCGGGCGCGACCTGGCGGGCGTTCGCGGGCGCGGGCGAGGTCCCTGCGGCGGGCGACGCGCTGCTGGTCGGGCTGCTCGCGGGGCTGGGCGCGTCGTCGGCGCTGGTGCTTGCGCACGTCGAGCGGGTCGCAGAGCCGCCGCTGGCGCGCGCGCTGAGCGAGACGCGGGCGGTCCTGGGCGCGCCCGCGACGGACGAGCGCGCGCTCGCGGAGCGGGCGGCGATCGCGCACGACCGGATCGTCGACGGGCTGGGCGGCGAGGGCGGCCCCGACGGTCGTCGCCTGGCGCGCATGGCGGAGGACGTGACGCGCGAGGTGCTGGCGCTCGCGGTCCGCTGCCGCAAGCTGCGTGCCGAGCTGGACCGCGTCGATATCGGCGCGGTGCGCGCGCGCGCCGGCGAGCTGGCCGCGGCCGCCGCCGACAGCGCCGACGAGGCGGCGCGCGCCGATTTGAGCCGCGCCGCACGCGCGGTGGTCGCACTCGACGAGCGCGCGCAGGCGCTTTCGGGGGCGGCCACCCGCGTGCGGGCGCGGCTCGAGCTACAGGTGGCGATGCTGGAAGAGACTGCGCTCGCGGTCGCGGCGCGCCAGGCGAGCGCGGCGGTCGACCAGGCGGATGCGCTCGCGCCGCTCGCCGATCGCCTGCACGAGGCGGGGTGCGATTTGCATGATCGGGCGGAGGCGCTCGCCGAGGCAGCGCAGGTTCACTGATTGTTCGGCTACTGCGCGAAGGGATCGACCCAGCCCGGCTTCACCTGCGACTTCGGTGAGGCCTGCGGCTTCTTCCCGGCGGGCAGCGTGGGCGCGTCCGCGGCGACCTCTTCCATCGTGGTGCGCAGCTTGCCGCCCGTGTCGTCGGGCTTCACGCCCGGCGGCCGCGCCCAGGGGATGTCCTGCAAGATCTGGCCGGCCGTCACTTCCATCATGTAGCGCGCGAACATCGGGACGGTGAGCATGAAGGCTGCGTCCTTCTGGCCCAGCGGGCGCTCGCGCAGGTCGTCGCCGATCCACGCCGACGTCATCCACCGCGACGTGTAGCCGATGAACCAGGTGTCCATCGTCGCGCTCGACGTGCCGGTCTTCCCCGCCGCGGGCAGACCGGCGCTGCGGATCGAAGGGGCGTGTCCGCGCGTGACCACGTGGCGCAGCAGCGTCGACGTCAGGTGGGCCGTGCGCGGCGGGATGACCGGCTGCACCGGCGGTTCGGCCGCGAGCGCGACGAGGCGATCGAGCCGCTCCGCCGGCGTCCCGAACGGATCGCCGGGCGCGCTGTGGTCCTCGATCGTCACGCCGTTGCGGTCGCGGATGCGCCGGACGTACACCGGGTCCACGATGACGCCGTTCTTCGCGAACGCCGAGAACGCGCGCGTCAGCTCGTCGATGCGCGTGCACGACGCGCCCAGCGCCAGCGCCTGATCGGGGATGATCGGCGTCGAGATGCCGAGCCGCCGCGCCCACTTCTCGACCTCCTTGCCGCCCACCAGCTTGAACAGCTGCACCGAGGGGACGTTCTTCGACCAGATCAGCGCGTACTCCATCGTGACCTGGTACTCGACGGTGTTGTTGAG
>Ga0070683_100001750_pt1 | contig 16917 bp, 16 predicted proteins | sample KBSC713LmetaG_FD_64662 | JGI IMG/M metagenome (GOLD analysis project Ga0070683, IMG submission 64662) | Corn rhizosphere microbial communities from Kellogg Biological Station, Michigan, USA - KBS C7.1-3L metaG | ecosystem: Host-associated > Plants > Roots > Rhizosphere ... | reverse complement strand
CGTCGGGGCCCTGGCCTCCGCCTCCGGCATCGCGCTCACCGCGACCTCGGGCTGGCTCATCGTGAAGGCGTCGACCCACCCCGCCGTCCTCACGCTTCTGGTGGCGGTCGTCGGGGTTCGCACCTTCGGCCTCGCCCGCCCCCTGCTCCGCTACAGCGAGCGGTTGTGGTCGCACGACGCCGCACTCCGGCTCCTCGCGACGCGCAGGGCCGCCGTGTACGACGCGCTGGTCCCCCTCACGCCGGGGCGGCTCGGGAAGCGCCGGGGCGACGTCCTGGCCTCGGTCGTGGACGACGTCGACAGCGTGCTCGACCGCGAGCTCCGCGATCGGCTCCCGGTCCGTGGACTCGTGATCGTCGGGATCCTGACGACGTTCGTGACGGGTGCGCTCGACCTGCGCGCGGCCGCGGTGGTGGGCACGACGTGCCTGCTCGGACTGCTCTGCCATGCCGTGGTCCGGATCGGGACCACGCGCACCGAGCAGCAGGTGGTGGCGTCTCGCGCCGAGCTCTCCGAACGCGTGGTCGAGTCCACGCAGGTCGCCGACGAGCTGGTGATGTGGCAGGCCGGGGAACGAGCCGTCGACGACGTCGGCCGCGCCGGCGAGGGCATCGCTCAGGGCAGCGCCCGCACTGCCCTCGTGCTCGCGCTCGGACGCGCCGGACTGCTGCTCACGTGCGGGGCGGCCGTGTCGGCGGTGGGTGGCCTGGTCGCACCCCGGGTCCAGGCGGGCGGTCTGTCCGCACCGCTCGCCGCACTCCTCGTGCTCGTCCCACTCGCCCTCGCGGAGATCGTCGTCCCGATGGCCGATGCCGCGGTCGCCTCCGCGCGGGCGCGTGCGGCGCAGGCGCGGATCGAGGCCCTGCTGAACCAGCCGCCAGCGGTACAGCCGCCCGCCGTGCCCGCGGACCGAGGTGACGATGTCGACATGGACCTGGTCGCGGTGAGCGCGGGCTGGGGTGGTCGACCGGCACTCCGCGACGTGTCTGTCCGGGTCCCGGCGGGGCGCCGGATCGCCGTGGTCGGCCCGTCGGGCTCGGGCAAGAGCACCCTGGCCGCACTCCTGATGCGCTTCCTCGATCCCGCCCGAGGTTCGGTGAGCCTGGGCGGTGTGGAGCTGGAGCGCCTGGCCCCCGACGACGTACGCCGTACCGTCGGGCTGGTGGACGACGACCCGCACGTGTTCGCCACCAGCGTGGCCGAGAACGTCCGGCTGGCCCGGCCGGGCGCCGACGACGCCGCGGTCGCCGCCGCGCTGCACGACGCCGGCCTCGGCAGCTGGCTCGCCGAGCTCACGGACGGTCTGGACACGCGGATCGGCGACGGCGCGGCCGAGGTGTCGGGAGGCGAGCGAGCCCGCCTGGCGGTCGCTCGGTCGCTGCTGGCCGACCAGCGGGTGCTGGTCCTCGACGAACCCACCGCCCATCTCGACCACGCGACCGCGGCCCTCCTGGCCGCACAGGTGCTCGACGGACACGCCGGACGCTCCGTCGTCTGGATCACGCACGAGCCGCTCGGCCTCGACCGCGTGGATGTCATCGTCCAGCTCGACCGACCGGAAAGGTGGTAGACCAAGCCCATGACCGAGAGCACGATCGACAGTTCCGATCCGATCCGGGTCTTCCTCCTCGACGACCACGAGGTCGTTCGTCAGGGCCTCCGCACGCTGCTGGAGTCCGAGGGGGACATCGAGGTGGTCGGTGAGTCCGGGCTCGCCTCCGAGGCCACGTCACGCATCCCGGCACTGCGGGCAGATGTCGCCGTGCTCGACGCCCGGCTGCCCGACGGCTCCGGGATCGAGGTGTGTCGTCTGATCCGGGCCGTCGACCCGTCGATCAAGGCGCTGATCCTCACGTCGTACGACGACGACGAGGCGCTGTTCGCCTCGATCATGGCGGGCGCCTCCGGCTACATCCTCAAGGAGGTCACTGCGCAGGATCTGCTGGGCGCCGTACGGCACGTGGCGGCCGGCCACTCCCTGATCGACCCGCTCCTGATCGAGCGGGTGCTGGACCGGGTTCGCAACGGTCCGGAAACGGCTCCCGAGCTGGCGAACCTCACCGAGCAGGAGATGCGACTGCTCGAGCTGATCGCGGAAGGACTGACCAACCGTCAGATCGGCGAGCGGATGTACCTGGCGGAGAAGACGGTCAAGAACTACGTCTCGACCCTGCTCGGCAAGCTCGGCCTGGAGCGCCGTACGCAGGCGGCGGTGCTGGCCTCGCGACTGTTGTCGGACAAGCCCCACCACTAGATCGAGTAGGTCAGCGCACCAGCGGCACCGACCAGGTCAACCGGGTGCCGCTCGGTGACCGGTTCTCCACACGCAGGAAGCCGCCGAGCGCGGTCGCCCGGGTCTCGGCGTTCTCCAGCCCGCTGCGCGGGCCCTCGACGACGAGGCCGACCCCGTCGTCCTCGACGGTGAGCACGAGCCGGGGACCCTCGGTCACCGCCACCCGGATCTCGGCACTGGACGCCTGAGCGTGGCGCGCGACGTTGGACAGAGCCTCGCGCAGCACCTTGAGCAGGGGTTCTCGCAGGCGGTCGTCGACCGCGGTGTCGATCGGTCCGATCAGATGGAGCTCGGGCAGGAACGGCAGCGTGGAGCGATACTCCCGCACCAGGGCGCGCAACTCGCTGCGGACCGACCCGGTCGCGGGGCTCTGGAGCTCGAAGATGGTGGCTCGGACGTCGCGGATCGTCGCGTCCAGGTCGGCCACGGCACGTTCCAGCCGGACCCGTACCTCGGCGTCGGACACCCGCATGGAGGCCGCCTGGAGCTGCATCCCGGTCGCGAACAGTCGCTGGATGACGAGGTCGTGGAGGTCGCGGGCGATGCGCTCGCGATCGGAGACCACGGCCAGCTCCTCGCGCTCCGTCATGGCCTGGCCACGGTCGAGCATGAGGGCGGCGTGGTCGGCGAAGCTGCGGAGGAGCTCCCGGTCGTCCAGATCGCGATGCCGCAGGTCGGCGCCGTCGAACAGGGAGACCAGGAGCCCCGCTCTGGTGAGCTGGGTGGGGAGCGGCACCACGGTGCCCACGCTGTCGTCCACCGCGACGTCCACAGCCTCGGCGATCTCCCGACCACGGACCCTGGCCAGGACCGCGGCGACCCGCGCACGCATCAGCTCCTCGAGGCCCGGATCGCAGACGAGTGCCTGGATGTCGCCGTCCGCCGAGTCCGCGATGGCCGTGGCGCGCGACCTGGAGACGCGTCGCGCGGTCGCGGCGATCTGCTGCAGCCGCGCCTCCCCGCCGACGGGTACCTGCAGCGACTCCGGAAGGCTCGCTGCTCCTTCGAGCCACTCGCGCCGCCGCTCGCTGTAGCCGTAGGCGCGCGCGTTCTCGATGACCAGGCCGGCGACCCCGGCCAGGGCCACGACCAGCTCCTCGTCGGTCTCGCTGAACTCGTCCGCGCCCACCTTCTCGGTCAGGTAGAGGTTGCCGAAGACGGTCCCGCGGATGCGGACCGGGACGCCGAGGAAGGAGCCCATCGGTGGATGGTGCGGTGGGAAGCCGAACGACGCCGGATGCTCCGCGAGCTCTCGTAGCCTGATGGGTTGTGGGTCGGTGATCAGCAGTCCGAGGATGCCCCGGCCGTGCGGTAGATCTCCGATGCGTGCGCGTTGGTCATCGGTCAGGCCCGTGGTGAGGAACTCGACCAGGTAGTCCTCGGGTCCGATCACGCCCAGCGCGCCGTACCGGGCATGCGTGAGCGAGACGGCCGACTCGACGATCCGACCCAGCACGTTGGGGAGGTCGAGGTCGGACGAGATGGCCATCACCGCGTCGAGCATGGCCCGCACCTGGCCGCCGAGTACGTCGCCCGTCTCCGGCTCGTGACCGCGGACGTTGCTCACAGGAGGATTGTGCGCCACGGCGAGGTGCCCCTCGAGTCCGGCCGGGCGATCACGGCGCCCTGAGGCTGCGCGGTTGGTCGTCGCTCGCGGTCCCCGGCGCCAGTCGGATCTTCACGTCGACCAGGGTCACGCCGTCCGCCCGGACCAGGACCGGGTTCAGGTCGAGCTCTGCCACCTCGGGGACCTCCGTCGCCAGCGCCCCCACGGCCACGACCAGCTCCGCCAGAGCGTCGACGTCGACGTGGGCGGATCCGCGGAAGCCCGCCAGCAGCGGCCAGGTCCGCAGCGACCGGAGCGCACGGCGTACGTCGGCGTCGCTGACCGGCGCGAGCAACAGGTGGCTGTCGTGCCACAGCTCGGTCGCCGTCCCGCCGGGGGCCACCATCACCAAGGGTCCCAGGCCGGGGTCGCGCACGATCCCGACCGCGATCTCCACACCGTCGAGCATCGGCTGGACCAGGATGTCGACGTCGTCGTGGCCCACCTCGGCGGCGAACGCGCGGGCGGCCCCTTCGACCTCTGCCAGGGTCGCCAGACCGACCCGGACCAGGCCGCGTTCGGTCTTGTGGACGACGTCGGCGTCGGCCACCTTGAGCGCGGCGGGGAGCCCGGCCGCGGCGGCGGCCGCCACCGCGGCGTCGACACCGCGCGCGATGGTTCCGGCCACGACGTACCCGTACGGTCGCAGCAGCCGGTCGGCCTCTCGTGGCCCCACCCAGCCGGACGCGCCGGCGGCTGTCCGTTCCCGCGCCCACGCCCGCAGGACGGAGCTGCGTTCGCGGTCCGGCTCGGCCGCCGCGGTGCGGGGCTGACGGCGCCACTCCGCGTAGCGAGCGGCGTGGCCGATCGCGCGGACTGCGGACTCCACGCTCGGCAGGACCGTCAGGCCGGGGACGCGCTCCAGGTCAGGTCCACCGAGCAGGACCGCGACGACCGGCTTCAGCGGGTGGGCGGTGGCGGCCGCAGAGACCGCCTCCACGGAGCGCGACCAGTCCATCGTCCGTGTCCGGACCAGCGTCACGAGGACGACGTCCACCTCCTCGTCATCCGCGAGCTCGGCCACGAGCCGCCCCAGCGCCTCCGGCGTGCCGGCCGCTCCCGCGTCGACCGGGTTGTCCGCGCCCACGGTCGCCGCCAGGTGCGGCGCCAGACGTCGGCGCAGGTCCTCGGAGAACGCCGGCACCTCGAGACCCTCCTGGTCGAGGGCATCCGCCGCCAGGACACCGATCCCGCCGGCGTTCCCCACCACGGCCGTCCGACGGCCGGCCGGCAGGGGCCGCTCGCTCAGGAGGAGTGCGGTGACCGCGAGGTCATCGGCGTCGCGACAGCCGATCACGCCGGACTGGGCGAACAGGGCGTCGACCCGGACTCCGGGAGTGGCAGCCGCGGCGGTGTGCGAGAGACCGGCCCGCTGACCGCTCTGCGAGCGGCCGCCGACGACGGCCAGCAGAGGCTTCCGCTCGCTGAAGCGACGTGCCACGCGGGCGAACTTGGCGGCGTTGCCGAACGACTCGAGGTAGAGGGCGGCCGCGGTGACGCCGGCGTCGTCGTACCACGCGGCCAGCAGGTCGTTGCTCGAGACGTCGGCCTTGTTCCCAAGGGAGACGAAGTGTCGGACACCCAGGCCGACGCTCCGGGCGAGGTCGATGACGACGATCCCCACCCCACCGGACTGCGAGGCGAGGGCGAGACCTCCGATCGGCGGCATGGCGCCGGCGAAGGTCGCGTCGAGCCGGACCTCCGGCTGGTTGTCGAGCAGACCGAGGCAGTTGGGTCCGACGACCCGGACACCCTGGGCCCTGGCCACGCGGGTGAGCTCGCGCTGCAGCTGCGCGCCGCGCTCTCCCAGCTCGGCGAACCCGGAGGTGACGACCACGGCGGCGCCGGCCCCGACTGCTCCAGCCTCCTCCACGCAGGCGGGTACCTGCTCGGGCGGGACCGCGACGACCACGAGGTCCAGCGGCCCCGGTACGTCGGCGAAGGTGCGGTAGGTGGGGACCGATGAGGCGATCCCACCCGCGGGGTGGACGACGGCGACGTCGCCGGTGAACCCACCGTCGAGGATCGCGTCCAGGATCGCGGCGCCCACGCCGGTGCCGTCTCGGCGTACGCCGACGACGGCGACGGAGCGAGGACCCAGGAGGGGGAGGAGGGATGCGGCCTCGGCCACGGTCTCGCGCAGGTCGGCTGCCTCGAGCGACTCTGCGTTCTGGGCGGTGCGCATCTGCACGGTGACGACGCCGCTCTCCACGTGTCGAGAGACCTCGAACCCCGCGTCCTTCATCACCTGCAGCATGAGCGTGTTGTCGACCAGGACATCGGCGGTGAAGGTCCCGATGTCATACCGACGAGCGAGCCCGGCCAGGTGCTCGAGCAGGATGGTCCCGATCCCCTTGCCGTGGTGGCCGTCGGCCACCAGGAAGGCGACCTCCGCCCGTCCCGGCCGGTCGACCTCGGCCGTTGCGACGCCGAGAAGGCGTCCGTGCTGCCACAGTCCGAGCGCCAGGACCAGGTCTGTCTCGACGCCTGCCAGCACGTGGTCCACGTAGCTGTGCGGAACGACCCGACTGATGCCGAAGAACCTCAGCCGCAACGCGTCGTCCCCGAGTCCGTCGTGGAGCTCCATCAGAGGGTCGCGGTCGGATCGGTCGATGCGTCGCACCGTGCCCACCGTTCCGTCGAGCAGAAGCACGTCCGCCTCGTCCCCGCGGCTCGTGGCCGGGGTCGTGGTCGCCGTCATGGGGTCACCTCCGAGAACACCCTTCCGGGCGCCTGCCGGTCCGAGCAGGGTCCTTGTGCCCGGTTCGCGAGGACGTCGGCCCCGGCGCGGGTTCGAGTCCGGTGACCGAGAGGCCGAGCCACTACTCCTCCCCGGCGACGCCGATCACGCCAGGGACCGATCCCGCGATCACCCGGGCGATGCGCAGGTCCTGGGGACGTGCGGGGCACTCGAGTCGGACGACGCCGTCGTCCACGGTCGCGACGCACTCCACGCCGGCGGCACGCAGGAGCTCGTCGACCTCGGCCTCGATCACACCGTCCTGCCGGGCGAGGACGGCGATCACGTCGCTGCGGCTCACCATGCCGACCACTCGGTCGTGCTCGACCACGGGCAGACTCTTGACCTGGGTGTCGGTGAGGAACTCGACCGCCCGTGCCACGTCGTCGTCCGGGGCCACCGTCAGGGGAAGGTGCGTCATCACGTCCGTCACCCGGAGCTGGACGGGTTCGCCGCTCAGGGTCATGGGGATCTCGGTGGCCCGCCGGTCGTGCGGAACCAGGGCACGCAGGACGTCCGCCTCGCTGAGCACACCCACCAGACGCCCGGTCCGGTCGACGACCGGCAGGGCGGTCACGCGATGCGCGTCGAGGGCGCGCGTGGCCTCCTTCAGGGTGGAGCCCGGCAGAACGCTGACCACGTCCGTGGTCATGATCTCGCGCACCAACATCACGACTCTCCTCTCCACGGTCAGCCCACGTGGCGAACCGGCAGCTCGTCGCCCGGACGCCAACCGGTGCCCAGGCGGCGCCCGGTCAGCTCGGTCCAGCGGATGCGCAGGAACAGGTTGCGAGAGCCCGCGGCCCAGGGCCGCGGCTCCCAGACCGCCCTGATCTCCTCGAACTCGTCAGCGCTGGTCACGACCTCGGCGCGACCTCGTGCCACCACGCTCCAGCCGTGCTGGCGCTCGTAGTCGAACTGGTCCACCTCCAGGGCGAGGGTCGAGCCGCGGGCGTGGCTCCCGAGCACGCTGTACGGCGTCGTCCGCACGATCAGGGTGTCGTTCACGACCGAGTAGTTGACCGGCACGATGTGCGGACCCATCGGGGTGCACACCGCGACCCGACCGACCAGCCCGGCCTCCAACAGCTCGCGACTCTCCTGCGGCGAGAGCTCGAACGACTCCCCCGCTGTGACGGTCCGTGGTGTGTCATTCATCGAGCACCTCCATGTCTCGACTTCGGTGCTCGGTCTCAGCGGACGACCGCGACCGGGCGGTGGTGTGGTAACGCACGTCCTGGCTGGTGGAACCCACCACGACTCGGGCCAGCCGATCCCTCTGGGGTTGTCCCACGGATCCTTGGCGAGGGGTGGCGATGACCGTGCCTCCCGTCTGAAAGGCCGTGGTGGCGGCCCACGGGAGAGCTGTGCCCGACTCCGGTGTTCCGTCGTAGCCGCCGATCCAGGCGTCCGTGTCCATGGCCCCAAGGGTCCGTGCCGGGAGGGCGGGACAGCAGTGGCCAAGGGCCCGAGCGTCGTGGACGATCGTCAATGACGCCCCTGCCGGCACGCGAACAGGGGCGAGGCAGAACTGCTGACCTTCGTCCTCGAGCAAGTGGCCCCTGGCAGCGTCCTCCGGGCACGCTTCCGGGCCAGGCTGGGGACGAAGGAGATGGTGATCATGGAACAGACCCCACTCACAGCCCTGGTCGTGTACGAGTCGTTCTTCGGCAACACCCGGACGATCGCCCAGGCGGTCGCCGAAGGGCTCCGGTCGGAGGGCGTCCGGCCCACCGTCCAGGACGTGTCGATGGCGGCCCCGGCGGACGTCGCGGGCTACCACCTGCTGGTGGTGGGCGGCCCCACGCACGCCTTCAGCCTGAGCCGCGAGTCCACCCGTGCGGACGCCGAACGGCGCGGTGGCTCGGTGCACCAGCCGGGCCCGGGTCTGCGCGACTGGCTCGGTCGCCTCGTCGCGCCCGAGTCTCCCCTGGCGGCGGCGTTCGACACGCGGGCGGAGAAGGTCCGGCACCTGCCGATGTCCGCTGGGCATGCTGCCGGCCGGATGCTGGCGCGCCGCGGCTTCGTCCTGCTGGTCAAGCCGGCGGGGTTCGTCGTCCAGGACGTCGAGGGACCTCTCGCCCACGGGGAGACCGAGCGCGCGATCGCGTGGGGTCGCACCCTCGCCGAAGAGGTCCGCCTCTACCGAGCGGCCAAGGCCCTGGACCATCACAGGCCCCGCGCCCGCGTCCGGACGCACTGATCGGCGTCACCGGTTGCCGCCCGCAGCTGTGGGGCTGTCGAGCGGGTGCGTGCCCCGGTAGCGTGGAGCCCCCGGGGCGGACTCCCGGGCGGGAATGCACGACGGGAGGTGCCGTGGGCGACGAGAGCGATTTGCTCCTCAAGATCAGCACCTCGCCGGCCTCCGACAGTTGGGGCTTCGTCGGCGTCGTCCTGGTGGGCGAGCAGGAGGCCTACCGGACGATCCGCGCATTCGACTCGCCCCGCGCGGCGCTCGACGCCGCCCAGGAGCTGCTCGCCGGTGTGCTCGGTGCGCTGATGGCCGGTCAGGAGTGGCGCTCCGCCCAGGACGAGTTCGGCCACGCTCCGCGTCGGGTCGAGCTGGAGTTCGGCCTCCGCGGCCATGCCGGTCTCGACGCCGCCCGCGCACCAGCGGAGGAACAGCCGGCCGACGAGAGCTGAACGTCCGCGCGGCCCGGCCGATGTGCGCGCGCGCCCGTCGCCGGTCGGTCGAGGCGGGCGTGAGGTCGGGGACCATCGGCCCGGATCCGTTGGCCAAGGACCCTGACCGGTGGCGGCCCGCCGCGGTGTGCTGGAGGTGGATCCCGTTCCTGGTGGAGCGGGGGTTCCGAGAGGAGGAGCCATGAGCACCAGCGCCGCCGGACGCATCATGGTCGCCACCAGTGGCAGCGCGACCAGTCAGTCCGCCATCGTCTACGCCGCCCACGAGGCCGTTTCCCGCGGGTTGCCCCTGGAGATCGTGCACGTCGTCACACCCACCGTCTCGGTCGGACCGTACGGCGCCGCCCCGGACCTCGCCGTACGCTCGGCAGGTCGAGAGCTGCTCGCCCGCGGTGAGCGGCTGGCTCGCAGGGTCGAGCCGCACGTGGACGTCATCACCACCCTGTTGACCGGTGCGCGGCCGGACGCGATCGTGCGTCACGCCGGCGACGCCGACCTGCTCGTCGTGGGCGCTCCGCCCCGAGACCTGGTCGGGCGACTCTGGACCGGCTCGACCGTCACCGGCGCGGCATCCCGGGCGATGTGCCCGGTCGCCGTCATCCCGGCCGGGAAGGCTCCGGCACCGACGCACCAGGTGCTGGTGGGGCTGAAGTCGACCCGGCACTCGGAGCACCTGCTCGCCACCGCCTTCGCCCTCGCGGCCCAGACGAGCTCGGAGCTGCGGATCCTGCACGCCTGGCACCTGATGACGCCGTACGACGAGGCGATCGCCGAGCGGCTGCCCACCCCCGAGTGGGAGATCGCAGAGAGCCGGGAGATCGACGGGGTTCTGATCGACCTGCGGATGGCCTACCCGGACGTGCAGGTACGTATCGATGTCGTGCACGGCCAGCCGGCACACACCCTGGTCGAGGCGTCGAAGGCCGCCGACCTGCTGGTCATCTCCCGGCCGGTCCACGGCAGCTTCGTCCACCACCTCGGCGCCACCGCTCGGGCCGTGATCCGCGAGGCGGCCTGCCCGCTCGTCGTGGTGCCTCCGCTGGCCCAGAGCCCCGAGGCCGAGCACGTCCGCACCGAGCCCGCGCTGGCACCGTGAGCGCGAGCGGCGCGGACGGGCGCACAGCCGTCGAGGTGAGGTTCCACGGCCGAGGGGGCCAGGGCGTGGTGACGGCGGCCGAGCTGCTCTCGGTGGCGGCCTTCGCCCAGGGCCTTGCGGCCCAGGCGATCCCCAGCTTCGGCTCCGAGCGGACCGGCGCGCCGGTGGTGGCCTTCTGCCGGGTCGCGCACCGGCCGATCCGGTCCCATGACCCGATCACGAACCCCGACGCCGTCATCGTGCAGGACCCGACCATGTTGCAGATCCCCGGGATCCTGGACGGCTTGCGACCCGGAGGCCTGCTGCTCGTCAACAGCGCACGCCGGCCCGAGGACCTAGGTCTGACCGGCACCTCCGCGCGCCTCGTCACCGTGCCCGCCAGTGAGCTGTCGCGGAGCAGGCTCGGTCGGCCCGTGCCCAACACCGTGCTCCTCGGCGCTCTGGCGGGGCTGACCGGGATCGTCTCACTCTCCGCGCTCCAGGAGGCGATCCGGAGCCGCTTCAGCGGCGACGCGGGAGAGCACAACGCCGCTCTCGCCGCGGACGGCCACCGGGTCGCCCACGAGACGCTGGCGGAAGGGGACTCCCGTGCTCAGGCAGGTTGAGGGCTCGCGGGCGGTCGCCGAGACCGTGGCCCGCTGCCGCCCCGACGTGGTGGCCGCCTACCCGATCTCCCCCCAGACCCACATCGTCGAGGCGCTCTCCGACCTCGTGGCCGAGGGCCGGGCCGGGCGTTGCCGGTTCCTGATGGTGGAGTCGGAGTTCGGTGCGATGTCCGCATGCATCGGTGCGTCCGCCGCCGGGGGCCGCGCCTACACGGCCACCGCCAGCCAGGGTCTGCTCTTCATGGCCGAGGCGCTGCCCAACGCCTCCGGGCTCCGGCTGCCGATCGTGATGACCGTCGCCAACCGGGCCCTGGGCGCGCCCATCAACATCTGGAACGACCACTCCGACGCCATGTCACAGCGGGACGCAGGATGGATCCAGCTGTTCGCGGCATCCAACCAGGAGGCCGTGGACCTGCACGTCCAGGCGTTCGCCGTGGCCGAGTCGCTGCACGTGCCGGTGATGGTCAACATGGACGGGTTCGTGCTCACCCACGCGGTTGAGGCCATCGACGTACCGGACCAGGAACAGGTGGATGCGCTGCTCCCCCCGTTCCGGCCTCTGCACGTCCTGGATCCCGAGCACCCGGTCACGATCGGGGCCATGGTGGGGCCGGAGGCGTTCACCGAGGTCAAGTACCTCGAGGCCCGGCGCCAGCTGCGCGCTCTCGACGTGGTCGGCGAGGTCGCCGGGCGCTTCCACGACGTCACCGGACGCCGTAGCGGAGGGCTCACCTCGTCCTACCGCCTCGAGGACGCCGACGTCGTGCTGGTCGGGCTCGGTTCCCTGCTCGGCACGGCGGCGGATGTCGTCGACGAGCTCCGCGACCAAGGCATGGCGGTGGGCCTCCTCGGAGTGACCTGCTTGCGACCCTGGCCGTTCGACGAGGTGCGCGACACGCTTGCCCGAGCCTCGCGCGTCGTCGTCCTGAACCGCGCCGTGTCCGTCGGCGCCGGGACCGTCCTCGGCGGCGATGTCCGCCTCACACTGGCCGGCACGCCCGTCGTCGTGCACGACGTGGTGTCCGGCCTCGGCGGACGACCGGTGACACGTGACCTGCTACGTCGCCTGCTCACCGACGCCGCTGAGGGTCGCCTGTCGGACCACGAGCTGGTGTTCGCCGACCTCGACGAGTCCCTCGCCGCACGAGCGCTCGAGTCGGAGCTGGACCACGAGGAGGTCGGACGATGACGGAGCTCAAGCTCTACCAGGTGGGGACGTTCGCGGCGGGCAACCGGTTGCTGGATCCGTCCCAGCGCACCGAGCAGTCCCACGCCGGGCGTGCCAACTCGATCACCTCCGGGCACCGGGCCTGCCGTGGCTGCGGCGAGGCACTGGGGGCGCGCGTCGTGCTCGACGCCGCGATGCGTGCCAGCGGGGGCCGGATGGTCACGGTCAACGCCACGGGCTGCCTCGAGGTGTTCTCGACGCCCTACCCGGAGTCGGCGTGGCGCGTGCCGTGGCTGCACTCGCTGTTCGGCAACGCGGCCGCGGTCGCGTCCGGGGTCGCCGCTTCGCTCCAGGCCCAGGGCCGCGACGACATCCGCGTCGTCGCGCAGGCCGGCGACGGGGGAACGGTCGACATCGGGATCGGCTGCCTGTCCGGGATGTTCGAGCGCAACGACGACGTCCTCTTCGTCTGCTACGACAACCAGGGCTACATGAACACCGGCGTGCAGCGCTCCGGGGCCACTCCGGCAGCCGCGAGCACGGCGACCACCCGCCCGGTGGGCAGCCGCGTCGGCAACGCGTTCGGCACGGGCAAGAGCCTGCCGGTGATCGCGATGGCGCACGAGCTCCCCTTCGTCGCCACGGCCACCGTCGCCGACCTGCACGACCTCGAGCGCAAGGTGGTCACGGCGATGGGGATGCACGGAGCTCGCTACCTGCACGTGCTGGTCCCCTGCCCCCTGGGCTGGGGCACCTCCTCCGCCGACACCGTCCGCGTCGCCCGGCTGGCCGTGGAGTCCGGGTTCTTCCCCGTCTTCGAGGCTCACGACGGCGAGGTCACCGACGTAGGACGGATCCGGCGGCAGGTGCCGGTGGCTGACTACCTGCGCCTGCAGGCCCGGTTCGCCCACCTGTTCGGCGAGCCCGGTCACCCCGACGTGGTGGCCCGACTGCAACGGCAGGCGGACCGTTCGATCGCCCACTTCGGGCTGCTGGAAGGAGAGCCGTCATGAGCACGCCGTTCGGGATCACCCTGGGCCCCGGCTCCAGCGCGTCCGACCTCACCGGCGCCTGGCGGACCGAGCGCGCCACCTACATCGAGCGGGTCGCGCCGTGCGGCAACGCCTGCCCCGCCGGGGAGGACATCCGCTCCTGGCTGTACGACGCGGAGTCCGGCGGCGCCGGGTACGAAGCGGCCTGGCGGCGGATCATGGAGGTCAACCCGTTGCCGGCGGTGATGGGCCGGGTCTGCTACCACCCGTGCGAGACCGCCTGCAACCGCGGCCACCTCGATGAGTCGGTCGGCATCAACTCCGTCGAGCGGTTCCTCGGCGACGAGGCGATCCGCAACGGTTGGACGGTGTCGCTCGAGAAGCCGGCGAGCGGCCGACGCGTGCTGGTGGTCGGCGCCGGACCGGCCGGCCTCTCCGCGGCGTACCAGCTGGCGCGGGCCGGACACGACGTGACGCTGCGCGACGCCTCCGAGCAGCCGGGCGGGATGATGCGCTATGCGATCCCGCGCTATCGACTCCCGCGCGAGGTGCTCGACGCCGAGATCGACCGGATCCTGGCCCTCGGCGTGCACCTCGAGACCGGAGCCGAGGTGACCGACCTCGACACGCTGCTGGCCGACGAGGGGTTCGACGCGGTGCTGCTCGCTCTCGGGGCGAGGCTGGCTCGTCGCACGTACCTCCCGGCCGGGAGCGCGTCCCACGTGCTCGACGCGCTGTCGCTGCTGCGCGCGACCGCGGAGGAGGAGCCACCGTTGCTGGGCCGCCGGGTCGCGGTGTACGGCGGCGGCAACACCGCCCTCGACGCGGCCCGCACGGCCAAACGCCTGGGCGCGGAGGAGGCGCTCGTGGTCTACCGGCGCACCCGCGAGCGGATGCCCGCCCATGACCAGGAGGTCCAGGAGGCCGAGGAGGAAGGCATCCGGTTCCGATGGCTGTCCACCATCGAGGACGTGGACGCCGACGGGCTCACGATCGAGGAGATGGAGCTGGACGAGACCGGCTTCCCGCAACCGACCGGGCGCACCACGCGCCTGGCCGCGGACTCGGTGGTGCTGGCACTCGGGCAGGACACCGACCTCGCGCTGCTCGGCCACGACGCCGGAGTGGTCGTGGATGACGGGGTCGTCACGATCGACCCGGTCACCATGGCCACCGCTCGTCCGGGCGTCTTCGCCGCAGGTGACGTGTCGCCCGGCGAGCGCTCCGTCACGGTCGCGGTCGGCCACGGCCGACGCGCGGCCGCCGGCATCGACGCCTACCTGTCCGGCGCGACCCTGGCACCCCCGCCGCCGGTCGACCTCGCGCCGTACGAGGCCCTGAACACCTGGTACTTCGAGGACGCGCCGCGTCAGCACCGGCCGCGGCTCGAGCAGGTGCGCCGACAGTCGACGTTCGACGAGGTCGTCCAGGACCTCGATCCCGGTACCGCGCTCTACGAGGCGCGTCGGTGTCTGTCATGTGGCGGCTGCATCTCGTGTGACAACTGCTTCGCGTTGTGCCCCGACGACGCCGTGATCAAGCTCGGCCCCGAGAAGGCGTACGCCGTGAACCTGGACTACTGCAAGGGCTGCGGGCTGTGCGTCGAGGAGTGCCCGACGGGCTCGATGATGATGGAGCCCGAGGAGGTCTGACCTCCCCGGGCTCGTCGCGTCCCGCGCGGCTCACTCGGCCACGACCACCACCCGCATCCCGCTGCGCAGCACGACCTCCGTGGGCTCGCGCCCATCGTCCAGGAGGACCGCGAACAGGTCACGCATGGACACGATGCCGGCGATCAGTCCGGCGTCCAGGACCGGCAGGTGCCGCACCTGGGCGTCCTCCATCCGACGGGCGGCGTCGAGCACCGATTCGTCCGGCGAGGCGGTCACCAGGTCGTTCGACATCACCTCCGCCGCGGCCAGGCGCGCGGGGTCGGCGCCGGTGGCCAGGTGGGCCACGACGTCTCGCTCGGAGATGATCCCGGCGAGGTAGCCGTCCTCCGTCACGCACAGGGCGCCGACCTCGTCGGCCGCGAGGGCTTCAGCGACCTCGGAGAGGGTCGCGCGGCCGTCGACGGTGGCCACCGGCCAGACCATGACGCTGCGGACCTGGCTCGCCGGTGTCACCGGCCGGACGGTTCTGGCATACATCGCGATTCCTTTCGCCGTTCTTCCAGATGGCTCCGACGCGAGGGTCACCCCCGCTGCAGCACGACCTTCAGCGCCCCGGTCTCCGCCGGCCGGCCGAAGACGTCGTACGCCTCCATGAACTGATCGAGCCCGAACCGGTGTGTGATGATCGGCGTCGGGTCGAGCTGTCCGTCGGCCAGCAGCTTCAGCAGCCGTGGCGTGCTGGAGGTGTCGACCAGGCCGGTGGTGATCGTGACGTTCTTGATCCAGAGGGTCTCCAAGTGGATCGTCGCCGGCGCACCGTGGACGCCGATGTTGGCCACCCGGCCACCGGGGCGCACCAGCGCGGTGCACATCTCGAAGGTGGCCGGTATCCCGACAGCCTCCATCACCACGTCCGCTCCCAGCCCGCCGGTCATGCTCCGGACGACCTCCAACGCCGGCTCCAGCTGGCTGTCGAGGACCACGTCCGCGCCCAGGCTCTTCGCCGCGTCGCGACGCGGCTCCGCCGGGTCGACCACGATGATGCAGCCCGGGGAGTACAGCTTGGCCGTCATGACCGCGGCCAGACCGATCGGCCCGGCGCCGACGATCACGACCGTGTCGCCCGGCCGCACGCGGCCGTTGAGGACGCCGACCTCGTAGCTGGTGGGCAGGATGTCGGCGAGCAGCACGGCGGCCTCGTCGGTGACCCCTTGCGGCAGCGGGTGGAGCGAGAGGTCGCCGAACGGCACCCGCGCGTACTGGGCCTGGACCCCGTCGATGGTGTGTCCGAGCGCCCAGCCGCCGCCCTCGGTGCACTGGCCGTAGTGGCCCTCGCGGCAGAAGCGGCAGGTGCCGCACCCGGCTATGCACGAGACGAGCACGCGGTCTCCGGGCCGGAACGAGCGGATCGCGCGCCCGACCTCCTCCACCGTGCCGACCGCTTCGTGGCCGAGGATCGTCCCGGCCGTGACCTCGGGCACGTCCCCCTTGAGGATGTGCAGATCGGTCCCACAGATCGTCACGGCGTCGACGCCGACGATCACGTCGGTGTCGCGCTGCACCTGGGGGTCTGGCTTCTCCTCCCACTCCCGTTGTCCGGGACCGTGGTAGACCAGGGCTTTCATGGGGCACCTCCTGCGGATCGTTCTGCTGCTTCCAGGCTCATCGCCGCCGAGCGCCAGGTCCCGAGGACAACGTCACCTGGGGGCGGGTCTTTCGCCCACACCCGTGATCGCCCCCGGCAGTTCGCGTGCGGCCCGCTGTCTGCTCAGAACTCGAAGACGAGCCGGGCACCGGTGCGACCGTGGAGCACGTCGTCGATCGCCTCGTTGACCTCATCGAGCTTGCGTGGCTCGGCGATGACCCGGGTCCGGCCGAGCGCGTGCAGCCGGAAGACCTCCGCGAGGTCCTCGCGCGTGCCGACGATCGAGCCGATGACGCTGATGCCCTTCAGCACGGTGTCGAAGATCGGCACCCGCATGGACCCGTGGAGGGGAGAAGGTCCATCGACCGAGAGGCTTCCGGCATCGGAGGGTCCTCGATGACCTTCGGCCCTCCCTCGCCAGCCGCCGGCGATGCTCCACTGCTGATCGAGGCAGCCGGGATGACCTGGTCGAGGAGGTGCCCATGGGCTCGGACGGGGTTCCCCGCTCCATGC
>Ga0070683_100001748_pt1 | contig 16922 bp, 13 predicted proteins | sample KBSC713LmetaG_FD_64662 | JGI IMG/M metagenome (GOLD analysis project Ga0070683, IMG submission 64662) | Corn rhizosphere microbial communities from Kellogg Biological Station, Michigan, USA - KBS C7.1-3L metaG | ecosystem: Host-associated > Plants > Roots > Rhizosphere ... | reverse complement strand
AGGCGCTCGCGCCGACCGACGACCTGCTCGCCGCGATCGTCACCGGCGCCCGCACGCGTCCGGCGCCGTCGCTCCAGTGGATCCTCGACGCGGCGATGATCCAGCGATCCGTGCCGGACGAGATCGACTGGGAACGGCTGGTCGCAGCGGGGCTCGTCTGGGGGCAGGGGCTTCGGCTCCGCGAGGCGCTCGAGTACCTCGACGGACTTCCCGGCGTCTCCGTGCCGGCCGACGTCCGCCGGACGCTCGGCGCTCGGCGGCCAGGTCGGCGCGAGCGAATCGGCTACGCGTGCAGCGCGCGCCCGCTGGGGCGTCTGGGCTCGCTCCCGCAGGCGGTGGGCGAGCATCTGGCCGAGACCGGTGGCCTGACGGCCATGGCCACGATCGCCTCATTCCCGGGATTCCTCCGGCGACGCTGGCGGCTGGAGCGGACCCGGCAGGTTCCGCTGGCCGGCGCCCGGCGTGCCTATCGCGTGGCCCTGCGGCGCCGCGGCGAGCCGGTCCGCCACCTCTGAGCGTGCCCTCGGGGCTCCGTCCGGTGCCGTGCGTACCTTCGACTGTCCATGGTCGAGGGGACGTGGACGATCAAGCATTGCAATCCGGAGCACGCGGCGTCCCTCGCTGCCGCGCTCGACCTGACTGACACGACAGCGAGCGTGCTCGTCCGCCGCGGGTATGCCGACCCCGAGCAGGCGAAGGCCTTCCTGGACGGCGAGCTGCCCGGTCACGATCCGTTCGCGCTCGGCGACATGCGGGAAGCCTGCGAGCGGATTCGCGCCGCGATCGGTGCCGGCACGAAGATCTGCGTCCACGGCGACTACGACGTCGACGGGATCTGCGCGACCACACTCGCGGTGCTCGTGCTCCGGGAGCTCGGCGCCGACGTCGAATGGCACCTGCCCAGCCGCTTCGAGGAGGGCTACGGGGTATCGAGCGAGACGCTGGCGCGTCTCGCCCGAGAGGGATTCGGCCTCGTGATCACGGTGGACTGCGGCATCACCGCCGTCGAGGAGGTTCGGGAGGCACGGGCGGCTGGGCTCGAGGTGATCGTCACCGACCACCACCGCCCGGGCGACACGCTCCCCGACTGTCCGATCGTCGCGACGAAGCCCTCGGCCTATCCGTTCCCCGAGCTGTGCGGCACCGGCGTCGTCTACAAGCTCGCCGAGGCGCTGCTCGGCCCGGGGGACGAGCGGCTCGCCCGTCATCTCGATCTCGTCGCCCTGGCGACGATCGCCGACGTCGTCCCGCTCGTCGACGAGAACCGTGCGCTCGCGATCGCCGGGCTCCGTCGTCTCGCCACGTCCTCGCGGCCCGGCCTGAAGGCACTGCTTCGGTCGGCCCGCGTGGATGCGGCTGTCGTCGACGAGGGGGCCGTCGGCTTCCGGCTCGCCCCGCGGATCAACGCCGCCGGGCGTCTCGGCAGGCCGACGGCCGCGCTCGAGCTGCTGCTGACCGACGACGAGGACACAGCTGCCAGGATCGCGAGGGAGCTGGAGGAGCTGAACCGCGAGCGCCAGACGGTCGAGGAACGGATCCTCCGCGAGGCCTCGGCCGTCATCGACGCGTGGCCGGAGGCACGAAGGCGGCAGAAGGGATACGTCCTCGCGGACGAGAGCTGGCACGAGGGCGTGATCGGGATCGTCGCCTCTCGTCTGGCGGAGCGCTACCACCGCCCTGTCGTGCTGATCGCAGGGACCGACGGTGACCTGTGGAAGGGCAGCGGCCGTTCCATTCCGGCCTTCGACCTCCACGCCGGCCTCGCCGCAGGTGCGGATCACCTCGATCGCTTCGGCGGGCACCGCGCCGCCGCCGGCCTCTCGATCCGACCCGACTCGGTAGACGACCTCGCAGAGGCGTTCGCGGTCTACGCCGACGCCCACCTCGACGACGACGCGCTCGCCCCGATCACGCCGGTCGACGCGATCGTCCCCGGCTCGGCGCTCACGCTCTCTCTGTGCGGCGAGCTCCGGCGCCTCGCTCCGTTCGGCCTCGGGAATCCCGGCATCAACCTGCTCGTCGCCGGCTGTGAGCTGAGCGAGCTCGCGACCGTCGGTGAGGGCAAGCACCTTCGGTTTCGCGTCCGCGACCGCGGCCGCCCCGCCGGCAGCGCGATCGCCTTCGGGCTGGGGCCGCAGATCGACCGCTTCCGCCGGGTCGGCGCCTACGACCTCGCTTTCCGGCTCCAGGAGAACACCTGGAACGGGACGACCTCGCCGCAGCTCGTCGTCCGCCGCATCTTCGAGACGCCCGACCGGTACCTGGAGCTGCGGGAGCGCCTCGCGGCCGAGTGGCGTTCCGGCTTGCTGAGCGCCGAGGCGAGGGACGTTTTCGACGAGCTCGGTCTTCCAGCCGCCGCCGAGGGCGGAGGCACGGGCTGGCGGAGCCTGCTCGAATCCGAGACCTTCCGGGCACTGCTCGAAGCGCCGCCCGAGCTCGCCCGGGCGGCGTAGGGCTCAGGACCGGACGAGCAGCAGCTCGAAGACACGCACGAGCAGCTCTGCCCGTTTCCGTTCGATGAAGTGACGTCTACGCACGACCTGCATCCCTTCGGCATCTGTACCGCGCTTCCTTCGGAACGACACCCGGCTGAGGGACGTTTGCGCGAGAACCCCCGAAGTACAATGTGACCATGGCAGTGCTCGAAGTCTCCGATCGACACCAGGAGCTCGTCGATGAGCTGATCGAGGCGGTCGAGCAGTACAAGCCGGAGCTCGACCGCGAGCTGCTGACGCGTGCGTTCTCGTTCGCGGCCAGCGCGCACGATGGGCAGCAGCGGCGCTCGGGCGAGGAGTTCATCAACCACCCGTTCGGCGTTGCCAAGATCCTCGCGGAGCTCCAGCTCGACGAGCAGACGATCGCCGCCGCCCTCCTCCACGACGTCGTCGAGGACACCGACCAGGACCTGAAGGCGGTCAAGGACGAGTTCGGCGACGAGATCGCGGAGCTCGTCGACGGGGTCACGAAGCTGACGCGGATCCAGTTCCAGAGCCGCGAGCACGCCGAGGCCGAGAACTACCGGAAGCTGATCGTGGCGATGGCGAAGGACGTCCGGGTGATCCTGATCAAGCTCGCCGACCGGCTCCACAACCTGCGCACGATCGAGTACCTGGGCAAGCAGAAGCAGGTGCAGAAGGCGCGCGAGGCACTGGAGATCTACGCCCCGCTCGCGCACCGGCTCGGCATCCACGCGCTCAAGTGGGAGCTCGAGGACCTCGCCTTCGAGACGCTGCATCCGCGCAAGTACGCGGAGATCAAGACGATGGTCGCCGAGCGCCGGGCCGATCGCGAGGAGCACGTCCGTGAGGCGAGCCTGGTCCTGCAGCGCGAGCTCGACAAGGCGGGCATTCCCGCGCAGATCTCCGGCCGCGCGAAGCACTTCTACTCGATCTACGACAAGATGGTGAAGAAGGGCCGCGAGTTCAACGAGATCTACGACCTGACGGCCATGCGGGTGCTGGTCGAGCGGTCCGGTGAAGAGGGGACGCGCGACTGCTACGGCGGGCTCGGGCTGATCCACTCGCTCTGGAAGCCGATGCCGGGGCGGTTCAAGGACTACATCGCGATGCCCAAGCTCAACCGCTACCGGGCGCTGCACACGACCGTGATCGGCCCGCAGGGACGGCCGCTGGAGATCCAGGTGCGGACGGTGGAGATGCACGAGACCGCCGAGCTCGGGATCGCCGCCCACTGGGCGTACAAGCGTGGCGGCAAGGCGCGCAAGGGCGACGACGAGTGGACGGCGTGGATGAAGCAGCTGATGGACTGGCAGCAGGACGAGGCCGACCCGCGTGAGTTCATCAAGACGCTCCGCACCGACCTGTTCGACGACGAGGTCTACGTCTTCACACCGAAGGGCGAGGTGAAGACCCTGCCGGCCGGCTCGACGCCGATCGACTTCGCCTACTCGGTGCACACCGACGTCGGCCACCGCACCGTCGGCGCGAAGGCGAACGGCCGGATCGTCCCGCTCCACTACCGCCTGAAGAGCGGCGACATCATGGAGATCATGACCTCGAAGTCCGGCCGCGGCCCGTCGCGCGACTGGATGTCGGTGGCGGCGTCCTCACGCGCCCGCAACAAGATCCGCCAGTGGTTCTCGCGCGAGACCCGCGCGGACGCCGAGGCCAAGGGCCGCGAGACGCTCGAGCAGGCGCTCAAGCAGCAGAACCTCCCGTATCGCAAGATCGCCGGCTCGGCGGTCCTCGCGCAGGTGATCCGCGAGACCGGGTTCAAGAAGGCCGAGGATTTCTACGTCGCGCTCGGCTCGGGGAAGCTCCCCGCGAGCCTGATCGTCAACAAGGTGATCCAGCGCCTGAAGACCGCCGAGGTGGTCGAGGAAGAGGCGGTCATGCTGAAGCCGCCGAAGGCGAAGGACACGGCGGCCAGCCAGACCTACGGGATCAACGTCTCCGGCGTCGAGGACGTCCTCGTCCGGCTCGCCAAGTGCTGCACGCCGGTTCCGGGCGACCCGATCGTCGGCTACATCTCGCTGGGCAAAGGGATCACGATCCACCGCGAGGACTGCCCGAACGTCCGGGCGCTCCGGAAGAACGCCGAACGCTTCACGCCCGTGGAGTGGGAGGGAGGCTCGTCACAGAGCTTCCGCGTCCAGATCGCGGTCGACGCCTGGGACCGGGCCCGCCTGCTCGAGGACGTCGCGCGGACGTTCTCGGAGCACGGCGCGAACATCGTCGCCTACGGCGGCGGCGTCCAGGACCAGCTCGCCAAGAACTGGTACACGGCCGAGATCGGCGACGTCGGCTCGCTCCGCGCGCTGCTCACGGCGCTGCGGAACGTCGAGGGCGTCTTCGACGCCTACCGCGTCACGCCGAGCTAGCCGACGGGCCGCGCGTGTCCCTCGTTCGGGGGATTCCTCGCGGCCGTCGCCTCATCTAGAACCGTTGTAGGGGGTTGTTCCGGTCAGGCCGGGAGCGCTCGCCGGACGGCGGTACGGACGGGCGCCCGGCCGACTCCAACGGAGTCAGGACAGGTCTGCAGGCGAGACCTGTCCCTGGACGCTGTTACTCCAAGGACAGGTCTGGAAGCGAGACCTGTCCCTGGACGCTGTTATCCAGATCGGCGCCCTCGAAGGCGCGGATGCGCTCGCGCCACCAGTCGGGAACCGGCGAAGGCTTGCGGTCGGAGAGGTCGACGAGGACGGCGGTCTGTGACGCGGTCACCGCGAGCGTCTCGCCTTCCAGGTACGCGGCGAACTCGTAGGTGACGCTGGTCGTCCCGATCCGGCTGATCCGCACGTCGACCTCGATCAGGTCGTCGAAGCGTGCGGGCTGGTGGTACTCGACGTGCATCGCCCGCATCACGAACTCGCGCTCCTGCGGCTCGGCGCGGAGCATGTCGAGGCTGCGGTGGTACTCGACGCGGGCCAGGTCGAAGTACGGCATGTAGCGACCGTAGTAGACGACGCCCTGCGCGTCGGTGTCGGAGAAGCCCACCCGGGTGGTCGCGCTGAACTTGAACGGCGGTCTAGGCACGGATGGCCGCGAGCACCTCGTCGCGCGTGCGCTCCATCAACTCCTCGGAGCGCGCCTCGAGGTTCAGGCGGAGCAGCGGCTCGGTGTTCGAGGGCCGCACGTTGAAGTGCCAGTCGGCCGCTTCGACCGACAGCCCGTCGAGATGGGACACGGTTCCTTCCGGCCCGAAGCGCTGTTCGAGCTCCGCGAGCTTCGCCGGAACGTCGGCGACCGGCGTGTTCAGCTCGCCGGTGATGAAATAGCGCTCGCGGAACGGACGGAGGAGCTCGGACAGCTTCGACCCGCCCTTCGAGATCCGTTCCAGCATGATCAGGAACGGTACGACGCCGGTGTCGGCCTGCGAGAACTCGCGGAAGTAGTAGTGGCCCGAGACCTCGCCTGCGAACGCGGCGCCGACCTCGCGCATCCGCTCCTTGATGAAGGCATGGCCGACGCGATTGACGACGGCCGTGCCGCCGGCCCGCTCGATCGTCTCCGGCACCGCCCAGCTCGCCCGCACGTCGTAGATCACGGTCGCGCCGGGCTCCTTCTCCAGCACACCCTGCGCGAAGAGCGCCGTTGCGAAGTCGCCCGGGACGAACTCGCCGGTGTCGTCGACGAAGAAGCACCGGTCGGCGTCGCCGTCGAATGCGACCCCGAGGTCGGCGCCTTCCTCGAGCGTCTTGCGGACGATGAACTCGCGGTTCTCGGGCAACAGCGGGTTCGGCTCGTGGTTCGGGAAGCTACCGTCCGGCTCGAAGTAGCACTCCACTGCCTCGATCGGCAGGTGCGCCAGCACCGGCGGCAGCATCGCCCCGGCCATGCCGTTGGCCGCGTCGATCACGACCTTGAGCGGCCTCAACTCGGCGGGGTCGATGAAGGAAAGAACCCGCTCGACGAACGCCGGCCAGATGTCGTACGCCTCTGCTGGGACAGACCCCTGGGGGTCTGTCCCTGAAGGCTCCGACGCCAACGCCCGGTCGCGAACGTCGAGCAGCCCCGAGTCGCCGCCCACCGGCAGCGCGCCGGCCCGGACGATCTTCATCCCGGTGTAGTCCTTCGGGTTGTGCGAGGCGGTGACCATCACGCCGCCGTCGAGGCCCAGCCCGCCGACCGCGAAATAGACCATCTCCGTGCCGACGAGGCCGATGTCGAGCACCTCGGCGCCGGCACCGGCGGCGCCCTCGATCAACGCGGCGGCGATCGACGGTGAGGAGAGCCGCATGTCGCGCCCCACCGCGATCCGCTGCGGCGAGAACTGCTCGACGTAGGCGCGGCCGATCGCCCGCGCGCCCTCCTCGTCGAGCTCGGCCGGATAGAGCCCGCGCACGTCGTATGCCTTGAACACGCTGGGGTGGAGCATGAGCCGTAGGCTAGACGGAGGCGACCAAAGAGCGGAGGCGCCGGCTTGCCGGCGCCGGGAGCGGGGACGGTCGGGATGCTATCGGGGGGTCCGTTCGTTCTTACAATTCAGGTATGGAGCGAAAGCTCGCAACCGTTCTGTTCGTGGACCTGGTCGGCTCGACCGAGCTGATCAGCGCCGCCGACCCCGAGATCGTCCGCCGCCGCGTGACGCGGTTCTTCGACGACGTCACGCACTGCGTGACCACCCACGGCGGGATCGTGGAGAAGTTCGCCGGCGACGCGGTCCTCGCCGCGTTCGGGGTGGCGCAGGCGCACGAGGACGACGCCGAGCGCGCGATTCGCGCCGCGCTGGGCATCCTGAAGGCCGTCGGCGAGCTCGAGCTGCAGGCCCGCATCGGCATCGAGGCCGGCGAGGTCGTGGTCGACACCACCGATTCGACCTTCGCCACCGGCGAGGCGGTCAACCTGGCCGCGCGGCTCCAGCAGGCGGCCGGCCCAGGGGAGATCCTGATCGGCCCCGGCGCGCGCAGCCTCGCGTCCGGCCAGATCGAGACCGAGCACGTGGGGGAGATCGAAGTCCGCGGCCGGGCCGACCCGATCGACGCGTGGCGCGTGGTCTGCGCCGCCGACCGCGCGCAGCCGCTGCTCTCGGCGATGGTCGCGCCGCTGATCGGCCGAGAGGCCGAGCTGGAGCTGCTCTCGAACACCTTCGACCGGGCCGTCCGCGACCGCCGCGCCCACCTCGTCACCATCTACGGCGAGCCCGGCGTCGGCAAGAGCCGCCTGGCCCGGGAGTTCGTCAGCGCGCTCGAGGGCGCGACCGTTCTCGGCGGCCGCTGCCTGCCCTACGGCGAGGGGATCACCTACTGGCCGCTGGCCGAGATGGTCAAGTCGGCTGCGGGCATCTCCGACGACGACCCGGTCAAGGAGGCGATGGAGAAGCTGCGGAAGTCCTGCGAGGACGAGGCGGTTGCCGATCTGCTCGGCCTCGCCGCCGGCGTGCTGGAGGCCGTCGAGAGCGAGCGCAGCGGCCAGGAGATCGCCTGGGCGTCGCGCGAATGGGCCGACCAGCTGGCCGACGTCCAGCCGCTCGTGCTCGTCTTCGAGGACATCCACTGGGCGGAGGAGCCGCTGTTCGAGCTGATCGAGCACCTCGCCACCTGGGTGCGCGAGGCGCCGCTCCTGCTCGTCTGCCTGGCGCGTCCCGAGCTGCTGGACGTCCGACCGTCGTGGGGCGGAGGCCGGATGCGTGCCGCCGCGATCGAGCTCGAGGCGTTGCGCGAGGCCGAGGCCGAGGAGCTGATCGACCTCCTCTCGGCCGATACGAAGCTGACCGCCGAGGCGCGGCGCGAGCTGCGCGAGAAGACCGAGGGCAACCCGCTGTTCGTCGAGGAGACGATGCGGATGCTGGCGGAGAGCGGCGACGGGTACCTGCCGTCTCGGATTCCCGACACGCTCCAGGCGCTGATCGCCGCGCGCATCGACCAGCTTCCGACGGCCGAGAAGGCCTTGCTGCACCGCGCTTCCGTGATCGGCCGGATCTTCTGGCACGGTGCGATCGCCTACGTCGCACCCGACCTGGACGTCGACGGGCTCCTGGACGACCTGCTCCTGCGGGACTTCGTCCTCGTGGAGCAGCGGTCGACGATCATCGGCGAGAAGGCTTTCCGCTTCAAGCACATGCTCATTCGCGAGGTGGCGTACTCCGGGCTGACCAAGGTCGAGCGCGCAGAGCTGCACCGGCGGTTCGCCGAGTGGCTCCGGGAGCGGGCGGGCGACGAGCTGCTCGAGATCCGCGCCTACCACCTCGACCATGCGACGCAGCTGCTCGCCGAGCTCGATGGGGCCGCGCCGGCCGAGCTCGCCACCGAGGCGGCGGCTGCGCTCGAAGAAGCAGGCCGGCGGGCGCTCGCCCGCGAGTCGAACCGCTCGGCCCGCAAGCTGCTCCTCCGATCGGTCGAGCTCGAGCCCACGTTCGAACGCCGCTACCACGCGGCGCGCGCGGCGTGGCGCCTGAGCGACCTGCCGGCGGTGTCGGTCGAGATGCGCCGGGTGCTCGACGAGGCGCGCTCGGCGGGCGACAGCATGATCGAGGGCAGGGCGCTGACGGCGCTCGCCGAGGTGGCGCTGCTGCGTGAGGCGAACCTGCCGAAGGCGACCGAGCTGATCGACGCCGCCCTGGAGGCGCTGCCCACCGACGGGCGCTTCACGGCGCTCGAGGTGCGTGCCCGCATCGCCTGGTGGGAAGGCGACTTCGCCACCCAGGAGCGCATCGCCGACGAGGCACTTGAGATCGCCCACCAGCTCGAGCGCAAGGACCTCGAGGCGCACGCGCTCAACGACCTGGCCCAGTCATACCGCCACCAGCAGCGCCTCGACGACGCCGAGGAGCTGCTCACGCGGGGCCTCGAGCTCGCCCGTGAGAGCGGCAGCATCGTCGCGCGGGCGGAGGCGTTGCACTCGCTCGGGCTGGTCAAGCTGGACCGCAGCGAGTCGGTCGAGGGCGAGCGGCTGCTCGAGGAGGCGCGCGCGCTCTTCTCCGAGGTCGGCGGTAACTGGATGCTCGGTCGCACGCTGAACGAGCTCGCGCGCGCCGCCGAGCAGCAGGAGGACTACGCGAAGGCCGAACGGCTGCTCCGCGAAGCGATTCGGCTGCTGAAGCCGCTCGAGGACCGGGGCGCGCTCTGCGAGAGCCAGCGCCAGCTCGCCGAGGTGCTGATCCGGCGGAACCACCTCGACGAGGCCGAGCGCGTCGCGCTGGAGGCGGTCGAGACGGTCGGCGAGCACGACGTCTCTTCGCGCGCGACGACGACGATGACGCTCGGGCTCGTCCGTGCCGCACAGGGCCGCGACGACGACGCCGAGGCGCTCCTGCGGGAGGCGCTGGCGATGGTGGAGGAGACCGGCTTCTTCGGGATCGAGACGTGGGTGATGTCGCGGCTCGAGGAGTTTCTCCGCGAGCGCGGCCGCGAGGAGGAGGCCGCCGCCTACCGCGCGCGCCTGGCCGAGTTCTCGCCGACGACCGCGGTGTCAGCCGCGTTCGCCTCCAGAATCGAACGCATCGCCTAGTCACGGGGAAACCCCTGGTTCTCCCGTGAACCCCCTCCTTTCAGGCGTCCGCTCGGGTCATGCAGGAGCGGAGCCGACGGTGGTCGCCGCGCCGGCTCCGGCGGCCGCCGCTTGCTGTTTACCGGGCGGCTCCTGTCGCTGACGCTTCCAGGATTACCCGGATCACCTGACTGGACGCCTCGTCCGGCGACTCCGAGATCACCGTCGCCGGTCGCTCGAAACGGCTCAGCGCTTCCGCCAACGGCTCCGCGCGCAGGGTGCCGTCGCCGTACGGTAGGTGCTTCGTCTCGTTGCGGTTCGCGTACTGGATGTCGCTGAAATGGATGTGGAAGGGGGCGCCGGGCTCCAGGAGGGCATTCGCGGCCTCGAGGACGGCGGAGAACGTCTCGGCGTCGGTGAAGCCGCCGTCCGTGACCGCATGCAGGTGGGCGAAGTCGATCACCGGCCGCACCCAGTCGAGCTGGGCTGCGACGGCGAACACGTCCTCGGCCGTGCCGAGCTCGTTCACCCGGCCCATCACCTCGACGCCGAACGGCACTCCGCGGCCCTTGCCGACGAGCCGCTCGCGCAGCTCGCCCAGCTGCTCGACCACGTCGGCGAGGGCCTGCTCGCGCGTCCGCCCGAGCAGGAAACCGGGATGCAGGACTACGAGCTCGGCGCCGCAGGCGACCGCTACGCCTGCCGAGTGGTCGAGCATGCCGATCGCCATCCGGTGTTTCTTGTCGCGCTCGACCTGGCCGAGAAAGCCTGCGAGCGGCGCGTGCACGGACAGCGCGACTCCGGCCTCGCGGGCGAGCGCGCCGAACCGCTCCGCCCACGGGTACTCCATCCAGAAGCCACCCTCGAAGTCGATCTCGCACGCGCGATAGCCGCGCTCCAGCAGCAGCGCGACGGCCGCCTCGGGGCTCTCCCTGGAGGGAACGCGAGCCGGCCCGACCCGAATCTCACCCATGCCGGCGACGATAGCCGATGCCGTCTGGGAACAACCGCCGCCGGAGCCGGGCTTGCGCGGCGGGAGGCACACAACGGAGAGGCAAGGCTCGTCGGACCACACCCTCCATTGGCTCCGCGTACGTCGGAAGAACGCCGACGATCCGCAAGGAGGGGGGCCATGGGGGAACCAGGGGTTCCCCCAGGTTGTGCCGTCCGAAGGTCTCCCTATGGTGATCCTCATGGCACGTAGACCTTCACGGATCGACCTGCTCGAGCTCGACATCGACGTCCGTCTCGCCGACCTCTGGCGGGAGGCGAACGACATCTCCGAATGGAGCCTCGAAGTCGTCGGCGCCTTCATGAGGGCCGCGTACGGCAAGGGGTACTGCGACGCGCTGACCGAGGACGCGCCCGGCCTGCTCTGCGTCGAGCACGGCTACCGCGTGCCCGACCGCCGCACGGAAACGCCCGCATCGGTCGAGCCGTAGTGCTCCGCCTTCGTTAGTCGCAAACAGACGGCCGCCGGAGCCGGGCTTTGCCCGGCGGGAGGCACACAACCGAGAGGCAACGGTGACCGCGCGCTGAGCGCCGCCGGCTTCGCTCAGGCACGACCCGCGCGGCCGCCCGAGAGGAGGGGGGTCCATGGGGGAACCAGGGGTTCCCCCATGTCCAAAAACCCCCCGGATCGGGGATCGATCTCCGAGCCCGCCTGGCGCATGATTCATTGTCGATCCGTCGAACGGAGGAATGACGTGAACGCACGGTTACGCCTGCACCGGCCGTCGCCGGCACTCGTGATCAGCACGATCGCGCTGTTCTTTGCCATCGGCGGGTCCGCGTTCGCCGTCGGCCAGCGCATCGGCGCCGCCCAGCAGCGGTGCGTGAACGGGGCAGTCAAGGGATTCGCCTACGTCACCGGCGACCCCGCAGTGGGCATTCAGAACATGTCGGAGGCGTACTCGAGCAACCCGAGGCTGTTCAGCGCGCGCTTCGACTGCGCCGGCGCAGCCGTCCAGGTGCGGCGGGTGCGGGAGGCGTTCCAGATCAAGTTCAACGGCATCGCCGGCCGCAGCGCCCTCGTCTCGGGCGTCGGCGTGAACCCGCAGACGATGACCGTGACCGCACTCCCGGACGGCTCGTACCGGATCACGCCCATCCCGCCGGCAAACGGGTCGTTGGAGCTCGGGCCTCAGCACCAGTTCGTGGTCGTCGTCTTCTAAGGGGTACCTCCCCGCCCGCGGGGGTAGAATCGAGCCGTGGCTCGCAGACGCAGTCCGGCGCGCCTCGTGATCGCGCTCTCGGTGGCGGCCGTCCTCGCGGTGTTCCTGCTCTACTCGTCGATCGCGGGCGGCGGCACGCCCTCGCTTCGGCCGAGCTCGCTCACGGGCCACTCGGGCAAGGTGTCCGTCACGGGCGTCGTCCTGAAGCCGGTCACGGGCGACGCGCACGGCGCCGGCCTCCGTTTTCGCCTGCGCGACAAGAACGGCACCGCGAGAGTGCCCGTCGTGTACAAGGGCACGGTCCCGGACGCGTTCAAGGCGGGCGGTGACATCGTCGTCGACGGCCGGTTTGCGAACGGCGTCTTCACGGCGATTCCGGGCACGCTGATCACCAAGTGCCCGTCGAAGTACACCCCCAAGCAGACCACCTGACCCATGCCCGAGCTCGGTAGGGCAGCGCTCGTCGTCTGCTTCGGGCTCGCGCTCTACGCGGTCGTGGCCGGTTTCTGGGGCGCGCACACGCGGCGGCGGCGCCTCTCGCGCTCGGCGCAGAACGCGCTCGTCGCCGCCTTCGCCAGCACGCTCGTCGCCTCCGTCGTCCTGCTGGTCGCGCTCGCCCGCAGTGACTTCGCGTTCAGCTATGTCGCCCAGCACACGAGCCGCGAGCTGCCGATGCCGTACAAGCTGGCCTCCTTCTACGGCGGTCAGGAAGGCTCGTTGCTGCTCTGGCTGCTCGTGCTGACCGGGTACAGCACGGCGGCCGTGTTGCTCGACCGGAAGGCCGGCCGCGAGCTGGTCGTCTGGGTCGTCCCAGTCCTGGGGGTGGTGGCGACGTTCTTCTCGATGCTCGTCGTCTTCGTCGCCAGCCCGTTCCACACGCAGCTCGCGAACGTGGACGGAGCGGGGCTGAACTCGAGCCTCCAGAGCCCGTACTTCCAGATCCACCCGCCGATGCTGTACCTCGGTTACGTCGGGCTGACCGTGCCGTTCGCGTTCGCGATGGGCGCGCTTCTCTCCGGCCGCACCGACGAGCGCTGGATCGTCGCCACCCGCCGCTGGACGCTGGCGGCCTGGATGTTCCTCGGCGTCGGCCAGCTGCTCGGGGCCAAGTGGGCCTACGAGGAGGTCGGCTGGGGCGGCTACTACGCCTGGGACCCGGTCGAGAACGCCGCGCTGATGCCCTGGCTCGCGGCGACCGCCTTCCTGCACTCGGTGATGGTGCAGGAGAAGAAGGGGATGCTGAAGGTCTGGAACATGCTGCTCGTGATGCTGGCGTTCTCGCTCTCGCTGTTCGGGACGTTCCTGACCCGCTCGGGCGTGCTGAACTCGATCCACTCGTTCACCGAGAGCTCGATCGGCCCCTGGTTCCTCGGGTTCATCTGCTTCGTCGTCGCGGCCTCGCTCGCGCTGCTCTTCTACCGGCTGCCCATGCTGCGCGCGAAGACGAAGCTCGAGTCGCTCGTTTCTCGCGAGGCGACCTTCCTCTACAACAACCTGCTGCTCGTCGCCCTCTGCCTGACGATCCTCTGGGGGGTGACGTTCCCGATCCTCTCCGAAGCCGTGCGCGGCGAGGCGGTGACCGTGGGCCGGCCCTACTACAACTTCTTCTTCCGGAGCTTCGGGCTGCCGCTCCTCCTGCTGATGGGGATCGGGCCGCTGATCGCCTGGCGGCGCGCGTCGCTCTCGTCGCTGAAACGGATCTTTTTCGGGCCGACCGTCTTTGCGCTCGCGGTCGGAATCCTGCTGATCGCACTCGGTGCAGGCTCGTCGTTGCCCGGGCTGATCGCGTACACCTTCTCCGCCTTCGTCGCGGCGACGATCGTGCTCGAGTTCGCCCGCGGGACGGCCGCGCGGCGGACGCTCTCGGGCGACTCGGTCCCGCGTGCCTTCACGTCGTTGATCGCGCGGAACCGCCGCCGCTACGGCGGCTACGTCGTCCACGCGGCGATCGTGCTGCTCGCGATCGGAATCGCCGGCTCCAGCGCCTACAACACCTCTCGCAGCGCCCGGCTGGGCCCGGGCCAGTCGCTGAAGCTGCGCGACTACACGCTCGTCTACCGCGGCGTCACGAACACGCGCTCGGCCAACGCGATCGAGGAGCGGGCGACGATCGACGTCTACCGCGGCGGCTCGCGGATCGCAGTGATGCATCCGGGCAAGAACGACTACCCGGTCGAGCAACAGGTCTCGAACGAGGTGGCGATCCGCTCCGACTGGCTGACCGGCGAGGATCTCTTCCTGATCACCGAGCAGGTGAACGGGAACGGGACGATCGACTTCAAGGCGATCATCAACCCGCTTGTGAACATGATCTGGCTGGCCGGGCTCGTCTTCGTGCTCGGATCGGTGATCACGCTCTGGCCGGACGCGCGCGAGGAGCAACGGCTCGCGATCCGCTACGGGCGCCTGGCGCGTGCGCCCGAGCCCCAAGCCTGAGCGTGCTCACCGCCGCGCTCGTGATCGGCGCGCTGCTGGCCGTCGCCGCCGTCTGGTTCGTCGCGCGCCCGTTCCTCGGCCGGGAGCCGGACGTCCTGCCGGCGGAGCCGCCGCCCGAGCGACTCGCCCTCGAGGAGGAGCGTGACCGCGCGCTGGCCGCCCTCAAGGACCTCGAGTTCGACCACCGGACGGGCAAGATCTCCGACGACGACTACCGCGGCCTGGTCGGAGATCTGCGCCGCGACGCAGCGGAGGCGTTGAAAGCGCTCGACCGGGGAACACCACGGGCAGATGCCCGCGTCCCGGACTGAAGCTCCTGAGCCCGTCCCGGAGCCGTCGCCCGTTCCCTCCGATCCGCCCGGGCCGGTGATCGTCCCCGAGCCGGAGCCCGTGCCGCACGAGCCGCCCGGGCCCGTGATCGTGCCCGAGCCGCAGCCGCCCCAGAGCTCCTAGCCGCGCGGCCGGAGGGGGCAGGGTCGTCCGCCCCGTTGCCGAAACCAGCAGGATGCGCCGCCTCGCCCTCGGCCTGGTCGCCCTGCTCGTCGTCGCCGCGCCCGCCGGCGCCGACATCGTCGACCGCAAGCAGTCGGTCGACTCGAGGATCGCCGGCCTCCAGGACCGGGTCGCGGCCGCCCAGGAGAAGGAACAGGCGCTCCGGCAGGAGATCGACGACGTCTCGGGCCGCATCCGCGGGCTGGAGCAGCAGGTCGGCGACGTGTCCTCGCGGCTCGCCCCGCTCGAGCACGAGCTCCACCTGCGCGAGGTCAAGCTCAACCGGCTGAACGCGCTATACCAGGTGCAGACCGACCGGCTCGCGTTCCTGCGGGCCGAGTACCGGATCGCGCTCGGGAGTCTCAACCGCCGCCTGGTCGCCGCCTACGAGTCGAACACGCCGGACGAGCTCTCGATCCTGCTCTCCTCGAGCAGCTTCTCGGCCTTCCTCGACGGCGTCGACTACATCAAGCTGGTCGCCGGTCGCGATCGCCAGATCGCCGATGCGGTCCGCTCGTCGCGGGACGACGTCGCGGTCGCGCTCGCCCATACGAAAGCTGCACGCCGCGACATGCTGCGCCAGGCGAAGATCTTCGCCGTCCGCGTCCACCAGGCCCGCGTCCTGCGCGACCAGCTGCTGGCCAGCAAGGGCGCGCTCGTCGACGCCCAGAACGGGAAGAAGGCGGACCTCGCGACGCTGAGCGCGCAGGAGCGGGCGGACGCCGGCGAGATCGACTCGCTGCAGGAGGTCAGTGCCGAGCTGGCCGCGAAGATCCAGGCTGCCCAGTCGCATTCCACGGTCCGGCACACGGGCTCGGGGCAGCTGGGCTGGCCCGTGAGCGCGCCGATCACGAGCCCGTTCGGGTGGCGCTGGGGCCGGATGCACGAGGGCGTCGATCTCGGCGCCGCCTACGGCACGCCGATCGCAGCCGCCGGCTCCGGAACGGTCATCTACGCCGGTTGGCTCGGCGGCTACGGCAACCTGACCGTGATCGACCACGGCGGCGGCCTCGCCACCGCCTACGGCCACCAGTCCCGCATCGCCGTCTCGGTCGGCCAGCAGGTCACCCGCGGAGAGACCATCGGCTACGTCGGCTCGACGGGCCACTCGACCGGGCCGCACCTGCACTTCGAGGTCCGCGTCAACGGCCAACCGGTCGATCCGCTGGGTTACCTCTAGGCGTTGCGCAGGACGTGCAGGTCCGGGAGGTTGCGGTACCGCTCCTCGACGTCGAAGCCGTAGCCGACGAAGAACTCGTCGGGGACGGTGAAGCCGACGTACCGGACCGGGAGGTCGTCGACCAGGCGGCGGTACGGTCGGTCGAGGAAGGTCACGGCGGCGAGCGAGCGCGGCGAGCGTAGCCTGAACGTGCGCACCAGGTAGTTGAGCGTCAGGCCCGTGTCGACGACGTCCTCGACGATCACCACGTCCCTTCCCTCGAGCGGCACGTCGAGGTCCTTCAGGAAGCGAATCGCCGGGGTCCCGCCGGTCTCGTCGGACGTGTAGCCGGCGAGCTCGACGAAGTCGACGTGGTGGAGGATCGGGGTCGCCCGCGTCAGGTCGGCGAGGAAGACGAAGCTGGCCTTCAGCGATGCGACCAGGAGCGGCTCGCGGCCCTCGTAGTCGGCCGCGATCTCGGCGCCGAGCTCGGCCACGCGGGTCGCGATCTCCTCGGCGGAGAGGTACACCTCGCCGACGCGCTCGTCGCGCGGGACTGGCGCGCCTGCAGAGCCGAGGTGGACACCAGCACCGGTGACAGGCTCGAGCCTGTCACCGATGCGGATCAGCTGGCCAGCTTCAGACCGTATCGCTGACCCAGGCGCTCGATGTCGCGCTTGTAGAAGAGCTTGATATTCACATCGGGATACCGTTCTTTCAGCTTGCGCAGCTTGCGGTTCTTGCGCGTGACGAGCGACTGCTTCATCACCGTGA
>Ga0070683_100001746_pt1 | contig 16933 bp, 18 predicted proteins | sample KBSC713LmetaG_FD_64662 | JGI IMG/M metagenome (GOLD analysis project Ga0070683, IMG submission 64662) | Corn rhizosphere microbial communities from Kellogg Biological Station, Michigan, USA - KBS C7.1-3L metaG | ecosystem: Host-associated > Plants > Roots > Rhizosphere ... | reverse complement strand
ATCGACGCCCGCCTCACCGAGATCGAGCGCAGTGTGGACCTGCTGCTCAACGTCACGCCGGTGAACGCAGCAGAGGCGTGGGTGGACTTCGAGCGGAGCGACTTCGGCACCGGGCCTACTCTTCGCCTTAGACCGCTGGAGTTCGAGCCTGACTTGGTGCGACGCGACCTGTATAGCCTCGAGATCGAGAACGTCACCGACCCTGCGCTGCACACGCTGTTCAGGACGAAGCGAGATGAGATCGCAAGACAGATCACGGCCTTGGAGGACCGCGATAGCTCACGGTTCGTGTATGGGTCGCTGCAGCTCTACGGAGGGATCACCCGGTCACTCGCGGTCGCCGCGAAGGAGTTGCTGACGACCATCCCAGCTCAACCTTCCACTGCCTCTAGCGTCACCGCCGGAGCGTTCGCTGAAGCAGCTCGTGCGGAGATCGATCGTTACCGTGCCGTGTATCCGGATTTTCCGGCGCACATCGACGTCCGTGACGACATCTCCGAACTGATGGTGTCATTTGGCCGGCTGCTCGTCCCGGAAGCCGCAACATTCCGGGCGGACCGCGTGGAGCCCCTGCTGCATCACGAGGTCGGCACCCATGTCGTCACCTACCACAACGGCGCCAGGCAACCGTTGAAGCTGCTGACGATCGGACTGCCCGGCTACGACGAGACCCAGGAAGGCCTTGCGGTGCTCGCCGAATACCTGAGCGGCGGGTTGGACCCGCGGCGTCTTCGCGTGCTCGCGGCCAGGGTTGTGGCCGTCGACAAGATGCTCGACGGCGCCGAGTTCATGGACATCTTCGAATCCTTACGGGCAGAGCATCGGATACCTAGGAAGACCGCCTGGATCATCGCCATCCGGGTCGTCGTCGCGGGCGGTTCAGTCAAGGACGCGATCTACCTTCGTGGGATCACTCGCCTCCTTGAAGCTCTCGCCGAGGGCATCAGCCTCGACACACTCTTCGTCGGCAAGCTCGCGCTTGACCACGTTCCATTGATCCAGGACCTGCTCGACCGCGAGGTACTACAAGCGCCTTGGGTCCGTCCACGCTGGCTGGACGTACCCGGCGCTCAGGAGCGCCTCGACAGGCTGCGCGCCGGCGCGTCAGTCATGGACCTATACGAAAGGGATGCGTCGGCATGAGGCTCGCATTCTTCGTCAACGACGTCGCCACCGAGATCGGTGAATACGCAACGACTCGACTGTCGAGGGCCGCGAGCCGCATCGGGCATGAGGTTTGGTACATCGGGGTCGGAGACGTCGAACTCGGAGCGAGCGGTGGGCAGCTCGTCGCCCGGGCTCGTGCCGCGCAGTTCGACCGGGGCGACACGCTCGAAAGCTTCATGACTGCCATCAGGGAGCGCGACGCCGAACGCATCGTGATGGACGACCTCGACGCCCTATTCGTGCGCTGCGAATCGGTCGACGATCTCCAGCAGCGGCCGTGGGCAAGTCCACTGGGTGCGGTCTTCGGCCAGATGCTCAAGGCTCGAGGCGTAACGGTGGTCAACGACCCGATGTCCCTTATCCGCGCTACGAGCAAGCTCTACCTCGAAGAGTTCCCCGAGAAGATCCGACCGCGATCGCTCGTGACCCGCGACCCTGCAGCTATCGAGCAGTTCGTCGCACAGGTCGGCCGCTCCGTGATCAAGCCGCTGTACGGGGCCAAAGGCCGCAACGTGTTCATGGTCGAGGACCAGGCAGAACCGAATCTCGCGCAGATCACCGAGGCCGTGCTGCAGGACGGCTACGCCATCGTTCAGGAGTTCGTCGACGGCGGTGAGGACGGCGATGCCCGGATCTTCCTGCTCGAGGGAAGGCTCCTCGAGCGCGACGGGCAGGTGGCCGCCTTCCGGCGAGTGCCCACCGGTAACGACCTGCGGGCCAACATCAGCAAGGGCGCTCGCTCGGTTCCGCTCCAGATCGGTGCCGTGGAACAAGGCGTCATCAGCGCGATGAGCCAGAAACTCGTGGCAGATGGCATGTTCTTCGTCGGCATCGACCTCATCGGCGACAAGGTGGTGGAGATCAACGAGAACCCCGGCGGGCTGCAGAGCGTCGAACGGCTCTACAAGATCGACGTGTGCCCCACCGTCATCGACGCCCTGGAGCGGCGCACCAGCTTGAAGTCCTGACGTCCGCTATGCCGCGAATGCGGCGCGTCGGCCGGACGTGCCGCCGTCACGGTTCGTGCGCATGTGCCCGGTCGAGGCCGCCGCCCTCTCGGCCGATGGTCGTACTCGATGTGCGGATGATGGATCAGGCGTGACATCGACTTGGCTTGGCTCGTCGGGCCTCAGGCAGTGCAGAGCCTGGCGAGGGTCGCCCGGCCGATGGCCTCGAACGGCCCGTCATCGGCCAGTCCGGCCTCCAACAGGGTCAGCCCGAAGAACACAGCCCAGCCCTTCGCTCGGTCCATGGTGGAAGCTGAGATGGCCCCGTAGGTCGTCCAAAGGTTTGCCTGTGCCCGGACCGGAAACAGCATCCAAGCGGCGGCGAGGTCGATCGCGGGGTCGCCGGCAGTCATGTCACCCCAGTCCGGCACCGCAGCCCACCGGCCGTATGGCAGCAGAGTTGGAGCGTCATGGCGGGTGCCGTCGACCAGGTCCGTGAAGCGCCTCACTCGTGGCGTCACGCCGAGCAGGGCCGACATCTCCTCCCGCGTGTCGACCCACGCCTTGGCCGGGACCAGGTTGGTACCGATGGCTCGGCCGCCGACTGGCCGCCATTCGACCCGCATCCGTGCTGTCGCCGCGCCGCGCCATTGCGTGACCCAGTCCTGGACCTCGCCGAAGGGCCCACTTCGTCGGCTACGACGCCCATGTGTACGATTTGCTGCTCACGCCGGGCGGCGGCTGGACCTACGCCGATCTGACGCGGGCCGTTCCGGCAGCCCCTACCGTCTCGGGTTCCATCAGTAGCTACGTCTCTGGCACGGCGGTCGGCGTGCTGTACCGGACATCCGACGGTCACATACATCAGTTGGTGAACGACTCACGAGGCAACTGGAGCGAGCACGATATCTCAGTCGCGGCCGGCATCGCTTCTGCCGGCGGATCGCTTCCGAGGGAGAAGTCTCGGGTTCGGGATTACTGAAGCACTGGATACAGGGAACCCGAGTAGGGGCGGTGCCTGATGAGCGTAGTCCTCCGCTTCGGTTCGCCTGCCCGGTACGGGCCGGCGCCGGGTCGGCAGCTACTGGTCTTTCGGATACAGCGCGGCGACGAGGGCCCGACTGCGTGTGCGGTGCGCGAGAGCGTCGGTGCTGTCGACGAACTGGTCGATGGCGCCAGTCAACGGCAGGCCGCGTATGGCCGGATCGGTGATGCTGCGGGTCAGCGCCTCGGTGAAACGTTCGGCGTGCAGGACCCGGAACGGCCTGTCGTGAAAGGCCCGTACGTGCGAATCGACTGGTGTGGTCAGCCCGAGGTCGTTGTGCAGGTTGGCGACGGATTCGTAGGCGATCACGAGGTGGTGCTCGCGGTCGCGCCAGTTGCTTGCGGTCATCGCGGCGGCCAGCGCCGTGCTGAGGCTATCGGTCCCGGGCAGTCGGGCGAAGGAGCCGCCGAGCCACTTGCTGTAGGGCGGGTAGCGTCTGTTGATCAGCAGGCAGAGCCGCATGAGGTCGCGGGCCAGGCGTGCGGCAATGACCGCCGAGCCGAGTTCGTCGCCGACTTCTCCGCAGCGGCCGACGAAGGGTTCTTCTTGGCTGATGCGTTGCCATTGGCAGGCGAGCACATAGCGCCAGAGGTCGTCGGGGTACCAGGAGAGCATTCGGCGGACGTGGTGCAGGCGGGCCAGCCCGTCGTGGTAGACCGCGCCGGCAGTGACTTCAGCCAGGACTTGGGTCGAAGTGGCCAGCCAGTCTCGTGTGGTGATCTCGACCAGCGGGTTGAAGCCGAGCTGGCCGCTAAGCCAATCGCCGAGTTCGGCGACGACGATGCCGTGCGCGACCGGCCCGCTGGTCTGCTGCATATGGCGGGTGTCGTGGTCGCCGATCGGAACCAGGCTGGTGGGGTAGCCGGCGATGGTGGTCGGCAATTCCTCGGCGAGCAGGTCGCGGATCTCGTCGCCGTGTTCGGCGAGATCATCTGCCACGAGGAACAGTTGCAGGCGTGGTCCCCAGTCGTGGTCGGTCGAACGCTCGGTGTCGAAGCCGAGGACTTCAGAACCAGCACCGATGAGGGCGGCGGTGTATGCCACTCCAGGGTAGTGCCGAGACATCAGCGGACGTACTGCGTCGTGGTGGAGCCGGCGCGACAGTTCCACGCCGGGGACGAAGTTTGGTGGCACCCTCGGCATGGTGCCAAAGTGGACGGGCGGCTGGCGACCGTATATCGGTGCTGTCGATCAGCTCCGATGGCTGCTGTCGAGGTCCGGGTAGCCGACGGTGTTCGTGTCGCGGATGCTGGCTTGGTCGCTCGGCTCCTCCGCTGCGTCGAGACTGATGAGATCTCCACGGGAGATCTCGACAACTGTGGCTTTGCCCGCCGCGCTGGCGGTTGTGGCCGGTGGCAGTGCCCGAACCACGATGAAGTTGACCCTGACGCCAGACTCCTCGATGCAGGGCGGCCAGGCCTTGGAGGGATCGTCGGTTGGCAGCCGCAGCAGCCGGTCGGTCAGGTTGAACACCACGAGATGCGCCGTCGTCTTGTTGTAGTCGTGGGCGTACTTGATGACCTGATGGAAGCCCTTGACGATGTGACGCTTTCCGCGGTTGTCGAAGAGCTTGCCCTCGCAGATGAGAGGGTCGCTGGTGGCCAGCCCGCCGATGATGTCTGCCTCGCCAGAGGCAGAGCGCGCCTTCGCCTGCGTGATGTAGCCGCCGTCGAGGAACAGAAACCGTTGAAGGTCCAGGTCGTAGACGTCCTCGCCGACGTGGTTGCCGGACCGGGCCGCTTCGTAGCGGGCGTAGAGGTCGTTCCGGTCGTACCATTCCACTCGGGCGACATACCGCTCCAACGTGTGCAAGACTGCGCTGCCCTGGGCGACGTGCTCGCCGAGGTAGCGAAACAGCGGGCTGAGAATTCGAGAAACGAACGCCCGCACCATCGAGTTCGGACTCTTGCCAAACTCCGCGTATTGCATGGCATAGTCCACCACCTGGTATTCGGCACCGGCCTCGTGCGCTGTGGCGATGGCATTCATGAGCTGCCAGATGGTCCAGGCCCTTCCTGCCTCAGAACGGCTTGGCCACTTGAATTGGTCGACGTTGCCGAGGCGGCTCCGCCAGTCTTCGAAGTCCATGGCGGGCTCGGAGTTGGCGACCTCAGCAAGGATTGCTCGCAGCGCCGGCTGCTCGTTGATCCAATCTCGGATCAGTGTGACCTCGTGGTCGATCGAGTCATCGTCTCCGTCCACGAGACGCTCGTATCGATCCACGAGCGCCTCCCGCATGCCTTGCAGGTACCTCACGTGTGTCATCCTTTCGTGCGGCGTCATGGGGAGTCTTGGCGCTATCAAACAAGGTGGTGGGCATCGGCGCTCAGGCGGCATTGGGGTAGCCGTCTTGAACGAACGAGCACCGACGATCCTGGTGGATCGCAATATGATCTTGGTCGGTGTCTAGGTTCTGTCGTCCGGAGTTGGCCGCGCCACGAGTTCGGGGTGGTCGACGGTCTTGGTGTAGCGGCTGCTGGCCTGGACCGAGAGTCCGAACAGGTCGACGAGGCGGCGGACGCGACCGTGAACACGAGGGTGCCGGCGGCGAGGATGACCAGTGCGGTTGTGCGCATTGCGTTGGGGTGGTCGAGCAGCCCGGTCACGGCGGCTGCGGCACAGAGCAGGGTGGTGCTGATGCCGATGATCGGATACCAGAACAGTCCGTTGGTTAGGTCGGCTGCGCGTGCGTAGGCGGTGTAGGCGGTCGCACCGATGCGGTGGCGGCGGGTAGTTGTTTGAAGGTGTGATCGAGTGTGGCACCGCATGCGGTCGCGCTGGTGACGGTCGCGGCGATCAGCGGTCCTGTGGCCAGGTTCATCGGGAACCTCTTTCCCTGCGGTGGAAGCGCCGCAGCGCCAGCCAGATGAGTGGGATGCCGATAGTGCTGGGCAGCATCCAGTAGGTGAGGTGGGGTAGGCGGTCCCAGAGCGGTAGAAAGGGTCCGTTGTCGACATAGAAGCCGGTGAGTACGGCGAGGTAGGAGCCGCCCATGCCGATGGCGTGATGCGGCGGCCACCCTGGTCGGTGGCGTCGGCGGGTGCGGTATCCGTACAGCCCGAGGCCGAAGGCGATGACGGCGATGGCGAACAGGTGGGCGTCTTCGCGCCAGCGGATGGCGGCCATGACGGTCGCGGTGGTGAAGATGCCGCCGAGCGCCCACAGGTAGAGGTGCCCTGCGCGTGGATGGCGGCCCGGACGTTTGCGGGCGATCGCGGCGAGTGCGCCGGCGATGACGGCGCTCAGCCCGGACGTGATGTGGATGGCTAGCGCCGCAGCGAAGACTGGTCCCGCGTCGGGGATGGGCAGGCCGACGATTTCACCGGTGAACATCAGTGCCCTCGCTGTGCTGTCGGCCGGTCACGGGCGGCTCGGGCGTGCTCGGTGATGCCGGCTTGCCTGAGTCGTGTCGAGCATGCGGGTCACCGGCTTCGCATGCTCGACACGACTCGTGCGGCATGGCGGATGGTGGTGATGCTGCAGGCGATGCGGGTGAGGCTGGCGGCGGTGGCGATGACCGCGAGGGACCGAAGCGGCGTTCCGGACAGCCCGAGAACGGTGATCATGGTGAGGTCGCCGGTGAGGCACAACACTGCGATGGCGGTCGCGGCGGTCAGTGCCCGGTGCGGGCCGGTTTCGGGTAGCCAGCGCATCAGGCGGCCGGTGGTGGCGAGGGTCGCGCCGGCGGTGGCGATCGCGACGGCGATCAGTGGGATGACGGGGATGGCCGCGACGAACGCGATCAGCCCGGTGCGCCATGGGCTGGGGTGCAGCAGGAGCAGCCACCAAATGCCGACGAATGGGCCGGTGGCGATGTACCAGGCGATGGTGCGCCGGGCGTAGGCGGCGGCCAGTTCTCCGGCGAACGCGTCGGCGACGGCCTGCGGCGTGCCGAACTGGGCAATGGCGGCGGTGGCCGCTTGCTCCGGTGGGAGTCCGTCGGCGAGGCGGTCTTCGGTGGCGTGGTGGAGGCCGTCGCGGAGTTCGGTGAGGATGGCCTCGCGGCGGCGGCGCGGCCCGTGCAGCCGCGCGGCGAGGTCGGCGAGGTACGCGGTGTGCTGCCGGTCGACCCCGACGCTGGCGTTTATGCGGTGGCTGGCCATGTCCGCCTCGTCAGCACGGTGGTCATGGCGGTGGAGAACTGGTCCCAGATGGCGCGTTGGTCGCCGAGTGCTGCGTGTCCGGCGGACGTGAGGTGGTAGGCGCGGCGACGGCGTCCGCCGACGGTCTGCCAGTCGCTGGCGATCAGCCCGGCGCGCTCCAGTCGGTGCAGTGCCGGGTACACGGTGCCGGTGGGTAGGTCCAGGGTGCCGTTGCTGCCCGAGCGCAGTGCCTCGATAACCGCGTAGCCGTGTTGCGGGCCGGGTTCGAGCACGGCGAGGAGCAGCGCATCGAGGTGGCCCTTGAGCAGCTCCGGTCGCATCGGCAGCACCGGCGTCTCCTCCCCTGATCTTGTCGGGTTCAGCACCAGACCGGTGGTGTAGCGTCACAATACTTTGTAATACTACCTACGAGGTGAGCTGATGGACAAGGTTTTCGATCTCGCGCAGGCCGCAACCGCCGATCGGGCCACGGTCGGCGGGAAGGCCGGTGTCCTCGGTGAGCTGGCCGCGGCCGGGTTCCCGGTTCCGCCGGGCGTGATCGTCACGGCCGCGGCCCTCGATGCCCCCGGGTGGGAGGCGTCCCTTGCGGCGGCGGCCGGCAATCTGGCGGCGCAGCGGTTCGCGGTGCGATCCTCCGGCGCCGCGGAGGACTTGCCGGATGCGTCCTACGCCGGCCTGTACGAGACGTACTTGAACGTCGCTGTTGACGGGCTGGCCGCAGCCGTGCGGCAATGCTTCGCCGCCGCTGGCGCGGAACGGGTCTCGGCGTACCACGAGCGCCACGGCGGCGCCACGGCAGCGATGGCGGTCCTGGTGCAGGCCATGGTCGACCCGATCGCAGCCGGCGTGGCGTTCACCGCCCACCCGGTCACCGGCGAGCGCGATCAGACGGTGATCACCGCCGTGGCTGGCCTCGGCGAGTCGCTGGTGTCCGGCGAAGCGGTCGGCGAAGAATGGACGGTCGCTGCCGGCGATACGCAGATGACCCGGCCAATGCCGACCGGTGACCGGGTGTTGACCGCCGGGCAGGCGCAGGCGGTGACGAACCTGGCCCGCCAAGTCGCCGACCGCTACGGCCGGCCGCAGGACATCGAGTGGGCGATCGACCACCACAGCAGGCTGTGGCTGCTGCAGGCCCGGCCGATGACCGCCGTGCCGGAGCCGGTGTCCTGGACAGCGCCGGGGCCGGGGTTGTGGATGCGCAACTTCCGCCTCGGCGAATGGCTGCCCGAGGCGGTCACGCCGCTGTTCGGCAGCTGGCTGCTGCCGGTGCTGGAGGACGGCTACCTCGACGGGATGCACGACAGCGTCGGGGTGCGGTTGCCATTCCGCTACGCACTGGTCAACGGCTGGTACTACAACGCCACACCAATCCCATCACCCAAACTCCTCGCGCGAGTGCTGCGGCAGGGACGCGGCCGGGCCGTGAAGATCCTTTTCAACGCGTTGATCCAGGTCAGCCGGAACCCGGCGGCCGCCGACCGCGCCGCGTTGTCCGATCTGGATCACCAGTGGCGAGACATCCAGCTGCCCACCTACCGCCGCCTGGTCGTCGACGCGCAGATCGAGGCCCCGACGGCTGCCCCGGACCGGTTGGTGCAACTGGTCGACCGGCTCGGCCGGGAAGCCGGGACCTACCTGTGGTACCTGGCGATCGTCGGCGGTTCGGCCTGGAAGATGGAGGCCTGCCTGACCCGGTTCTGCCGCCAGCACCTGCCCGACATCCTCCCGGACGACGAAGGTGGCGCGCAGGTGCTGCTGCGCGGACTGCCCGGCACCCAACCCGTGCACACAGCCCACGCGGTGCAAAGCGCCGACTGGTACCACCCGGTCGCAGCCGAACTGTCGACGACGGCCATCGCGTTGCCCGACCCCGGCCCACGACACGCCCGGCTGACCGCCCAGCGGGCAACCGCCGAGCGGGCCTGCCGGGCCTTCCTCGCCGCACGACCTCGGTTGCGGGCGCAGTTCGAGCAACTGCTACGGGTCAACCAGCGCTACGCGGTCACCCGGGAGGAACAGGCCCGCGACTTCACCCTCGCCTGGCCGGTCCTACGGACCTGCGCCCGCCGCCTCGGCCAGCACCTGGCCGCCGCCGGGGCGATCGAGCACGCTGATGACGTGTACTTCTGCACGCACAATGAAGTCCTCGACCGCCTCGCCGGCCCCGCCCAACCGATGCACGCCACGGTGCGTGAGCGGCGCGAGCGGTGGCGACGCCAACGCACCCTCGCCGCACCCCTGACCGTCGGTCACCCGGCCCGCCTGATCGGGGACGTCATCGACCGCGCTGTGCAGGAAGCCCGCGGCGGGCACCAGGCCGGCGCGGATGCAATCGTCGGGCATCCCGCGTCAGCGGGCCGCGCCACCGGCCCGGTCCGCATCGTGCACGGCCCACAAGACTTCGCCGGATTCCGCGACGGCGACGTCCTGGTGGCAAAGGCGACCGCCCCGGCATGGACGCCACTGTTCGCGCGAGCCGCCGCCGTCGTCACCGACGGCGGCACCCTGGCCGCGCACGCCTCCCTCGTCGCCCGCGAGTACGCTATCCCAGCCGTCGTCGGCACCGGCACCGCCACCACCCGCCTCCAACCGGGGCAGTTGGTCACGGTCGACGGCACCACCGGCACCGTCACCCCGCACGACGAACCGCTTGCCGATGGGCGGTGAGGGTCAGCTTGCGGCCTTGACCGCACGGACATAGCTGAGTGGATGCCACGGCCTGTACCACCGCGGAGAGCGCAAACCCCAGGATCAGCGCCCACAGGATCTCCCAGGTCATTGACCGGCGATGGCGAGCGCGTGCCACAGCCAACCCATCGCGGCGCCCTTCAGTCGAGGGTGATACCTGCCCGGCGCGCCGACGGATATTCGGGATCGTTCGAGTTGACGGTACGCGTTTGCCCCCACGGGGTGAGGCCACGCGGCTTGTACACGGACAGCACCAGCGCGACGATCAGCAGCACGGTCGCGCCGCCCGCGTGGACGACGGGTGACGGGGTCTGCAGCATGCCGTCGCTGGTGGCGGTTCGGGCGAGGTCGGCCAGGTAGCCGAGCGTCTGCATGTACAGCAGGAGCACGCCGGTGGCGAGCAGGTTCATGGCCAGTTTGAGTAGCACCCAGTAGTGGCGGATCAGACCCCAGTTGGTACCGAGGGCCTGGATCAGGCCGGTGGCCAGGCTGGCGAGGCTGAACGGCACCAGGGTCGTCCAACCCAGTGGTTCGAGAACCCGGTACACCGCGTGCACAATCGCCGCGTCGCCCGACGTCAGGCCGAGGAGGCCGAGAGCGAGGGACGTGACAACCGCGCCCAGCCAGCCGACCGAGGCGGCCACGTGCGCGACGAGGGCAAAGCGGCGTAGCCGAGGCCGCATCGTCATCGCGACGCGACCGGCAGCTCGAGGGCGTGGGGCATATGCCGGCCGGGACCGTGTCCGGTCAGCAGCATGACCGCGATCAGCACGATCAGAGCCACGCCGATGAGCAGAAATACCTTGACCCAGCGCGGCATGCCGGTCTTCGCGCCCGGGTGTCGTTGACTCATCATCATCCCATTTTGCGATACAACTTGTATCGTGGCAAGACACTGCGTCGGCATGGGGGCGAGGTGTATGGTGATCGGGTGCCAAGGCTGTGGAACGCGACGATCGACGAACACCGGCGTACGGTGCACGCCGCGATCCTGGACGCCGCGGCCGCACTGACGGCTCAGCACGGCCTGGCCGGCGTGACGATGTCGCAGATCGCGGCCGAGGTCGGGATCGGCCGGGCGACGCTGTACAAGTACTTCCCCGACGTCGAGGCGATCGTGCTGGCCTGGCACGAACGTCAAGTGACCGGGCACCTCGATCAACTCCGCGCCGTCGCGTCGAGCACCACCGACCCGGCCGAACGGCTGCGCCTGGTGTTACGCACCTACGCTGACCTATCCGCCGGCCGGCATCAGCACAGCGTTGAGTTCGCCGTGCCGCTACACCGCGCCGTGCACATGCACCACGCCCGCCGCGAGTTGCACGGCCTGCTCACCGAGGTGATCCGGGCCGCCGCGGAGGTACACGCCGCCCGCACCGACATGCCGGCCGGCGAGCTCGCGACCTTCAGCCTGCACGCGTTAGCCGCCGGTGGTGAGCTACCGACGAAGAAGGCGCGTGAGCGGCTGGTCACGCTCACGTTGGCCGCCCTTGGCTCAACCTGACGTGGCGCTCGATGCCCGGCATGGGCTCGGACACGACTGCCGCGAGCACGAACGCCGGCGGAACAGCGTCGGCGACTTCACCGTTCCCACAAGCGGCACCGTGGCCATCCGCGGCGCAGGCAGGTCGGCCGACTAACACGTTCCCCGACCGGCGCGCTCAGGATGGCGTCGGCAGGGTGAGCGTAAAGGTGGCTCCCCGCCCGGGGCCGTCGCTGGCCACACGGAGGCTGCCTCCGTGGGCGCGGGCGAGGGCGCGGGCGATCGTGAGACCGATGCCGCTGCCGCCGCTGTCCCGGCTACGGGATGGATCGGCGCGGTAGAACCGGTCGAACAGGCGCGGCAGGTGCTCGGCGGTGATGCCTTCGCCGGTGTCGGTGACGAGGATGTCGACCTCGCGCGGGCGGGCGGCGACGGTCACCGTGACGGTGCCGCCCGGTGGCGTGTGGCGTAGCGCGTTGCCGAGGAGGTTGTCGAGGATTTCGCGGAGCCGGTCGGGATCGGCGCGGACGGCCGGCGCCGCTCTGTCGGCCTCGACCCGGAGCGTGACCTCCTTGTCGGCGAAGGCGGGCCCAGCGGCGCGAGTTGCCTCGTCCACGATGGCGGCCACGCGTACCGGCTGCGGACGCAGGTCGACACTGCGCTCCTCAGCCCGGGAGACCCGGTTGACGTCGTCGACCAGGCGCAGCATCCGGCTCGTCTGCGCGCGCAGCGTCTGCCAGGTGTCGGTACTGGCCGGGACGACCCCGTCCTCGATGCCTTCCAGGAAGCTGTCCACGGTGGCGATCGGGGTGCGCAGCTCGTGCGCGAGGTCGGCGAGAAGCTCTTGGCGGCGGCGTTCGGTGTCCTGCAGCACCGTGGCCATCCGGTTGAAGGCGTGATCCAGCGTGGCAAACTCCACGCCCAGCCGGCTCGCCGGCACCCGAGCGGTGTAGTCGCCGCCGGCGATCCGTCCGGCGACGGCAGCCATCTGCGTCACTGGCTGGGTCAGCCGCCGCGTCACGAACCAGCTGACCGCCAACGAGGCGAGCAACGCCGCGGCCACCGCGATCGCCAGGGCCGGGACGAGCGTGGCTGCCAGGGCGTGGTCGAGGCTGCCGGTCATCTCGCTGGACATCTGCCCCATCATGCCGTGGATGCGGTCGCGGTACAGGCCCGGAGCGATCACGACGGCCACCAGCACGAGGGTCAGGGCGCCGACGCCGACGACGAGCGCCTGCGCCGCGAACAGCCGCGCGGCCAGCCGGTCACCGAGTCTCGCTGCACGCATCACCCGGCCCCCATCCGGTAGCCGACGCCGCGCACGGTACGGATGTAGCGCGGCTGGACGGCATCGTCGCCGAGCTTGCGACGAAGGTTGCCGACGTGCACGTCGATGACGTGGTCGTCGCCGTACCAGTCGTGGCCCCACACATGCTCGAGAAGCTGGCGACGGGTGAACGCGACCCGTGGCCGTGCGCTGAGCGTGTCGAGCAGGTCGAACTCGGTGCGGGTCAGCTCGACCGCGCGGCCGCCGAGGCGGACCTCGCGGCCGCCCGGGTCGACCTCGAGCGCACCGAAGCGACGCACAGCCGCGTCGCCCGGCTGCGGCGCACCGCGTGGCCGGCGCAGCATGGCGCGGACCCGGGCGACCAGTTCGCGGGGCGAGAACGGCTTGGTCAGGTAGTCGTCCGCACCCACCGACAGGCCGACCAGCTTGTCGACCTCGTCGCTCTTGGCGGTGAGCATGATGATGTACGCGTCGCTGAATGTCCGGATCCGCCGGCAGGCCTCGACACCGTCGACGCCCGGCAGCATCAGGTCCAGGACGATCACGTCCGGCCTCGCCTGGCGGGCCGCCGTCACCGCGCTGAGCCCGTCCGCGGCGGTCACGACGTCGAAGCCTTCCCGCGCCAGGTAGCCGGACACCACCTGCACCAGCGGCGGCTCGTCATCGACGACGAGTGCGCGGAAACGAGCGCCCGCGGCGCCCGCCTCCGCCGCGTCGATATCCATCCCCCACTACCCTTCACTCATCGTGCCGGGCTGCCCGCCTCGCGGCCGCCCGCCAGCGTCTCACGCGCCTGCCGGTACTGCTCGGCGTCGATCTCGCCCTGGGCGAACCGGCGGTCGAGGATCTCGCGTGGGGTTTCGACCCGGCCGGCGCTCCCGCGCCGGCTGGCCGGCAGGAGCGCCGCCGCTGCCCAGACGACCAGACCGATGACCACGATCCAGAACAGTCCCATGAAGATCCAGCCTGCCATTCCCATGCCCCAGCCGTAGCCCATCATCGCCGGCTCCTTCCCTCAGTTCGATACCTTCATGCTGCGCCGGCGGCCTCAACGAACCATGCGACCAACTATGAAGATGCCGTCAAGATTGAACGTTTACCACCAGGGGCCGCTTGCCGGCCGCACCGGCCGGTATGGTGTCCACACTGGACGCCTCGACCGGTGGTGAGTTCGCGCCCGCCGCGGCCAACGCCCGCCGCACGGCGACCTCGATCGCGTGCGGGTCGAACCTTCCGGCCGGCGAGGCAACCAGCACGCGCAGGCCGCCGTTCTCCTGGCGGACCTGCCAGCCGGCGCCGTCGAGCAGATCGAGCACCTGGTGGAACACCACCGGGTGGACCCGTACCGTGCCGCCGCCGGCCGCCGGCAGGGTGAGCACGTCGTCGGTGCGTCCCTCGATGGACTCCAGCAACGCGAACGGCATCCCGCACGGCGGCGAGCCGGCGGCGAGGCGGACCCGGTCGGTCATCTCGTACCGGATGAGCGGCAGTGTCCGGCTCGACAACACGGTGACCAGCAGGCGGCTGCCCGCCTCGCCATTCGGGACGGGCCGGTAGGCGTCGTCGACAACCTCGGGGACGACGAGGTCCTCGAAGAGGTGCATGCCGTGGTGATGCACGCATTCGGCGGCGATGCCGCCGGTCTCGGTCGCGGCGTACACGTTGAACGGCGCGACGTCCCAGGCGCGGGCGACCATCGTGCGGGTCTCCGGCGTGAGGACCTCCGAGGAGGGGTTCACGGCGCGGGGGTGGATGCGCAGCCGCGCGGCGAACTGTTCATCGGCGAGGGTCCGGACCATCGAGGCGTACCCGATGAGCACGTCGGGTCGCAGCTCGTTGAGGGTCGCGACGATGTCAGCGAGGGGTGCGGCCGCATCCAGGCGGGTGCTGGCGATGAAGGGACTGCGTACCGTGGCAGCGACCCGGGAGGACTGATGCCAGGCGGTGGTGGAGCTGACCACGGCCATGCTGATGCGGTGCAGCGGGTCGGCGCGAATGCCGGCCCACTCGTTCGCGCGGGCGTACGAGGCGATCATCATCGCCCACTCGCGGGCGTCGCTCGGCACGACGCTCTTGCGCCCGGAACTGCCCGACGTGGCCGACACCCAGTACCGGCCGGCGAAGGGCTCGTTGCTGCGCAGGGTCGCGAGATAGGACTCGAGGTCGGCCAGGCGCAGCGCCGGATCGGTGACGATCTCGTCGAAGTGGTCCATCAGGTCGGCTTTGGTCAGCACCGGCAAGGCATCCAGCGGCGCGGCGTCGAGGCCGCGGTACAACCGCCGGTAGAACGGCGAGCGGGCGACCGCGAAGCCGCGCAGGGCCGCGAGTTGCCGCTGCTGGTCGGCGAGCAGGGTCTCGCGGCTCCACCGTTCGTGGCCGCGGAGCAGGCGGCGGTACCAGAGGACTCGGGCGATCATGGTGGCGTTCATGTCAGTGCTCCGGTCGGATCGAGCGCCGGACCAGGACCGCGGCCGCGAGGGCGAGCGCGGCGATCCAGGCCAAGGCGATGAGCAGGGGTCGGCCGCCGCGGCGACGGTTGGCGTTACACTCATGACGACCTCCCTCCATCGGATACCACCATCGTCATCCCCCTACCCGGTAGGGGTAACCGATAGGCGGCCCTCTTCACGCAGGACCTTGGTCCTGCCGCGTAACACGCCGAGGGCCCGCGCCCACGAGTGATTCAGCGACTGAGCATCCAGGCCACGTCGAGTTCGCCGACATCGAGCACTGCTCGCCTACAGTGCCGCGCGTGCCCGTCGAGCAGTCCCAGCGCGACCTTGTCCAGCGCGGCCTGGATGGCGCTGAGCTGCGTCAGCACGTCGATGCAGTACCGGTCGTCGTCGACCATGCGCTGGATGCCGCGGACCTGACCCCCGACGCGCCGCAGGCTGGCCAGCAGGTGCGCTTTCCTGGCACTGTAGCCGAGCATGGTAGCCGTGCGGTCCATCGACGGCACGCCACTCAGCCACGTCGTGCTGGATATCTGGCACGCCAACGGCGAGGGCCGCTACTCCAACATCCATCCGGAACTCCCGCCGTTCGCCCTCCGGGCTCGAGTCACCACCCTCCGCCATTCTGTTGGCGGATCGCGGCGACCGCTGCTAGTTTGCGAAGGCCGTGCGAGCGACCGAGGAGGTGATACCCATGAACGTTTCGACATGGGTGCTCCCCTCTGGGTTCACGGTCGGGCGATAGGTCGTCCGGGAGCGCCGTCCACAAGCCCTCCCGAAAGGCACGACCATGCAATTCACCACTGAACAGCGCCTCGACGACGGCGTCCTCGAACGCGCATTCACCCTCGGCGATGTCCCCGGCATCCTGTGGACGCCCGGATCCGCACCCACACCGGCCCCGCTGATCCTGCTCGGCCACCCCGGCGGACTGCCCAAGATGTACCCCCGGCTGGCGGCCCGGGCCCGGCACGCCGCGGCGGAAGGCTACGCCGCGGCCACCATCGAACTGCCCGGCAGCGGTGACCGGCCCCGTTCCGCTGTTGCCGAGGAGGCCCGCGCCGATCTGCGCCGGGCGATCGGGGCCGGCGAGCCGGTCGACGACGAGATCGTCGAGCGGCTCATCCTCCCGCTGGTCGAAACGTCGGTTCCGGAATGGCGGAGCACCCTCGACGCTCTCCTTGCGTTGCCCGACATTGGCGGCCCAGTCGGGTACGCGGGAGGGGTGATCGCCATCGGCATCCGGCTGGCGGTACTCGAGCCGCGCATCGCGGCTGCCCTGCTGTTCGCCGGCAGTTTCGTGCCCCGCACCACGTTCGAAGAGGCCCGGCAGGTCACCATTCCGCTGTTGGTCCTGCTGCAGTGGGACGACAAAGGAAACGACCGGCAGATGGCCCTAGACCTGTTCGACGCCTTCGGCTCCAAGGAGAAGACGCTGCACGCCAACATGGGCGGGCACACCGGCGTCCCCCAGTTCGAGGGAGACGACGGGAACCGGTTCTTCGCCCGGCACCTGAAGTGAGGCCGGCCCTTCACGGCGGCCGTGGACGATAGGAGCTGTCGGCCGGGATGCCGAGAAATGTTCAAGACTTGTGGATGAGAGATCCTGACTATGCTGCGGCTTCGGTGGGGGCCGGTGTGGTGGCGGGCCGTTCAACGAACTTGCCGCGTTCGAAGCGGCGTCGGCGCGGAAAATGAGCGGAGCCGAGCCACCACAGCGCGGTTGGATGGCTACCTGCGGCCGCCGGCTCCCGTC
>Ga0070683_100001744_pt1 | contig 16938 bp, 19 predicted proteins | sample KBSC713LmetaG_FD_64662 | JGI IMG/M metagenome (GOLD analysis project Ga0070683, IMG submission 64662) | Corn rhizosphere microbial communities from Kellogg Biological Station, Michigan, USA - KBS C7.1-3L metaG | ecosystem: Host-associated > Plants > Roots > Rhizosphere ... | reverse complement strand
GGCGCCCGCGCGCAAGACGCGCATCCACGGCGCCCAGGCGGCCGGTTGCGCGCCGATCATCGACATGGTCCTGGAGAACCGCGACCAGGTGAAGCCGGTGAAGACGCCGACCAGCATCGCGAAGTCGCTGGCGATCGGCAACCCGGCGGACGGCTTCTACGCGCGCCAGACGATCGTCGGGTCGGGCGGCTGGGCGGCGAAGCCGACCGACGACGAGATCGTCGCGGCGATGCGGCTGCTCGCCGAGACCGAGGGCATCTTCGCAGAGACCGCCGGCGGCGTGACCCTGGGCGCGGCGCTGCGCCTGATCGAGACCGGGCACATCGGCAAGGATGACGGGCCGGTGGTCATCAGCGTGACGGGCAACGGCATGAAGACGCAGGATCCTCTGGTCGGCACCCTGCCCGAGCCGCAGATGATCGGCCCCCGGCTGTCGGACTTCGACGACATGTGGAACCGCAAGTAGCTGAGCCGTTCGTGAGACGTTAGGACTTTAAAGAGAGAGGACCGTAAAGGAGATCCCGCCATGGCTACCATCCGCATTCCGACGCCGCTCCGCAAGCTGACGCAAGGTAAGGAAGAGGTCACCGCCAGCGGCGCCACGATCGGCGCGCTCATCGCGAGCCTCGAGACCCAGTATCCCGGGATCAAAGAGCGCATCTGCGACGACGCCGGGCAGGTCCGCCGGTTCGTGAACATCTTCGCCAACGACGAGGACATCCGCTTCCTCAAGAACCTCGAAACGCCGGTCAAGGACAGCGACGAGATCTCCATCGTCCCCGCCATCGCCGGCGGCGATCGGCAGTAACAGCGCCGTCGCCGTGGACGAGGTGGACGTCGCTCGCTACGCGCGCCACATCGCGCTACCGGAGATCGGGCCGGAGGGACAGACACGCATCGGCGCCGCGCGGGTCGCGGTCGTCGGTGCGGACCTGACCGCCGAGACCGCGGCGACTTACCTGCGCGCGGCGGGCGTCGGCCAGGTGTTCGAAGCCACTTCTCTCGTCAGCGAGGGGCGGACGGGACAGGCGTTCAAGAACCTGCCCCGCAACTTCGACCTCATCGTGCGATCCGGTTTCGACGACACGCCGATGGACGCCGAGGCGGCGCGCCTGGGGCTGCCCATGATCGCCGTGCGGGCGACGCCCGACGCCATCGACATGGTCTCCTTCTCGGGCCGCGTCCCGTCGCCCGACGCGCGTCCGGACACGCCGTTCACGGCGGCCGGGACGCCGGCCACGAACGACGCGTCCGCCGTCCTGGCCGGGACGCTGGCCGCGGCCGAGGCGCTGCAGCTGATCGTGCGGGAGGCGAAGCCGTTCTCGCCGCGCATCCGCCACATGCGGCTGCCGCTGGACGGCCGCGAGCCGCTGGTCCAGGACATCGGGAGGCCGGCCCAGTGAGCAGCGACGCCGACGTCATTCGCCGTGCGCGCATGCGCGTCGCCGAGAAGATCACCGACCTGATCGGCGACACGCCGATCGTCCGCCTGCATTCGTTCGAGCAGGACACGCCCGGCGTCGAGATCTGGGCGAAGTGCGAGTTCTTCAACCCGGGCGGCTCGGTCAAGGACCGCGCCGCCTATCAGATGATCCGCGACGCGATCCGCACCGGCGCGCTCGCGCCCGGCAAGACGATCATCGATTCGACCAGCGGCAACACGGGCGTCGCCTATTCGGTGATCGGCGGCGCGATGGGTTACCCGGTGACGCTGGTGATGCCCGGCAACGTGTCGTGGGCCCGGCAAAAGATCACGCAGGCGTTCGGCACCAAGCTGATCTTCTCGGATCCGATGGAAGGATCGGACGGCGCTATCCGCCTCTGCCGCAAGATCGTCGACGAGAACCCGGGCCAGTATTTCTACCCGGACCAGTACTCGAACCTGTCGAATCCGCTCGCGCACTACAACACCACCGGGCGCGAGATCTGGGAGCAGACCGAGGGGCGCGTGACCCACTTCGTCACCGGCATCGGCACGACCGGCACGGTGATGGGGACGGGCCGCCGCTTGAAGGAGTACAAGCGCGACATCGAGATCTACGCGGTCGAGCCGGCGGATTCGCTGCACGGGCTCGAGGGGTTGAAGCACATGGCCAGCTCGATCGTCCCCGCGATCTATCACCCGGGCGAGCTGGACGGCGTGCTGCCCATGGACACCGATGAGGCCTGGGACGTGTCCGAGCGCCTGGCCAAGCACGAGGGCATGCTGGTCGGGCATTCGTCGGGCGCGTCGCTCGCGGGCGGCGTCCGGATCGCCAAACGCCTCGCCGCCGCCGGCAAGCCGGGCGTCATCGTGACGCTGTTCCCCGACCGGGCCGAGCGTTACTTCGAAGCGCCGCGGGAGAAGCTGAAGTGAGCACCGTTTCGCCGCCCCACCCCGTCCTGACCGCCGACGCGCTGGCCGAGATCTACGCGCACGCGCGGCGCGAGCACCCCAACGAGTGCTGCGGCATCGTCTACGGTCCGAAGGCGCAGCCCGTCGCGGCGCGCGCGGTCGCGTGCGTGAACATCCAGAACGAGCTGCACGCCGAGGATCCCGCGATGCACACGCGCGACGCGCGCACCGCCTACAACCTGGGCGCGGGCGACCTGTTCAAGCTGGGGAAGAGCCTGCGGGGCGACGAGCCCGCGAAGATCGTCTACCACTCGCACGTCGACGTCGAACGCGCGGACGGCGCCTACTTCAGCGACACCGATCAGGCCGCCGCGACGATGGAAGGCGAGCCGACCTATCCCGTCGAGTACGTCGTCGTCGACCTCCGCCGTGACGGCGTTCGCGGCGCGGCCCAGTTTGCGTGGGACGGCGACGCGCGCCGCTACGTCGAGATCGGCCGCTACCCCGCTCCACGGGAGTAGACTGCGCCCGGTCCGATGTCGGCCCGAGAATCCACCGGGTGGGTCCCGGCAGCCAAGCCGCCCGCCGGTGGACCGCCCCGCTGGCGATTTCCGATCGCCGCCGCGCTGAGGCGCACGTTCGCGAAAGGCTACGGCGCGCCGCAGCTGCGCGCGGACCTGCTCGCCGGCGTGGTCGTCGGCATCGTCGCGCTGCCGCTGTCGATGGCGCTGGCGATCGCCGTCGGCGTTCCGCCGCAGCACGGCCTCTACACGGCGATCATCGCGGGCGCCATCGTCGCGGTGCTCGGCGGCTGCAAGTTCCAGGTGAGCGGCCCGACGGCGGCGTTCGTCGTCATCCTCGCACCTATCGTCAGCCGGCACGGGCTGGGGGGCCTGCTGACGGCCGGGCTGATGGCCGGATTCCTGCTCGTCGTGATGGGGGTGGCGCGGCTCGGAAACCTGATCGAATACATCCCCCACCCCGTCACCACCGGCTTCACGACAGGCATCGCCACTGTGATCGCGGCGCTGCAGATCAAGGATGCGCTCGGGCTGCAGACCGGACCGTTGCCCGAGCACTTCTTCGCGAAGCTGGGCGCGTTCTGGCAGGCGCGCGCCACGGCGCACATCGGCGAGCTCGCGATCGCCGTCGTGACGTTCGCGCTGTTGAAGCTGCTGCCGAAGGTGACCCGCCGGATCCCGGCGCCGCTCATCGCGATCGCGGGCGTCACCGCCGTCGTCGCGCTCATCGGCCGCCTCGTTCCCGCCTTCCACGTCGCGACGATCGGCACGCGTTTCCACACCACGGTGAACGGCGTCGACGTCGCCGGCATCCCGTCGGTCTTCCCGCATCCCTCGCTGCCGTGGGGCGCGACGCCGCTCAGCTATGACCTCCTGCGCGATCTCTTCCCGGCGGCGTTCGCGATCGCGATGCTGGGCGCCATCGAGTCGTTGCTGTCCGCGGTCATAGCGGACGGCGTGACCGATACGAAGCACGACCCCAACTCGGAGCTGGTCGGCCTGGGGATCGGCAACATCGTGGCGCCGTTCTTCGGCGGGATCGCGGCGACGGGCGCGCTGGCGCGGACCGCGACCAACATCCGCTCGGGCGCGCGCTCGCCGTTCGCCGCCGTGGTGCACGCGGTGGTCGTGCTGGGGGCGATGCTGCTGATGGCGCCCCTGGTCGCCTACGTGCCGATGGCCTCGCTGGCGGCGCTGATGGTGTTCGTGGCCTGGAACATGGCCGAGCTGCACAACTTCGTCGGCATCGTCCGCGTCGCGCCCAAGAGCGACGTGATCGTGCTGCTGACGTGCTTCCTGCTGACCGTCGCGACCGACATGGTCGTCGCCGTGTCGGTTGGGTTCGTGCTCGCCGCGCTGCTGTTCATGCGCCGGATGTCCGAGCTGACCGAATCCCGCCTCCAGCTCGACTCGTCCCAGGACGGCGACGCGACGAAGGTCCCGAAGGGCGCGGTGCTCTACGAGATCAACGGCCCGCTGTTCTTCGGCGCGGCCCAGAAGGCGCTCCGCGCGCTCAGCCTTCAGAGCAAGGACACGTTCAAGGTCCTCATCATCCACCTGGGCCGCGTGCCCGTCATCGACGCGACGGGGCTGGTGGCGCTGGAGAACACCATCTCGGGCGCGTTGAAGGCGCGGCGCGACGTGATCCTGGCCGGTCCCCTGCCCCGGCCGCGCGAGATCTTCGACAAGGCGAAGCTCGAGAAGAAACATGCCGGCCTGCAGATCGTGAAGGACCTCGACGCGGCGATCGCGCGCGCCGAGGAGCTGCTCGCCGATCGGCAGACGCCGCTGGTGGTCCCGACGCAACCGCCGGGGTAAGTAATCGGCCATGAGCGTCCTCGCCACCGCCGAGCCCTGGGACCTGGTCGCCGTCGACTACGCCGCGCAGTCGCTGCCCTACTTCGAGACGTTCTCGCGCGAGGCGCTGCGGCTGGTGGCGCTCCCGCCGAGGGCGCGCATCGCCGACATCGCGGCGGGCCCCGGGACGTTGAGTCTGCTCGCCGCCACCGAGGGCGCCACCGTCAGCGCGATCGATCTGTCGCCGCGCATGGTGAACGAGTTCCGCGGGCGCATCGCGGCCGCCGGGCTGGCGAACGCGGTCGACGTGCGCGTCGGTGACGGCCAGCAGCTTCCGTTCGATTCGGGGGCGTATGACGGCGCGTTCTCGATGTTCGGCCTGATGTTCTTCCCCGACCGCGCCGCGGGCCTGCGGGAGATGAAGCGCGTGCTCAAGCCGGGCGGGTGCGGCGTGATCTCCAGCTGGATTCCGTTCGATGGGCCGTTCGGCGTGCTGTTCAAGGCCGCCAGCGAGATCATCCCCGGCCTGCCCAGCGGCGACGGCTTCGCGCTGTCCGACGAGGACTCGGTGCGGCGCGAGATGACCGCGGCGGGGTTCACGAACGTCGCGGTCCACCGCGTGGCGCAGGAGCTGAAGGCGGACACCTTCGACAAGTTCTGGAACGCGATGGAGCGGACGAACGCGCCCCTCGTGCTGATCAAGCACCGTGTCGGGCCCGAGCGCTGGCAGACGCTGGGGCCGAAGATCCGCGAGCGCGTCGGCGCGCTGGTGGGCGACGGCCCGCTGACGATCGGGCGTGGCGCTTTCGTCGGCGTCGCCACGGCCTGAACCGCCGCCGACGCCCGCCGCCGTCACGGCTTCGGGATGTGGAGGCGCTTGCTGACCATGCCGCAGCCGACCGCCAGGTAGGCGAGCGAGAACGGATGCAGCACGAGCGGCCCCAGCCGGTGCGCGCCGAGGGGCAGCTGCGCGCCGAGGTGCCCGGTCAAGGCCGACGCGGCCAGCACGGCGACGACGATCAGGCTGCCGGTCACCGGGACGCCCTCGAAGTAGCGGACCTTGCCCGATTCATCGGACAGCGCCGCCGACGTCACGTTGTAGCGCGCGAGCCGGCCGATCGCGCACGCGACCAGAAACAGCAGCGGGAACACGTCCCAGCCGCCGCGCAGCCCGGCCGCGAAGCCGATCGCCGCCGGCGCGACGCCGAACGACACGACATCCGCGAGCGAATCGAGATCCGCGCCGAGCGCCGATGACTTTCCGCGCGCGCGCGCCACCCGCCCGTCGAGGAAGTCCATCACGAGGCACAGCGGGTACAGCGCCATCGCCAGCGCCAGCCAGGCGACGTTCCCGTTCGCCATGTAGCCGAGCACCGCCAGGATCGCGCCGGCGCCGCCGATCCCGTTGGCCAGCGTCATGTAGTCCGACAGGGACAGGCCGCGCACGAACGAGAAGCGGCCCGCGAGTTTTCCGCCGAGGGTGTTCATCGCGCCACCTCCGCGCCCAGCGCCGCCGGCCAGGAGATCGGCATCTCTGTCGCGACGCGCGCGGCGCGCAGCGCCGGGGCGCCGCCCTGCGCCCGCAGCACCAGCTCGACTTGCTGGACGGGCGTCCCGGCGAGCGGCACGACCACGCTGTCGCCTGCCGCGACGCTGCGCGAGAGCAGCGGCCGCCGCGCCCGACCATCGACGCCGATCGCGTCGACGCGGGCGCCGTCCAGCGCGCCCGCGAAGACCAGCTCCGCACGCACCGGCCGCTCGCCCGCCTCGGGCTGCGGCAACGCCACGCGGTAGGTCCGCGCGCCGCGCCCGGCCGGCTCGCCGGCGGGGGTCTTCACATCGACCGGCCGCCAGGCCAGCAAACGCCCGCGCCGCGCCCCGCAGCCCGCCGTGGTCACCACGGCGAGCAACACCGCCGTCATCGCCGTTCCGTTTCGCGTCCTCTCCATCGCTTGCCTCCTGGGGAACAGCTTCGGCGGCGGCGATGAAGCGGCATTGAGCCGCAAGTGAAAGGCCCGCGGACGGGTTGTGGCTAAGTCGTGGCAGCCGCCCCGGCGCGCTGGAGCGCCGCCGTCAACGCGGCGAACCATTCGTCGGGCTCGGGAACGGCGACCAGCCACGAGAGGCCGATCTGGAACTGCAGCAGCAGGCCGTCAGGCGGCAGCTTGGCCAGGCCCGTCGCGAGCCAGGCCGGAAGAATGACGTCCACGGCCTTCCCACCCTTGACCAGCACCGGGGGCCCCGCGAGCGCGACGTCCCCGACGCCCGCCGCGCCCGGCGCGAAGCGGGCGCGGGCGCCCCACCGTCCGTCCTCGCTCAGGCAATAAACGCCATCCTCGGCGAGCGCGCAGATCGCTTTGCGCGGGATGTGCGCGATCGATTTCCCGTTTTGCAGGACGACCTCGACAGATACCCCCTCGCTGCGCCGCAGGACCTTCGCCGACGCGAGCCGCGCCCGCGCCGTCTCGACCGCGCGCCGCTGCTTCGCCACCTCAATCCGGATCGAAACGAGAAACGCGAGGACGAGCCCGATGACGACGAGAAAGATGATTCCGGCAATGCTCACGCGCGCAAGCTACCGCGAACGTTCAGCCGCGCCTAGCGAGACGCATGCCATCTTGAATCCGCACGCGTTGAATTCAGCGTGCGGTTTACAGCGGCAGGATCACGCTGAACGTCGCGCCGGCGCCGGGTTGGGATGCAACCGCGACGCGGGCGCCGTGAGCGTGGGCGACGCTCTCGACGATCGAGAGGCCCAGGCCCGTGCCGGGGGCGACGCCGGGCGGGCGCTGCGAGAAGAAGCGGCGGAAGATCTTCGTCTGGTTCTCGGCCGAGATTCCGGGGCCGGCGTCGCCGACGGACGTCACCAGCGCTCCGTCGTCCACGCGCGCGCCCAGCACGATGCGCTTGTCGGTCGCCGGCTGGACCAGGGCGTTGTCGATCAGGTTGCGGACCATCTCGCGCCAGCGGCGGCGGTTGATGACCGGCGCCGCGGCGGCCGCGGCCGGCGTGGCCTCGACGGCGAACGTCCAGCCGGCCGCCCGCGGATCGCGGCGGTACTCGCCGGCCAGCTCGGCCAGGAAATCGCCCATCGGCGTCGCCTCGCGCGCCTCGGCGGCGATCGCGTGGTCCAGCCGCAGCAGCCCCATCAGGTCGTCGATCGATCGGCGCAGGCGCTCGACCGATTCGTTGATCGATCGCGCCACCAGGTCGACGCGCTCGGTGGTCAGCTCGCGCGACGTCACCAGCAGCTCCGCGGACGCGGCGATCGTCGCGAGCGGATTCTTGAACTCGTGCGCGATGTCGGCGCCCAGCTCGGCGGCGGCGCGCCGGCGTCCGTCCAGATCCTCGGCCATGTCGGTCAGCGTGCGGGCGAGCGCGCCGATCTCGTCCTGCCGCGCGTACAGCCCGGGATCGGCGAGCGGCGCCGCCGGGTAACGCCGCGCCGCCGCCGACAGCCGTTCCAGCGGGCGCACCAGGCCCACCGCGAACAGCACCACCAGCGGTAGCGCCAGCACGATCTCGTAGACGACCAGCTCGAGCAGCTGCTTGCGCACCAGCACCAGCCGCCGGATGCCGCGGTACGAACCGGTCAGCACATAGAGCACGCCGCCGTCGGGCCGCGGCTCGGCCAGCGTGATCAGCATGGCCGCGCCGTCGGGCGTCAGGTGCCGGCCGAACGTGCGCACGCCGCCCAGCGCCGCGCGCACCTCCTCGCGCGACGTCCAGGGCGGCAGCTGGGCGTCGGCGTGATCCACCGTCTGGCCGCCGCGCTCCCCCACGATCTTCTCGCCGACGCCGCCGATCGCCGAGTGCGCGAGCGCCACCGAGCCGGTCCGGTGTCGAACCTCGCCCTTCGCGTCCAGCCACGCGACGACGACACGCTCGCGGGACGCGACGCTGTCGGGCGGAGCGCTGCCCAGGGCGTCGATCATCCGCGGGATGCGCGCCAGGTGCTCGGTCTGGGCGCGCGACGCGTAGCGCTCGTAGATCCACGCGATGCCGATCAGCAGCGACGGCAGCAGCACCAGCGCCAGCCCCAGCTGCAGCAGCCGGAAGTACAGGCTGCGCGCCGGTGGTCGCCGCAGCGGCCGCAGCTTCATGGCTTCGCGCCCGGCCCGGCGCGCGGCCGCAGGCGAACACCCACCACCAGCAGCACGAGGATCAAAAAGATCTCGCCGGCTGCGACCTGCAGCCCCAGGTGCGGGCGGCGAAGCTCCATCTCCGCGCCCGTGACGACGTAGACCGCGCCGCCCTCGGGACGCGGCTGGGCGAGGGTCTGGACCAGCACCGATCCGACCCAGTACTGGCCGAACGTGCGGTTGCCGCCCAGGGCGGCGCGCACCTCCTCGCGCTGCGACCAGGGCGGCAGCTCTCCGTCGGCGGTGTCCAGCAGCGCCCGTCGCGGGCCGCGCGCCAGGCGCACGGGCCCCGTCCGGAAGATCGCCTCGCCCTGCATGTTGAGGTGCGCGATGATCACGCCTTCTCGCGCCGCGACCGGCTCGCACGATTTCGGATCCCACGCGACGACCATCAGCGGCACGCGCTCCAGCTTCTCGCGCTGCGCGCGCGCCTCGGACCGCTCGAGGGCCAGGCCGATCGCAGCGGTCACGGCCGGCGCCAGCACGACGCCCACCATCGCGAGCCGGAACGTCAGTCTTCGCCGGGGCTGCATCAATCCCGGTAACGGTAGCCGATGCCGAAGACGGTCTCGATCTCATCGAACGCGTCGTCGACGTCGCGGATCTTCTTGCGCAGCCGCTTGATGAACGTGTCGACGGTCCGGTCGGTGACGATCGCGTCGTCGCCGCGCGCGAGATCCAGCAACTGCTCACGCGCCAGCACCGTCCCGCGGTGGCGCGCGAGCGCGCCGAGGATCTGGAACTCCGAGCGCGTCAGCGAGACGGGCTTGCCGCGCCACTTTGCCTCGAAGCGACCAGGGTCCAGGCGCAGGCGCCCGACCTCCAAAACGTCGCCGCCGACCGCGCTCGCCAGCGCCGGGGCGCCCGTGGACGCCGGCGCGGGCGCCCCGCCGACCCGCCGCTCGACGGCGCGGATGCGCGCCACCAGCTCGCGCGTCGAGAACGGCTTGGTCACGTAGTCGTCGGCGCCCGTCTCCAGCCCCGTCACCCGATCGACCTCGTCGCCGCGCGACGACAGCAGCACGATCGGGACGGTGCTCTTGCGGCGGATGCGGCGGCAGACCTCCAGGCCATCCATCTCCGGCATGAGGATGTCGAGGATGATCAGGTCGGCGCCGTCGGCCTCGAAGCGACGCAGGCCCGCCAGCCCGTCGCTCGCCTGGGTCACGGTGAAGCCCTCGTCGCCCAGCGCGGCGGCCAGCACCGTCCGCAAGCCCTGGTCGTCGTCAACGAGCAAGACCCGTCGAATCACCCGCCAAGCGTAACATCCACTTGGCTCGACAGAGAATCCCGTCCCCACACCGGCCTCCCGGCTGCTGTAAACTGCCCGGCGATGGAGCCCCTCTTCCTCCGCGCCTGCCGCGGCGAAACCACCGAGCGTGCCCCCCTCTGGTTGATGCGACAGGCGGGCCGGTACCTGCCCGAGTACCGCCAGGTCCGCGCCGGCGTCAGCTTCCTCGAGCTCTGCAAGACGCCGAAGCTGGCGATGGAGGTGACGCTGCAGCCGATCCGCCGCTTCGGCTTCGACGCGGCGATCCTGTTCTCGGACCTGCTGGTGCCGCTGGAAGCGATGGGGCTGGACGTCGAGTTCACCGAGAAGGGGCCGAGCCTGCCGGCGCCGCTGCGCACCCCGGCGGATCTCGCGCGCGTCAGCCGCTTCGACCCCGCGACGCGCACCGGCTTCGTCCTCGAGTCGATCCAGATGCTGCGGCGCGAGCTGGGCGACACGCCGCTGATCGGCTTCGCGGGCGCGCCGTTCACCGTCGCGACCTACGCGATCGAGGGCAAGACCGCGAAGAACTTCAGCGAGACGAAGAAGTTCTTCTACCGCGAGCCCGAGGCCGCGCGCCGCCTGCTCGCCCTGATCGGCGAGGCGACGCGCGACTACCTGCTGGCGCAGATCCGCGCGGGCGCGCAGGCCGTGCAGCTGTTCGACTCGTGGGTCGGCGTGCTGTCAGCCGAGGACTTCGAGACGTACGCGCTGCCGCCGACGGCCGCGCTGGTCGCCGAGCTGCGCAGCACCGGCGTCCCGGTCATCTACTTCGGCAACGGCGCGGCGGCGATCCTCGATCGCGTCGCGAAGGTCGGCGCGCCGGTCTACGGCGTCGACTGGCGCGTGCCGATCGACGAGGCACGGGCGAAGCTGGGCACGGCGGCCGTGCAGGGCAACCTGGACCCGTCGACGTTGCTGGGCCCGATCGCCGAGATCGAGCGCCGCGCGCGCGACATCGTCCGCCGCGGCGGAAAGCGCGGGCACGTCTTCAACCTGGGACACGGCATCTACCCCGAGACGCCGATCGAGGCGGTCGAGGCGCTGGTTGCCGCGGTGAGGGGCGCATGAGCGCGCCGGCCACGGGCAGCGGCGCGGCCATGTCCACATCCGCGCGCGCGCCGATCGGCCTCGTGGTCATGAACCTGGGCGGACCGTCGTCGCTGGACGACGTCGAACCGTTTCTCGAGCGGCTGTTCAGCGATCCGGACGTCATCCAGATGCGATGGTTCGGCTTCTTGCGGCCGTTCATCGCGCGCAAGATTGCCCGGAAGCGCGGGCCGGAGTCGCGCGCCAACTACCAGCTGATCGGAGGGCGCTCGCCGATCCGCGAGGAGACCACGGCGCAGGCCGACGCGGTCGCCGCGGAGCTGCGGCGCCGGGGCCTCGCCGTCAAGCCGGTGGTCGCGATGGCGGCCTGGCACCCGTTCGCCGACGAGGCGTTGGGCGCGCTGGCCGCGGACGGGATCGATCGCGCGGTGGCGCTGCCGCTCTATCCGCACGAGTCGCGGACGACGACCGGGTCGTCGTTGAACCAGCTCGAAGACGCGCGCGCCGCGAAGGGGAACGGCGCGATCGAGATCGCCGCCGTCAAACGCTACCCCGACGCCGAGGGATACATCCGCGCCGTCGTCGAGCGCGTCGAGGAGGCGATCGCCACGCTGCCTCCGGAGCACCGCGCGACCGCGCCCGTGCTGTTCTCGGCGCACGGCCTGCCCGAGGTGTACATCCAGCGCGGCGATCCCTATCTCGACGACATCCGTATCACCGTCGACACGGTCTGCCGGCGGATGCAGCTCGGCGACCGCGCGCGCCTCTGTTTTCAGAGCCGCGTCGGGCGGCTGCGCTGGCTGGGACCGCCGACCGAGAAGGTGCTCCACGAGCTGGGCACCGGGGGCACGACCGCGGTCGTCGTCGTCCCGATCGCCTTCACCGGGGAGCACATCGAGACGCTCCAGGAGATCGACATCCTCTTCAAGGAGCGCGCCCAGCAAGCCGGCATCGTGCACTTCGCGCGCGCCCGCACCGTCGGCTGCCATCCGGCGTTCATCGCCGCGCTGGCGGATCTCGTCGAGGCGGCGGCGCACGAGCGCGGCTGGGCCTGAAAGGTCGAAGGTCCGTTCCGTGCGCGTCACGATCGTCGGCGGCGGCATCTCGGGGCTCGCGACCGCGCACCTCGCCGCCGCGCGCGGCCTCGACGTCACGCTGCTCGACGACGCGCCGAACGCGGGCGGGCTGATCGCGAGCGTGCGCCGCGACGGGTTCCTGTGCGAGCACGGGCCGCAGGCGGTGCTGGACGGTGCGGAGGAGACGCGGGCGCTGATCGCCTCCGCCGGGCTCGCCGACCGAACGATGCAGGCGGCCCCGGCGGCCCGCCGGCGCTTCGTCTACGTCGGCGGCGCGCTGCGCCCGTTTCCCGCCAGTCCGCCCGCGCTGTTCAAGACCGATCTGCTGTCGGCGGGCGCGAAGCTGCGCCTGTTCCTGGAGCCGTTCGTCGGGCGCGGCCAGGCGGACGAATCGGTGCACGCCTTCGTCGCGCGGCGGTTCGGGCGCGCGGCGGCGGATCGCGCGGCGGCGCCCGCGCTGATCGGCGTGTTCGCGGGCGACGCGGCGGCGCTGTCGATCCGCAGCGCCCTCCCCCGCGTCGCGGCGATGGAGCGCGAGCACGGCAGCATCCTGCGCGCGATGATGCGCCGGAAGCCCGGCCGCGGGATGGGCAAGCCCGTCTCGTTTCCCGATGGCCTCTCCGAGCTGCCGACGGCGCTCGCGCGTTCGCTCGGCGGGCGGCGCCGCAGCGGGCGCGCCGCCGAGATCGCGCCGATTGCTGGCGGCTGGCGCGTGACCACGTTGGAGGGCGCGTTCATCGAGAGCGAGCGTCTCGTGCTCGCCACGCCCGCCGCCGCAACGGCGACGCTGCTCGCGCCCCACGCCCCCGACGCGGCCGCCGCGCTGCGCGCGATCCCGCACGCGCCCGTCGCGGTCGTGTGCGCCGGCTTCCGCGCCGCCGAGGGTCTGGGCGTCGATCTCGACGCGTACGGCTTCGTCGTGGCACGCGGTGAGGGCGTGCGGATGCTCGGCTGCCAGTACGAGACGTCCGTGTTCAGCGATCGCGCGCCCGCGGGCGGCGTGCTGCTGCGCGCGCTCCTCGGCGGCACGTTCGACCCCGGCCTCGTCGACGCCGACGACGCGACGATCGCCGCGCAGGCGATCGCCGATCTGCGCCGCGCCGCGAGCCTCACGCGCGAGCCCGACTTCATCGACGTCTGGCGCGCGCGCCCCGGAATTCCGCAATACGATCTGTCCCACGGAGATCGCGTGCGCGTCGTCGACGACGCCGTCGCGCGCCTGCGCGGTCTCTCCGTCATCGGCAACGCGCTCCGCGGCGTCGGCGTGAACGACTGCATCGCCGCCGCGACGCGCACCGCCGCTGAGCTGTGACGCCCCACGCCGATCTCGTCAACCTTGATTCTTCGCGCGGGCGGCCGGATGCTTCGGCCACGGAGGCAGGATGCGCGCGCTCAAGAACCTTTTCGTGCTGGTGGTCATCGTCGCGATCCTCGGCGGGCTCGGAGCCATCGCGCTCAGGGTCGCACGGGGCAAGTCGTCCGGCGTCGAGGAGATCAAGCCCGGCATCGTCGCCGCCAGCTCGGTCAGCGCGTACGTCTACGGCGCGAAGATCGGCAACAAGGTGATCCTGTTCGACGCTGGCGCGGATCCGGGCGGGGCCCCGATCGACGCGCTGCTGGGCTGGCTTCACGCCGGGCGCAGTGACATCACCGACGTCTTCATCACGCACGGCCACGGCGATCACACGGCGGGCGTCACCGGGCTGGGCAGCCCGCACATCCGCATCGGCGCCGGCGATCTCGCGCTGGCCGAGAAGAAGGTCCCGCCCGAGGCGCTGGCGGGCAAGGCGTTCACCGCGGTGATGAGCTACCCCGCGATCACGCCCAGCGATCCGATCACCGGCCCGGCGACGATCGAGGTCGGCCAGGGCGCCGACGCGAAGAAGGTGAAGGCGTTCCCGATCCCCGGACATACCGCGGGCTCATACGCGTTCCTCTACGACGGCGTGCTGTTCGTGGGCGACGCGATGGTCTTCAAGCAGGGGCGGCTGGATCCGGCGATCAAGCTGTTCGACGCGCACCCCGACGACAACAAGACGTCGATCCGCCAGCTGCAGAAGCTGGTCGAGAACGAGGAGATCGACGTCATCTGCACCGGCCACGGCGGCTGCACGCCGAAGGGCCTCGGGCGCAATCAGCTGACTGATCTGGTCGCGCGGCTGTAAAGCGCCTCTAGCTGAACCGGGCCGGAATGGGCATATAGTCCGGCGCGTGCACGCGACCCTGATCCTCGCGACGGTGCTGGGACTCGCCGCCTCGCCGACACGCGCGCCGTCGGCGGAAGAGCAGCGCCTTTACGACGACGGGGTGCGCGCGTTCCAGGCGGGCGATGCGCGCGCGGCCGAGAAGGCTTGGAAGGCGGGCTACGCCGTCGCGCACGACCCCGCGTTCCTGGTTCACATCGGCGAGGCGCAGGAAAAGGCCGGCGCGCCCGCGGAGGCGGCCGACAGTTACCGGCGCTACCTGCGCGAGGCGCCCGACGCCGTCGACCGCGCCGACATCGAGCAGCGTCTGGCACGGCTGGCGCCCCCCGCCGCCGGTCCCGCGACGCCTGTGCCGGGCACACCGCCCGCGCCGGACGAGACCCCCGGCGAATTCGGCACGAGCCCAGCGCGACCGTCGCTCGCCCCGCCCGCGTCCGCGACGGCGCCCGCGGGCGACACGGAGCGCCCGGGCGGTCCGGCCCAGGCCGAGGACAGCGGCTGGAACCGCTACAACATCACCGCGGTCGCCACCGCGTCCGCCGCGGTCCTGCTGCTGGGCGCGGCGGCGCTGTACGCCGCGAAGGCCAGCTCCGATCAGAGCGACGTGAACCGCCTGCTGAACTATCGAGATCCGGCCACGGGCGCCCCCTTGCCCTATTCCAGCGTCGCGCCCCAGTACGAGCAGGCCACCGCGGACGGACCGGATCACGAACGCGCCGCGAAGATCCTGCTCGTCGCGTCGGCGGCGGTCGCGGCCGTGTCGATCACGTTCTTCATCCTGGACGCGAAGCTGGGCGTGACGCCGGCGGTCGCGATCGCGCCGGACGGCCGTGGCGTCGCCGCGAGCGGAGGCCTGCAGTGGCGGTTCTGAGGATCGCCTTGCTGCTGGCGGTCGCCGCCGCGGCGAGCTGCTACTCGCCGAACAAGCCGCCGTGCGCGTTCTCCTGTGTAGACGATGGTCTCTGCCCGTCCGGCTACACCTGCCAGGCCGACGGCGTCTGCCATCGCGACGACAGCCAGGGGACGTGCGACATCCCGTCTCAGATCGACGCCGGCGACGCGGGCACCGACGGTCCCGGCGACGACGCCGACGCGGGCTCCTAGATCAACGGGCAGCGGAAGACGATCGCCACCGCCGCCGTCGCGCCGCTGCGCACGCCGGCGCACGAGGCGCCGTGCAGCGTGAGACTGGTCAACGTGCTGTCCGCGTACGTCCATCCGTCGTTCGGGTCCTGCGGGATGGGCGTCCCGTCAGCGTAGACCGAGATGTCCCCGCGTGACGTCGTCCCGTCGCTGGTCGGCGGCGGCGGAATCGTGAACGTGCAGTCGCCGATCTCCGCGATCACCAGGTTGAGCACGCCGATGACGTCGGCCGCTGTCGCGACCGGGTAGTACCCCGGTGTGCCGCCGCGCGCGGTGCCCCCTGCCGCCGCCATCGTCGACAGCGCGTCGTCCGTCCCGAAGTCGAGGGCCCCGATCCCGAGGACGAAGGTGGGGATGCCGGAGCTGGCGGCGAACTGGATCGCCTGGGCGGTGGCCGCGGTGTCCGGCAAGCGCGGATCGGTCGCGCCGGTGCCGCAGTCCGGCGGGCCATCCGTCAGCAGCACCATCGCCACGGTGGCCGGTGACGTCGCGAGAAACAGATGCGATGTCGCGGCGCTGATCGCGGCGCGGGTGGGCGTGTTGCCCGCAAGGGCGAGCTGGGCAGCGGCAGTGCGTGCATGGATCGCGGCCAGCACGGCGGTCCCGTTTCGCGGCGCCGTGGCGACGTCGATCGGTCCGGTCTCACAGGTGTCGCCGCCGGTCCCGATGAACTTGAGGCCCCATTCGACCGGCACGCCGTCCGCCCCCACCACCGCGCCGATGCCGCCGACGGCCACCGACCACTTCGATCCGCTACCGCAGCCGCCGGTGCATGAACCGTCCGGGGCGTCGTTCATGGAAGCTGAGGTGTCGAGAACGATCGCGATCCGCGAGGGCAAGCGCTTCGCGGGTGGCGGCGTCTGGCCGCAAACAGTCCAGGTGGAGCCTCCGATTCCTGTGGACGGCCCGGCGCCCCCGGTCCCGAGCACGACCGACGTTCCGCCCCCGCTGCCGCTGCCCGGCCGACCGGCGATTCCCGAAAGCGTGCCGGAACCGCCGCCCCCGAGCGTGCCGCCGGCGTGGCAGCCCGCCACCACGGCCAGCACCATCCCGACGCGCACGCCCAAGAACCTCATGAGCTCCGGAATCGATGATACGCGCGTGCTCGGACCGGAACAAACGCGGGTGGAATCGGTCGCGTTTTGGCATGGAGGACCCGGGGCCGCGCGTATAGACTGCCGCGCGGCAACGGACATGGGCTTCCTCGACCGGTTCTCGAAAGACGGGCGCGACCTGCGCGCACGGGAGAAGAACGCCGCCCGTGCGGTCAACAAGTACATGCAGTCGCCCGACCGCATGAAGGCGCTGCAAGCGCTGCGGGACGACGGCTCCGACGACGCGCTTTACGCCCTGATGAAGCGCTTCGGGATGATGTACGACAAGACGATCGAGGACGAGCA
>Ga0070683_100001742_pt1 | contig 16941 bp, 14 predicted proteins | sample KBSC713LmetaG_FD_64662 | JGI IMG/M metagenome (GOLD analysis project Ga0070683, IMG submission 64662) | Corn rhizosphere microbial communities from Kellogg Biological Station, Michigan, USA - KBS C7.1-3L metaG | ecosystem: Host-associated > Plants > Roots > Rhizosphere ... | reverse complement strand
CACCGTGGGACTACGCATTCTTCATGAGCAATGCGTTGCATCGCGATCTCGGATGGTTCTGGTATTACTGGCTCTTCACCACCGAGTCCGTCGATGGATCCATCGAAAAGATCGCGACGAACGGGTCCCGCACGCTCGTTACCGTCCGACAAGACGGCCAGATGCCATCGCCGGTCGTGCTCAGAGTACAGTTCGCGACGAGCGGCCCGGCAATCAAGCGCATGGCGAACAGTGTCGTCACCGGTGACACCGCCGTCGTGACGTATCCGGTGGATGTCTGGTTCGGCGGCAGCAAAACCTTCACCGCCGATTTGGATTTTGGCGGACGAGTCATCGAACAGATCACGCTCGATCCACATTGCCGATTCCCCGATCGGGATCCGAGCGACAACGTCTGGCCTCGCAAGGCAGCCGTCACCGGCGCAACACCCGGCGCTGGTCGACGCGGAGCAACCTGCGGCAACTGACCACCGCATGGCGACGCCCATCGAGGATTACGCGATCATCGGCGATTGCGAGACGGCCGCCTTGGTCTCGCGCGCCGGCTCGATCGACTGGCTCTGTTGGCCGCGATTCGATTCGCCCGCGTGCTTCGCCGCCCTCCTCGGCGGGCCGGATCACGGTCGATGGACGCTCGCACCCGCCGATGCGACCGCACGCTCGTCACGCCGCTATCGCGACGACACGCTGATTCTCGAAACGGAATTCGAGACGGCCGAGGGTGCCGTGGTCGTCATCGACTTCATGCCGCTGCGCGACGGAAAGTCCAACATCGTCCGGACGGTCGTCGGCAAACGCGGACGCGTCGCCATGCGAACGCAGATCGTCCTCCGATTTGATTACGGGGCGATCGTCCCGTGGGTCAGCCGCCTCGACGACGGCGCACTCCGCGCGATCGCCGGCCCGGACATGATCGTCATTCGCTCCGAGGTCGAGCTGCACGGTGAAGGTCTCACGACCGTTGGCGATTTCACCATTGTCGAGGGCGAACGCAAGTCGTTCGTCATGACGTGGGGACCCTCTCATTTGGAGCCGCCATCAGCCGTCGATCCAGCCAAGGCACTCGATGTCACCGAGCGATTCTGGACGCACTGGGCGGCGCAATGCACCTATCACGGGCAGTGGCGCGACGCGGTCATTCGATCGTTGCTCACCCTCAAGGCGCTCATATTTCACCCTACGGGCGGAATCGTCGCCGCGCCGACGACGTCGTTGCCGGAACAGGTCGGCGGCGTGCGCAATTGGGATTACCGCTACTGCTGGCTGCGCGATGCGACACTCACGCTCCTCGCTCTCATGGACGGCGGCTACTTTCGAGAGGCCGCTGCGTGGCGCGACTGGCTCTTGCGAGCCGCAGCCGGCAGCCCGGATCAAGTGCAGATCATGTACGGGCTCGCCGGCGAACGTCTGCTCCGCGAATGGGAGATCCCGTGGCTCCCAGGCTACGAAGATTCCAAACCGGTCCGCGTCGGCAACGCGGCGCACGAACAACTCCAGCTCGACGTCTACGGTGAAGTCATGGACGCGCTCCACCAGGCTCGCCTCGGCAACATCCCCGAGAGCGCCGAGGCCTGGGCCCTCGAGCGCGCGCTGGTGAAACAGCTCGAGCAGATCTGGGAGCAGCCTGATCAGGGAATCTGGGAAACGCGCGGCGCGCCGCAGCATTTCACACACTCCAAAGTCATGGCGTGGGTAGCCGTCGACCGAGTCGTGAAGAGCGCCGAGCAATTCCATCTCGACGGTCCAATCGATCGGTGGCGTGCGCTACGCGACCGCATTCACGCGGACATCTGCGCCAAAGCATTCAACGCCGACCTCAACGCGTTCGTCCAGGCGTACGGCTCGACATTGGTCGACGCGAGCGTTTTGCTCATCCCCCTTGTAGGGTTTCTCCCGGCAACCGATCCTCGCGTTCGCGGCACCGTCGACGCCATTGAAAAACGTCTCGTCGTCGATGGGTTCGTCCTCCGGTACGACAGCGCGGCGACTGATGACGGATTGCCGGAGGGTGAGGGAGCCTTTCTCGCCTGCAGCTTCTGGCTCGCCGACAACTATCTCTTACTCGACCGGTACGACGACGCGCTCCGTATCTTCGACCGCATGCTCGCACTCCGAAATGACGTTGGTCTCCTCTCGGAGGAGTACGACCCGGCCCTCCGACGGCAGGTCGGCAATTTTCCGCAAGCATTCTCTCATATCGCGCTACTCAGCACCGCGTTCAACCTGGGGCACCCCCGGCATCAGAATGCGCGCCGCCCCATTGAGCAGCGCGGCAAAGACGGCGGCGCGAAAGGCTGAGCGCTGGAACCGGTGCGCTGTGGTGCCGATTCCGGTTTGTAACGTGGCGCACACCCGGTCGGACGCACACGCGCTATCGTAGCGACGGCGCTTGTCACTCCCTGTTCGTCCAGTAAGTTCATGCAGAATGGCCGCCCCTGCACCCGTGCCTGACGGACCACGTCGCACGCTGTCGCTCGAGTGGAAACTTCCGCTCGTCATGACCTGCGGCATTGCCGCGGCCCTCGCCGTGTTGTTGTTGTCCGCGTACTTCGTGCTGAAAGGCCGGTCCGAGGGGATTTGGCGCGACCGGCTCGGACATGCGATCCATGAGATCGCGCACGACGTCGACGCGACGTTGTCCCAGAGAAAAGCGCTGTTCGATGACGTCGCTCGAGACGAGGCGGTGCGGCGCGTCGCGGAGGCCGCCGAGGAGTCGACAGCTTCGCCGCGCGATCTCGCCGCGGCTCGCGTCGCCTTGGCGCGTCTCACCATGGGGGGCGACTCGGTGCGGCCGGTCGAGCTGTGGAGCGCCCGCGGACGGCGACTCCTCGTCGTTGGTCCCGAGTTACCCGTCGAAGATCGTTTTTCCAGAATCATCTCGGGCGCCGGTCCCCAGGCTTCCCAGGGGACGCGGTTCTCGCCGCTCGAGGAGAGCGGTTCGCGCGTTCGTTTCTGGGCGATCGCGCCCGTCGTGGTCGATGGCGCTCGCGTGGGCTTCATCCTGCAGCCGCGCTATCTCACCGGACAGCGGGATTACGTTCGCACGGTGCGCGAGTTCATGCGCGAAGACGTCGACCTTTACATGCGGAACGCCGACGGCTCGCTCTGGGTCACTGCTCCCGATACACCAAGCCCGCCGCCTACACGGCGCGACAGCTCGTCAGGAGGCGTGTTCGACGCGCGGGCGAGCACGGGTCTCATGCTCGCCGAAGAAGCGCCGATCGCCGACGCGCCATGGGTCGCCACGATCGAAGTGTCGGAAAAGGCGATCCTCGGACCGCGCGTCTCCAGCTCCATCCGTCTGCTCGCTGCATTGAGCGCGCTCGTCGTCCTCGTCGGCGCGATTCTCTCGTGGATCGTCGGACGGCGAATCACCCGCCCGCTCGTCGAGCTCGCGGGGGCCGCCGAATCGGTGGCGCGCGGAACGTACCGTCAGGTTGTCGCCGGTGGCTCCGACGAGATCGGACGCTTGGCCGCGAGCTTCGACGCCATGGCTCGCGAGATGGTCGCGGCACGGCATGAGCTCGAACGCCGGGCGAGCGAGGCCGACACCGCGCGGCACGAAGCCGAGGAGGCGAACCGGTCGAAGAGCGACTTCTTGGCGATGATGAGCCACGAGCTTCGCACGCCGCTCAATGCCATCGGCGGCTACGCCCAACTGTTGACGATGGGTATCCACGGGCCGTTGAATGAAAGCCAGCGCAACGCGCTCGAACGGATCGACCGGAATCAAACGCATTTGCTTACGCTCATTACCGATCTGTTGATCTTTGCGCGAATCGATGCCGGCCGTGTGCAGTACGACATCCACGATGTGCCGCTGAACGAGTCGCTCGCCAATCTCGAGCCGCTGATCGCGCCGCAATTGCGATCTCGCGACCTGACGTTCACGTATCGCCCGTGTCCCACGAATATCTTCGTCCGAGCTGACGGCGATCGCCTGTCCCAGATTCTCCTGAACCTCCTCGGCAACGCCATCAAGTACACGCCCGATGGAGGCACGGTCGGTCTCAGCTGCGACTTCGACGATTCGACCGTACGCGTTCACGTGCACGACACCGGTCGCGGAATTCCCGCTGACCGGCTCGCACACATCTTCGAACCATTCGTTCAGGGCGAACGGGCCCTCAACCGGCCCAACGACGGCGTCGGGCTAGGGCTCGCCATTAGTCGTGAGCTCGCGGTCGCCATGCACGGCCAGCTCGCTGTGGCGAGTGAGGTCGGCCGCGGTTCGACGTTCAGCCTCACCCTGCCGCGCGCCACCGGCACGGAGCTGCCTGTGAATGGCTCCGTCGTCGAGCCGCACGCTGAAGCAACCGTCTAGCTCGAGCGGCGAACACCAGCTTGCCTCGCATGTTCACTGCCCTCTTCGAATCAGTCCTTTTGTTGCGTCTCGCCTTCGTGCCAGCGAGCGCGATTGACGCGCGGCCATCCGTCACCGGTCCGGGTCTTCGCAGTCACGTGATCCTCCTCGGCACCGGTACACCGAACGCCGACCCCACGCGCTCGGGCCCCGCCGTTGCAATCGTTGTCGACAGCAACGCGTACATCATCGATGCCGGCCCAGGCATCGTGCGGCGCGCCGCGGCCGCCAAGATCCCCATGCCCCGGCTTCGGATCGCGTTTCTCACGCACCTGCATTCCGATCACACAGTGGGACTTCCGGATCTCATGATGTCGCCGTGGGTGCTTGGACGCACCGTGCCGCTCGACGTCTACGGACCACCCGGTACGACGGCCATGGTCGATCATCTCCAAGCGGCGTACGCCGAGGACATCGACATACGGCTGCACGGCGGCGAACCGTCGAACAAGACCGGCTACGGCGGCAAGGGACACGATGTGCAGCCGGGAATTGTTTTCAAAGACAGCCTCGTCACCGTGACCGCGTTCGAAGTCCCACACGGCAAATGGCCGCACGCGTACGGTTATCGGTTTCAAACGCCGGATCGCACCATCGTCGTCTCGGGCGACACATCGCCGAGCGATGAAGTCGTAAAGGCCTGCAGCGGGTGCGATGTCCTTGTCCACGAGGTCATCTCGTCGGAATCACTCAAGGGACGTACCGCAGATTGGCAGGCGTACCATCGGGCATATCACACACCGGGGTACGAGCTCGGCGACGTCGCCACGAAAGCTCATCCAAAGCTGCTGCTGTTGTATCACCAGATTCCCACCGGCATCGCCGACGCCGCGCTGTTGCGCGAGGTGCACACGCACTACAAAGGGCTCGTCGTTTCCGGAAAAGACCTCGGCGTCTATTGAATTCGCGCCACGCCGTTTCCCGGCGTCGGAAATCGCACGAAGACGTCGGGATCGTGACCTGGCACGATGAGCCGTGGATCGGACGCCAACGTCACCATTCGCGCCTGGGCTCGTAAGTTCGACGCGGTATCGAGTGTCTGCGCAATGGGCACGTGTCGCGCGAGATTCTCGTACAGATACATGTTGTCCGACGCGACGACGACAGTCCCCGAGGCCGTGCGCACGGCCGCGAACTGCGACGCGAACGTGTGCTTGCCTCCCGTGAAGACGGTGATGCCCGGAATGATCTCCTTCGCGTCGCCGTCGACCAACATGACACGGCCGTCGCGAGCGGCCTGCCCCAAGAGTTTCGCGTCACCGGCGTCGATCGTTCGATTCTTCGCCGTACCCGACGAGTCGACGTAGTAGTCGAATTCCGCGCGCTGAATCCAGATCCGCGCTTTTGGAAACAAGTCGATCCCGTCCAGATGGTCCCAGTGCACGTGCGAGATGATGACGTCGGTGATCTGGTCCGCGCTCACTCCGGCGCGACTCACGGCTTCGCTCGGGGTTGCGAACGGATTCGGATGCCAGCGTTGCACGAAGTCGTCGCGATGAAAGCCTGCGTCGACCAACACGTTGCGCCCGTCGGATCCTTTCAGGAGCCACACCATCATCGCGAGGTCCAAGCGACGACTCGTGTCCGCGCCGTTGATCAACGCCGATACGCGAAACGCCGGGATCGTCGCATACCGAATGGCGTACACCTCGTACAGTGGCGCGGCAGCACCGCGAAGGCCCGGCGTCATCGCACTCACGGCGAGAGCGGCGGTGGCGAGCAGCAGAACCTTCGCGCCGCCGCTGGGAGCGAGTCGCGTCATAGAAACGTCCGTCGAGAGTGAATACGTCGGCTAAGAGAAGTCTTTTCCGTAGCGGCGTCCAGTGTGCTTGAACTCGAGCTTCTCGTAGAAGGCGTGCGCGTCTGCTCGCCGCAGCGCCGTCGTCACCACGAACCGCTTGGCGCCACGCGCGCGCGCCCATTCCTCGGCGGCAGCCACGAGCGTTCGTCCAACGCCATGCGATCGATGTCGCTCGTCGACCACGAGAAGCGTGAGCTGGCCAATCGGCGCCTCGTGATTCATCGTGTACCGCAGATGCACGGTCGCGAGAGCGGCGACCTCGTTGTCGACGACTGCAACGAGGCAGCGAGCCAGAGGGTCGGACGCGATTCGCTCCAACCGAGCCGGGATGACGGCGGGCTCCGTGGGATATCCGAGTTGAGTACACAGGACGGCAAGTGCGTCGGCGTCCAACGAAGCCGCGTCGCGCACCATTACGTTGGCCATTTATTCGCCTCGCCTGACACGTTCATTCGAGAAACGCGGCTCGTTGAAGGAGCCTCGGCCGAACCGGCTCGCCGCCGGCCTGACTTCCATTCTAATCGCGGCTGGCTTGCCGAGTCGACCTCCGGCGCGAATCTTCCAGAATCCTCGAAACTCCGAGGAGTCACGATCGTGCAATCGCGCAGTCGTTATCAGCGCGCCTGTTTGCAGGCTCTGTTCGCTGGCGCTGTATTGATATCTGCCGTCACGCCCGCGAGCTCGCAGGTCGTGCGCGGTTCCGTCCGTTCGCGCGCCACGGACGCCTCGGTCCCGGGAACTGTGTTGGTGCTGATCGACGCCGCGGGTGAGACCGCGGCGCGAACACTCGCCGACGAGCACGGCCGCTTCGCCTTGTATCCGCCCTTCGCTGGCCGGTACCGTCTCCGCGCGGCTCGCATCGGCTTCCGTCCGATCACGTCGGATGTGTTTACACTCGCCGCCGACACGACGATCGCCTTGGAGCTGGTCGATATTCCGCTCGACCTTCCCGTGATGACCACGCGCGAGCGGACGCAGTGTTCAGTTCGTCCCGACTCGGGGCTCGCCCTGGCCTCGCTGTGGGACGACGTCAAGACTGCGTTGCTCGCCACCGCGATCACGCGCGAGGGGGCTCGATACCGGTTCGATCTGGTCGATCACACGCGTGTGTACGATTTCGCCACACGCGAGCTGCTCGACGTCGGCCTGACCGAGTCATCGCTGTACGCCACTCGCGCTTGGGCAAGTGTTCCTCCGGAACGATTGCGTCGCGATGGGTATGTGTTCGAGACTCGCGACAGCACGGCCTTCGTCGCGCCGGACATCGAGACCCTCTTGTCAGACTATTTCGTCTCGGCGCACTGTTTCCGCATTGGTGCGCGGTTCAACGAGGTCGATTCGCTGATCCCCGTCGAATTCGATCCCGCCGCCAAGACGAAGCATGTCGAGGTGAGGGGCACGCTCTGGATCGATCGTCGATCACACGACTTGAGGTCGCTCGATTTCCGATATGTGAACCTCGGGCATGCGGTTCCCGGGGCGGATTCGGTCGCCGGCGGGCACGTTGGTTTCGCACACTTGGGCACCGGCGGATGGATCATGACCGATTGGACGATCCGAGTGCCGGTCGCTCACGTCGCGTCGGAACAGGGACCGCCGGTCAGCCTGCGGCGCGCCGGTGGACCGATCATCCTCGTTCACCGGCATCCTGTCGTGGACGAGTTGCGCGTGAGCGGTGGCACCCTTCGTGGTGTGTTCCGCGACGACTCCCTGGTCTGGTCGCGTCGCACGCGGCCAGTCCGCATCCACGTCACGAGCGGTTCGACGAATGGCGCGCCGGCCAGTCAAGCGGCGGTGTTCCTCGTCGGGAGTGAGCGGCCATTCGCGCTCACTGACACGACCGGCACCGCGACGATCGACGACTTGCTGCCCGGCGCGTACCTCATCGAAGTCGCGACGCGCGAGCTGGACGTGCTCGGATGGGCACGTGCGCGGGTGCGAATCGACGCAGACACAGCCACACAATCCGTTGCCGCCGTCCGAGTCGAGTCGCCGCTCGAGGCGGCGCGCGCCGTGTGCCTGGATGACGCCAAGTCGCTCAACGGTGACACCGGCGTCATCATCGGCAAGGTGAGCCGGGGCGCGGAGCCGGTCAGTGGACGCTCGGTAACTGTTTCGTGGATCGGCGATCCTGCCGGGGCGCATTCTCCGGGATCGATCGTCACGCGCACGGTACGCACGCTCGCAAGCGACGGTCGCTTTCTCGCCTGCGGTGTTCCGCGCAATCGTCCGATCGAGATCCGCGTCGCCGGTGACGATGCCGCGCCGACCGCCACGCGGCTCGCGGCCGATCAAGTGGTGGGGATCGTCTCCGTCGGGCTCAAGCGGCTGCCCTAGTATTTCGCCAGATAGCTCTCGAGCTCCCACGCACTGACCTGCGTGATGTAGTCGCGCCATTCCTGCCGCTTGGCCTCGACGAAGTGCGACGTGATGTGTTTGCCGAGCGCGCCGGTAATGACGTCGTCCTTCTCCAGCTCGTCGAGGGCCTCGTTGAGGTCGTGCGGCAGATCGTCGATTCGGAGTCGTCGCTTTTCGCGAAAGCTCATTTCCCAGATGTTCTCGTTCACGGGCTCGCGGTAGTCGGCGCCGGTGTCGACGCCGTCGAGCCCGGCCGCGAGCATGACCGCGAGCGCGAGATATGGATTCGCGGCCGGGTCCGGAGACCGGAGCTCGAGACGCGTGCCGAGCCCGCGCCGATCCGGTACGCGGATGAGCGGCGAGCGATTGCGCATCGACCACGCGACGTTGACCGGCGCTTCGTAGCCCGGCACGAGACGCTTATATGAGTTTACTAACGGGTTCGTGATCGCGCACATGCCGCGCGCGTGCCGCAAGAGCCCTCCGATGTAATGGAGCGCCGTTTTCGACAATTCCCATTCGGCGCGTTGATCCCAGAAGGCGTTGTCGCGTCCCGTGAAGAGGGATTGATGCGTATGCATGCCGCTGCCGTTCTGCCCGAAGATCGGCTTCGGCATGAAGGACGCGAGGAGACCGAACTGCGTCGCCACGTGCTTCACCACGAATCGGAACGTCGCGATGTTGTCCGCCGTCTTGAGCGCGTCCGCGTAGCGAAAGTCGATCTCGTGTTGGCCATGCGCGACTTCGTGATGCGCGGCCTCGACCTCGAAGCCGAGCCGCTCGAGCGTGTCGACCATGGCGCGACGCGCGTCCTCGCCCAGGTCCGCCGGCGCCAGGTCGAAGTAGCCGCCCACATCCTGCGTCGTCGTGCTCGCTTCGCCCAGCGCGTTCGGCTTGAACAGAAAGAATTCCGCTTCCATGCCCGCGTTCATCGTGAAGCCCATCGACTTCGCTCTCGCCAACACGGATTTCAGCGTGCCGCGAGGATCGCCGGCGAACGGTTCGCCCGACGGCGTCCGAATGTCGCAGATCAGGCGGCAGATGCGATTCTCCGGATCACCCCACGGAAACACCAGGAACGTGTCGAGATCCGGCGCGAGGAGCATGTCGGATTCCTCGATGCGGACAAACCCTTCGATCGACGAGCCGTCGAACATGATGTCGCCGGCCAGCGCCTTCTCGAACTGCGACGACGGGATCTCGACATTCTTGTTGACGCCGAGAATGTCGGTGAACTGCAGACGCATGAATCGGACGTTGAGCTTGTCGGTCAGCTCGAGCACGTCCGTCTTCGATGCGCCGGCGGTGTCGGGAGTGAGCGAACGGGAGCGCGACGACAGAAGATCCTCGATGCGAAGGTGGTGTAAGGCTAAGGCGAATCGGCGCCGCGTGCAAAGCGTCGCGGCCCCGACCGGCATACGCTTTGCGCGTCTCTCCTTTTCACAGTCACACCGACCGGGAGAAGGAGCGAGCGATGAAGATTCAAGAGATCATGACGAAAGATCCGAGCTGTGTCACTCCGGACGCGTCTGTCCGAGAAGCAGCCCAGATCATGAAGTCGCAGGACGTCGGCGTCGTGCCGGTGGTCGACAGCAACGCGGATAGGCGGCTGGTCGGTATCGTCACCGATCGCGACATCGCCATCCGCTGCGTCGCGGATGGCAAGGACGGATCGTGCCGCGTCCGCGAGGTAATGAGCGCCGACGATATCGCGACCTGCTCGTTTTCCGAAGACGTCGAGCATGTCATGGACGCCATGCGAAGTGAAAAAGTGCGACGCATTCCCATCGTCGACGAGCGCGGCTCGCTGGTCGGGATCGTGTCGCAAGCCGACGTCATGCGGAAGACCCGCGACTTGCATCGCGCGGGAGAGACGGTCGAGGAAATTTCCGAGCCTGGCGGCCGTCATACACGCTGACGTGAAGGCAGAGGTCGTGTAGCTTTCGCTGCATGGCCTCCCCAGCTTCACCCGCCCCGGCAGAATCGTCGGGGACCTGCACGTCCTGCGGCAACCCGGCGAGCGGACGCTTCTGCTCCAACTGCGGGGCATCGCTCGCTGGCGCGACGTGTAGCGCGTGCGGCGCCTCGCTCACCGCCGGCGCCAAGTTCTGCCATCGCTGCGGCACACCCGCGAACGCGCAGGCGAGCGCGCCCTCCAATTCGAACGATCCGCGAAGTTTCTCCACCGCCCTCCCTTGGGCGCTGGCAGCCATCGCGCTCGTGGCGCTCATCGCGATGCTCGCCGGCCAGCGCTTCGGGCAAACGCCCGACAACTCGGCCGCCGCTCCGCCCACGAACGCAGCACCGTTCGCCGGGGCAACCGGCAATTCTCAGGCGCCCGACATCAGCAGCATGTCTCCGGCCGAAGCGGCTATTCGCCTCTATAATCGCGTCATGGGCGCCCACGAACGCGGCCGCGCCGACAGCGTTCAGATCTTTGCCCCCATGGCGATCACCGCCTATCAGATGCTTGGCAATCTCGACCTCGATCAGCGCTACGATCTCGGCCGAATCGCCGCGATCTCCGGCGATGAAGCACTCGCCCGTGCCGAAGCCGACACCATTCTCTCGCGGAATCCGACGCACCTGCTTGGCCTCATCCTCGCCGGCAACGCCGCTCACATGCGAAAGGACACCGCGGCGGAGCGCATCTATCGCGACAAGCTGGCCGCCAACGCCACGGCCGAGCGTGCGAAGCAACTCCCCGAGTACGTCACCCACGAGAACGACATCACAATTGCCCTCGACGCCAAGCGTCCATGAAGACAATTCACGTTGCACATAGTCCCGACTCGGATGACGCGTTCATGTTCTACGCGCTCGCGTCGGGAAAGATCGACACCGAGGGGCTCACCTACGTCCACGAGTTGCAGGATATCGAAACGTTGAACCAACGAGCCATGCGGGCCGAGCTCGAGGTCACGGCGGTTTCGATCCATGCGTACGCGTACTTGTCGGACCGATACGCCCTTCTCCCACACGGCGCGTCGATGGGCGATCGATATGGCCCGCGTCTGGTGGCGCGAGAGCCGCTCGCCCGAGCCGACGTTCGAGGCAAACGCATCGCCGTCCCCGGCATGTTGACGAGCGCCTACCTGGCGATGCGGCTCTTCGAGCCTGATTTCGAGCCGGTCGTGACGCCGTTCGATCAGATCGAGGACGCCGTCGTCGACGGTCAGGTCGACCTCGGCTTATTGATCCACGAGGGCCAGCTCACCTTCGGCGAGCGCGGTCTCCACCTGATCCAGGACATGGGCGAGTGGTGGTTCGAAGAAACCGGGCTACCTCTGCCACTGGGCGGCAACGTCGTCCGAAAAGACCTCGGCGATGATCTGACTCGGAAGATCTCGCGCCACTTACGTGACAGTATCGCGTACGGATTGGACCATAGGACCGGTGCCCTTGACCACGCAATGCAGTATGCGCGCGGCCTCGATCGATCCAAGGCCGACGCGTTCGTCGGCATGTATGTGAACGACTGGACGCTCGACTACGGCGACCGTGGTCGCAAAGCCGTCAGACAGCTGCTCGAGCGCGGAGTTGCCGAAGGCATCATCAGCACACCGGTGACCGTGGAGTTTGTAGACTAGCCGATCGTTTCCAAGGCCCCAGTCGTATCACGGTGCTGGTCCGGCTTCACTTAATGGTGGTGTCGGTCCGTCTCGGCGCGCTCCGCGCGGTCGTTGTGCTGGTGCCCGTGCTCGTGACTGAGCGCGTGTCGCACCCAGCCCACGACCGTCGCCACGCGCGCGCCGAGCCGCTTCGCTCTCAGTTCGGGGTCGGCGACCCCCGTCGCCTCGGAAACGAGAATCCCGCCGAGTCTCAGGACCTGCGCGGCCAGCGTGGTGTTCTCTCCGCCCGCAACTCCAAACACGGTGTTCGTGAACGCGCCGGCTGCCGAGCGTTCCAACTCGCCGAGCAGGGCCTCCAACTCGGATGGAATGTCGCCCGCTGCAGGACACGCGAGAATGACTCCGTCGAAGTCGCGAATGTGCGCCGCCGATTCCAATCGCGCGTGACGTCGCGCGGTCGTCGCCTGGTGAGGTCCGCCGCTCCGCACCGCGACCTCGCTGAACCGGACTTCCTTTGCGCCGTCGGCCGCCGCTTCGGCCAACGTCACCGCCGGACTCTCGGCGCCAAAAAACAACACGATTACTTTCGGCATGATGTCATCTTCACTCGTTGGTGTAACGCACTTTCGCCGTGATCTTGACGAAGCACCCGACCCAGTATACTAAGGCGTTGAAAAGAAGCGCCGCATGATCTGCGTCGCATCACTCGGTGACCGGCATATGAAGTGCAGCCGTCTCGCTGACCTTGGACCGACCATTGATTGCTGATTACATAACCCTCAGGAGGCTGGCATGCCGCGAGGTGACGAGTTGCGCGAAGAGTATCAACTCTCCGACCGAGATGACGACGTCGACGATCTAGGATACGGTGGGGGCGGTGGGGGCAGTGCATCCTACGACGACGACGATGAAGAAGACGGCGGGTGGATGACACACAAGGACGACAGCGACGACTTGTGGGACAGCACCGACGACGTCGACGATGACGATGAAGAGGTCGTGACCGTCGAGACAACCGAGGACGAGGAAGAAGAAGCCGACGTCTTCGGAGGTCCCCGTCGCCCGGGTCGTCCCGGACGCCCGCCGCGCGCGAAAACAGCGCCAGCGGCTGGCGGTGCAGCGATCGGCGGAACAGGTTCGCCCGCGAGCGGGAAGGCGACACCGCCTCCGGCCGCGGCGAGCCCCGCCAAGGCCACCGTGACGAAGCCCGCGGCCGTCCAGCCGGTTGCCAAGAAGTCCGCCAAGAACGATGGGCCAAAGGCGTCTGCGGCTGCGAAGAAAGCCGTCAAGAAGCCCGCCGCGACCGGGAGCAGCGCGAAAAAGGCGAAGAAGCCGGCAACAAAAAAGGCCAAGAAACCGGCAGCGAAGAAAGCCGCGAAGCGTGGCGCAGCCAAGAAAAAAGCGGGGAAGCCGCGTGGGTCAAAGGCCGGTGCGAAGAAGAGCGCCAAGAAGGGCGCCAAGAAAAGCGGCGCCCGCCGGCGCTGATACTTCGCGAGACCGCCAACGACAGCGGAACGTCGACATGCACGTTCCGCTGTCGTTTCTTTATTAATATCCAGCATGACCGCCGCCGAGCCTGAGCTTCGTCGCGAAACGCCTATCACGACACGCACGCTTCATCGCGAGCGCGTGAAGGTCTCGCAGAATGTTGCCGCGGCCATCGCCGAAGAGCTGCGAAACCCCGTGTTCGCGATCGCGTCGGCGGCGCAGCTCCTTCGATATCGCATCACCGACGATCCGCTCGTCGATAAGAACATCGGACGCATCCTCCGTGAAGCCGATCGGTTGAATGCGCTCGTCACGTCGCTCATCGACTATGGTCGTCCGGCACCGGTTCGTCTCGCATCGGCCGATCCCGACGCGGTGTGGGCCGCTGTCATCGACGATCGCCGCGGCGCCCTCGAGAGTAAAGCGCTGCTCGTGCACCATACGCCAAGCCAGCCGCGCGCGTCATGCCCGCTCGACACCGAGCAGTTCGCGCAGGCGTGTTCGCATGCGCTGGAGAACGCGATCGAAGCCGCTCCGGAGGGGAGTGATTTGACCATCACCTCGACCGTCGCGGCCGACGGCGCGTGGCGATCGCAGTTGCACAACGATGGCGGCTCGATACCGATAGATTCGTTGCCACACGTGTTCGAGTTGCTCTTCACGACCAAGCCCGGTCATGCCGGAATCGGCCTTTCCGTGGCCCACCGCATCATGGGTGAGCACGGAGGAACCATCGCGCTCGACAATCCCGACGGCGGCGGCGCGACGTTGACGCTGAGTCTCCCTGCGGCCCACCCGGTTTGATGGCCGACTCTCCGATCAATCTTCTTCGGTCATACGCGCGCCAGGCACCGTGGAACGCTCGCGGTCTCGCCGCGCAGGTCACTGGGCTCGTCGACGCCGCCGGCGTTCGCCCGACCAACGCCTCGGCACGGGCGGCGCCAAGCGCGCGATCGATTCGCTTTTACGTGGCTAACCGTTTGCTCGAGCGCCCAGAAGGCACCGGCACATCGGCGACGTATAACTACCGGCACTTTCTGCAACTCCTGGCGATCAAGATTCGCCAACGCGAAGGCGCGAGCTTGGAAGTCATCAAACAGGAGATGAAGGAATTCACCGGCGACACGCTCGAGCGACGCGTTGCAACCTCCCTTGCCGCGGCCCTGGGTGCCACCGTAGAAACGCGCCGCGTGGCCGCCGATGCCGACGAACCCGCGAGCTGGCGGCGCGTCGCGGTTGCCGATGGGGTCGAGCTGCATGTTCGCGACGACTCGCCGTCATCTCGCGACGAAGCATTGCTGGCCATGCGCGAGGCCGTCCGCGCCGCATTGGGCCGCGAAGATATTCGCTAGCTAGAGCAAACGAGATAGGAGGCTTGCGCCGGCTTCGAGCAACTTCGACCACGCAGACCGGCGGCGAAATTCGTCCAGCTTTATCTCCTTCGAGTAGCGCAGGTCGTCGAGGAACGCCGAGTCCATCTGCGCCCCGACCGTCGAATCGAGCACCACGAGATTCGACTCGTCGTTGAACGCCATCGATCGGTTGTCGAAGTTCATCGACCCGATCGAGCCCCACACGCCGTCGACGATGATCGTTTTCGAATGGAGCATCGTCGGCTGGTATTCAAAGATGCGAACCCCGCGGCCGAGCAGCTCCTCGTATCGATACCGTCCGGCGTACCAGGTCGTCTTCACGTCCGTGTTCGAGCTGGTCGTCAGAATTCGCACGTCGACGCCGCGACGCACCGCGCGTTCGAGCAGCCGGCGAAAGTCGTCGTCTGGGACAAAATACGAGTTCGTGATGTACAGTCGTTTCCGGGCGGCGCTCAACGTCAGCGCCAGAAATCGTTCCGCGGGCGTGCTGCCCGTCGTCGGTGCCGTGTACAACAGCCCGGCGTGCGTCGGCCCGACCGGCTGAAACCCGCTGTTCGGAAAGAACAGGGAACCGGTGAGCAGTTCGCCAGTTGCTTCAGCCCACGCGGCCGCGAACGCGGCCTGCAGTTCCATGACCGCCGGTCCAGCGAACCGCACGTTCGATTCGCGCCACTGATCCGGATGATGGCCGTCTCCGAGCCAATAGTCGGCGAGCCCGAACCCGCCCGTCCAGCCGATCCGTCCGTCCACCACCACGACTCGCACGTGTGACCTATCGCCCGCGTCGTGGATCGTGAACCACCGCAGCCGACGGAGCTTCGCGACCTCGACGCCGGCGTCACGTAACGAGCGAATCCATTTTCCCGAGAGGTGCTGGGAGCCGAACGCGTCGACCAGCAAGAGGACGCGAACGTGCGCGCGCGCACGCTCCTTGAGAATCGCGGCCAGCGTGTCGGCCACCTTTCCGGGAAGGGAGTAATACATCTGCACCGTGATCGTGTGCTGCGCGGTGCGGAGGTCGGCCCAGAGCGGCGGGTACGTACCATCGCCGTTCAAGGACTGCCAAACGGCGTTGCCGGGATAGATGTGCGTTCCCGTGAAGAGCTCGAAGGTGCGTTCGAACAGCGAATCGGTCACCGCGGGGGGTGCGGAGTCGGAGAGCGTGACGACGCGACCAACCGGCGTGCCGCGCGTGATGCTCAGCGCGCCGATGAGCGCCAACGCGACGACGATAGCGGCAAGGATGACGAGACCGACCCTTTTTAGACGAGACATCCAGCTCACGTTATTAACACGGTTCGTGCCAAAGTCCGGCTCGGTTCTGGTCTCGGCGCGTGGTATGCGCCATCGTTAGCTCGACACACTGATACATTCCCCAACCACGGCATTCCGGTGTTCACTGGGTCGAACGTTCTCCTCACCGGCGTTGGCGGTGAAGGTCAGTTGGGCGAGACGGTGGCGCAGGCCTTCGCAGACCTCGGCGCCTCGCTCATCCTCGTCGATCGAAGCTTGGCGAAAGCCCAGGCACGCGCGTTGGCGATCTCCGGAAACGGGCAAATCGCTCGGGCGTACGCCTGCGATCTGACGGATTCCGACGCCGTGGTCGGGCTGGCCGATGCCATCCGTCAGAATCATGGCGACAAGCTTCGCGCGCTCGTTCATATGGTCGGCGGTTTCGCGATGAGCGGTCCCGTTGCTGATTCCTCGGTCGTCGATTGGAATCGTCAAATCGCCGTCCACATTGGCAGTGCATTTCTCACGACCCGAGCTTTCATTCCGTTTCTGCGCGCCGATCAGGGGTCGATCGTGCTCTTCTCATCACAGGCGGCGCTGCCCAATGCCGCGATCGGTGAGATGTCCGCTTACGCCATCGCCAAGAACGGCGTCGCGACCCTCATGCGAGCGATCGCCGCCGAGGAAGCCAAGAATGGCGTGCGCGCAAACGCGCTCGCGCCAAGCGCGATCCGGACTTTGGCCAACCTGGCG
>Ga0070683_100001741_pt1 | contig 16946 bp, 10 predicted proteins | sample KBSC713LmetaG_FD_64662 | JGI IMG/M metagenome (GOLD analysis project Ga0070683, IMG submission 64662) | Corn rhizosphere microbial communities from Kellogg Biological Station, Michigan, USA - KBS C7.1-3L metaG | ecosystem: Host-associated > Plants > Roots > Rhizosphere ... | reverse complement strand
ATTTAACCATTGATTTTGTTTGGTGAGCGCGGAGGGACTCGAACCCTCGACCCCATGATTAAAAGTCACGTGCTCTACCGCCTGAGCTACGCGCTCACTTTGTCGATTGAACCATGTCCCGTTCCTCAAACGCCGCATGCCGCCTGTTCGTGTTGGCGGCGGGGCGGGCATTGGAGGGATCATGCTCCAGACGGCGCTGTGTAGGGGGTGGGCCGGTGCCGGTCAATAGCGACGGCGCGCTTGTCAACGCGGCGATGGACCCCGGATTCCAGTTGATGCACAGGCCGTTAGCTGTGTTTCTTCGAGTCTTGCGCTGATCGGCGCGCACTAACCTGCTTCGCGATGAATCTCGGAGGCAACCGGCTGCGGCGGGCTTGCCCCCGACGGCAGCCCCACCGGGCGGATGCCGATCAGCTCGGCCGTACGAATGGCCGTGTTGCGCCAGAACTCGAAGGAGTTGATCCGAGAGCTCTCGAGGATCGCGATCGCCACTGCCGACAGGAACGGCAGGCTTTCCAGCACCAGCACGAAGGCGAAGATGTAGATTTCGCGGATCTGCTTGACGTTGTTGGTCACGATCAGCACGGCCGCACCCGCCAGCAGCAGCACGCCGATCACGGCTTCCCAGAACGCCTGGAACTCGATCGACATCCGCGTGAGACCACCCTTGGAGGTGCGGGCAAAGGGCAGGTGCTCGGTGATCAGGCCCTGGGCGACCGCGCGCGACACCGTCCATTGCACGCTCATCGCGGCGACCATGGCCGTGAGCATCTGGCCCCATTTCACCGCCACCCGCAGGCGGTACATCGCGATGAAATGCACCAGCGAAACGATGAAGGAGGCGATGATCGGCAGCGTGAGGATCCTGTCGGGGATGGCGATGTCGGCAAAGGCCACGATCGGCACCCAGATCAGGTTCAGGATCGCCACCAGCACGCCGAGGCTCTCGGCGCCGAGCCAGTTCAGCCAGCCCAGCGAAAACTCGCGCTTCTGGTCGCGCGACAGCCGGCTCGCGCCGGGCAGGAAACGCCGCCAGTGCTTTTTCACGATCTGGAAGCCGCCATAGGCCCAGCGATTGCGCTGCTTGCGGAAGGCCTCGTAGGTGTCGGGCAAGAGGCCGCGGCCGTAGCGGTGGTTGGTGTAGTGCGTGAGCCAGCCATGCTCGATGATGGCTAGTCCCAGGTCGGTGTCTTCGCAGATGGTGTCCGAGGACCAGCCGCCAACCATGTCCATCGCCGCCCGCCGCATCAGGCACATCGTGCCGTGTACGATGATGGCGTTCTCCTCGTTGCGCTGGACCATGCCGATGTCGAAGAAGCCCGCATATTCGCCGTTCATCATGTAGTGCATCAGCGAGCGGTCTTCGTCGCGATGTTCCTGCGGCGCCTGCACGATGCCGACGCGCGGATCGGCGAAGACCGGAACGAGGTCCTTCAGCCAGTCCGGGTCGACGACATAGTCGGCATCGAGGATGCCGATGATCTCGGCATCGGCCGCGGTGCGGTCCATGGCGATGCGCAGCGCGCCGGCCTTGAAACCCTTCACCTTCTCGGCATTGATGAACTTGAAGCGCTCGCCGAGCAGGCGGCAGTGATCCTGGATCGGTTGCCAGAACGCCGGGTCCGGCGTGTTGTTGATGATCACGACGCATTCGAAATTCGGGTAGTCGAGCCGCGACACCGCGTCCAGCGTCTGCTTCAGCATGTCGACCGGCTCGTAATAGGCCGGGATGTGGATCGAGACCTTGGGAAAGGTGATGTTCTCGCCGATCGTGGCCGGCGCGAGAGTCGCGCCCTTGACGATCAGCCGCCGCGGCGCGTGGCCGAAGGCGACCGCCGCGATCTCCTCGATCCGCGCCATCGCGATGAGGACAAGAGGAACAAGGAGGATCACGCCCAGCGTAAGGGCGAAAGACGATCCGAACATGAAGTAATGGCCGTCCCAATAGGCGAAGACGGTCGCAGCCCACGCGCCGACACCGTTGGCGGCCGCGGATAACAGCAGCGCCTGCATCACCGTCGGTTCGGCGAGCCGCAGGATCGGCAGCGACATCAGGATGCCGACCAGGAGCGCGATGGTGGCAAGCTTCCAATAGTCTGGATTGATGATCGGCCCGGTCCAGGAGAATTTCGGCTCGCGCGCGGCCGTCAGCATGCCCCAATAGGGACCGACGCCGCCTTCGAAGTATTTCCAGGGCTGGTCGATCGCTTCGACGATGTTGTACTCCATGCCGATGGCTTCGGCGCGGACCACGAAGTTGCGCAGCACCGAGGCCTGCTGGAATGTACCGGGGTCGGCGTTACCAAGGTTGTAGCCCGCGCTCGGCCAGCCGAATTCCGCGATCATGATGCGCTTGCCGGGAAACTGGTTGCGCAGGAGCTGATAGCGGTCGACGGCCTGGTCCACCGCCTGACTCGAGGCGAAGTTTTCCCAGTAGGGAAGAACGTGTGCAGCGATGAAATCGACGTTGGAAGCGAGGGCCGAATGGTCCCGCCAGATGTTCCAGATTTCGCCTGTCGTTACCGGAACATTGACCGATTTCTTGACCCGCTGGATAACCTTTATGAGCCGGTGGACGTTGTTTTCCGCAATCGCCCATTTCTCCGCCTGGGCCCGCTTGTCCTCGGGCTGCGCTTTCGCGTCCTCAAGCCGCTGACTTTCCTCGCGCAGTATTCGCGCGGCTTCGGCGGGTTCGATGCCAATGTTCTCGATCGGGATCTGCTCGCCCCGGTAGATGGTTTCGTTGCCGACCACGATGCCGATGACATTGCTGTTGCGCCGTGCGAGGTTGATGGCGGCTTCGATCTCGCGGTTGTTTCGATTGCCGTCCTTGTCGATCCAGGCGCCGACCGTGACCTTCATGCCGAGCTCGGCGGCGATGCCCGGTACCAGCTGGTTGCCTTCCGTCGAGGAGTAAAGGCGGACCGCTTTCGTGATTGTGGAGAGCTTCTTCAGGTCGGTTCGAATCTTCTCGGAATCGACGGCGACGTCGCTGACCGTGTGGCCCGGCTCGAACGGTGCGTAGGAAGCGCTCGGCAGGATACCGCGGAAGTCAGGGGCCTGCTGCTTTTCCTGGAATACACCCCAAAGCGCCGCATGGGCGGCGGTAACGAACAACACAACAGCGACGATGGCTCGCATCGCGAAAACCTGACGGGGCGTGATTGGCGAAAGCGAACCTGTCCCCTAGGTTCGACCGACACGGCGGCAGCCAAAAAGATAGTACTGCCGCGACATTTCACAACTGGAATGACGCGATGGCGTTTTAAGGGCGCCTACCTTGCTGGCCGATGAACGAAGCCGGATGTTCAGGCTCGCCGTCCGGTTATTTCGCCGCAGGCGAAGCGCTCGGTGCTGGCGAGGCGGCAGGCGCGGGCGTGGCGCCCGGCGCGGGTGAGGCGGCAGGCGCGGCCGATCCGGAGGTGGCGGGGGCTGCGGCGGCCGCCGTCTGCGGCTGAGCGCCCGGGTTGATCCAGCAGGCATGAATGCGAACGTCCAGGCTCCGCGGCACCTTGTCGTCGATCTGACCGCCGAACCGGGTCAGGCAGCGGAACGCCGCCTGGACATGTCCGCCCGGGCAGCCGAAGCGGTCGTAGAGGTCGAGATGGCGGAAGGCGGTATCGAGGTCGTCGACCCACATCAGGCGGACCACCCGCCGGCCGAGCCAGACGCATTCGGGGTTGCCGGCCGGGCCGCTGATGACCTGGGCGGCTTCGGCGAATTCGGCGGTCTTGCGCTCATTTTCCTTGGCCGCGGCCGCGTCCTGGGCGGCCTGGCCCCCCTTGCCCTGGTCCTGGGCGTGGTTGTCGCCGCTCTGGGCAAGGGCGCTTCCAGAACCAAGCAGGAGAACGATCGCGGGGACTGCGAGATGGCGCAGGAACCTGTTCGTAAGTGGAAGCACGCCTCGACGCATAAATTCCCCGATGTGTTACCTAAAATCCCCCGCGGTCGCTTGCGGTTGTGTTGGTGATGCCGGGCAAATGGGTCCCCAATGCGGCGAACAGTCTAGCCGGAATCCCATGACTGGTATTTTGGATTTTGTCCAGCAAAGTCACAACTTTATCGCCCCGGGGTAAAGGCAGGCGGGTCCCGTCTACGCCAAGGTTACGACGGGGCTTGCGGTCTTGGGCCCGCCGAAGCTTTAAGCGAAAGCGGCAAGCTGTCGCAGGGGATGGATGACGCCGCGTTTTTGGCGGGCCTCTTGGCAGAGAGCGGACGAGGCGCTAATCGACGGGCCCCGCCACAAAGGATGGAACCGATTTCTTATCGCACGCCGCTGGCGCTTCTTCCCATTTCGCTGTTGGCCATTGCTGGTGTGTGGTGGTGGTTGGCCACGCCGATCACGCTCGCGCGTGCGCCGATCGATCCCGCGGAAAAGCTTCTCTGCGTATCCTACGCGCCGTTCCGCGGCGCGCAGACCCCGCTCGATCCGACCACCCAGATTCCGGCCGGGCAGATCGAGCAGGACATGGCGCAGCTTGCGAAAATCTCGGAATGCGTCCGCACCTATTCGATCGAGAACGGCCTTGACCAGGTGCCGGCGATCGCGGGCAAGGCCGGGCTCAAGGTCATGCAGGGCATCTGGCTCGGCAGCAACCGCGCCAAGAACTTTGCGCAGATCTCGACGGCGATCCGGCTCGTCAAGGAGAATCCCGGCGTCATTACGTCGCTTGTGGTCGGCAACGAAGTGCTGCTGCGCGGGGAGATGACGACCAACGATCTCGCCGCCATCATCCGCTCGGTGAAAGCCCAGGTGACGGTACCCGTCACCTATGCGGATGTCTGGGAATACTGGCTGCGTTACCGCGAAATCTACGACGCGGTCGATTTCATCACCATCCATATCCTGCCTTATTGGGAAGACTTCCCGATCCGCGCGAAATACGCGGCCGCCCACGTCAATGCGATCCGCCAGCGCATGGCGGTGACGTTTCCCGGCAAGGAAATACTGATCGGCGAGACCGGCTGGCCGAGCCACGGGCGGATGCGCGAGGCCGCGCTGCCGTCGCGAACCAACCAGGCGCGTGTGGTCTCGGAGATTCTCTCGCTCGCCAAGGTGGAAAACTTCCGCGTCAACCTGATCGAGGCCTACGACCAGCCGTGGAAGCGCAAGCTCGAGGGCACCGTCGGCGGCTATTGGGGCCTTTATGACTCGGTCTATCGCGCGCTGAAATATCCGCCTGGGGAGGCCATCAGCAATTTTCCCTTGTGGAAGTGGCAGATGGGCGCCGGCATGGCGCTCTCTATCATCGTGTTCGTCTCGGCCTGGCTCACGACGCGGCGGCGACCCTGGACGCCGCTGCTTTCGTCATGGATCGGCGTCGCCCTGTGCGCGACGTCGGCGGGCAGCCTGCTCGGTATCGCCGCCGACAAGATGTATTACGAGAGTTACGGTGTCGGCGGCTGGATGCAGTGGGGGGCGTTGCTCGCGGCCGGCCTCCTGTCGTCGGTGCTCGGCGCCAATGCGCTGGTGTCCGGACGTTCGCTGCCGACGTTTCTCGAGATGTTCGGTCCGCGCGGGGATAGCCCGAGACTCGCGCTGTCGATGTGGTGTCTCGGCGCGGCGCTGGTCGCAACCGTCCTGATCGGCGGCGAAACCGCGCTTGGCTTCGTGTTCGACCCGCGCTACCACGATTTTCCTTTTGCGAGCCTCACCATGGCGGTGGTGCCGTTCGCCTGCCTGCAGCTGAACCGGCCGCAAGTGGGCCCGCGTCCGATTGCGGAGGCGGTGTTTGCGGGACTGTTGGCCGGCTCCGCGGTCTACATCGGCGTGAACGAGGGCCGCGACAACTGGCAGTCGCTCTGGACCTGCGCCGGCTATCTGTTGCTGGCGCTTACGCTGTGGCGGGCGCGGGCCGCGCAAAGCCCAAAATAAACAGCCCGATCGCAAGTCCCGACAGCGCGATGTTGTAGAGCACGATGCCGAGGCAGGCGGCGATCAGCCCGCCGGTCAGCAGCACGATCGACGGACGAATAAAATTCAGCGCCGCGATGACGAGCGCCACCGTGCCGAACACCGAGTTCTTGAACAGCACGGTCGCAAGCGCACGCGCCTTGCACGAGATGGTCTGCAGCCCGGCGTCGCAGGCGAGCGCCACGGTCGAGAACTCGACCACGAAATAGCGGACATAAAGCGCGTAGCCGAGGGTCACAAAACCCACGACCATCAGCCATTGCACCTGATAGGGGGTCAGCCGGAACGGTTTCTTGGTCATGGCCGCGACTATGCTTGCGAATGCGGCTCCGGGCAAGGCCGGCGCGGAATCCTCACGTGAGGGCAAGCGCTCAAACCATTGTTCCAGCTTTATTATCAGCGCTTGCCGCTGAATAGCGACGAGAAGGTCGAAGGCTTCTCGGGCGCGGCAACCGGCTCGTCCTTCTTGGAGTGCTTTGGCGAATAGCGCCGGTACGACTGCTGCCTGGACTGTGACGGCGGCTTGCCGGCCGCGGCCGGCGGCGGCTCCTCGGCGCTCATGGCGAGCCGCTGGCCGTCGAACACCGTGGTCTCGCAGCTCCGCTTGCTTTCGACCAGGGAAGCGCAAATCTTCGCGGCTTCCGCAGCGTCATTCAGCGGCCCCGCGGCAAGGTGCAACTGCATGCCGAGCCCCGTATTGCTTTCGCGCAGCACGATAATCGGCCGCAGCTCCGCGAGCTCCGTATTGTTCGACCTCAACAGCCCGCGCCATAGTGCGCGCAACCCGCCAATCGAATTGGCGCCGCCGAGATCGACCGCGAACTCGGTGCGCTGGATGGTGGCGTTAGCTGCGTCCGTGCTTGCGACGGGTTTGTCCTGATCCTTCTGAAGGTCTCTGTCTTTGTCCTTGGCCTTCGCATCGGCCGGAGTTGCGTTGGCAATTTCCTGCACGGGCGCGGGAGCCGGCGGCGGCGTCAAAACAGCACCGGCGGTCTTCGCCGTATCCTTCGCGGCCGGTTCGACCAGCTTTGGCGCAGCAGGATCAGGCGGTCCCATGATCGATTTGGCAGTGCCAAGCGCCGCAGCGGGGGCGGCGGCCGGGGCCGCTGACGCCTGCGGGATCGCGCCCAGCGGCACCGCCGGCTTGCTCGAAGGAATTTGCGGCAGCGATGCAGTCGCGGCCGGCGCCGGATCGGGCTTGGCCGCTTCCGCCCGAGGCTTCTCAGGCGGCGGCGCGGGAACTGCCGCCGTCGTCACCGGCGCAGCCGCAGGTGTCGCGGCCTGGCTTTGCACGGGGCCGGGTTGTGGCGGCGGGTCGGAGGCTGCCGATGGCGCCATCATGGTTGCGGGCGGCGGCGCCACGCTCGGCGGCGGTTTTGGCGGCCCGGCAGCGGCGGCATTCTGCCTTGCGATGGCGCCGGTCACCGAATCCAGTCCCTGCTCGACGACGGTGACACGGGAAAACAGCCGGTCGCGATCGCTGTTCAGGGTATCGATGGCGGAGGCAAGACGGTGTGTCTCGTTCTGGCTCTCTTTCGCCAGCGACTGGATTTGCTGCGCCTGGCGCGCGAGATCGACGGAGGCGACCTGCTCGCGGCGCCATCCGAGTTGCGATTGATTGGCGACGACGGCGAGCACCACGGCGACGACGGCGGTCACGCCCCAACTGCCGATCCGCCACAGCGAACGGCGGTCGAACTCGTTCTCCTCGGCGAAAAGTCCCGACAATATTCCGCCGGTATTTTCAGCCTCGTAGGCGCCGGCCGACTGGTCGGTATGCTTTGCCACGTTTTGCTTGAAGCCCCTGGAACCCTAGCGAATCACAGGGAAACATTATCAGGAATTGCGCCGCGAACCCGAATCCCGGCGTTTGCGGGGAACAGAAAAGGCTTTATGACGGCGCCGGACTGAATTTTAGACGGCCGCGCCCCAAGGATTCGGATGAACGCTCGTTCCAGTTTGACTGTCGTGCTCGCGGCCGGCGAGGGGACGCGCATGCGCTCCTCGCTGCCCAAGGTGCTGCATCCCGTGGCCGGCCAGCCGCTGCTGGCGCATGTGCTCCACGCCGCGCCCCATGACAACGGCTCGCGGCTCGCCGTCGTGATCGGGCCCGACCACCAGGAGGTGGCCTCCGAGGTGCGCCGCATCCGCCCCGACGCCGAGACCTTCATCCAGCGCGAGCGGCTGGGTACGGCGCATGCGGTGCTGGCGGCGCGGGCGGCGATCCAGCGCGGCGCCGATGATCTGCTGGTCGCCTTCGGCGACACGCCGCTGATTTCAGCCGAAACCTTCGACCGGATGCGCGCGCCGTTGCAGAACGGCGCGGCGCTCACGGTTCTCGGCTTTCGCGCCGCCGATCCGACCGGTTACGGCCGGCTCCTGATGCAGGGCGACCGGCTGGTCGCGATCCGCGAACAGGCCGACGCCAGCGCGGAAGAGCGCAAGGTCACGTTGTGCAACGCCGGGGTGATGGCGTTCGACGGCCGCAACGCGTTGAAAATTCTCGACCGGATCGGCAATGCCAACAGCAAGGGCGAATATTATCTGGTCGATGCCGTTACCATTGTCAGGGATTTGGGACTGGAGGCTGTTGTGATCGAGACCAGCGAAGATGAAGTGCGCGGCATCAACACCAAGACACAGCTTGCCGAAGCCGAGGGCGTGATGCAGGCGCGCTTGCGCAAGCAGGCCATGGCGGCCGGTGTGACGCTGATCGCGCCGGACACCGTCTACCTCGCCGCCGACACGAAGTTCGGCAAGGACGTCACCATCGAGCCCTTCGTGGTGATCGGCCCCGGCGTTTCCATTGCCGACGGCGCGGTGATCCATTCCTTCTCGCACATCGTGCAGGCCACGATCGGCAGGAACACCTCTGTCGGCCCCTATGCGCGGCTGCGGCCGGGCACCTCGCTCGGCGATGGCGCGAAGATCGGCAATTTCGTGGAGACCAAGGCCGCGACGCTGGAGGCCGGCGTCAAGGTCAACCATCTCTCCTACATCGGCGACACCGAGATCGGCGCCAACAGCAATATCGGCGCCGGCACCATCACCTGCAACTATGACGGCTTCACCAAGAACAAGACCATCATCGGCAAGGGCGCTTTCGTCGGCACCAATTCCTCGCTGGTGGCGCCGGTCAAGATTGGTGACGGCGCCTATATCGGCTCGGGCTCGGTGATCACCAAGGACGTGCCCGATGACGCAATGGCGGTCGAGCGCAGCCAGCAAAGCATCCGCGAGGGCGGCGCGAGCCGATATCGCGAGGCCAAGACGCGCGGGAAGAAGCCGAAGGCGTGATCATGAAGGTGACGCCCCTTCGGATCCGGTTGGTTGCGCTTGCCGCTCATGATGGTCGCCGTCTCCCTCAGCGCAAGCCTTCCACGAGGCTGCGGGTGCGATCGAGCACCGGCATTCCCTGCGCCCCCGGTTTTCCGGGGTTGTATACGCAAGCCTCGGGCGTTATCTGCGCCGCGAGAACGCTTTGGCGTGAAATCGTTAAGCTTTTGGTTTAACGCTGTCGCAATCGGCAATAATTATTGAGTATCTGGCCACCGGCGTATTTCGTTAAGAAGGCCGCGGGCGTTCGAGAATCTTCTTGAATTGGGGGGGTGATCCGCATGTGCGGGATTATCGGCATTTTGGGGCGCGGTCCGGTCGCCGAGCAACTGGTCGATTCACTCAAGCGACTGGAATATCGCGGCTACGACTCCGCGGGCGTCGCAACCCTGGAAGGCGACACGCTCGAGCGGCGGCGCGCCGAAGGCAAGCTGAAGAACCTCGAAACGCGGCTGCGCGAGGATCCGCTGACCGGCTTCACCGGCATCGGGCACACCCGCTGGGCCACCCACGGCAAGCCGAACGAGAGCAACGCCCATCCGCACGCGACCGAGAATGTTGCGGTCGTCCATAACGGTATCATCGAGAATTTCCGCGAGCTCCGTGCCGCGCTGGAGAAGCAGGGCGCCAAATTCGCCTCCGAGACCGACACCGAGGTCGTCGCCCATCTCGTCAATTCGTATCTGCTCAAGGGACATTCGCCGCAAGAGGCGGTGAAGGCCTCGCTGCCGCAGCTTCGCGGCGCGTTCGCGCTCGCCTTCCTGTTCAAGGGCCATGAGGACCTGCTGATCGGCGCGCGCAAGGGTTCGCCGCTGGCGATCGGCCATGGCGACGGGGAGATGTATCTCGGCTCGGATGCGATCGCGCTCGCGCCGTTCACCGACATGATCAGCTATCTCGACGACGGCGACTGGGTGGTGCTGACCCGCGAGGTCGGCGTGATCTATGACGTGAATGGCGCGGTCGTGAACCGCGACGTGCTGAAGTCGGGCGCATCGGCCTTCCTGGTCGACAAGGCGAACTATCGCCACTTCATGGCCAAGGAGATCCACGAGCAGCCGGAAGTCGTCGGTCACACGCTGGCGCGCTACGTCGACATGGCGAGCGAGCGCGTCAAGCTGCCGATCAAGCTGCCGTTCGACTTCAAGAGCATCCAGCGCATCTCGATCACGGCCTGCGGCACGGCGAGCTATGCCGGCTATGTCGCAAAATACTGGTTCGAGCGGCTCTCACGCATTCCGGTCGAGGTCGATGTCGCCTCCGAATTTCGTTACCGCGAGGCCCCCTTGCGCAAGGGCGATCTGGCGATCTTCATCTCGCAGTCCGGCGAGACCGCCGACACGCTGGCCGCGCTCCGCTACGCCAGGGCGGAAGGCGCGCACACACTCTCCGTGGTCAACGTGCCGACCTCGACCATTGCCCGCGAAAGCGAAACCATGCTGCCGACGCTGGCCGGTCCCGAGATCGGTGTCGCCTCGACCAAGGCCTTCACCTGCCAGCTCATGGTGCTGGCGGCGCTCGCGGTCGCGGCCGGCAAGGCGTGCGGTAAATTGTCCGACGACGACGAGGCCAGGCTGGTGCATGGGCTGGTCGAGATTCCGCGGCTGATGGCCGCGGCACTCGCGATCGAGCCGCAGATCGAGAAGCTGGCACGCGACCTCGCCAAGAGCCGCGACGTGCTCTATCTCGGCCGCGGCACCTCGTTCCCGCTGGCGCTCGAGGGCGCGCTGAAGCTGAAGGAAATCTCCTACATCCACGCCGAAGGCTATGCCGCCGGCGAGCTCAAGCATGGACCGATCGCGCTGATCGACGAGAATACGCCGGTCGTGGTGATCGCACCGCACGACCGGGTTTTCGAAAAAACCGTCTCGAACATGCAGGAAGTCGCCGCGCGCGGCGGCAATATCATCCTGATGACTGATGCCAGGGGGGCGGCGGAGGCCAGCATGCCGTCACTGGTGACGATCGTGCTGCCGGACATGGCCGCGACCTTCACGCCCTTGGTCTACGCCGTTCCCGTGCAACTTTTGGCGTATCATACGGCGGTGGTGATGGGCACCGACGTCGACCAGCCCCGAAATCTCGCGAAATCGGTGACGGTCGAATAGGTAGCGTGGGAATAGGCAAAAGCAGGGGCTTGCGCGACACTCGCGCCCTTCAAAAATCTGCTAGAACGCCTAGCTGAGTGTTGGACCCTACCTGGAACCCGAATGAGCTCCCGCAACAAAATGCCCTCGACCGACGTGCCGCCGCCCGAAACCGCGCCGGACACCGCGTCGCACGGGATCATGGCGCGGTTTCGGAACTACTTCCTGACCGGCTTGGTCGTCGCCGGCCCCGTCGCGATCACGCTGTATCTGACCTGGTGGTTCGTGACCTGGGTCGATGGCCTGGTGCGGCCGTTCGTGCCCGTGGCCTATCGTCCGGAAACCTATCTACCGTTCGGGCTGCCGGGTTCCGGACTGATCGTTGCCGTCGTCGCGCTGACCCTTTTGGGTTTCCTCACGGCCAATTTGATCGGCCGCACGCTGGTCGACCTCGGCGAAAGCCTGCTCGGGCGAATTCCGGCCGTGCGCGCCATCTACCGCGGCCTGAAGCAGGTGTTCGAAACGCTGTTTTCGGGCCAGGGCTCGAGCTTCCGCCGCGTCGGCCTCGTCGAGTTTCCGTCGCCCGGCATGTGGTCGATCGTGCTGATCTCGCAGGCGCCGAGCGCGGATGTCGCCAACAGCCTGCCGGGCCAGGAGGACCACATTTCGGTGTTCCTGCCTTGTGCCCCGAACCCGACCACCGGCTTCTTCTTCTATGTGCCGAAGAGCAAGATCATCGAAGTCGACATGAGCACCGAGGACGCCGCAACGCTGATCATGTCCTGCGGCGTGGTACAGCCGGGTGCCAACTCCGATCCTGCGAAGAAGGCGGCGGCCCTGGCAGGCATGGCGAACGCCGCCCGCATCGCCAACGCCTCGCTGCAGCCCGAGGCGGTGAAGGTGGAATGACCAATCGTCATGAGGCTGGGTCGCGCCAATCCGACCTGTACAAATTATCCGACGATGAGCGCGCCGCTGTTCGAATTGGATTGGAGGACGCGCGGCAAGGTAATTTTGCATCTGACGAAGAGATTGAAGCGATTTATCAACGACATCGGCGTGAAGGTTATCCCGCGCCGATCAATGGGATCGCTTCGTCGCGCTCGAATAAATAGAGCAGGCAGCGCAGCGCCTCGCCGCGCTCATCCGCAAGTCTTGGATTGTCCTTCATGATGCGCAGCGCCTCGTCGCGCGCCTGGGTAATGAGCTGCCCATGCACGTCGGGTCGCGCGATGCGATAGCCGGGCAGGCCGCTCTGGCGGATACCGAGCACGTCGCCTTCGCCGCGGAGTTTCAAATCCTCCTCCGCGATCCGGAAACCGTCGGTGGTCTCGCGGATCACCTTCAGTCGCGCCTTGGACATTTCGCCGAGCGGCTCATGGTAGAGCAAGAGGCAGGTCGAGGCCTCCGTGCCACGACCGATCCGGCCGCGCAACTGATGCAGTTGCGCAAGCCCAAAGCGCTCGGCGTTCTCGATCACCATGATGGTCGCGGCGGGAACGTCGACGCCGACCTCGACCACGGTGGTCGCGACCAGAAGCTGGATCTCGTGCGCGGCGAACGCTGCCATCACGCGGTCCTTCTCGGTGCCCTTCATCTGGCCGTGGACGAGACCGACCTTGTCGTCGAAGCGCTTCTCGAGGCTCTCGAAGCGCTTGGTCGCGTTTGTGAGATGATCGGTGCCTTCGGCCTCGCTTTCCTCGACCAGCGGGCAGATCCAGTAGACGAGCTTGCCCTGCGAGAGTGCGCGGCCGACCGCGTCCATCATATCTTCCAGCCGGCTGTCGGGGACGGCGCGGGTGTCGATCGGCTGGCGGCCGGCCGGTTTCTCCCGCAGTTCGGAGACGTCCATGTCGCCGAAATAGGTCAAGACCAGCGTCCGCGGGATGGGCGTGGCGCTCAAGACCAGGACGTCGACCGCTTCGCCCTTGGAGGTGAGCGCCAGCCGCTCGCGCACGCCGAAGCGATGCTGTTCGTCGACCACGGCGAGCGCGAGCGCCTTGAAGACGACGTCGTCCTGGATCAGCGCATGGGTGCCGACCAGGAGATCGATCTCGCCGGCTTCGAGCTGCGCCAGGAGCTCGCGCCGTTCCTTGCCCTTTTCGCGCCCCGTGAGGATTGCGACCTTCATGCCGGCCCGCTCGGCGAGCGGCGCGATGGTCTTGATATGCTGCCGCGCCAAAATTTCGGTCGGCGCCATCAGGGCCGCCTGCTTGCCGGCCTCGGCGACGGCGGCGGCGGCAAGCAGTGCCACCACGGTCTTGCCGGAGCCGACATCGCCCTGCAGCAACCGCAGCATGCGCACCGGCTGGTTGAGATCATCGGCGATCGCGGCTGCCGCCTGTCGTTGCGAGGCCGTGAGCGCGTAAGGCAGTGCGTCGATGATCTTCTTGCGAAGATGGCCGTCGCCGGCATGGCGGTTGCCTGCCGGCCGGCGCAATTGCGCGCGGATCAGCGCCAGCGCTAGTTGGCCGGCGAGCAGCTCGTCGAAGGCAAGGCGGGACCAAAACGGGCCATCGGGCAGGATGTCGGTCAGCTCGACCGGCTGGTGCACGCGATGGAGCGCCTCCCGGATCGGCGGGAAGTGGCAGCGGCGGATCACGTCCGGGCTGATCCATTCCGGCAGGTCCGGGAGCTTCGCCAGCGCCTGCGCCACGGCCCGCTTGAGCGAGCCGAGCGCAAGCCCTTCGGTCAGGGGATAGACAGGATCGATGCCGGACAGTTTCGAGAACGCGGCTTCGTCCACCACGCGGTCGGGATGCACGATCTGGGGGATGCCGTCATACATCTGAAGGGTGCCGGAGACGAAGCGCTTGGCGCCGACCGGCAGCAGCTTCTCGACATAACCCGGCTGGGCGCGAAAATAGGTCAGCACCACGTCGCCGGTATCGTCGCTGGCATAGACGAGGTACGGCGCACGGCGATTGCGCGGCGGAGGCGGCCGGTGCCGGTCGACGGTCACCTCCAGCGTCACCACGGTTCCCGCCGCGGCGTCGCGGATTTTCGGCCGGGCGCGGCGGTCGATCACCTGGCTCGGCAGATGCAGCAGCAGGTCGACCAGCCGCGGCGTCTCATCGCGGCCGAGCAGGTAGCGCAAGAGCTTGTCCTGCTTGGGACCTACGCCCGGAAGGCCCGTGACCGGCGCAAACAGCGGATTGAGGAGAGCAGGGCGCATCAAACCTCTCGGCGCGTTCCACCCATCCATCAAAAGACAGGAGATTGGCGGGTCAAGCCCGGCAAGAACAGCACAGTTGATAACTTGCTTGTCAAACAGGGCTGACATCGCGGCCCGCCATGGCTATATCCACCCCCGCCCGGCACGTCCGGGCTTTTGGCGTTGGACTGGAATATTGAGATGACTGGATCGACAAGGTCGAGCCACGGGCTGGACGATCGCCGCAAGCGGCTGTTGTTTCGCTGCTGGCACCGCGGCACCCGCGAGATGGACTTGATCCTCGGCCGCTTTGCGGATGCCGAGATCGCGACGCTTGCCGACGATGAGTTGGGCGAGCTTGAGCGCCTGATCGAGGTGCCCGACCCCGACCTCTATGCCGCGCTGACCGGCAACAAGCCGCTTGCGCCGGAATTCTCGGGCCCGCTGTTCGACCGCATAAAGGCTCTTCGCGCCGTGGACCGGGACGCATGAAACCGCAAGTCAAATCGCCGGCCGCATTGCTGGCGCCCGGCCGAGCGCTGACGCTCGCCAATGTCGCCGAGGGCGCCGAAGGGCTCGTTATTTCAGACTTGGCGCGCGCGATCGCCGCGAAGCCGAAGAAGCCGGCAATCAGCCTCGCCGTGGTGTGCCGCGACGGGCCGCGCATGCAGCAATTGGCGCGTGCGCTGGAATTCTTTGCGCCCGATCTGCCGGTGCTGCAGTTTCCGGCCTGGGACTGCCAGCCGTATGATCGCGTCTCGCCCCATGGCGGTGTCCTGGCGCAGCGGCTGACGACGCTGGCGCGCCTGTCGCGGCTGACCGGAAGCGAGAAGCCCCTGATCGTGCTGACCACGGTCAACGCGATCGTGCAACGCGTGCCGGCGCGCGATGTGGTCGCAGCCCAGGCCCTGTCGGTCGCGCCCGGCCACGTCGTGCCGATGGATTCCATCATCGCCTGGCTCGAGCACAACGGCTACACGCGTTCCTCGACCGTGCGCGAGCCCGGCGAATATGCCGTGCGCGGTGGCATCCTCGATCTCTTTCCGGCCGGGCTCGACCAGCCCGTGCGCTTCGACTTCTTCGGCGACTCCCTGGAATCGATCCGCTCCTTCGACGCCGAGACCCAGCGCACGCTGTTGGACATGCGCTCGCTCGACCTGGTGCCGATCTCGGAATTCCAGCTCGTCACCGAAACCATCCGCCGTTTCCGCATGGGCTATGTCGCCGAGTTCGGCGCGCCAACTCCCGACGACCAGCTTTATGAGGCCGTCACCGAAGGCCGCCGCCATCCCGGCATGGAACATTGGCTGCCGCTGTTCCAGGAGCGGATGGATACGCTGTTCGACTATCTCGGCGATGCGCCGGTCGCGATCGAGCCGCAGGGCGAGGACGCCGCGCGCGAGCGCTTCAAGCAGATCGCCGACTATTACGAAGCGCGGCGCGAGGCGATGGAGCATCCCGGCGGCGGCGCCATCTACAAGCCGCTGCCGCCCGACCGGCTCTATCTGACCGAAGAGGAATGGAAGACGCGCCTCGGCGAGGGCGCGCTGGCGCGGTTCACGCCCTTTGCGGTTCCCGAGGATGCCAGCGTATTCGATGCCGGCGCGCGACAGGGACGCAATTTCGCGCCGGAACGCAACGACAGCAATGTCAACGTGTTCGAGGCGGTCGTCGCCCATATCCATGCGTTGCAGGCCAAGCGCAAGAAAGTCGTGGTGACGCTGTGGAGCGAGGGCTCGCGCGACCGCATGCGCAGCATGCTGAGCGACCACAAGCTCGTGAACCTCGCGAGCGTCAATTCGTGGCGCACCGTGCAGGCAACCCCGCGCAACGAGGCGATGCTCGCCGTGCTCGGCATGGAGTCCGGCTTCGAGACGGACGATGTTGCTGTCATCAGCGAGCAGGACATCCTGGGTGACCGCCTGGTGCGGCCGCGCAAGGCGAGCCGCAAGCTCGAGAACTTCATCTCGGAGGTGACGAGCCTTGCCTCGGGCGATCTCGTGGTCCATGTCGAGCACGGTATCGGCCGCTTCATCGGCTTGCAGACCCTCGAAGTGTCCGGCGCGCCGCATGACTGCCTCGAATTACATTATGCCGCCGAAACCAAATTGTTCCTGCCGGTCGAGAACATTGAGCTGTTGTCGCGCTACGGCTCCGACAGCGCCCATGTCGAGCTCGATCGGCTTGGCGGCACCGGCTGGCAGACGCGCAAGGCCAAGCTGAAGAACCGCATCCGCGAAATCGCGGGCGAGCTGATCAAGATCGCCGCCGAACGGATGCTGCATGAGGCGCCGAAGCTGCCGGTGCAGGCCGGCATCTATGACGAGTTCTGCGCGCGCTTCCCCTACGAGGAAACCGAGGACCAGTTGACTGCGATCCAGTCGACGCTGAAGGACCTCGAGCTTGGCCGACCCATGGATCGCCTGATCTGCGGCGATGTCGGCTTCGGCAAGAC
>Ga0070683_100001739_pt1 | contig 16947 bp, 22 predicted proteins | sample KBSC713LmetaG_FD_64662 | JGI IMG/M metagenome (GOLD analysis project Ga0070683, IMG submission 64662) | Corn rhizosphere microbial communities from Kellogg Biological Station, Michigan, USA - KBS C7.1-3L metaG | ecosystem: Host-associated > Plants > Roots > Rhizosphere ... | reverse complement strand
ATGTCCGTGGTGATGGTGGGCGCCGCTGTGGCCGTGCCGTCGTGCGTGCCGAGGAAGAATCCCCACACGAGCGTGGGCGTGCCGGTCGTGCCGTATTCGCCCTCGGCTTCGATCTTCACAATCGACCCGGCGCGCAGCTTGCCCGCTGGAATCTGCGGGATCGGCAGCGGCGACACCGACTGCTTGGTGGTGAACGTGTTGAACGCAACGTTGGCGCCGAGGGCGAACGGCGCGATCGGCTCGACCAGGTACAGGTCCACTGTGGACTCCTTCTACGTCAGCGAGATGGAGACGGCGCCAACGGCGATCTGAAACGTGTTGCCATTGGCGACGCTGATCGGCTGACCGTTGAAGTTGCCGAACCAGGTCCGGGTACCGGCCGAGCTGGTCAGGTCCATCGATACAATCGACCACGCACCACCGCTGCCGTTGGTCCACGACAGCGCCGAGGACGCCGGTAGCGTCACAGCCGACCCAGCCGATGACGCGGTCGAGGCAGCCGGAACGGCCGTACCTCCGGCGGTGTAGCCGGTGCCCGTCAGCTCCGTGCCAGCGGCCGACGCGCTACTCGCCGTCGAGTTGAGCCGGACCTTCATCGCCGTGCCACCGACAGCCGAGAAGCTACCCGGGGCACCGCTGGCGCCGGTCGGCGTGGTCGCGTTGAGAATGTTGCTGATCATCGTGTTGTCAATTGCTGCCATCGCCCTCGGCCCCTTCCTCGTCGTCGCCGAATGTGGTCACCATTTCGAGGGTCATGCCGGGACCGGAGTCGACAACGTTGCCGTCCGGGTCGAGCACCACCCATCCGATCGGCTCAGTCATACGCGTCTCTCCTCTGTGGACGGTGCTCATGCGGCCAGGAGCCCGCGATACAGATCTGCCAAGTCCTTGGCCCCCTGGCTGAGGCTGATGCCGCCGGTGTTGGCGGCCCTCGACACGGAATAGTCGTCGATCGATTCGGACTGAACCGTGACGTCAGGCTTGGAGTACGCGCCACCGGCCGACTCCAGCACTGCCTCTTTGACGTCGTCGGGCACGCTGGCAAAGCCGTGCGTCAGGTCGACTTCCAGCAGATCCGGCGGGAACGCGCCCGGCGTGCCGAACCCAGCCAGCCGATACAGCACCGACTTGATGCGCGTGTAGTCAGTGATGACCTGACCGGCGACACGAACCTCATCGACCGAGATGATCGGCCGGAACGGAAGATGAAGTTGTGCATAGCCGAGCCCGGCAACCTCGTACGTTGTCGTGGTGGGCGTGAACGCGGTAGCAGCCCGCGTGCTGAACAGTGCCGACGCGGTCTGAAGCACAAGGTTTGCGGTTGCCGTATCGACATCCTGTTGAAGCCAGCTCGCCAGGTCCTCGGCGGTCGCGTACATCACGCTCACGGCTCACCCCTTACGGCTTACGGGCGACCGCCCGGGTGTCGAGTCCACTGTGGTCAACCACGATGTCAAGCCAGCCCTGAGACCTGAGCACGCGCTTCAGGTCGTCGGGTGCGACGTTGGCGTAGTACTCGCCCGGGTGCAGCCGGAAGAGTCCGTCGATGCCGGAGTGCGGCTGCCGACCGGGACCGGCCATCGTGGTGATGAACTTGCCGCCGGAGCGCAGCGCCTTATACGCGGTCCAGCAGATGCCCGGCCAGACATGCGTGTGCTCGAAAACCTCGCACGCCACAACGATGTCGTACTCGCGATCGGGCTGCCAGGTTGCGGCGTCGGCGACAACGTCAACACCCTCACCCGGGTACTGGTCGACGACCGTGTACACCTCGGGTCCCCAGAACAAGTCGCGCACGCTGCCGTTGATATCGCGACCGCCGAGGTCGAGCACAGCCAGGCCGATGTCCTCGTGGCTCACGTACTTGGCGACCCACTGGTATGCCGCGTCATGCATTGTCGGCCAGCCTCTGCTCGAAGGTCGCCTTGTCGGCCTCCACTGTGGACTGGCCGAGCCGGTAGGTTGCGTCAGACTCGGCCTTGCCGAACAGTGGATGCAGGTGCTCGACAACGGACGCGAGACAGGGCGTCCATACGCGTCGCTGCTTGGCAGCGGTCACGATCTCGTCGTCGACGAACCAGTGCCGGTAGCCCTCGTGACACACGACGCCCGGACCGTCCCAACTGGCGCCCACCTTGTCTACATAGGACCGCCGGATGAGCAGATGCGTGGCGTGCTGGCCGGACGTGACGCGCGGGTTGCCGAGGTCGTTCGTACCCACAACGTCGAACTCATCTCCGGCGGCGGCCAATGCCTGATCGAGCCAGCCGGACCGGAAGCGTACATCGTCGCCCGTGATGAAGAGCCACCGCGCACCGATGTCTTCGGTTTGCCGGTAGGCGAGATTGACCTTCTCGGCGAACGTGTGCGCGACGCCTTCGGTTTGGCCCTCCACATAGGACATCAGCCCATCGCTGCCGTAGATGACGTTGGCGCCAGCCTTGGCCCACGCCTTGGCGGTCGTCCTGTCTTCCGGCTCGACCACAGCCCAGACGTTCGCGAGCCCGGTCGAGGCAAGCAGCGACTGCATGAACGGCGCGGCGTTCTGCGGCCGGTCGAGCACCGGCACGATGACGTCGACCCGCTCGGTTGCCGGTGGGGCGAGGGCAGAGCTGGTCGTGTGCTGCTGTGCGTCCATGGCGACCTGGCGCCAGTAGTCCTCTTCGGCCAGCCACACGTTCTTGTGATGCGTGGTCTTCACTCCAGTGTGGACATGCACCGGGATGTCAAGCGTTCCGGCACGCAAGCAGAAGGCGAGATCCTCGCCGAGCACCTGACCGGTGGTTGTGTTGGGGACGCGGTCATACCACGCTCGCCCGTAGCGCTCCTCGACCTTCTCGAAAGCGCTGCGATGGATCAGGATGCAGGCCGAGCCGGTCGCGCCCACGCGCGTGACGGTGTCGAGCGGGTATTGCCAGCGCACCGCGAATCCCATCTGCTCGCCCGTGTTGACCCAGTCGTAGATGGTGGGGATCGCGCGCGTGCGGAAGCCGCCCAGGCTGTCGTCGAGGTGCTCTTCCTGCGCGAAGCACAGGGCGCCGACGACTGGCCGCTCGATCGGGTCGGCGGCCTCCAGCAGTCTGTCCACAGTGTCCGGTGCGAAACCCATGTCTGTGTCGATCCAGAACAGCCACTCGGCTCGCTTCTCGTCGAGAAAGTCCTTGACCGCTTTGTTGCGGGCGAGCGTCATGCCGTCGGTTCCGGCGCGAATACCGATGTACCCGCCCCGGATAACGCGCAAGTCGTTGGCGAGATCCCAGCCGATCAGCTCGGTCATCGAGTGGTACCACGAGTAGGTGACGGTGTTGCTGTGCACGTAGGCGACGACCACGGCGGCGGGTTCGTCCTTTGTGGACGCGTGGTCATCGAGCACGGCGGTGCCCCCGATCGACGTGACGCAGCTCGCCCGGCACTGCGGTTGCCCGCTCGACCGGCGGCTCGTCGTCCTCGACTGGTGCGCCCGGGTACTGGTCCGGCCGGAGCGGCTGTGAGAAGAGGGCGCCCCAGCGCGGGTCGTCGCTGAAGAGGTCGGGGTTGGCCGTGACGATCGGGTCGTCGGCCGACCAGTGCGAGCCCTCGGGTACCGTGATGGTCCCGCCGTGCGGCGAAGAGATAGCCGTTGTCGTCTTGGCGAAAACTGGCTTCATGTGCTGCTTTCCTTTCAGGGTCCCAGGATGAGTGGAGGCCCTCGACCTCCTGGGGGGATCGAGGGCCTCCGGTCTACAGTGGACGGCTACGCCTCGAAGCCGAGGTCGTTGAGTCGCTTCTCGGCGACCTTCACAGCCTCGTCGGCTGTCTTGATGGCGTCGTGGTTCGGTTCCAGGTTGGAACGGTTGACCCGCGCGCCGTGCAGCTCGGCCATGGCCTGCTGGACGACCGGGTCGCCGGACTCACCGGCCGGAGCGAGCTTGCCCTTGGGGTGCTTGCTCTCGACCGGCGCGTCCACCTTCGATTCCTTGCTGTCAGCCACTTTCGGTCCCTCCTATGTGGACTAGCTCGCGACCAGGAGACGGAAGCCCAGGTCGTTGATCGAGCCGCCACCGATGCGGGCGTACGCAAACCAACCACGCTGGCCGGTCGGCCGGTTGTTGGTCACGTCGAAGAGCGTCGGCACCAGCTCCACGCTCATGCCGCCACGGCGGGCGATGAGGTAGTTCTGGAAATCGCCGACCACCGCGTAGCCCGACGTCGCGGTCGAGAACGTGGTCGTGCCCGGCATGTAGGGCGACTCGTAGACGCCGCGTGCGAAGAGGCTGTCAGTCCAGCCGTCCGGCAGGTTGATCGTGTACGCGTGGTACACATTCGCGGTGCCGAGCTGCCGGATCGCGTTGTTGATGTCGACCGACATCAGCCACGAGGCGTTGCGCCGGTACCGCTGCGGCAAAGCGGCCCAGGCCTTGTACGGGTCCGGGGCGCCGATCGTCGGAGCGGTCGTGACGGCCACGCGCACGTTCGTGTTCGCGCTGAGGGCGGTCAGAATGCCCTGCGGCTCAAGGCCACCGGCGCCGCGCGTGAACTTGTCCACGAGCAGCTCGTCGTAGCCGGAGCTGAGCAGCGTCGACATCTCGTCGGCGAAGCCCGGGTAATCTTGACCGACCTCAATGGAGTAGGGCAGGAAACCTCGTGCCATGTAGACCGGCACCGTCGGCTGGGCAAGCGTCGGGCTGTTGTCCGTGGTCGCCACACCCTCGGACTGGAAGGCCCACGTGACACCCGCAGAGGTGACACCCTTCCACGCGTTGGTGTTAATGGTGACCTGCTTGGCCAACTGGAGGAACGGGTTGCCCGTCCCCTGCGCGGTCAAGATGATGCTCGGGTCGATGAACACCGGAATACCAAACCCACCGGCGGTCGTGACGCCCTCACTCATGGCGCGGTACTCGTTGAACGCGAGAACCGCGTCACGCTCCTCATTGGACAGAATGGCGTGCGGGTCGGTGACCAGCTTCTGCCATGCGGTCCGGTAGTGGGGGTTCTCGGTCACCAGGATGCGCCGGGCGATGTCCGTGTTCTCACGGATCTGCTTATCGACGTGATCCTTCTGGTCCTGCTTGAGGTGCGCCGTGTTCTCGCGGCTGTCCAGCGCGCGGAGTGCCTTGTCGCGAGCCTCCGGAATGGACAGTCGGCGGACGTCACCGTAGTGGTCGTCGTCCTGGCGGCCCAGGCGGCTGTACTCGATTGCCTTCGGCCGCTTCTTGAGCACGTCGTTGATCTGACGGTGCTCCTCGTACATCTCCAGGGCGCGCTCGTGCACGTCGAGGAGGATCTTCATTGCGTGCTTCTCGGTGTCGGTGAGGTGTCGCAGCTCGCCGTTGTCACCCTCGTGCAGCTCACGGATCTGAGCCTTGGTGACATCGATGATGTCCGAGATCTCCTCAGGCGTCCGACCCTTGAGGTCTTCGAGCGTGTAGGAGCGCTCGTCGCCGTCGGCCATTGCCGAGTCCCTTCTGTCTACTGTGGAGTGTTGTGAAATGCGCGTGCCTTGACGGCCGTGTACCGCTGTCGAAGCTCGTCGATGCGGTCGCTGAACTCGTCTCGTGGTGCAGGCGACGCGTTGCCAATCCCGGCCCCCGCGTCGGGGTTGCCGCCATCCACACTCCGCGTGTCGGATCGCCCGGCGTAGTCATCGAGGTCCACCGCACTGTCCAACATGGACGAAAGCAGGCGGACCATCTCTCGGATCTCTGTTGCGTCGAGGCCAGCGAGGATCGAGCGCACGCTGACCGATGTGGTGTCGTAGGCGGGGAAGACGACCGGCCCCAGCTCGTGCACGTCCGCGTCACGGATCTCACGAAGCTCACGCTCGGCACCCTTGTCACGCATGTCGACCGGCACCCATGTGTCGCCACCCTTGGGCACCCCGAAGCGAAACGACATACCCGTGATGGAGCCGCCAGCAATGGCCTGCCGGACCCGCTCGATGTCGGGGTGGTCGTACAGCCGAGCCCGGACGTGCAGGCCCTTGCTGTCCTCATCGAGCGCATCGATCTGTCCAATGGGGACGGTCCCGATTCGCGGGTCCTTGCCGTGGTCGAACTGGAGTACCGGCATCCGCTTCGCGAGCGAGCGCTTGAAGGCACCCGGGAGGATCGTCTCGTCGAAATCGCCACCGACGGCGGCGATGCGGGTCGGCGTGTTGAACGTGGCGGCGTAGCCCTCCATCGTCCGGCCGTCGGAGCGTGCCTCGTACTCGAAGTTGAAGCTGCGCACGCACATGTCGAGCATGTCGATACTCCTATGTGGACGCTGCTTGAGAGCGGCGAGCTTGGCGATGAGCGCGGGCGTGGCGACGCCGTCAGGCTTCAGGCCGAGCGCCTTCTGTGCAGCCTTGACGGCGGCCGAGGTCTTCGGCCCGTACTTCCCGTCGCCGTAGTTCTTATCGCCCTTCTTGGCGAAGCCCAGCCGTACGAGGTCGTCCTGTAGCTTGTGGACTCGCGGGTCGCCGTTCTTCATGCCGTAGCCGGGACCGCGTCCGTTGGCGAACGTCATCGAGTCGCCAGGGCCGAGTGGCTTGACGCCCGGTCGGCTCGGCGCGGCCGTCTTGGCTGGCGTCTTGCCGGTCGGCTTGGCGGGCGGGCGGTATGCCTTGCCGCCGGTGCCGGTCTTCTTGGTGGCCGGACCCTTGTTGTTACCGCCCGATGAGAACTGGCCGCCGGTCGAGCTACCAGCCGGAGCGTGGTAGTCGTTGTACCGCCACTCCAAGGCCAGCTCTCGCCACTCGCTTGCGTAGCTGTCGGCAGTCTTCTCGTTGATGTCGACGCCGTACTTCTTGAGCGCCGTCTTGATGCGGCCCTTGATTTCGGCGAGCTGCTCCGGCGTGTAGGCCGAGGCGTTCTTCGACATATTGATGTACGACCATGCGGCCTTGCAGTGCTCTTCGCTGTCGAGTGGGTACCGCTTCTTCTTGTCGGCCTGGTATCCCGGATCGGCGTACGTGACGTCACCGTAAGGCTTCTGTGGGTCGGAGGCTCGCGAGTCCTGGACATGGATCATTGCTGCACGCCCTCCGTCCCCTGTGGACTGTGCCGATCTTCGGTCGAGCTCTGCCTGAGCTTCTGGCCAGGTAGCGGCGAATCTCTTGAGAATGGCTACCGGCACGTCTTGCATCTCGCGCACGATCGGCTCGCCGTCGAAGGTGTCCACGATGAGAGTCATTCGGGCGTCACCTTCCACCCGTACTTCTCGGCATCCTGACGGGGCGACAGCAACAGCGTCTTGCCGTCGGACAGGTAGAACTCAGTGAACGACTCGGCGTAGCGCTCAAACTCGTTCGTGGCCCCGTACTCGGAAGTCTTAGCCGGATGTGTCAGCCGATCCTTCAGGCGGGCAGCGTCGCTGCGCTCGTCAAGACCGTGTCCCCACTCATGCACGAACGTGTACTGGCCGTGCGGGACATGATCAGCGACTGGCGCGTTCCAACCACCCTCGTGGAGAACGCCGTCCTTAATGGAGTCTCCAGCGATTGACATGTTTCCGGTGCCCGCGAAGTTGTAGCCGCGAGTCCACCCTTGTTTCTTGTCCGGAAAAAGGGCGTCCATCTCAGAGCGCGTAATGATGTGCAGATTGAGCTTCTGTCCGTGGGGCAAGGGATTGTCGGCAGCGAGCCGATCGGCGAGTTTGAACAAAGGCCGGATGTGTTCCTCCGTAACGCTTGGATCTTCCACAACGATCATGTGACCGTTCTTGATCCAAGCCGGGGCGTGGTACCGATCCTCCCTTTCCTTGTGCTCCCACCCCTCGCCGTGGGCGACCTTCTCGATCGTGTCGGCCACCTTGGACAGTGCGGCACCAACCAGGCTCCACTTACCCTCAGGGTCGCGAGGCTCAGCCGGGTTGAACTTCCGTCCACTTAGGGCATCGGCAACACGTGCGGCGCGCAGTCGATCGTCAAGACTTGCCATCCCCCTTGGCCCCACCCTTGTCCAGATTGGACAGATCGTCAGGTACGCCATCGGTCGAGTCCTGGGCCATCAGGTACCACTTACCCGCGAGCCAGATGTAGGGCTTGTTCTTGTCCGGCGGCGGGCTGGTCGGCTGCTCGCTGAGGTCGACGAATCCATCGTTGGCCATCGATTGCCCCCTACGTGTTGTTCTCGGTGCCGAGGCCGACGCGCGGTCCGGACATGGTCTGCGCGATCTCCAGGAGCGGGTCGATCGGCAGGTCGATTTCGAGCGCGGTCACCTTCATGTCCTTACCGGCAGCCACTGCGGCCGACGCACCGGCCCACCGGTGGTGACCGTCCAGAATGGACCCGTCGGTCGACATCAGCAGGATGCCGCCCTCCTGCCACCCGTCGGCCTGCATGAAGCCAGCCAGCTTGGCGACCTTCTTGGAGTCCAGCTCCGACTGAGTCATGACCATCGTGCGCGGGTCGCGCTGCGTGATCTTCGCGTTAATGCCGCGCTTGGCCAGCTCGTCCATGAACGGCTTGATGCCGTCCACATTGGCCGGTAGCTGGGGCATCGCGCTTCGGGGAATGTCGCGCACGTGCTTGGTGAACAGGTTCTCGTTGCCCTTGCCCGTGACGTCGAGGTGCGCGAGGTTGACGGCGTCGCGCTTCCTCAGCTCGTCGAGTAGACCGCCGAGGTGTTCACCGGAGATCGTGGCGTTCTTGCCGGAGAACAGGTTGTCGACGGCGACGGTGACTTCCTTGGTCGCGTCGGCGATGTCGTCCTCAGCGTCCTTGACGGCATCCTTGACTGCGGCACCGGCGGCACCGCCCTTGGTCCAGCGACCACCCCCGGCGGCGCCCTTGGGGAGCCGTAGCTCACCCTTGTTGAAGCGCACCTCCGGCGGGTCGAGCACGCCGAGCGCAACGAGCACCCGATCGCGGAGGTCGAGATCCTCGTCGTCCGACTGCGCCTTACGAACCATCACGACCCTCCACTGTGGACTATTTGCCCTTCGGGCGCTGAACCTTGTCGGCGTAGGAACGCCACTGGCCCGGACCCTTCCAGGTCACCTTGTCGCCAAGCTTGATATCCCTCGACCGTCCGGCGTGCACCAGCTCGTCGAGACCTGGTGTCATCGCGTACGCGTGGAACGGAAGATCCTGACCCTGCTCGACAACGTGAGGCGGCCAGAATCCGTCGCCCGACTTGAAGTGGTAGGCACCGCCGATGGCGTGCGTGTAGGCGCCGATCGCCTCGACCTCATCAAGGGAATCGACAACCACCACCGGATCGATATCGATACGATGGTTCTCGTCGTCGTGAAAGATGCCGAGATGGCTGCCTTCGTTCTCAAGGATTTCGCGGAACTGTTCCTTGGCCTGATCCATCGCCTGACTGAACTCGACCTCGGATGCATGCTCCGAAACCGAGACGCTGTTGAGATGCTCAGGCTTGATAGATAGGGCGTAGCGGTCGGCGTCGGACAACAGCGGGATGCCAGTGTGGGCGTCCACAGTGGCGCCTCCCCACGACTTCTGTACCTCGCCGTAGGTGTCACGCTTAACCTTGTCCCAGCGGCGGTCGAGCCGCGTGATCGGGGACCGATTATCGTGCATCTTGTCGAGCATCTCCTTACCCCGCCCGGCGATCTTCTGGAACTCCTCACGCGATACGGGACGGCTATTGCCGCGAGCCTCAACCGCTGTGATCTCACGAGCGACCTTCTCCAGAACGCCACCGGCCTTGTTTAGCTTGACAACGGAAGCACTCGGCTTTATTGAGCCAGGCTCAGAGGCCAACTCCTTTGAGGGCTTAGCCCAGCCAGCAGCACCCTTGATGACTTCCAAGGTGAACCACTTGCCACCACCCTTTTGACCCTTGGGGATTCGCGGCTCATTAGGGTTGAACTTGCGCTCGTCGTACTCGGCCTCACGTAGTGCCAGCCAGCGCTCCCTCAGCCGGTCGACACGCTCGTTGATGTCGTCATTCATCGGGCGGCCCCAGTGGCTCACGCATCGCCATCATGTGGCGCGCATCGGAAAGTGACAGTCCAATAGGGAGGGTCGCCTTGTCGACCAACGGCCAGGCAGCGGCGTTTTCATAGACGTACGTGATGCCGTCGACCTCGCGGCTGGAGTACGGGACCGGAGCCTGAAGTCCTGGCGCTGCAAGCCAATCCTCGATGAGGCGCGCGTCGTACTCGTCGTACGTGAGGTCATCAGCGGGGTCGGCCGGAATCATCCCGCACTCCCCTCGGCGGAGCCGCTCACCTCGGTCCAGTAAATGGCCTGTAGCTCATCGGGCGAGAGACCGTTGCGCTTGGCCACAGCCCTTACGGCGTCGGCAATCGAGATGTATCCGGCACCGGCGCCGTTGGTTACAGTCTTGTGTGCGTTCGTGAAGTCGAGCGCGTCGTCGACCGTCATCTTGCGCTTGCTGACCCGGCTAGCGACTTCCTGCATCCACTGGTCCACCGTGACGTCGTCCGTCTTGCCGGGCACCAGGATGTTGTTGTAGAACGAGCGTCGCTTCACGCCCGTGAGCGTGGTCGAGACGTCCTCGCCGCGCGCAATGCGGACGGCTGCCGCGATGTTAGCGGACAGCCCGCCACCGATCCGGTGTGCAGCGTCCACTGGGGACAGTCCCTCGTACTTCTTGTACTCGGTCAGCACGTGCTCGGCAAGCACCTTGTTGCGCGGCCACTTCGTCCGAGGGCTGAGGGCCGAGATGACCCCGGCGGCCTGCTCTGTACTGAGGCCATGCTTCTTGCCCAGACTCTCGGCGTACTTGTGTGCCTGCGGGTACCACTGTCGGCTCTTGCCTGCGTGCGACAGCCCGACGACCGACTCCAGCTCATCCTCAAGCCCGCGCTGCGTCAGCCGGTACTTCTTGAGGTTGGTCTTCAAGGCGGCCTTGCCACGCTCGTCCAGGTCGCTCGCGCGCGTGCCGGTGCCGAGGGCGCCCTTGACGGCGTCGCCGACCGTGGCGCCCCCCTTGGTCCAGCGGCCCCCGCCCTTGCCGCCAGGGATGCGCGCCTCGGCTGGGTTGAACTTGCGCTCGTCACGCTCGGCCTCACGTAGGCCCGTCCACTGTCGACGGACCCGCTCGATACGTTCAGCGATGTCGTCCACAGCGGACCCTCCGTCAGCCTGGCCCGACCTTGTGTCCGCGCGGCGGATGGCCGTGAGTGACGCGGTTGAGATCTGACCCCGGCCAGAACCCCATCACCTGATGGAACCATTGCGCGGCCGTGCGCTTGGCCTTGCCGCTCGGCATGTATTTGGCCAGGTGGTGGTAGAGGGTTGTCCACGGCGTGGGCGACCCTCTCCACTTCGCGAGACCTGGTCCGGCGGTCCAATATTTGTGAAGCCGTGCCGCACCCTCGGCGCCCTGCGCGCTCTTGACGAGCCGCTCTTCCAGCTCGTCGTCCGTCTCCAGATCGTGGGCACGGCGAACCTTCTCAGTGTCCACTGGGGACGCGTCCGGCTGGCGGGTGATCTCGACCGGATAGTCCATCAGCATCCGACGCTGACTGGGGGTCAAGTTGTCGTCGTTCTTCACTTCTTGCCCCCGATCTTCGCGGTCGGCAGATCCTGCACGGCGATCGTCTCCGGTGTCACGACCACGCCTTCTATCCGGCGGATGCCTTGACTGTCCACATAGTCCTTGACGATCTGGACTTCCCTATCGCGTTCCAGCGTGATCTCCGCTTCGTGCGACTCGGGTCGCTTCTGACCCTTGGGTGGCGGTGGTCCGAAATCCGAGACGGCGACCGCGCCAACACCCGGCGGCACAAGGATTTTCATCATCGCGCCGTTGGGACTGGAGGCTGGGTCGAAGTACTCCTCAGACACGAGCGGGTCGGCCGATGTCGACATGGGGGCCTTCTCGACGTACCGCATGCCGACGAGGCTCTTGCTGGTGTCAACGCCTGGGAACACGTAGCTGACGTCCTGAACGCCACGATTGACAAGCAGCGGCTTGGTCAGCTTGGAATGCTCGAATACGGCGTCCATCGCTTGCACGTAGGGCTTGATTTCCGGATGCTGATCGAGCGTGCCTGTCCTCAGTGGACCGTTGATGAGCCGATAGAATCCTGAGTTGCCAGGCGGACCGCTGGGGTCGTCCCCGTGACGGTAGGCCTCGAATCCCATCGCCGACAGGTGCGCCGCCGAGTCAGGGGTTCGCTCGAACCCCGTGTGGCCGAGCTTGACCGGAACGGCATCAATGGCATCTCGACCCTGAACCGCGTCAGCGAACAGCTTGTCTACCGTGGACGCGCCGCCCCCGCCACCGCCCTTTGTCCAGCGGCCCCCGCCCTTGCCGCCAGGGATGCGTGCCTCGGCTGGGTTGAACTTGCGGCTCTCATCACGCGCTTGTGGTTTTGGGGCGGTGTCGGCAGGAGCCGTCCCACCTCCACCGTCCGGTGTGGACGGCGCGCCATCGGTCGGCGCCTTCCCCGGCGGGGGTGCGCCCGGCGGCTGAAGCTGAACCGAGATGAGGCCCGTGTGCTTCAGCAGCGAGATGTCCTGAGCCTTGACGGCGTCGATCGACGACTGGGGCGTGAACCCGCCGTTGATGAGAGCGACCACTGTGGACGCCTTGACGTTCTCGATGTCGGCGGCGTCCTTGGCGTCCTCTCGCAGGATCGGCATGTCTTCCGTTGTGGTCCACAGCTCGGCGTCGGCCGGTACGTTGACAAGTGGCGCCAGGGCGGCAGCGATGTCTTGCAGCGTCGGGTAAATCCACGAGTCGGCCCACATGCGCCGAGCCGACGAGAAGTTACCGGCGTTGAGGCTCGACCCCGACAGGCCCTCAGACGCGCCGAGGATTGTCGGGTGCACGCGGGACAACATCGAGATGCGGGTCTCGCTGGAGCCGTTGACACCCTTCAGATCGATGTCCTTCAGGTTGGCACCGACCACAGAGACATCGGCGCCCATCGACAGATACCAGGTCTTGTAGGCGTTACGCACACCCGCGTGCCGGGTCTCCAGCTTGTCGACGATCTCCTCAAACTGTTCCGGGTTCGCGGCGGTGATGCCCTTCACGACCATGTTCGGCGTGGCGCCGTTCTGGAAGTACTTCAATTTGTGGTCGGTCGCTGCGATGTCACCGCGAATCTCACGGATCGCTGGCGTGATCCAGGACATGCCGATACCGGCGTGTTCAGGGTCCGGCACCGGCGACCAGTGTGCGACCTCATCGGGCAGCAACGTGATGACGCGATTGCGTGCCTGGGCGATGCCCCCATTGCAGTACGCATACCCGATCACTTCGCCGTCGAGTGCATACGCCGCGTCCTCAGGCTCTTGCTGCGAGCCGTAGACAATCATGACCCAGTCCGGCCGGAGCACGCGCAACCTGTCCACTGTGGAGCCGCCCACGCGGATCGGCCGGTTCGTGACGTAGGCGTTGCCCGCGAGCCCGGCGTGCCACTCCATGCGGGCGAGCAGCTCGCCGGTGGTGGCGTTGGTCCACGGCTTCTCCAATGTGGACAGTGCCGAGGTGCCGAACAACCGGCCCGGCGTGCGCGACAGCCGGTTGTTGCGGAAGATGAACCGCGCCTGACTGAGCACCATCGCCCGCACCATCTGTGCGGCGTACGCGGGCGGGCAGGTACGCAGGGCGTTGAGGTAGCCCGGCAGTGTCGAGGAGATCTCGCGTGTGCGATCGTTGACGAGTGTCTGGTTGATGCCCAGCGGGTAGACGTTGCTGTTGTAGGTGAACTGGTTTGCTGGCAACAGATAGTCGGCCAGGTACTGGTCAACGGAGAAGCGGCTCTCGTCGCGGCGGGCCAGCTCCCGTGATGCTGAGATGCGGTCCAGAAGCCCCACGGTTCACCCCTGTCGCGAGTCGAGGCGAATGTTCACTGTGGACTGTGCACCCTTCGGCCCTCTTGCCAGCCGAGCCGGACGGCGGTGAAGCACCAGGTGAGCACAAGCCAGAACCCGGTGAAGAGCTTGGCGACAACCCAGCCGACGCCGTACAGCAGTCCGGCCACGAGCGTGAGAACGGTGCGCCAGAAGTGAATCTCGCGAGCCTCGCGGGTGATGCGCTCGACCGGCACGCGGTTCAGCGCGTCATCGAGAAACGTCATTGCGACTCCCTATCGCCAGGAGATGAAGAATGGTTGCTCCGGCTCGGGGATCGCGGCAGCGTAGGCGTGGCCCATGATGGCGCACACCGCGAGGTCGATCTTCCGGGGCGAGTTAGGGTTTTCCTTCTGCACGCGCCAGCCCTGAGGCGTGGCCTTGATGACCGCATTACCTACATGCCTTGCCAGTACAGGGTTTCCGGAGTGTGTGATCTTCCGATCCTTGGCGGCGTCGTAGAACCGTTGTGCCGCTTGAATCATCGCGAGTCCTTGCGGCATCGCCTCGACCGGGTAACCCTCGGCGGCAAGCCGTTCGAACATTTGCTGCCAGATACGCGGGTCATACACACAGAACTTCACCCGCCAGCGCTGGAATGCTTGCCGCACAACGGTTTCAACCTCATCGGGGTTGACCCGCCAGCCGTCGACATCCGGCGGCCGTTCCCAACACTCAACGACGTCAATGTGATAGTCCTGTGTACTGTGGACAGTCAGGCCGGTCGAGTCACCGGAGAACGAGCCGTCAAATGCAAGCACGACCTCGGACCCGGCAGTCACCGGCCGACTGTCCACAAGGGAGTCCCACAGCCCAGCCTCGAACCACGCCTGCTGAGTGGCGACCCACTGATTGCATCGCTTCGTGCGGAACTCATTCTCGGGTGTGCTGTTGACCGCGCTGGCCAAGTCCTCAATGGACACTAGGTCGCCGAGTCCAGGGTTGGCTTCGGCCCAGGTTTGAGGATCCTTGTGGTCGGCCTCGGGATTGAAGGGTTCCCACCACGCCATGAAGAATGTCGGGTCGACAACCTCACCCTTGGCCACACGAATGCCGTACTGGTACAGGCCATAGCACAGCGAGTCCATGCCGGTTGTGTCAGTGCGGACTCCGGCCGTCGTGATGCCAACCATCAGCGGCTCGACACGCGCACCCATAGCAAGCTGCATGACGTCCCACAGCTCGCGGTTCGGTTGGGCGTGAACCTCGTCAAATACCACGAAGTGAGGGTTCAGACCCTCCTTTGTGTACGCTTCGGCCGACAGTACACGTAGGACAGACCCGGTCGCCTCATACTCAATCACGTCACGCCACGGCGTCAGGATCGCCGACAGCTCGGGGTCCATCTTCACCATGTTCTTAGCCGTGTTGAACACGATGCGCGCCTGGTCCTTGTCGGCGGCCAGGACGTACACCTCACCACCGGCCGGACCGAGCACCAGCCCGCCGAGGCCGAGGGTCGAGCCGACGCCGCTCTTGCCGTTCTTGCGGGCCAGGCCGATGAGTGCGCGACGGTGCCGGTAGCGGCCATCCGGCCGACGGGCAAGCAAGTGATAGATGAGGTTCTGTTGCCACTGTCTAAAGTGGATGAGCTTCCCAGCGGGCGAGGCAAGCGAGTCCTTGTCGACCCGGCACGCCAGGTGGGCGAAGTCGATGAACATCTCGCCGTCGCCCCGGTCGATGTCCTCGGTTGGTACAGGCGTCAGCCATCGTGGCGGCCACGGCTCGACGTGAGGCATGTGTGCATCACCTCTGGGCGGCTGCCTGGCGCCGCTCGACCAGTTGCTGGAGCGCGCTCATCTTCTTGACCTCGGCGACACCCAGCCGAGCACGCGCGACAGGGTTGAAGCCGAGCACGCTCAGCGCGTCGGTGAACTGCTTGCTCAGGCCGAGCATGACGCGCGCCTGCTTGGGGTCCATTGTGGATCGCCACTCGAAGCGGGCAGCCTCCAGGTCGTCGGCGAGCTGGCACGCGCGCACCACGGCAACGAGGTCGCTGTGCGGGGAAATCCACGTGATGGCTGAGTGCCAGACACGCTCCCAGAGGTCGGCCCCGGCGCCACCCGGCGGGATTACGTCCGGCAGCTCCGGCGTCCGGTCGGCCATCGGCAGCGGCACAACCTCGCCGGTAGCGATGGCCCGGCCGTCGGCCTTCTGGTTAGGTCCCCGGCCAACACGTCGATGATGCTCAATTGGCTTTGGGGGTCGGCCCATCATGGCCATGCTCGATCACCCGCTTTGCTAGGATCACTCGATCAGACCCACACGCCAGGGGAGCAGGAATGACGATCTTCTATTTTGGAGAGCGCTGGGACGCACCAGTGCTTGACGTGCCCGACGACGGCAGCCCCCCGCCAGTCCCTTGCCCGACACCCGTCGGCGAGCCGTGTGTCATGTGCCAGGCGCCGATCGTCGAGGGTGAGCGCGGCCTCATCTATGCAGTGGTCGACGGCAGCACGCCGCACGGCGGCAAGACTCAAGCCGGTCACATCGAATGCGAGATGCTGCATACGATCGGCCATGTGCACGGGGTGTGCACTTGTACCGGCTGGGACATCAACAGTGTCGAGGCTCGGCGGGAGATCATCACCCGCATCAACCACGAGCGCATGACTCACCACATGGGGCCACTCTGGTGACCGCCCTCGACTGCGTCTATGTCGCGCTGTTCACCGCGCGCCGCTGGCTCAGGCTGCACACCCGGCGGGCGCTCGTCTGCTCGTGGCGCGGGCATCGCTTCAAGTTCGGCCCCCGTTGCTGCATTCGTTGCGGCAAGCCAATTCCCACCCTGCGGGTGGACTTATGAGCATCGATGACTTCCCGAAGCTCATGCTGGGGGCAGAGGTTGCCGCGCTGTTCAGCGTCGACCCCAAGACGGTCACCCGCTGGGGCTGGGCGAGGAAATTGACAGTCATCAAAACGCCGGGCGGGGGTATCAGCCTCTACCTCGAAACTGAGGTGCACGATCTGCTCACGAAGTACCAAGAGGGCGACATCACGTTGGGTGAGCTAGAGGAAGAGCAGTAGCCCAGCGTGAGGCTCGCCCGACCCTCCAGTAGCTGGAGCGTTTCCGCAGCTCAGGGCCTTGTGACCACAAGCTTGCAAACTCGATCATGCCTCTGAGCAGGGACGATGCAAGATCTACAGCATCCATCGAGTTTCATGCATATATGTGGAAGCC
>Ga0070683_100001738_pt1 | contig 16950 bp, 14 predicted proteins | sample KBSC713LmetaG_FD_64662 | JGI IMG/M metagenome (GOLD analysis project Ga0070683, IMG submission 64662) | Corn rhizosphere microbial communities from Kellogg Biological Station, Michigan, USA - KBS C7.1-3L metaG | ecosystem: Host-associated > Plants > Roots > Rhizosphere ... | reverse complement strand
CGGCACGCCGAGGACCTGGTCATTCTGGCCGGCGCCGCACCCGGCCGGGGCTGGCGCAACCCGGTGCCGATGGTCGACGTCATCCGCGGCGCGGTGTCCGAAGTGGAGGACTACTCCCGGGTCGAGCTGCTCGCCATCCCGCCGGCGTCCCTGGTCGGGCGGGCCGTGGCCGACGTCATCCACCTGCTCGCCGAGGTTATCGAGAACGCCACCTCGTACTCGCCCCCGCACACCCAGGTGCGCATCAGCGGCGAGATCGTGCCCAACGGCCTGGCCGTCGAGATCGAGGACCGCGGGCTCGGCATGACCGCGGACGCGCTCGCTGCGGCCAACGACCGTCTGCGCCAGCCGCCGGACTTCGACCCCGGCAACAGCGCCCAGCTCGGGCTGCTCGTCGTGTCACTGCTGGCCGCCCGGCACGGCATCCGGGTCACGCTGCGCGTCTCGCCCTACGGCGGGGTCACGGTGGTTGTCCTGGTGCCGCCGGCGCTCATCGAGAAGACGCCGGCCGCGCTGCCGGCGGCCCCGGTTGCTTTGTCCCCGGCGGCTTTGGTCAGTGAGGTCACCGAGGATGGCTTGCCCCGCCGGCGGCGCTCCTCGACCCCAGTGGAATCGACGTTGGCCGATGCGTCCGACGAGCCGGCGCCGCGCTCGCCCGAGGAGGTCCGGGACATGATGTCGTCCCTGCAGGCCGGGCTGCGCCGCGGGCGCCGGGACGCCGAGACGATCGAGGACTCGCCGTGAGGCTGGACTGGCTGCTCGACGACCTCGTCGACCGCGTACCGGCGGCCCAGCACGCCGTCGTGCTCTCGGCCGACGGGTTGCTGATCGGGGCGTCGGCCGGGCTGCCGCGGGACGACGCCGAGCACCTGTCGGCGGTCGCGGCCGGCTTCCAGAGCCTGGCCCGCGGGGCCGGCCGGCACTTCAAGGGCGGCGGGGTCCGGCAGACGATCGTCGAGATGGATCACGCGTTCCTCTTCGTCACCGCGGCCGGCAAAGGGGCCTGCCTCGCCGTCCTGTGCGCGTCCGACGCCGACATCGGGGTCATCGCCTACGAGATGGCCATGCTCGTCGCGCGCGTCGGCCAGAACCTGATGGCGCCGTCCCGGCCGGGGGTCACCGTCGATGACCCGGGGTGAGCACGACTGGCTCGACGCCGACGCCGGCCCGGTGGTCCGCCCGTACGCGGTGACCGGCAGGCGTTCGAAGGCGATGCCCATCGACTTGGTGGCGTTCGTACAGGCCGTGCGCGACACCTCGACCGGGATGTTCCTGCTCCCGGAGCACGTGGCCATCCTCGACCGGGCGAAGTCGCCGGTCACCGTCGCCGAACTGGCCGGCCACCTCGACCTGGCCCTCGGAGTGGTCCGGGTGCTCCTCGACGACCTGCTGCAACAACGGCTCATCACGATCAAAGAACCCGACGGCGCGGGGCGACCCGATGAACGCGTCCTCAAGGCGGTTATCAATGGCCTCCGAGCCCTCTGAGCAGTCGCCGATGGCGGTCAAGATTCTGATCGCCGGCGGCTTCGGCGTTGGCAAGACCACGCTGGTCGGCGCCGTGAGCGAGATCAGCCCGCTGCAGACGGAGGAGATCCTCACTAACGCCGGCGTGGAGATCGACGACGTCACCGGGGTCGAGCGGAAGACCACCACGACCGTCGCGATGGACTTCGGCCGGATCAGCATCAACAACGAGATCGTGCTGTACCTCTTCGGTACCCCCGGGCAGGACCGCTTCTGGTTCCTCTGGGACGAGTTGGCGCTCGGGGCGCTCGGCGCCGTCGTGCTCGCCGACACCCGCCGGTTGACCGACTGCTTCCCGTCTCTGGACTACTTCGAGCGCCGCCGTACCCCGTTCCTGGTGGCGGTCAACTGCTTCGACGGGGTTCAGCGGCACAGCGTCGACGCCGTCCGGCGGGCGCTCGACCTGGACGGACGTTCGCCGGTCGTGTTGTGCGACGCACGGGACCGCCGCTCGGTCAAGGACGTGTTGATCGCGTTGGTCGAGCACGTGATGGTGCTGTCGGCATAGCGCCGGCTGACCCATGACGGTGGTCGATCCACCCACGGGTGGATCGACCACCGTCATGGCCAACGTGTCCACCGGTCGGTGGACACGCGTGTCGGTCGACCCGTCGTCCTGCGGCCCGGGGGTCGACCGGCACGATGGACGCCATGACAGACGACAGCGCGATCACGGTTCGTGGCTTGCGCAAGGCCTACGGGGGCACCGCCGCCGTCGACGGGGTCGACATCGAGGTCCGGCGGGGCGAGGTCTTCGCCCTCCTCGGCCCGAACGGGGCCGGCAAGACGACCACCGTGGAGATTCTCGAGGGGTACCGCAAGCGCGACGACGGCGCCGTCCGCGTCCTCGACAAAGACCCGCAGCACGCCGACGCCGACTGGCGGGCCCGCATCGGGATCGTCCTGCAGAACACCGGCGAGTTCGAAGAGCTCACGGTACGGGAGGTGGTCAGCCACTTCGCGCACTACTACCCGGCGCCCGACGACCCGGCCAAGGTGGTCGAGCGGGTCGGGCTGGGCGAGAAGCGCGACGCCAAGGCCAAGACGCTCTCCGGCGGCCAGCAGCGCCGCCTGGACGTCGCGCTCGGCATCGTCGGGCGCCCGGAACTGCTCTTCCTGGACGAGCCGACGACCGGCTTCGACCCGCAGGCGCGGCGCGAGTTCTGGGAACTGGTCCGGGACCTGGCCGCCGCCGGTACGACGATCCTGCTCACCACCCACTACCTCGACGAGGCCGAGGCCCTCGCCAACCGGGTCGGGGTGATCGCGCGGGGCAGGCTGCTCGAGGTCGCGCCGCCCTCGACGCTCGGCGGCCGCAACAAGGCGCAGGCGACCGTCCACTGGATGGGCGCCGACGGCCCGTGCGAGGAGCCCACCGACTCGCCCACCGAGTTCGTCCTCGCGCTCTCCCGCCAGTACCAGGGAGAAATCCCCGAACTGCGGATCAGCCGGCCGACGCTGGAAGACATTTATCTGAAGATGATCGGGGAGGACGTCAAATGACCGCCGTGACCGCCCGCTTCCGCCCCAATCCGGTGCGCATCGGGCTGCTGCGGGGCGGGCTGGAGCTCCGGCAGTTCGCCCGGGGACGCGAGTCGGTGATCTTCTCGTTCATGTTCCCGATCCTGCTGCTGGTGATCTTCGGGGCGATCTTCAACTTCGACATCGCGCCGGGGGTCAAGTTCACCCAGTACTTCGTCACCGGCATGATCGCCGCCGCGCAGCTGACCAACGCCTTTCAGACGCTGGCCATCCAGATCCCGATCGAGCGCGACCGCGGCGTGCTCAAGCGCCTGGCCGGCTCGCCGATGCCGCCGTCCGCCTATTTCATCGGCAAATTCATCATGGTGTACGTGGTGGGCCTGATCAGCACGGCGCTGGTGTTGCTGATCGCGACGTTGTTCTTCGGGCTGCACCTGCCGACGACCGGTGCGAAGTGGCTGACGCTGATCTGGGTGACGTTCCTCGGCGTGCTCGCCTGCACGCTGTGCGGCATCGCGTTCTCCTCGATACCGCGCGAAGGCAAGCGGGCCCCGGCCGTGGTCACCCCGGTCGCGTTGGTGCTGCAGTTCATCTCCGGCGTGTTCTTCGTGTTCACTCAACTGCCGAAATGGATGCAGCAGGTCGCCGCGATCTTCCCGCTGAAGTGGATGACCCAGGGCATGCGCTCGGTGTTCCTGCCCGAGTCGTTCGCCCAGCAGGAGCCGGCCGGCTCCTGGGAACTCGGTAAGGTCGCGCTGGTCCTCGGTGCGTGGGTGGTGATCGGATTGGCGCTGTGCCTGCTGACGTTCCGCTGGACCGCGCGCGACGACCGATGAACGCTCCCGAGGTCGACTTCTGGGATCGCTACCGGACCGGCTGGCACCTCATGGCGGCCGCCTCGGTCGTGCTCGTCAGCGGGTTCGCTCTCGTCGACCTTCCGCGGTGGCGCGAGCGCTCCATCGTGCTCGCCGTTCTGGCCGCGATCCTGGTCTGGTACGCGTTGGTCGGCGCTCCCACGCTGAAGGAGCACGACGAGCGCCGTGCCATGATCTACTTCGCCGGGATCTTCGTGCTGCTCAACGGCGTGTACCCGATCACGATGGCGGCCGCCTACCTACTCTTCATGTTCAACCCCCAGCTGTTCACCATGATCCACGGCTGGCGGCTCCGGGCCGTCGTGATGGTCGTCCTTTACGGCGAGATCGCGGTCTGGACGCTCATCCACGCCGGCTTCACCCCGCTGACGCTGGTGCTGCTCGGGCTGTACGTGGCCGCGCCGATGGTGTTCTCGGTGCTGATCGGCATGTTCATCGAGGGCATCATCACGCAGAGCCGGCAACGCGCGGATCTCATCGGCGAGTTGCTGCGCACCCGGGCCGAACTGGCCGCCGAGCGGCACGACGCTGGAGTCTACGCCGAACGGGAGCGGCTGGCCTCGGAGATTCACGACACGCTCGCGCAGGGGTTCACCAGCATCCTCATGCTCACCCAGGCGGCCCGGGTCGGGCTGGACCGCAGCCCGGAGGGGGTCGGGTCACAGCTCGACCTCATCGAGCGGGCCGCCCGGGAAAACCTCGCCGAGGCGCGGGCCCTGGTCGCCGCGCTGGCCCCGCCGGATCTGGCCGAGAACGGGCTGGCCGAGGCGTTGGGGCGGCTGGCCGAGCGGCATACGCGGGATACCGGTGTGCCGGTATCGGTGTCGTCGGCCGCCTTTTCGGATTCGCTGCCGGGGGCGGATGTGATCTTTCTTCGGGCCGCGCAGGAGGCGCTGGCGAACGTCCGGAAGCACGCGTCGGCGGCCCACATCCGGATCGAATACACCGAGGGCCAGATCGCGATCATCGACGACGGGTGCGGCTTCGACCCGGCCACGGCTCGGGAGGGATACGGCCTGCCCGGGCTGCGCAACCGGGCGGCGGCGTACGGCGGGACGGCAACCGTCTCGTCGGTACCTGGGGCCGGCACGACGGTGCGGGTCACGCTGCCATCGGGGCCCACATGATCAGCGTCATGCTTGTCGACGACCACCCGGTGGTGCGGGTCGGGCTGCGCGGCATGCTGGAGGCGGCCGACGATCTGCGGGTGGTCGGCGAGGCCGGTTCGGGCGACGAGGCCTTGGTGCTGGTCGCCGCGCTGCACCCCGACGTGGTGCTGATGGACCTGCGCATGCCGGGGACCGACGGGGTGGCGGCGACCGCTCGGATCGTTGAGCGGCACCCATCCGTCAAGGTCCTGGTGCTCACCACGTACGACACGGATGCCGACATCCTGCGCGCGGTCGAGGCCGGGGCGACCGGGTACCTGCTCAAGGACACCCCGGTGGCGGTGCTGATCGACGCGATCCGAGCGGCCGCGCGCGGCGAGACCGTGCTGGCCCCGCCGGTGGCGGCCCGGCTGGTCACCCGGATGCGGGCGCCGGTGGCCGACCAGCTGACCCGGCGCGAGGTGCAGGTGCTGACCCTGGTCGGTCAGGGACTGTCCAATGGAGAAATCGGTCGGGAGCTGTTCATCGGCGAAGCGACGGTCAAAACGCACCTGTTGCGGGCGTTCGCCAAGCTCGGCGTCAACGACCGGACGGCGGCCGTGACGGTCGCGATGGCGCGCGGCATCATCACTCCGCGCTGAGTTCCGGGGCCAGCTCGAGTGCCGCGCGCGTGGCGTTGTCGGCCCAGCGGCTGGCGAACGCGTCGCGGAGCGTCCAGCCGGCCCGGAGCAGGGTCCGCTGCCGTTCGATGTGCGCTTGGGGGCCGTCCGGGTGGGGCCGGCAGATCAGCCCGGTCTCCTCCACGCACAGGTCGACGATCCAGCGCCCGACCGGGTAGTTCGGCCGGACGGCGCGGCCGTTGTTCGCCAGTTCGCCGGCCAGCCGGGCGGTCCAGCCGTCGGCGGCCGGCTGGGTGTCGAGGGGTGGCGGTGCTTCGCTGTATGCGAGGTAGTCGCCGACCACGCTTTTGTCGTGCGAGATCGACGTCACCACGATCATCCGGTTGCGGGCTCTCGTCACGAGCACGTTGAACAGGTTGGCGTCGGCCACGAACCGCCGCCGGGCCGGCGAGTCGTCGTCGACCAGCCCGAGCGACGCGACGACCGTGTGGGCCTCGCTGCCTTGGAACGTGTGCACGGTACCCACGCGCAGGCCGAGCCGGTCGATGGCGTCGAGCGAGAACGAGGCCAGCACGGCCGCCTCGATCGCGTCGGCCTGCTTGCGAAACGGGGTGATCACGGCGATGTCCCGGGATTTGGCCTTGCGGACGGCCTCGAGCACCGCGTCGACCTCGGCCTTGTTGACCCCGTCGACCACCGACGCATCGCGGATCCGCTTGACGTCGATGACGTCGGCCCGTTCGTTGCGCGGGTGGCGGGTGACGAGCTCGATCCGGTCGCCGTAGAACCGCTTGGCCGAAAACTCGATGAGGTGCGGGACCGAACGGTAGTGCTCGTCGAGATATGTGACCGCGGCGGCGCCGACGGCCACGTCGAACGCGCTGCTGCGCCGGACGTCGAGCCGGTCGGCCGCTTCGTCCAGCCCGTGCGCGGCGAGCGTCGCCGCCACATCGACGTCGGCCACGAACGACACGAACCGCAGCTGCCGCGGGTCGCCGACGACCATCGCCCGCTTGGCCCGCGCGAGCACGGGGGCCGCCCGGATCTGGTCGATGTGCGCCGCCTCGTCGAGGATGACCAGATCAAACAGCCCGGGTACGGCCGGCAGCAGGTCCTCCACGTCGGTCACCGTGCCGACCCAGAGCGGCAGGGCCTTGACGAGCGCGGCGCCGTCCAGGGCGGCGAGCGCTTCCCGGCGCCGGTTGCGTCCGGCCCGGAGGGCAGCGGCGAGGGCGGCGGCGCTGCGGCGGGCGTCGCCGGTCCACCGCTTGGCGCTGGTCGCGCCGTGCTTCATGGCGACGCCGACCGCCTCGGCCAGGGCCGCGTCGGCTTCGACCAGCCCGGCCCAGGCCGGCCCGAGGTCGGTGCCGCCGTTGGCAGCCAGCCGGGCGGCGGCCGCCGCTGCGCGGGCGGCCGCGATGCCGGCCCGGATGCGATCGAGCGGCACGCCGTCGGCGGCGCCGGTGAGCCTGTGCAGACGGCGAAGGACCCGGCGCCGGCGCCGGCGCTTCCACCAACCTTCTTGAGCGGCACTGGGTTCGGCGATGGCGAGCAGCTGTTCGGCCTCGTCCGGGTCGAAGTCCCTGGGCAGGTCGACGCGCAGCCCGGCCAGCAGTGGCTCCCACGTCACCAGCTCGGCCGCCTGCCGCTCCAACGTGAGCGCCGCGTCGATCCCGCTCACCAGGCCGTCGACGGTGGCCGATGCGGCCGCGACCGCGTCGGCGTCGCGGCGCAACTGGGCAGCCTCGGTCCCGGCGGCCGCGCCCTCGCTCAGCTCGGTCGCGATCGCGTCGCGGCGCTCGGCGTCGCCGAACAGGATCGGCACCGGCCCCGGGTAGCGCGCGAGCAGCGCGCCGAGCACCTCGGCCGCGTATCCGGACTGGGTCGCCACCAGCACCGAGCCGCCCCGGTCGACGGTGTCCAGCGCGGCGGCGACGACCGCGTGGCTCTTGCCGTTGCCGGGCGGGCCGGACACCACGATGACCGGCTCCTGCCGGGCCCGGCAGACGACCTCGCGCTGGGTGTCGTTGAGCGGCAACGGCGAGCGGACCAGCTCCGGCCGGGCCGGGGTGGCGGTCATCGACCCGTACACGTGGGTCAGCGCGGTCTCCTCCAGGCCCGGCCGGGTCGACCAGGTGAGCAGGGTGTCGCGCAGGCCGGCCGACGTGACGTCGCGCACGATGAAGAGCGCGGCGGCGGCGCAGCCGACGAGTTCCTCGGCCGGCGCCCTGTCGGTCCGCTCGATCAGCCGCGCGATCGGCAGACCGGCGGCCTGCGCCGCGGCGGTGATCCAGGCGGTCGTCCCGGCCGTCGTGAGCCAGCCGGGACTGCCCAGGCCGGGCGCCGCCTCGAGGGCGGCGGCCACCGACCGGTCGGCGACCAGCGGGGTCAGCTCGAGGTCACCGGCCGGGACGATCCGGCTGCGCAGCCCGCGCTCGATCCGGACCGGCTGGACGAGAAGCGGCAGCCGTACCTTGCGCCGCACGCCCTCGATCTCGGCCGAGCCGAGCACCCAGGCCCAGCCCCGGCGCAGGACCCGCTCCTCCTTGTGCAGGGCGTCGAGGGCGGCCAGCCGCTCCACGGTCTTGGTGCGGGGCAACCGGTCCGGGTCGGCCAGCCACGCAAAGGGCTGACCGCTTTTGGCCACGTCGTACACCTGCTCGCCGCGGGCCGGGGCCAGGTCGGCGAGCGCGGCGAAGAGGCGGCTCGGCAGCACCGCCCCACTCTAGGGCCTACATCAAAGTGGATGGCCGGGCGACGGCGGCGCCTGAGCCTCGCCTCGCACCGACCCCCACTTTGTTACCGGCCCCTAGGCGTGAGCGGGGTGCGGCCTGGCCGGGCTCAACCAGACCGCCAAGATGCCATAGGTTGTGCCGGTGACCACGTCCTACCCGCGCATCGCCGGCCAGAGTCTCGAACGCCTCGCTGCCCTGAGCGACGGCATCTTCGCGGTCGCGATGACCCTGCTCGTGCTCGACCTCCGGGTGCCGATCAACCACGCCGAGCACGGCGAGCACCCGTTGTGGAGCGCCGGGATGTGGCGGTCGGAGCACGACGTGCTGGAGGCGCTGAGCGACGTCGGGCCGCACGTCCTGCCGTACGCGATCAGCTTCATGACCCTCGGCATCTTCTGGATCGGCCAGCAGACCCAGTTCAACCACTTCGCGCGCACCGATCGGCACCTGACCTGGATCCACATCGCGTTCCTGGCCGTCGTGTCGCTCATGCCGTTCTCGACGGGCCTGCTGTCGGAGTACGTGACGTATCGGATCCCGTTCATCCTGTACTGGCTGAACCTGCTCCTGCTCGGCTTCGTGCTGCTGGTCAGCCTCCGCCACGCGAAGCGCGCCGACCTGCTCAAGCCCGAGGCGACCGATGCGGTGCTCGCGGCGCTGCGCCGGCGCGTGTACTTCTACCAGGTCTGCTACGGCATCGCGATGGCCCTGTGCGTCATCAACACGTACGTGAGCATGGTCGCCCTCGTGCTGTTGCAACTGGCCTCAGCCGTGGCCCCGCCGATTCCCCCGTTCAACCGGTATTAGCCGCCAGTCCGGCTCGGCGTAGGTCGACGACAGCCGCTTGGCGATGACTGCCGGCAGGCCTTGGTCGCGAGCCGTGTCGAGGGCGAACCGGCCGCCGCCGGTGAAGTGCGGGGGAGTCTGCCAGTTCGGGCCGTTGAGGTCGAGGCGCTCCAGGAGTTCCCGCCGGTCGGCGTAGGGCAGGTCCACTGTGGACTTGCCATCCAGCCACAGCAGGTCGAAGACGAAATACATGTTGGGCACGAACGCAACGATCACCCCGTCGAGCAGGCACTCGGTCGGGGCGAGCGCCGGGCCGAGCGCGCGGATCTCGGGCACGTCGACCTCGGCCCGGCCGCCGGACACCGGGACGTGCACCCGGCGACCGGGCCACTCGAGTTCGTATGCCCACTCCTCGTCCTTGGCGGGTAGCCGCTGGCTCGCCCGGGACACAGCAAAAGGGACACCAGACGGCATCGGCGTCCAGCCGGGCGGCGACGGATCCATCCGGTGGATCATCCAGTCCTTGCCGGACGTCTGGAACAGCACGTATCGGCCGGAGACCTTGGTGCCGTGCAGCACGATCATGACCTCGCGGTCGCGCCACTTCTCGGTCTCGTACGTACCCGTGTCGTAGACGAGCATCTTGCCGCCGCCGTATTCGCCGGCCGGAATGGTGCCGGCGAACTCGAGGTACTCCATCGGGTGATCCTCGGTGTGCACGGCCAGGTGGTTGCGCGCCGGGTCGCGGGGCAGCCCGCGCGGGACGGCCCACGACGCGAGCACGCCGTCGTGCTCGAGGCGCAGGTCCCAGTGCAGGCTCCGGGCGTGGTGCTGGTGGATGACGAACCGGCTCCGGTTCGCCTCGTCGACGCCGGAGAACGGTTCCGGAGTCTTTTTGGGATTTCTTTTTCGCCGGTACTCAGCGAGCGGGTCGCTCATCGACGATCCGCTTCATCTTCCCCATCGAGCGTTCCACCGAGCCGGGGTCCAGGACCTGGACCGCCACGGTCACCCCGATCGTGTTCTTGACCTGCTCCTCGAGCGCCGCCGCGGCGGACTCGGCGGTGGCCATCGGGACGTCGGGCCGCCGCTCGACGCGGACGGAGAGGGTGTCCAGGCGGCCGGCTCTTCCCAGTACACATTGAAAATGGGGGGAAAGGGCGCCGGTGCGGAGGATCAATTCCTCGATCTGGGTGGGGAACACGTTGACGCCGCGCACGATCATCATGTCGTCGGTGCGCCCGGTGACCTTCTCCATGCGCCGCATGGTGCGGGCGGTGCCCGGCAGGAGGCGGGTGAGGTCGCGGGTCCGGTAGCGGATGACCGGCATCGCCTCCTTGGTCAGCGACGTGAAGACGAGCTCGCCCGGCTCGCCGTCGGGCAGCACCGCGCCGGTCACCGGGTCGACGATCTCCGGATAGAAGTGGTCCTCCCAGACGTGCAGGCCGTCCTTGGTCTCCACGCACTCGTTGGCCACGCCCGGACCCATCACCTCGGACAGCCCGTAGATGTCCACGGCGTGCATGTCGAGGGCGGCCTCCATCTCGGTGCGCATGTCGTTGGTCCACGGCTCGGCCCCGAAGATGCCGACCTGCAGCGAGGTCGTCGCCGGGTCGACCCCTTGGCGGCGCATCTCGTCGACGATCGCCAGCATGTAGGAGGGGGTGACCATGATGATGCTGGGCGCGAAGTCGCGGATGAGCATGACCTGGCGCTCGGTCATGCCGCCGGAGATGGGCACGACCGTGCAGCCGAGCCGCTCGGCGCCGTAGTGGGCGCCGAGCCCGCCGGTGAACAGCCCGTAGCCGTAGGCGACGTGCACGATGTCGCCGGCCCGGCCACCGGACGCCCGGATCGAGCGGGCCATCAGGTCGGCCCACGTGTCGATGTCCTGCTTCGTGTAGCCGACAACGGTCGGGCGGCCGGTCGTGCCGGACGAGGCGTGCACCCGCACGACCCGCTCACGGGGGACCGCGAACATCCCGAACGGGTAGTTGTCGCGCAGCTCGGCCTTGCTGGTGAACGGGAAGCGGGCGAGGTCGCCGAGGTCGCGGCAGTCGTCCGGGTGAACTCCGGCGGCGTCGAAGGCAGCCCGGTAGTGTGGCACGTTCTCGTAGGCGTGCTGCAAGGTCCACTGCAGCCGTTTGCGTTGCAGCGCGGTCAACTCGTCGCGGGAGGCGGTCTCGATCGGCTCGAGATCGCCCGGGCGTGGACTCAGATCACGCATAGTCCATACGTTAGCCCCACCAGAATACGGCTGCGATGATTGCGTACAAGGCGATCAGCGTCGCTCCCTCGAGCCAGGTGGACTCCCCGTCGAACACGATGAACGCCACCACGACGACCGTGATCGCGACGGCCATGACGAGCATCGGCGCGAACACGAGCGTCAGCGTCGTCGCGGTGAGGAAGCTCAGCAGGACCAGCGCCGGCGCGAGGACGAGCGCGATCTGCACGGGGCTGTTGATGATCACGGCGAGCGCGTAGTCGGCCTGGTTCCGGGCGGCGAGCTGGATGCCGATGACGTTCTCGATCGCGTTGCCGGCGATCGCGACGATGACCAGACCGGCGAACGCCTGGGAGATGCCGAGCGCGTCGATGGCCGGTTCGAGCGCGCTCACGAACCAGTCGGAGACGAGCGCGGCGGCCAGGCTCGCGCCGGCCAGGATGCCGACGGCCATGGCGATCGGCCACCGGGGCGGCTCGTGGTGTTCGGGAGCCGCCGACGCCGTGCGCTTGATGGACGCCGGCAGCGACAGGAGGAACACCACCAGCAGGATGACCGCGACGAAGATGGACAGCGTGCTTTCGTGCGCGGCGGCCGGCGTGTGCACGTAGGAGGCGAGGCTCGGCAGGACGAGCGCGCCGGTGGCCAGGATCATGAGGATCGCCGTCGTGCGGGCCCGTTCGGAGTTGAACGTCTGCGTGCCGTGCTTGAGCCCGCCGACCACAAAGGACAGTCCGAGCACGAGCAGGATGTTGGACAGGATCGAGCCGATGATGGCCGCCTGGACGACCGCGACGAGCCCGGCTTGCAATGCGAAGAAGCCGATGAAGAGCTCCGGCAGGTTGCCCAGCGCGCTCTGCAGAACGCCGGTCGCCCCCGCGCCGAAGCGGTCACCCAGTTGCTCGACGCTGCGCCCGACGAGCGAGGCGAGCATGGCCACGGCGACCGCGGCGACGATGAATGTCAGGACGGACGGTGCGCCGGCGTAGTGAGCGACGCCGGCGAGGATGATCGCGAGGGCACTGCCGCCGACGACGATCAGATCCGAGCGAGTGAACAGGCGGGTCACGCCGACGATGATCGCAGAGAGTGGCCAATCCCGCTCGCCGACCGTCAAATGCTCCTCGATCAACGGCACACGTGCCGCTCCTCCTGGTCGAAGTGGGCGAGCAAGTTCCGCCGGTGCCCGCGCCGGTCGCGGTCGGCTGGGCGACGAGACCGAGAAGGCGCGCAAGACGGTGACGGCGCGCATCAAGTACACGTTGCATCGACTGTCGTCGGTGCACCCGGCGCTGGCCGAGCACCTGGCGGCGACCCTCCACACGGGCGTGTACTGCCGCTACTCCCCGCGCTGAACCGGCAGGGGCGAGGTCGGCTTGATCTCCTGCAGCCGCAGGTAGGTGATCAGCCGCGTCCCACCCCGCACGGCCAGGCGCGTCAGCACCTGTTGCAGGTCGGCGACGTCGCGGGTGACGACCAGCAGGATCGCGTCCGTCTCGCCGGCCACGTAGTCGGCCGCGATCACCTGGGGCATGGCCCGCACCTCCTTCTCGAAGGCCGCGTTCGTGCGCGGATCGTGCCGGGCGAGCGTGACCGCCAGGTACACCTGCAGCGGGAACCCGGCCGCCATCGGGTCAAGCCGCGCCACCACCTGCCGAATGATCCCCGACTCCTTCAGCCGCCGCACGCGGTGCAGCGTCGCGGCCGGCGACAGCCCGATCAGCCGGGCCAGTTCGACGTTGGTCCGGTCGGCGTCGGCCTGCAGCTCGGCGAGGATCTGGACGTCAACTTCATCAAGCGAAATCGCCATAACACCAAACAATATTTGGTACTGGGGACCAACCGTCAAATTGTGCCCGGCCCGCGTGGACGATTGCGGCATGCGCAACACTCGTACTTTCGCTCTGCTCGCTCTGACCACAGCCGGCGTGCTGTGGGGTACCACCGTGCCGATGACCAAGGTCGCCCTGGGCTGGCTCGGCCCTGGCTGGCTGGCCGTCGTACGGTTCGCGATCGCCGCGCTCCTGCTCGCGATCCCGGCCCGGCGCCAGCTGCGAGCGGCGTTGACCCCGTCGATCCTCGGCTGGGGCGCCGCCGGCTTCGGCGTCGTACTGGTGGTGCAGAACGCCGGCGTCGCCCGTACCTCGGTCAGCCACGGCTCCCTCCTGAACGCGTCGATCCCGATCCTGGTCGCGATCATCGCCGCCGTCTCCGGCAAGAGCCGGATCGGCGCGCTGTCGTGGAGCGGCTTCGCGCTGGCCACCGCCGGCGTGATCGTCGTGGCCAGCGGCGACGGCGGCAGCGCCACGCTGACCGGTGACGGGCTGGTGCTCGCCTCGGTCGGCCTGTGCGCGGCGTTCGTCGCGGCACAGCCGCGCCTGCTCGCCGGGCGCAATCCGATGGCCGTGACCGCGGTGCAGTTCGCCGCCGGTAGCCTGGTGGCGCTCCCGTTCGCGATCGGTTTCGACACGCCGCTGGCCGCGCCGACCGCGATCGGGCCGGTGCTGGCCGTGGCCGGGCTCATCGTGGGCGGGACGCTCCTGCCGTTCACGCTGCTGGCGTACGGGCAGGCGCGGGTCGCCCCGGAGGTGGCCGGTGCGTTCCTCAACCTGGAGCCGCTGGTTGGCGTGCTCGCCGGGTTCGTGCTGTTCGGCGACCCGGCCGGGATCGTGCAGGTGGTGGGCGCGCTGGCGGTGCTGGGCGGCATCGGCCTGACGGCAGCTCCGCTGCTGCCGTTCCGGCTGCCGCGACCGTCGCTGGCCCGTCGGCCGCGGCCCTCCTTGCCGGCTCGTTTTGGCCACTACTTCCCCGAGGGAGTGGTTTCAGGAGCTGGTGTCCAGGGCCAGCGCTCGACCGCGGACGTCCGCGGCGGCGTGCTCGCGCACACTGCGCAGCACGACGCGCCACGGTTCGGGCCAGCCGAGCGACCGCCCCGCGGCCAGGAGCGCCAGCGCGAACAGTCCCCGCGGGACGTCGTCGTGCGTCGCCAGAAGCGCGGCCGCCGACAGTACGACGGAAGGGTTTATCGCGGTGTTGTCGGCGACCGCGGCGGACAGGCCGTCGGCGACCAGCGCCGCCGCGATCGGCTGCTCGGCGAGCAGCGTGGCGACCTCGTCGAAGGCGTCGGCCATCGCGGCCGGGGTCGCCGTATAGGCAGTCGCCACCGCGGCGGCCCCGAGCAGCATCGCGGCCTGGGACACGAACGGCGCCCGCCGCGCTAGGGCCCGGCCGGCGTCGACCAGTGCCCTGCGGTCGGCGTCCGGCCCGGCCGTCGCCGACCACTGGGTGACCGACGCGACCAGCCGTTCGAGGCGCCGGCGGGCCGGCCGGTCGCGCTCCGGGTCGCTGCGCGTGGGGTCGCGGGCGTCGAGGTCGGCCAATGCCTCGGCGGCCGCGGACAGCGCCGAACCGCCGGCGACCGGCGTGGGTCCGACCGCGGCCGGCGTCGACGCGCTGGCCCCGGTTGCGGCTGGGGTTGGACCGCTGGCCCCGGCTGGCGTCGATTCGCTGGCCCCGGCTGCGGCGGGGGTTGGACCGCTGGCCCCCGTTGCGGCTGGGGTTGGACCGCCGGCGGCGACCAGGGCGACCACTGCCGGGACGACCGATCGCCACACGCTCCGGTCGTCGAGATCGGTGAGCCGGGTGACGATCTCGCCGGTCGGATCCTCGGCCCACTGGGCCCAAGCCGGGAACGCCTTCCAGGCCGCGGCGGCCAGCACCCGGTCGTCGCGGCGGCTGGCGCGGGCGATCAGCGCCGCGTAAGCCGGCCGGAGCCGCTCGGCGACGCCCAGCGGCTCGGCGGTCAGGAGTGCCAGCGCCTCCTCCCGGCGGCCGTCGGGCGCGTCGGTGAGGATCGGCCAGAACCCCGGGTCGTCCATCCGCTGACGTGCGGCCGACACGATCGCGGCCCGGACGTCGCGGTGCTGGCCCGGTGACCGCCAGGCTTCCCCGAGCACCGCTTGCGCCCCGGGTACGGCCAGTTGCGCGAGCAACCGCACCGCCTCCTTGCGGGCCGTCACCTTGCCGTCGAGGCGCAACTCCCGGCGCAGGCTGCTGGGCGGGACGAACCGGCTCGCCCGCGTCGCCGCGTACACCGCCACCCGGGCCCGGTCACCGTCCGCATAGGTCAGCAGGAGCGGCAGCGCCTCGGCCGCCCGGTCGGTCCAGGGCAGCGCGCCGAGAGCCGCCTCGACCAGGTTGACGTCGGCGACGTCGAGGTAGCGCGTGGCAATGTCCCAGCCGACGCCGGGTACCCGGGCAGCCGAGCCGATCGCGGCAACACGCGCCCAGACCGGTGCCTTGCGGTCGGCGGCGATGGCGGCGTGCAGGTCGGCGTACGCCAACTGCTGGCGCGGCAGCCACCGAGCCAGGTGCTCGGTGCGCGGCGGCACCCAGCGGACGTCGGACTGGATGAACCGGCCCTTGGGTCGCTTGCTCAGGACCCGGTCGAGCAGGTCGGTGCGCCGACCGGCGATCGCCTGCCAGACGGAGGCGATGGCGATCGCCGAAGGCTCCCGCTTGAGCACCTCCTCGAGCCGTTCGTCCCGCGTCTTCGGGTCGGCCAGCCACAGGTCGATCGCCGGCTGCACGGTTCCCGTGGTGTTGCCCGGCCGGATCGTACGGTCGAGCAGGTCCTGCAGTTCCGGCACACGCCAGGCCCGCTTGTGCAGCCCACGGGTCACCGCGAAGAGCGGCTCGTGCCGGCCACGGCGCATCCCCTCGACGATCCAGTCCCGGACCGCGGCGACGACCTCGACCTCCTGCCCGCGCCGCAGCTGCTGGTCCAGACGGCCCAGGTAGGGGAACCGGCCCTTGCCGAAGAGCCGCTCGAACGTCAGCGTCGCCCACCGGACGAGCTCCGGCGACCGGTAGTGCTCGCGCAGCATGGTTACGGCCAGCGTGCCCAGCGCGGTCGTGGTCTGGTACGACGCGTCACGGGCCTCGGCGGCGTCGATCGTCAGCCGTTGGAGCACCGGGACGACGTCCGGCCCGAAGAGTGACGGCCGGACCTTGGCCAGCGCCCCGAGCACGCGCGAGCGGACCGGGTCCTGCTCGTTCTTGGTCCGCAGCAGGTGTTGCGCCGCCCGGGCGAGCTGTCCATTGTGGTTGGCGCAGGCGAGCAGCGCTTCGTAGCCGACGGCCCGCTCCTCGGCGTCGGCCCGGCGGATGGCGACCGTCAGCGCCGGCTCGGCTTCGTCCCACGGCAGGTACGCGGTGTAGTGCAGCGTGCGCTCTTCGTCGTCGGCCACGTCGCCGAGCGCGAGCATCCGCCGTACCTCGCTGATCCGCCGGTCCCGGGGCAGCACGGCGAGGAGGTCGTCGCCGAGCTGCATGTGGGTAGTGTCCACATCGGACACGGCCAGGTCGTAGAGCGCCTCGCGCCGGGACGGGGCGAGCGCGTCGAGGAGTGCGACCAGCGCAGACGGGTGGTTTCGCAGCCGGCGGGCGAGCGGCGCGAGGTCCTCGGCCGGCTGCGTGACCAGCCGGTCGAGCACGGCGCGCGGCAGCCGGGTCCGGGCCAGCCAGCTCGCGCGCCCGACGGTGGTGAGCAGGTCGAGGACGCGGTGCGGGTCGTGCCTGGCCAGCACC
>Ga0070683_100001735_pt1 | contig 16972 bp, 13 predicted proteins | sample KBSC713LmetaG_FD_64662 | JGI IMG/M metagenome (GOLD analysis project Ga0070683, IMG submission 64662) | Corn rhizosphere microbial communities from Kellogg Biological Station, Michigan, USA - KBS C7.1-3L metaG | ecosystem: Host-associated > Plants > Roots > Rhizosphere ... | reverse complement strand
GCTGCGCCGGGTGCGCGACTACGCCCAGGTCAGGCACGCGGGCGCGATCACCGTGCCGGTGGCGGAGGAGGCGCTGGAGCTGTTCGAGGTTGATCGCCGGGGCCTGGAGCGGATCGACCGGGCGATCCTCCGCGCGGTGGCAGAGACCTTCTCCGGCGGGCCTGTCGGCCTGTCCACGCTGGCGGTGGCGATCGGCGAGGAGAGCGACACGCTGGAGGACGTGTACGAGCCGTACCTGCTGCAGCTGGGGCTGCTCCAGCGGACGCCGCGTGGCCGGATCGTCACCCCGGCGGCGTTCGAGCATCTTGGCCTGCCCGCGCCCGCGCGGGATCCCCGCCTGTTCTGACAGACTGCGGGCATGGGCATCCTGCGCAGGCACCGCCACTGGGTGTTCCTGATCTCGGCGGCCGTGGTCGTGCTGGCGGCGGCCACGGTGATCAGCCTGACAGTTGTCGAGCGGGTGTCCAAGGGCCCGGCGTTCACCTCCGCCGCCGAGTTCATCCGCAACGACCCGCTGGCCCGCCAGCAGCTGGGCGTGATCAGCGGCTTCGGGCTGGGCGTGGCCGGCGGCGTCCGCGAGTCTGGCCCAAGCGGCAGCGCCGATCTCAGCTTCGACGTCGATGGCTCCTGGCGCAACGGCCGCGCGAACGTCGTGGTGCGCAAGAAAGCCGGGCTGTGGCTGGTCGTCTCGGCGACCCTGGAGGTCGACGGCGAGACGTTCGAGCTGCCCGGCCAGCCGATGCCGCTGTAGGCCGGCGGTGCGCACGGATGACCTCGACTACCGGCTCCCGCAGGAGCTGATCGCCCAGCGGGCAGCCGAGCCACGAGACAGTGCCCGGCTGCTGGTGCTCGACCGCCGCACGGGCGCGGTGCGCCACCGGGTGTTCCGCGACCTGGCCGGCGAGCTGCACGAGGGCGACCTGCTGGTGGTCAACGACACCCGGGTGCTGCCGGTGCGGATCCGCGCCCGCCGGGCCACCGGCGGCGCGGCGGAGGTGCTGCTGCTGGAGCCGCGGGAGGGGGGCGCCTGGGAGGCGCTGGTGCGGCCGTACCGGCGGCTGCGCGATGGCGAGCGCCTGGACGCCCGGGGCCTGGCGGTGGTCGTGCTCGAGCGGCTGGGCGACGGGCGGGCGGTCGTCCGGCCGGAGGCCGCCGGCTCGCTGGAGGAGGCCCTGGCGGTGGCCGGGGAGATGCCGCTGCCGCCGTACATCACCGAGCGCCCGGCCGATCCCGGCCGCTACCAGACGGTGTACGCCCGCCACCCCGGCTCGGCGGCGGCGCCCACCGCCGGCCTGCACTTCACCGAGCCGTTGCTGGACGAGCTGCGCGCCCGCCACGAGATCGTGGCGGTGACGCTGGGCGTCGGGCTCGACACGTTTCGGCCGGTCGGCGAGCAGCAGCTGGCCGATCACCCGATACACAGCGAGCCGTACAGCGTGTCCGCCGCGGCCGCGGCCGCCGTCGAGCGGGCGAGGGGCGAGGGCCGGCGCGTGGTCGCGGTGGGCACGACCACGGTGCGGGTGCTGGAGACCGTGTTCGGCTCGCCCGGTGGGGAACTGCAGGGCCGCACGTCGCTGTTCATCGTGCCCGGCCACCGGTTCCGGGCCGTGGATGCGATGATCACCAACTTCCATCTGCCGCGGTCGACGCTGCTGGCGCTGGTGATGGCCTTCGCGGGGGTCGAGCAGATCCGCGATCTGTACCGTACGGCGGTTGCCGAGCGCTACCGCTTCTACAGCTTCGGCGACGCCATGCTGATCCAGTGAACGGCCGCTTCGACATCACCGCAACCGACGGCGCTGCCCGAAGCGGCGTCCTGCACACGGCCCACGGGCCGGTGCGCACCCCCGCCTTCATGCCTGTGGGGACGAAGGGCACTGTCAAGGCCATGTTGCCCGTCGAGCTCCGGGACATGGGCGCCCAGATCGTGCTCGGCAACACGTATCACCTGTATTTCCGGCCCGGCGCGGAGCTGATCGCGGAGCTCGGCGGACTGCACCGGTTCATGGCCTGGGATGGCCCGATCCTGACCGACTCCGGCGGGTTCCAGGTGTTCTCGCTGCGCCACACCGCCGACCGGGTGGACGACGACGGTGTCGGTTTCCAGTCGGTCTACGACGGCTCCCGCCACCGCTTCACCCCCGAGCTGGCGATGGACGTTCAGCGGCGGCTGGGCTCCGACATCGCGATGGCGTTCGACGAATGCCCGCCGGCCGGGGTGGAGCCGGCCCAGCTCGAGGCGGCGGTCAGACGGACGACGTTGTGGGCCCGCCGGTCGAAGGAGGCGCCGCACGCCGACGGCCAGCTGGTGTTCGGCATCGCCCAGGGCGGCGTCGATCTGCGCATGCGGGAGCGAAGTGTCCGTGAGATCCTCGAGATCGGGTTCGACGGCTACGCGATCGGCGGGCTGTCGGTGGGTGAGGAGCGGTCCGCGATGCTCGACGTGGTCGGCTTCACCACCGACATGCTGCCGGCCGACCGGCCCCGCTACTTCATGGGCATCGGCGATCCGGCGGGCCTGCTCGACGTGATCGCCCGCGGCGTGGACATGTTCGACTGCGTGCTGCCCACCAGGCTGGGGAGGACGGGCGCCGCGCTCACCTCGGAGGGCCGTCTGAACCTGCGAAACGCGCGGTTCGCCCGCGATCCCAGGCCGCTGGACGAGGGCTGCGACTGCACCGCCTGCCGCCAGTTCTCGCGCGCCTACATCAGGCATCTGATCACGCAGGAGGAGATCGTGGGGCTGCGGCTGCTGACTCTCCACAACCTCAACCATCTGATCGATCTGGTCGATAGAGCGCGCGAAGCCATCGAGTCGAAGACGTTCCAAAGCTTCGCCCAATCCGTTACGCGGGCCGGTGTGGAGCGGCACTAGACTTTCTTTTTCGTGACCGACAAGCGCCGAAACCTGCTGATCCTCGGAGTCGTGATCGCGCTGCTCGCGGCGTCGGCCACGCTGGCCGTCGTCCGCGACTTCCGGCTCGGCCTCGACCTTCGCGGCGGCATCGAGATCGTGCTCGAGGCCCGCCCCGAGAAGGGCGTCACGGTCAACCAGGACATCCTCAACCAGTCGGCCGACATCCTGCGCAGGCGGATCGACCCCCAGGGCGTGCTCTCGCCGGAGATCCGCACCAGCGCCTCGGACAAGTCGGTGACGGTGGCGGTGCCGGGGATCAAGGATCCCCGCCAGGCCGCCGAGCTGTTGGTGTCCAGCGGCCAGCTTCAGAGCTTCAACCTGTTCAAGTTCCTGAGCCCCGTGTCGACCGCCGGGCAGTATCAGGCCAGCCCCTCCAACTCGCTCTACGACCTGCTGAAGAAGGTGCAGCCGCAGGTCAAGAGCACCAACGACGTCGCCGGGTGGGCGCTGTTCGACAAGACCTCGCACAAGCAGTTCGGGATCATCGAGCCGTCCCAGCAGCAGGTGACCAAGGACATCGAGGGCGATCCTCAGCCGGCCGATCCCCTCTGGCTGGCCGTGCCCAGGGATACCGAGGTGGTCAGCTGCGCCGCCGAGACCGGCTGCATCGGTGCCACCGCGACCAACGGCACCTTCTACTACCTGTTTAACCTGAACCGCAGCGAGAAGGGCAACCCCGAGGTGATCACCGGCGACCAGGTCGGCGCGAAGTCGACGACCGACGAGCAGGGCGCTCCGGCCGTACAGCTGAACTACAAGAACGGCGGCTCCCAGGAGTTCACCGACATGACCGCCGAGATCGCGCAGGAGGGCGCCCAGGCGGGCACGCCGCTGCTGAACGCGATCGTGGTCGACGGCAAGCTGGTCGCCACGCCGCAGGTCGACTATCAGCAGTTCCCCAACGGCATCGACGTCACGGGGCCGGGCGGCGGCAGCAGCCTGATCACCGGCGTCTCCAAGAGCGAGGCCGATCGGATCGCGCTGGAGGTGCAGTCGGGGTCGCTGCCGGTGCAGTTCGTGCCCCAGTCGACCACCGTGATCGGCGCCTCGCTGGGCAGCGACTCGCTGCGCAACGGGCTGATCGCAGGCGCCGCCGGCATGGTCTTTGTGATGATCTTCCTGATCCTGTTCTACGGCTTCCTGGGCCTGGTCGCAGACATCGCGCTTCTGATCTACGGAGCGCTGCTTGCGGGTGTGGTGCTGGCCATCCCGGTCACGCTGACCCTGCCCGGCATCGCCGGCACCATCCTCACCATCGGCGTCGCCGCCGACGCGAACATCGTCATCTTCGAGCGCATCAAGGAGGAGGTGCGGGCGGGCAAATCGATCCGCACCGCGATTAGCGTCGGCTACGGCCGCGGCTTCCGCACCATCGTCGACGCCAACGTGGTCACCCTGATCACGGCCGCGATCCTCTACATCTCGACCACGTCCAGCGTCAAGGGCTTCGCGCTGATGCTGCTGATCGGCGTGGTCACGTCGATCTTCACGGCCGTGGTCGCCACCCGGGCCATGCTCAGCCTGCTGGCCGGCTTCCGGTTCATGTCCAGTCCGCGGGTGCTGGGGTCGATCGGCACCGGCGACCGGTGGAAGAAGTACGACCTGATCGGGAAGACGCGGATCTGGTTCGCGATCTCGTTCGTCGCCGTCGCCGTGTCGGCGTTCGCCCTGGTCAACAACGGCCTCAACGAGGGCATCGACTTCACCGGCGGCTCGCGGGTCGAGTTCAATACCACGTCGCCGGTGAGCACCTCCGAGGTGCAGAAGCTGATGAACGACGCCGGCGTGACCGAGCCGCAGGTGGTCGGCACCGGCTCCCAGACCGGCGGCGGCTACGACGGCTTCCGGATCCAGAGCAAACAGCTGCCCCAGAAGGTGCAGGACGAGGTGATCCGCAGCGTGGCGGCCAAGTTCGGCATCTCGCGCGACGACATCACCGTCCGCAACGTGTCGAGCTCGTTCGGCTCGTCGGTGCTGAAGTCGGCCTACCTGGCGATCGCGTTCTCGCTCGCCATCATCTTCCTCTACATCACGTTCCGGTTCGAGTGGCGGTTCGCGGTGCCGGTGATGGTGGCCCTGGGCCACGACATCATAATCACGCTCGGGTTCTACGCTCTCGTCCAGCGGGAGGTCACGGCCGACACCGTGGCCGCTGTGCTGACAGTGCTCGGCTACTCGCTTTACGACACGGTGATCGTGTTCGACCGGGTGCGTGAGAACATCCCCATCCTGCGCCGGTTGACCGCCGCCCAGCTCGTCAACGAGTCGCTGGCCGAGACGATCACCCGCTCCCTCAACACCTCTCTGGTGACGCTGATCCCGGTCACCCTGCTGTACTGGTTCGGGTCGGGGTCACTGCAGGACTTCGCGTTCGCGCTGATCGTCGGCATCGCCTCCGGCGCGTACTCCTCGATCTTCGTGGCCTCGCCGCTGCTGGCGCTGCTGCTCGATCGCGAGCCGGCCTTCGTCCGGCGCCGTGAGGAGCTGGCCAAACATGGCGGAGTGGAGACACCCGCCGCCGTCCGGCGCCCGGCGCCTGCCCCGACCGCCACGCCGGTCGCCGAAGGCCCGCGGCCGGTGGCCGATGGTGACAAGGCCCCGGTCGCGCGCCGCCGCCGCCGCCGCGGCCGGCCGCACGGCCGACACCGCTGATCGCGTGATTTCGGTGTCACCCGAACGGGGGTGACTCGTTTGCGCGGTGTTGCCGATGCAGCCTGAGCATGCTGCCGCGTACCCATACCGACCAGCTCCGGTTCGACGACCTGATCGCCGTCATCGAGTCGACGCGCAAGCTCGCCGAGGCCGCCGACACCGCCGAGGCGATGTCGCTGTTCGCGCGCGAGCTGACGCTGCTGTTCGACGCGTCCGCCTGTCTGATCTCCGAGTTCGACGACGTCGCCGAGACCGTGACCGACTGGGCGGCGTACGTGATCCCTCCGGCCAAGCTGAACGTCGTCGCCGAGGACTACCCACTGTGCGAGTACCCGACGTCGCTGCGCGTCGTCACCGACCTGGTCGTCGAGTCGACAACGATCGGCGACGGCGGCGATCCCGCCGAGCATGCGTTCCTCGAGGAGAACGGCTTCAAGGCCAACCTGCTGGCCCCGCTGGTCGTGCACGGTCGGGCCGTGGGCCTGATCGAGCTCTTCGACACCCGGCCGCGGACGTTCACCCACGACGATCGCCGGTTCTGCCGGCTGTTGGCCGACCATGCCGGCATCGTGCTGGGCACCGTCCGGATGACCGAGCAGCTCGAGGAGCAGCATCTGGCCACGGTGGCGGCGCTGGCCGCCGCCCTGGAGGCGAAGGATGCCTACACCGGCAACCATGCCCAGACGATCGCCGAGTTCGCGGTGGCGGTGGGCGAGGAGCTGGAGCTGTCAGGTGCCGAGCTGCGCTCGGTGCGGATGGGCGCGCTGCTTCACGACGTCGGCAAGATCGGGATCCCGGAGTCGATCCTGAACAAGCCGGGCCCGCTCACCGACGACGAGTTCACGGTGATGAAGCAGCACACGGTGATCGGCGCCGACATCATCGCCGGCATCCCCGGCATGGAGGAGGTCGTGGCCCTCGTCCGCTCGTCCCACGAGCGCTGGGACGGCCGCGGATACCCCGATGGCCTGGGCGGCAACGACGTGCCCCGCGGCGCCTACGTGATCGCGGTCTGCGACGCCTTTCACGCCATGATCGAGGACCGCGTCTACCGCAAGGCGATGTCGGTCGAGGGCGCTGTCGCCGAGCTGCGGCGCTGCACCGGCACCCAGTTCATGCCGGCCGCCGTGGAAGCGCTCGAGCGCGTCATCGGCCGCGGCAACCAGCGCATGGTGCGCTTCTCCCGCGCCGCCTGATCACCGGCTGTCTCGACCCGACCGTCTGACACCGCCGGCGCGGCGCGTCAGAAGCGCTCGGTGAGCACGTCCTCGGCGGCGCACAGCCGGCCGCCGCGGCCGCTGATCCAGCCCAGCAGGCGGTCGTAGCAGCGGTCCCAGCCGCGACCATAGGTGCGCGAGAAGCGGTTGTTGTGCCACAGGATGGCGACCGCCCCGCCGCTTTGGGCGACCTGCTCGAGCACCGCCGTGGCCCGCGCCAACCCGGCGGCCGGCGAGAGCCCCAGGTAGTGGGCATCCTGCAGCGTCGCGTCCATCACCGCCAGCGGCAGCTCAATCAGGTCGACCGGCCGGTCGGCGGCCAGGTCGAACGGGCGGTACGGGTGGGAGAAGCCGGCGCGCAGCCCCGGCCTGTCGGGATAGCCCTGCGACGAGTCGAGCCGGAAGCCCAGACGGGGAAGTGCCGGCAGCGTTCGATGGGTGTCATGGCGCAGGAAGTGGAACCGCAGGCTGGTCACCGGTCCGCCGGTCAGCCCCTCGAGCAGGTGCTTCTCGGCCGCCAGCCGGTGGGGGTCGTCGCTGGTCGTGTAGGACGGGTGCAGGCCGACCTCGTCGCCGCCCTCGGCAACGACGCGGACGATCCGGCCGCGCAGGCGATCGTACGCCGTGGCATCCAGACCGTCGAGCCGGTGGGCATGGCCGGCCATCAGGAAGTGGGTCGAGCGGCCGCCGTGGCGGCGTTCGATCTCACGCATCCGCTCGAACGTCCAGTTGGGATCCGTGCCGCGCAGGCGATGCACGGGCACCGCTGCCAGCCCTGTGGCCTCCGCCAGCCCGTCGCGCGCCCGCCGCTCACGCAGCGCCGCCTTGCCCTGGGCCGCCGCGGCCCGAAGCGCCGCCCGGCCGCTCCACCGCCAAGGGGTGTCGATGTCGTGGGTCAACGCCACCGTGAACCCGGATCGGGGCGGCAGTCCGGTGGCCTCCTGGAAGCGGCGCAGCAGAGCATCGACCGCCGGCCGCTCCGGGTCGACGGCCGAGAACGCCGCGGTGAAGCGGCCATGGCGGTCGCGCGGCGACCCGTCCCGCTCTTCCCACCGCGAAAGGTGCCAGAACGCGCTGGCGACGATGTCCTCGACGCCGTCGCCGAAGTCGATCAGACCGTCAGCTGCGGGGGCCGGCGGGCGGCCGCCGTCCTCCGCGAACCAGGCCATGGCCGCCTCGGAGCCGGCCAGCGTCGACGAGGGGTAGCGCACCGGCTCGGCGGACGCGTCGGTCGCCGAGGCATCGAGGAACGACTGGATCACCCACCGCGCCCTGGCCGCGAACGACAGCGGGGCGGTCACCTCGATCGGCCTCATGCCGCCGCTCCGCGCAGAGCCCCGTACACCTGGTGCAGCCCGGGCATCGGGTCGCGCAGCGAGAGCACCGGCTCGTCGAAGCGCGGCCGCAGCGGCCCCAGCGCCGCTCGCAGGCCCGTGCCCTCCCGGCGGCTCTCCCGCAGGTGGCGGACGAGCGCCACCCACCGCCGGCCGTCGGTGCCGCGGCTGGTGGCCGGCTCGACGGTCTCTCCCATGGCGTCGCGATAGGCCATCGTCACCAGCGGTACGCCGCAGGCCGCGGCCAGCGAGTGCCACTGCCAGAGCCGGGCGTTCACCTCCATCAGCTTCAGCGCGCCGTCGCGGGGGTCGCGCTTGTACTCGACCTGGGACGTGCCGTGGAAGCCCAGCTCGCGCAGCAACGCCAGGGCGCCGTCGACGGCCGCCTCATCCCACCGTGCCTCGCCCACCCGGCAGGTGCCGACCCCCGCCGGCGCCTGCAAGAGCTTGCGGCCGCAGAACACCCCCAGGGCGGCGCCGCCGGCGGCCAGGTGGCTGCCCACCGTCCACAGGCAGTCGTCCCCGCCGGGGATTCGCTCCTGCAGCATCGGCTCGAAGGCGGCTCCCGTCCGGTAGGCCTCGACCAGCGCCTCCGGCGTGTCCGCCTCGATCAGCGGCCGGCTGTGCAGCCGCTTGAAGCCCGCGCCCAGCGCCGGCTTCATCACGGCCGGGTAGCGCATCCGCCCGGCGGCCTCCCGAGCCTCGGCCTCGGTGCGGGGGTGGAAGGTGAGCGGCAGCGCCACGCCGGCCCGCTCCGCGGCCTCGTACTGGAAGCGCTTGGACTGGATCGGCTCGATCAGCTCGCGCGGCCCGAACGGCAGGATCAGCCCGGGGATGGCCGCCCGGTTGACGGCAACCAGGTGATCGTCGTGGGTGGGGAAGCCGACCGCCCGGCCGCCCAGCTCCTCGACAACTTCGCCCAGCAGGGCGCCGAACCCGGGCTCGTCGACGGCCGGATTCGGGCAGACGACGGGAACGGCCAGCCTGGAGCGAAGCCCCAGCGCCTGCGGCCGGTGGTCGAGTGCCACCACCGGCAGGCCGGCACCGGCGAGCTGGCGGACGGCCGACAGGCCATTCACGTAGGAGCAGTCGAGGACGATGGCCGGGGGCCGCGGCGAGCCGCGCAGGCCGCGCAGCCGTTCCCGCACCTTGGGCGCCAGCGCAGCGGGCATCAGGGCGTCGGCTCCTCGTCGGCCAGCCGCTGATCGTCGACCGCCACCTCGTCGGGCTCATGCGGCCGCCGGCGGGCGGCACTGCGCTGCTGCAGGAGCCCGGCCACCCGTGCCCGGTCACCCGGAGTCAGCGCGCCGACCGCGAACAGCGCGAGCGGGAAGCTGCCGATCAGGAGCACCCGCACGGCGATCGGCACGGCTCCGGCGTTCGGCACCAGCCAGATCGAGATCGCGACGTAGGCGGCGGCGACCGCCGCCACCCGAAGCACGCGGTTCCAGTCGTAGCTGACCGGGTAGCTGCGCTGGGCGTTGGCCCAGCCCATGTAGAGCAGCGCCGCGTAGCCGATCACCGTGGTCACGCCGGCCCCGACGATGCCGTGGGCGGGGATCGCCCAGAAGTTGAGGCCGATGTTGATCCCCGCCGCCGCGGCGGCGATCGCGGGGGTCATCCGCGTCTTCTTGCTGAACGTGACGCCCGTGTTTATGACCAGGTAGCCGCCGTACATGACCGATCCGGCCATCAGCAGCGGCACCACGGGGATCGCTCCGTGCGTGGCCTCGGGGAACGACAGCGCGATGTAGGGGGCGGAGAGCAGCGTCAGCGCCACCAGGATCCAGCTCATCAGCATCGACCAGTAGCTGAACACCAGCCGGAACGTGTCCTTGGCCGTCGCCTCGCCGCGGATCGAGTGTGCGAAGGGTGGCCAGGCGGTCTGGAAGGCGCCGACCACCACCATCACTCCCAGCGCGACCTTGGCCGCGGCCGAGTAGACGCCCAGGTCGTGCGCCCCCGCCAGGCCCTTCACCTGCACCCGGTCGGCCAGGTTGAGGGCCCACAGCGCGAGGCCGGCCGGCATCAGCGGAATCGAGAAGTGCAGCAGCTCGCGCAGCACCTGCGAGTCGAAGTGACGGATGCCGATGGTGCCCCGCCGCTGCACCAGCATGATCGCGTACACCAGCAGCGTGCCGCCGAAGTTGCCGAACAACAGGCCGACCGCCCCTTGGTCGAACACCGTGACCAGCAGCACCGTCAGGACGGCGGTGACGGCGACGTTCAGGAGCGTGTAGCGCACCCAGGCGCCGGCCCGCCGCTCGATCCGGTAGATGCGGGCCATGACGTCGAAGTTCATGGTCACCCACAGGCCCAGCAGGCCGGTGTAGACGACACCGTCGCTGGTGCCCAGTAGGCCGGCCAGCTGCGAGTGGAACAGCACGCCCGCCAGCACGCCGAGCGTCGAGGCGGCCATCACGAACGCGAAGATCGTGTGCACCACCGGCGACCAGTCCCCCCGCTCCGGGTCACCGAGGGTGAACCGGGTCATCGAGGAGACGATCCCCATGCGCAGGATGATGGCGACCACGATCAGGGCCGAGGTGACGAGCTCGACGATGCCGAAGGCGACGGCGCCGGCGGCGTGCAGGTAGACCGGCACCAGGAAGAAGCCGACCGCCCGGCTGGCCACGCTGCCCAGCCCGTAGGTCAGCGACTGCGAGACCAGACTGCGGATTCGCGGCGCGGCCTCTGGCGCGTTTGCCGGCACCTTGCCGGCGCCGAGGTCGGAGGTCCGGCTCATGCGGTCGAGATAGTACCGTCCGCTTCGTGCGTACCGCGCAGGCTGGGCGGGGCCGACCGTCACCGTGAGCAGGGCCGGTCGCTACCATCGTGGCCATGCCGGACAGGCCTTTACGGATCCTTGTGATCGCCGACGGCCGCTCGATTCATACGCTCCGCTTCGCCCGCCGGCTGGTCGACCGGGGCCACGAGGTGCACATCGTCTCCGACCGCGTCGGTTCGACGGACGGGCTGGCCACGGGCATCCGTTTCCACGATGTCCGGACGCTCGACCTCCTGACCCGCGTCCGCGGCCTCCGCCGGCGGTGGTTCGGCAGGGCGATCGCCAATCTCGCCGCCCGGATCGACGCGGACATCGTGCATGGCCACGGCATCGGGCCGTACGCATACTGGGCGGCGCAGAGCGGCCTGCATCCGCTCGTGGTCAGTCCGTGGGGCCGCGATGTGCTGCTGGACGCCCATCATGAGCCCGGCCGGACGCGGTCGCGGATCGCGCTCGCGGCCGCGGACTGGCTGGTGGTCAACTCCGCGGCGATCGAGCAGGCCGCGATCGGGGCCGGCGCCGACCCGGCGCGGATCTCGCACGTCATCTGGCATACGCAGCTGTCGGGCTTCGCCCCCGATCGTGGCGATCCGGTGGCCCTCCGGCGCGGTCTCGACCTCCCGGCGGACAGCGTGATCGTGATGTCGCTGAGAAACTTTCAGGCCCGGACGAACATCGATGTGCTGGTGCGCGCCTTCGACGCCGTCCGCCGCGAGATCCCGCGGGCGCGGCTGGTGCTGGCCGCCCGCGGGGGAGCCGAACGCGAGCCGATCGAGCAGGCCGTCAGGGAGCTCGGTCTCGAGGATCTCGTGCGCTTTCACCGCGTCGAGCCGGAGCAGCTGCCGGTGCTCGTCGCCTCCGGGGACGTGGTGGTGACGATCGCCGACACGGACTCGTCGCCGTCGTCACTGCTTGAGGCGATGGCGAGCGGCAGGCCGATCGTCGGCGGCTGGTGCCCGTCGATCGACGAGTGGATCAGGCCGGGCGAGGGAGCGGAGATGGTCGAGTGCCGCGACGTCGACGCGGTCGCGGCGGCGCTGGTCAAGCTTCTGAGAGATCCCGATCTGCGCCGAGCGTACGGCGACCGGAACGCGGCCGTCGTCGCGGAGCGCGTAGCCGAGAGCGGCCCCGCCCTCGAGCTGATCTACCGCGAGCTGATCGCGGGCAGGACGCCGCCCCCGAGCCGATTGTTTGATGCACCCACGGCGGCCGCTACCTAGAATGCCGTTCCCCATGTCACCGGCCCGACGCGTCATGATCATCGGCCTTGATTGCGCCGCTCCCCGGATCCTGTTCGACGACATGCGCGATCAGCTGCCGGTGATCTCCTCGCTGATGGAGCGGGGGGTATATGGCGAGCTGGAGTCGTGCGACCCGCCGATCACCGTGCCCGCGTGGTCGTGCATGATGAGCTCCAAGGACCCCGGCACGCTGGGCTTCTACGGCTTCCGCAACCGTGCCGATCACAGCTACGACGGGCTGGTGTTCGCCACCGCCAACCGGATGACGCACGACCGGGTGTGGGACATCCTCGGCCGTGCCGGCAAGCATGTGATCGCGCTCGGCGTGCCGATGACGTTCCCGCCCAGCAAGGTCAACGGCGAGATGGTGGGCTGCTTCATGTCGCCCTCGACCGAGTCGAACTACACCTACCCGCTCGAGCTGAAGGACGAGATCCGCGATGTGGTGGGCGAGTACATGGTCGACGTGCCCAACTTCCGCACGGACGAGAAGGAGCGGATCATGCGGGACATCCGCGAGATGACCCGCCGCCGGTTCGAGCTGGCCCGCCATCTCCGCGACACGCGCGACTGGGACTTTCTGATGATGGTCGAGATGGGCACCGACCGCCTGCATCATGGGTTCTGGCGCTACTATGACCCCGAGCATCCCGACTACCAGCCGGGCACCCGCTGGGAGCAGGAGTTCCGTGACTATTACCGCGAGGTGGACGCCGAGATCGGCCGGCTGGTGGAGGGCCTCGGCGGCGACACGGCGGTGATGATCGTCTCCGACCACGGCGCCCAGTCGATGGTGGGCGGCATCCAGGTCAACGAGTGGCTGATGCGCGAGGGATACCTGCGGCTCAGCGAACAGCCCGAGTCGCCGCTGCCCATCGGCAAGGCGTCAATCGACTGGTCCGGCACACGGGTGTGGGCGGACGGCGGCTATTACTCGCGGATCTTCTTCAACGTCCGCGGCCGGGAGCCGGAGGGCATCGTCGACCCCGCCGAGTACGAGGCGCTGCGCGACGAGGTGATCGCCGGGCTGGAGGCGCTGGGCGACGAGCGGGGCGAGCCGATCGGCACCCGGGTGTTCCGGCCCGAGGAGCTGTATCACGAGGTCAACGGGGTGGCGCCCGACCTGATCTGCTACTTCGGCGACCTCACCTGGCGCGCGATCGGCACCCTCGGTGACGGCCGGATCCACGTCCGCGAGAACGACACCGGCCCCGACGACGCCAACCACGCCAAGATGGGCGTCTACATCATGGCCGGCCCGGGCATGCCCGAGGTCGCCCCGGAGCGGGCGACACTGTTCGACATCGCGCCCACCGTGCTGACCGCGATGGGGTTCGACGTGCCCGCCGACATGCAGGGCCGGCCGATGAACGCGCTGCCCGCGGCCCGCTAGGGCGCGAGACGCCGTCGCCTGGCGAGTCGGCCGGTACGATCCCGGACATGGCCTCCCGCCTCTCGCAGCGCCGCCGCTCGATCGCCAGGGTCAGGGAGATCGCTCAGGTGGCCGCTCGCCATGGATTCGGGTACGCGTTCGAGCGGGGGCCGCTCTCCCGCGGAGTCGAGGAGCGATCGCCCCAGGCCGTGGGGCGGCACCTGAGGGAGATGCTGGACGAGCTGGGGCCGACGTTCGTGAAGTTCGGGCAGCTGCTGTCGACCCGGCCCGACCTGGTGCCACCCGAGGTGGCCGCCGAGCTTCGCAAGCTGCAGGACGCGGTCTCGCCGTTCCCCTACGAGGACGTCGAGCAGGTGATCCGCGAGGAGCTGCGGGCGGAGGTGGGGGAGCTGTTCGAGGAGTTCGATCCGGTGCCTGTGGCGGCGGCGTCGATCGGGCAGGTGCACCTGGCCCGGCTGCCCACCGGGCGGCGGGTGGCGGTCAAGGTGCAGAGGCTGAACGCGCCGGGCCGGATCGAGGCGGACATTCGGCTGCTGCGGCGGCTGGCCCGCACGCTTCGAAGCCGGGTCGACCAGCTCAGCTTCATCGATCCCGTCGCTCTGGTCGACGAGTTCGCGCGGTCGATCCGCAGCGAGCTCGACTACCGCCTTGAGGCCCGGAACGCCGAAGCCTTCCGGCGCAACTTCGCCGACAGCCGCAGCGTCAGCGTGCCGAAGGTGTACTGGACGTTCTCATCCGCCCGGGTGCTGACACTCGAGCTGGTCGAGGGCCGAAAGCTGGGTGAGCTCGACTTCGCCGGCCTGCCTCCGGGGGAGCGCCGCCGGCTGGCCGTGCTGATGGCGGAGACCTGGATGGAGATGGTCTTCCGCCACGGCTTCTTCCACGCCGACCCGCATCCGGCCAACCTGTTCGTGCTGCCGGACGGCCGGCTGGGCCTGGTCGACTTCGGCATCGCCGGTTCGCTTTCCCCACAGGACATGCGCAAGCTGACCCGGCTGCTGGTCGACGCCGTCAACGAGAACGTGGACGCACTGCCCCGCCGGCTGCACGACCTCGGCGTGCGCTTCAACCGCGAGCAGGAGGAGGAGTTCCGGCTCGAGCTGCGCGAGATCTACTACCGCTACCACGGCGCCTCGATCGGCGAGATCGACCCGCTGGAGCTGATCCGCGAAGCCTTCATCCTGATCGCCCGCATGCACATGAGGCTTCCCACCCGCTACGCGCTGCTCGACAAGACGCTGGCCACGCTGGGCAGCGTGACCACCGAGCTCTACCCCGAGTTCAACGTGTTCGAGGTGGCCGAGCCGTACGCCGCCGAACTGATGCGCAACCAACTCTCGCCCAGCGCGCTGCTCCAGCGCGGCTTCGACGAGGCGTCGAACTACGGCGGCCTGCTGCTGGAGCTGCCGTACCAGGTGCACGACACCCTCGAGCAGTTCCGAGACGGCGAGGTCGAGGTGCAGTTCCGCCACAAGGGCCTCGACATGCTCGCCAACAAGGCCGACGTCGTCTTCAACCGCCTCGTGATCGCGATCGTGATGACCGCCACCGTGGTCGGCGGCGCCCTGATCGGCATCGGCGCCGATGGCGGCCCCCACTGGCTGGGCATCCACCTGGTCACCTGGCTCGGCCTGATCGTCGCCTCCTTCCTGGCCTTCATCCTCGTCGTCTCCATCATGCGCAGCGGCCGCCTTTAAACCCGCAGCGGCGCTGCGGGCGCCTTCCGGGCCCGGTTCACGGGCCCCGATCTGTGCTGCCACGCAGACCGTCCCTGTCCTGGCCACCGTTCTCGGCGGGGGAGGGGCTGGGGAAGGGTTGAGGGGCGGGAGGGGCGGGGTTGGCCAATTGACCGCCGGCCCGCTGGTCAATTGGCCGAGTGCGGCTGGAGATGATCGGAACCAGCGTCGTCCCCGTCGCATCCGACGCCGGCCGCGCCCTACCTGGGGTCATCCACCGACGATCGCTGTACCAGCGGCGCATGGTGCGAACGCTGGGGACGGTGGCATAGTCGGCGCGATGGCGGGTGCGGAGCTGACTGATCACCGCGTTCGGGGGCCTTCCCTCGCGGAACATGGCCTCGGCCTCCTGGCGGAGGGCTGGCCAGGAATAGGAGCCGGGCCGGCCGCGGGGGCCGGGAGGCGAGCTGCGTGCGGCCGCCAGGTGATCGTTCAGCGCTCGCGACCGGTCCTTCGTCAGGCAGCCATGAGCTGACCACAGCCGCTGCAGCGTGAGCACGAAGTCCCGCCCGTTCCGGCGGGTGCGGAACTCCTGGCTTCCATGCTCCTCGCACAGCCAGACGCTGACGCCGCGACCCAGTTCGACGCGCCCGGTCCTTCCCCGCGTTCTGTCGACGCAGATCGCGCACACCTGATGCTTCGTGGGCACTCCCCGTGCCTTGTAGAGCGTGGCAGCCACGCTGCGAGCATCCCCAACCGGATCACACCCGTGGCGCACCGACCTGTGACGGTTCTGCCGCACCTCGCCCGGGATGATCGTTACAGGTTCGTTCAGCCTCGCGGATGCCGCCGCCTCGACCGACCTGGCCATTTGGCCGAGCGACCGCTGGTCATTGGCCGGAGGGCTGTCGGCCACTTGGCCGAACGACCGCTGGCCACTTGGCCGAACGACCGCTGGCCACTTGGCCGAACAACCGCCGGTCATTTGGCCGCCCGACCGCTGGCCATTTGGCCGAACGACCGCCGGTCATTTGGCGCGACCTACCGCGCGCACCCCGTGGCGCCCAGCTGCTTGGCGATCTTCTCGGATGAGGTGACCAGCCGGTCGACTTTGGAGCTGAGTCGCTCGATCTCGTAGGGCCGCTCCTGCTTGGCGGCCTTTTCGAGCTCGGCCAGCGTCCGTTCGAGCTGGTCGTAGGTGGTGGTGAGCCTGGTGTAGGAGGGGGCGTCGGCGGCGGAGGGATCGAGGGCGCGCAGGTCGTCGCGGCTCTTGATGACTGCGTCGTGCGTGCCTTCCAGGAACTCCAGGTAGCCGGCGGCGTTCTCGGGCTCCTCGATCTTCGCCAGCCGCTTGTCGAGCCGCTTACAGATGGCGTCGGTCTCCTTAACCAGCCGGTCGTGGGAGAGCCCTTGCGAGCCGCTGTTGCCGCAGCCGGCGACGGTGACGGCGACCAGCGCGGCGGCGAGTGTGACGGCTGCCCGCATGGGCGGCACGATAGACGTGGCCGAGGGCTCGCCGTCCGGGCGCGTTCGTAGCATGGGAATGTGGAACTGCTCAACCCCCGATGGCAGATCGCTCCCTGTTCGGAGAGCGCGGCCGAGGCGCTGGCCTCAGAGCTGGGCGTGAAGCGGACGACAGCGGAGGTGCTGATCCGGCGGGGCTACGCCGACGCCGAGTCGGCTCGGGCATTCCTGGAGCAGGACGGGCCGCGTCACGATCCGCTGCTGCTGGGGGCGATGGCAGCGGCCTGCGC
>Ga0070683_100001731_pt1 | contig 16985 bp, 15 predicted proteins | sample KBSC713LmetaG_FD_64662 | JGI IMG/M metagenome (GOLD analysis project Ga0070683, IMG submission 64662) | Corn rhizosphere microbial communities from Kellogg Biological Station, Michigan, USA - KBS C7.1-3L metaG | ecosystem: Host-associated > Plants > Roots > Rhizosphere ... | reverse complement strand
GCAGGACGGCTGAGCCGTCGCGACTAGTCTTTGTTCCTGACCGTCACGTACGTATTGCTCTGACGCAACGCCCGCGACGCACGGTCAATCTGATAGCTAGACGTGCTAGACATTGGTTTACTGGTTACACATTTGCGTGAAGGGTATTTGTTGCCTCGCTGCTACGCCCCTCTCAGACAAGGACCACGTGGACAGGGCCACACTCGAGCACGGCGACGTCGTCGCGCTCAGAAGCGCACTGGCGAGTCTCCCGCCGACGGCCTACGGCGCCGATCAACAATCCCTCGGCTCACTCCACGAAAGGCTGTGTGCCGTGGTGGACCTGTTGAAAGCCGAAGGACTGCCGCCGGAGCGAGTGCTGCTCGCCATCAAGGGCATCGCCTACGAAGCAAAGATGGGCGCGTCCGCCGCCATCCTCGTCGAGCGAATGGTGACGTGGTGCTTGGAGCAATACTTCAAGGCCAGTTAACGCTCTCGAACCTTCATCCCCGACATCAGCACTTTGGTCGACGACAGCGTGCCGTCTGCACCTCTCGTTGCAATGACGACGACCTGATCTCCGGCGGCAAGCTTCTGCTGCGACGCGACTATTTCGGTCACAGTCACGTTTGGCGGGACGGTGACCGTCTTCGAGCCACCCGCGTACTGCACCACAATCGTCTGACCCGCAGCACTGCTCACATTCCCGTTCGACATCGTCGAGCCGGACGCGCTGCCGTTTGTCATGGTACTGCCGTTGGTCATCGTGCTTCCTGACGCGCCGGATCCTTGTCCCATCGGGCGACTTCCTTCGCCCAGTCCGCGGAGCGCTTCGGGGAAGACGTGAATTTCCGTCGCCTTTTCGGTTCCATCGGGCTGCTTGACGGTCGTCACGCCGATGAACGAATTCGGCGTCACCCTGGCGAGCGACGACCGCTGGCGAGTATAGATCTCGACCGGCTGCGCGAGCTGAACGTGAACGCTGCCGCTGTCGCTTTGTACCGCGAGGTCGTTCCCAGTAACGGCGGTCACCGTTCCGCGAACCATCGTCTGCGCGTTGGCATCAGGAGTCGCCGGTGCGGGTGCCGAAGCGACAGAGCCTGCAGCCGATACCGTGTCTACCTTAGCCCGCTGCGCCCCATCACAAGCGGCCAGAGCCAACAAAGAAACGCCAAGTCCCGACAGCACGATTCTCGTGCCGAGAACGCTATCTCGCATCGGACCACTCGAAGTTGAAGACGAGGGGTCGAGTGTGCAGAAGGCGTGCTCAGTCTGGAGGCGTGGGAACGGCGGAACATCGCAACATCGGAACTTCGGAACGGCGGAACCGCATTTCACGCGGAGTCGCGGAGAACGTGGAGAACAGCGGGATTAAAAGTTCTTGAAACAGGAGCTCGCCAATGTGTTCGTTCCTGCATCGACGCACACCAGGCGGACGGACGGCTTGCTAACGCCCACTTGACGGCTGACGTGTTACAGGTGCGCCTCGGCGTGCTCTCTGCGGCAGAAAATGGCGTTCCGCCTCTTCAGAGTTCCTCTACTTGGTCTTCCTGAATCGCGGATCACTCTGCAGCGGTTGGACTGCCAGTCGATCTGCGATTCTCGCTGCGATGCACTCACCCAGCTTGCGGCCCTCGACGTTGCCTGAGGGAAAGTGAATTCCCCCGTAAATCCGTGACATGCCTGCCTCGACCGCCGCGGCGTTAAACGAGTCGAATTGCCGTGCTGGATGGCCCATGGAAACGTTCGTGCTGTCCTCGAACTTTTCCGCGCCCAGAAGTGTCGTGAGCATCCCCGCGGCAGCCGCTGACAATGTCGAGTGACCAGATAAGTATTCTGGAAAGGGCGGCGTCGGGATCGCCGGCTCCCACGTCGCATCCATCGTCAATCGAATGAACGTGCGCGGGCGGATGAGATTCAATCGAAACTTGTACGCCCACGCCGCCACGAATGCGTCGGCGAGCGACGTGCTCGTCACAGCCATGAGCCACGCCGCTTGTGGCGCGGAGAGTTTTTTCTCTTCGATCATCTGGCTGCCGATCGAAAGCCAATGCCCCGCAGGCGTCGCCGTCTCGCCGGGGTTGTCGGCCCAATAGAGCGCTGTCTCTTTCTGATCTGGAGTCAGCGCCTTGCCAATGTCATGGACCTGTTTCGCTTCCTCGTAGAGCGGCGTGCCGGCAGTCTTCGAGTACTGCGGCGGCATCGGCGCGGGACAATCGTTCCATCCCTTGAGCGCGAACGGACGATTGTAGCCCCAGTATGGCTCGGTGACGCCCGCGTTGTTCGCGGCAGGAATCGTTTTCACTGACGGGGGTTTCGGACGATCGAGAATTAGAGATCTCGCATCGGTCCCGCCCGATTTCATTTGATTCGCTGGATTGCTTGGAACAATCAGCTGGCTCGCGCCGGAAATGCTTTGCGCCGCGTACAGCGTCGCGGGGTCATCGTTCACCCACAGTCCGTCGCCGACCGGAGGGACGTACTTTCGTCCTCGCGTGCTATCGAATCCATCGCCGTGCGCCCAGGCGACGATCGCGAGCCCTGTCGCGTGTCCGAGCGCGCTCGATTCGGTCTTTATGCTCGACGAGACCTCTTTCGCGCGAACTGCCTCGACCGAGTCGGAGAGGTGAGCGATCGCCGAGCGAATCGTCGGGAGAGATTCCGACAATAATGAATCGAGAACGACGCGCTCACTCGAGATCGCGACGAGCTCGGGATCGTAAGTCTTGCCGGCCCGAGCCCGCGGAAGGGACTCCAGTCCATTGAATCGCCCGACGATCTGCGGCAGCGTCGAATCGGTTTGCGAGAATCCGGAATAGAGCGCGATTGCGCCGTATGCAAAAAGTCGCGACCCGACCGGTGGCGACGCACGTTCGGCTCTGACGACGCCATACAACATGTGCATCCATTGCGTCACCATCGCCGGCTGCGGTTCCGGCACGCGGTTGCATGCGGCAATCGAAGCCAGACCAGCAATCAGCAAGATGCGACGAAACTGTTTCGACATAGGGACTGAATCGGCCGAAGCGGCGGCGGGGTTCCGCCCGCCGGGAGCGCGGGCGTACGTTAGACCGTTCCTCAGAGTGGAGCGACAGGCGGGATGGTGAAAGCTGCAGCGGGGACCCCGTATCGTCTACGTCTCGAGTTCGCGTCGCGTTCGACGCTGGCGTGGACGCTCCGCATCGGCGCCTTCATGTGCTTCGTCGGCCACGGTGCGTTCGGAATCATCACGAAGCGCGCATGGCTTCCCTACTTTGCCGTCGCGGATATTGGTCCCGATCTCGCCTTTCGATTGATGCCCCTTATCGGCACAGTCGACATCATCGTCGGAACGCTGATGCTCATCAGTCCAATTCCGGCGATCGGCGCCTGGATGACGATGTGGGCGATTTGGACAGCGCTTCTTCGTCCGCTCGCCGGTGAGTCACCGTGGGAAGCGGTGGAACGCGCCGGGAATTACGGCGTTCCGATCGCACTTTTGGTCTTGCTCCAGTCGCGGCGCGGCGTCGGCGGATTTGTGAAGCGTGCGATTCCACGCGAGCTCGACGCGCTCTCGCTCGAACGACTTCGAGTCGCGCTCACGATCGCCGTCGTCTTCGTCCTCGCCGGCCACGGAATGCTCGGCGTCATGGCGAAGCCAGGCCAGGTTGTGAACTATGCGTCCGTGGCCGCGATCGGTCTCGCGCCGGAGGTTACACGCGTCGCCGGTGCGTTCGAGATCGTGCTCGCGGCGATCGTGGTGATCCGGCCGAGCGTCGGACTTCTGCTCTTCGTCGCTGCGTGGAAGCTTGGAACCGAATCGCTCTTCGTAACCGCGGGGGCGCCGGCGTGGGAGATCATCGAGCGCGGCGGGAGTTATGCCGCACCGATCGCGCTCGCCATCGTCACAGCCATTCGCTCGCCGCTATTCGGGAATTCGCACCAGAACCGTGGTGCCGCTACCAACGCTCGACTCGACCTGCGCGGACCCACCCACGAGCGCCGCGCGCTCCTGAATTCCAGCGAGGCCTAGACGGCGCTTCGACGCGAGCGCGAGCTACCGCCGCTTCGACGTCGGATCGCGCTCGCCCACTCGGTGCGAGTCGCTTCCCGGTCGTCGGGTGAACGACGTCCAACCACCCGAACCCTTCTGCCTCCGACCACGACTGACCGGTGTACGCATACCACTGGTCCTTGAACCAAAGCGCGGAGTCATCAGGGCCACTCTGCGACAACAGGTCGGGAACGAGATTGGCGACGGCACGGAATCGTGTTTCGCTCTCTCGCATGGCGCTCTCGGTGCGCTTGAGCGCAGTCACGTCGACGAGCGTGATAACCACGCCTTCAATGCGATCATCCATCGTGCGATATGGAGTCACACGCACGACATACCAAACGCGCGCTGTCGCGGAAGGACCGCGTTTGCAGGGCGAAGCTACCTCTGAATCTGCTGCATAGTACGGCGCTTCGCCTGAGCGTGAGCAGTTCGATTGTTCAGGCGAACCATAGGCGCAACGGTCTCGGTACGACTCTGGCCACTCGGTCCGGCCTCCGAGACAAATACAAAACACCCTCGATCCAATGACCGAGAAACAAGCGCGTTCACCATCCGAGGCACCGGAATCAGAGACCGAAAGCGGTAAGCCGAAATCGGTGGAAAAACCGGAGGCGGGGACGCGTCTGTCCGCCGCGGAGATTCATGACAATGTGCGCGGCCCGGCAGAAGAGGAGCTGGAGCGTCCGGCTAGCGCACTTCTCTGGTCCGCGCTGGCGTCCGGGCTCACCGTTGGCTTCAGTCTGGTTGCAGGCGCGTATGCGGAGACCATCGCACCGCCGCGCCTTGCCGAGTTTTTCGCCGGCCTCGCATATCCGCTCGGCTTTGTTTTCGTCGTCTTCGCGCGGAGTGAGCTCTTCACGGAGAACACGCTCGAGCCGATCATCCCGCTTCTCCACAACCGCGATCTCAAGACGCTTCGTCAGACGTTACGGCTTTGGAGTTTGCTCATCACCGGCAACTTGATCGGCGCGGCGGTGTGCGCCTGGGGGATTCGGAACGCCCCATTGTTCGGCCATCCGGGCATCCCGGAGAAGATGCGAGCAATCGCAGAGTTGTCGACGTCGGACGGATTCGCGTTGACGCTGCTACGCGGCGTCATGGCAGGGTGGTTGATCGCGCTCATGACATGGTTGCTCGCGTCGACCCAAGACTCGACGAGCCATCTCGTGTTGATCTGGCTGTCGACTGCGCCAATCTCGTGGTTTGGTTTTCGTCACTCGATCGTCGGAACGGTCGAAGCGTTCTACCGCGTGTTCGATGTCGGAACGCTCCGCGTATTGAACGGCTTGAGCGCGCCACGAATCCGCGGCGCGCTCCGGAGATAAGTCGTCAGCAGCCAGTCACCACGAAGGCTCGGCGTGCCGTCGATCCTGTCGCCGCCGGTCCAAGAACCACGGTGCTGTTCTGACCTGCGGTGAGTGTTACATTGCCAGTGCTCGCGAGACTCGTCGTACCGGTTCCGGTGTTGAACGAGAAAGTCGAGCTCCCCGATGGTGTGCTGAAGAAAGCACCGCTGTTTCCGAACGCCGTACTCGCGCCGCCATTCAGTACGCCGTTCGTCCCGTTGAGCACGATGTTCCCTGAACCCGAGGCACCGTTGAAGACTCGAACGCCGGCCTGACCCGTCGTCGCCGTGAATGTGTTGTCGAGCGTCGCGAATTGAGTATTTCCTGATGCATCCGTGTACGCGATTATCGTGTAGTTGCCGTTGTTCGCGAAGTTTGGCGTGAACCCTGAAATTGCAGCGCTCGTTCCAGAGTTTGTGAATGTCAGACTCGGACTCGACGTGTTGACCGTCATGCAACTCGAGCTGCTACCGAAGCCGAGCGCAGAGTTTCCCGTTGCGACCGTTCCGTTGTTCGCCACACTGATGTTCGTATTTCCCGTCGCGTTGACGAAGCGGACCGTGGCCGTGCTGTTCGTCGTGCCAGTCACGTTGTTGTTATCATCGCCGCACGCGGCAACAACCACAACGGACGCGAGCGCGCAGAGCGCGAGTGAGCGGTACAGCATCCTCCAACCTCCCCCATCAAAAGAGACTACATCCGCCGACGTCGTATGGCTGGATGGCGCCGAGCGATTTCGGCGCTGAATCGGATTGTGGGGAACAGCAAGTCGCGCTCCGCGAACGAGGGATCGAATCGAAGTCAGTCCGGGCGAACCGATCGGAAGTATTCCCGAATGGACAGCGGGACCGTGGCTCTACCAGCGCTTGAGCTGAACGAGCTGGACGAGATTTCCGCACGTGTCGTTCAGCATCGCGATCGTCGAGCCAGTGACGTCGGTCGGGGGCATCGTGAACTCGCCGCCCTTCCCTTTGATGCGCTCGTAGTCGCCCTTCACGTCGTCAGTATAGAACATGATGGCCGGCTGTCCCTTCTGAAATCGCGCCTGCTGATAGGCGGCGCCCGCGGGATCGTCGGCGAGCGCGAGCTGGAGCTCCGTTCCATCCGGCTCTTCCGCGGACGCAACGGTCAGCCAGCGATACGAACCCTGGCTGAAATCCGCCTTCTTCACGAAGCCGAGAACGTCGGTGTAGAAGCCGAGCGCTTTGTCGGTATTGTCGACCCAGATGTTCGTAAGCTTGATCTTCATCGTGATGCTCCAGTGGTATGAGTGTTTTTGAATAGAGCGGTTGTCAGGGCTGCTGAAGCGACGCGAGGTAGTCATCGAGTCGCGGGTGATTCGCCTCGGTTCCGACCTTCGCGTACGGCAACCCTTGGTCGCGCGACTCCTTGCTCGCGAACAGCGTCGTGACGGTGACTGTCGTTCGGCCATTCTCCTCGCTGAACGTCGTCGTGCTCGTGTTCTCTTCGTCGTTGAACCTCGAAGCGAGAACGAGGCGCTTCGGCGGATCGACTTCCCGATATACGCCGGTCGCGCCAAACTCCCGGCCGGTCGGATTGCGCCAGACGTAGTGCCACGTGCCGCCAGGCCGTAGATCGATCTCGCAGACGGGCATCGTGAATCCCTCGGGACCCGTCTGCCACTTCGGAAGATGTTTCGGATCGGTGAACACGCTCCACACGAGCGACCGGGGCGCGTCGAACGTTCGCGTGATCACGAGCTCGCGATCGCTCGGCGTCGAGTAGATCGTTTCGTTGCGCGCGGCGGCGCTACTTCTTGGTGTCATTGTCCTGTTCCTCCGCCATCAGATTCTTGAGGTAGTCGTCGAGGCGCTCGTGGCTCGCGTCCCAGAACTCGCGATAACCTTCCGCCCAGTCTGCGACGCGCTTGATCGGCTCGGCGAGGAGTCGGCACGGTCTCCATTGCGCATCGCGGCCGCGAGCGACGAGGCCGGCGCGCTCGAGAACCTTGAGATGCTTCGAGACCGCGGGACCGCTCATGGCGAACGGTTTGGCGAGGTCGCCGACGGTGCATTCCCCAGTCGCGAGACGGGCGAGGATCGCGCGCCGAGTGGGATCGGCGAGCGCAGCGAAAGTGAGAGAAAGGGGGTCAGTAGGCACTGTGTATAACCGATTGGTTATCTAACTGTTGGGTTATATACATCATAGAGAACCGGTAGTCAAGAGTCCCCATCGCTCGCGGCTGATCGACTACGACCGTGACCCACCGTTCGAACCATCTTCTCCTTTTGGTTATCTAAAAGGCCATGCCCTCCCATTCTCGTCTCGGTCCGCGCGCTGAAGTCCTCCGGGGGACCCTCGAGATGCTCGCTCTCAAACTCTTGAATGAAGAGCCCGCGCACGGATGGGGACTCTCACTCAGGCTGCGAGAGATCTCCCGCGACGTTTTCGACGTCAATCAAGGCTCTCTCTATCCCGCGCTCCAAGCGATGCTGCGACGCGGATGGATTCGCGCCGAATGGCGAGCGAGCGAGAACAATCGGCGCGCCCGATACTACAGCGTCACGGCCGAAGGGCAAAAACAACTCGACGCCGAGATCGCGGAATGGAACCGTGCATCGGCTGCGGTCAATCGCGTGCTTCGCCACGCCTATCTCGGAGCTTGATCATGGCCTGGTATCACGAGGTCGCATCGTCTCTCGGCGCCGTATTCCGCCGTCGCTCGCAAGACCGCGACCTGCAAGAGGAAGTTCAGTTCCACCTCGAGATGGAAGCGAAGCGACGCGTCGATTCTGGCATGACGCCGACACAGGCACGCGCGACTGCTCGTCGCGATTTCGGGGGCGTCGAACGACACAAGGACGACACACGAGACGAACGCGGTGCGGGCGGATTCTTCGACGCGTGGAGCGACGTGCGATTCGCGGTGAGATCACTCGCACATCGGCCAGGGCTCACGCTCGCGGCGACGCTGACGCTCGCGCTCGGAATCGGCGCAACGAGCACGGTGTTCAGCGTCGTGAAGCATGTGCTGCTCACTCCCCTTCCATATGATCGGCCGGAGGGAGTCGTCGCGGTATGGAGCGCCTGGAAAGGCTTCGACCGCACCTGGCTTTCATACGATGAGTGGGAAGGATGGAAGGCGCGCGTCGCGGCCTTCTCGGATATCGCGCTCTATACTGACGGTGCCGCCACGATCGATGGGGATTCTCCCCAGCGCGTCGCCGCTGCGAACGTCCAGGCGAATCTCTTCTCCGTCCTCGGCGTCCGAGCCGAGCGTGGTCGCACGTTCACGCCCGATGAAGACCGACCGGGCGGGCCAACTGTCGCGCTCCTATCGCACGAGTTGTGGGAACGACGTTTCGGCAGCGATCCCGCCGTCATCGGACAGAAGATTCAAGTGTCCGGCAACTCGACGCTCATCGTCGGCGTGCTACCCGCAGATTTCAAACTTCCGATCGACTACTCGTCGGGTCGTCGAACGGACCTCTACGCACCGATGCAGCTGGACGCGACACGCGCCGGTGCCGTGCCTGGGCCCGCATTTCCTCGAGGTGGAGCGAGCCATGGATTCTATTCCGTCGCACGACTAGCGCCTGGCGCGACTGCGGCAACGGCGAACGCCCAGCTGCGCACGCTCGTGGCGGAGCTCGAGAAGTTCGGGTACATGGCGAACCGGAGCTTCCACGCGTTCACCATTCCTATCGAAGAGCAGATCACCGGGCCTGTGCGTCCAGTTCTGTTGATCGTCTTCGGCGCCGTCGTTCTCGTGCTCCTCATCGCGTGCGCGAACGTCGCGGGATTGCTGCTCGTTCGCGGCGAAGCACGGCGCCGCGAGCTCGCGGTTCGCGTTGCGCTTGGCGCCGGATCGACGCGACTGGCGAGATTGCTCATCACCGAGAGCGGCGTTCTCGCCACACTCGGCGCGGCCGCCGGGGTCGTGTTCGCGACGGTCACCGTTCGGTTGCTCCGGTCGCACGCACCGCCTGGCCTGCCGCGTGTAGCTGAGACATCGATTGACTGGACAGTGCTGGCATTCGCACTGATCACGGCGGTTCTGACCGCGCTCCTCACAGGCATCCTCCCGCTCGTTCATGCGGAGGCGCTCGCGCCGTCGCGTGAACTGCGCGAAGGGGGCCGCGGGTCGACGAGCGGACGGGCGCGCCTTCAATGGCGGCAGGCGCTGGTCGCCGTCGAGATCGCGCTTGCGGTGGTCCTCGTGGCCGGCTCGGGGCTCATGATACGAACGGTTAGAAATCTCTTATCGATCGATCCCGGCTTCAACGCGGACGGCGTCCTGACGATGAGCGTCTCGACGCCCTCCAATTGGTACCCGGACTCGATTCGCGTCGTCGCCTTTTGGAATGACCTACAGCAACGCGCCGCGGCGATCCCCGGGGTCAAACGTGTTGCCGCCGTTCGCTTGCTGCCGCTCGCAACCGAGATGGGTGACTGGGGGCTGACCGTCGAGGGGTATACGCCGCCACCAAACCAGGGGACGCCGGGTGATTGGCAGGTCGTGACGCCGGGCTATTTCGAGACGATGGGCGTCAACGTCAGAAAAGGTCGACCCTTTTCCGCGGGCGACGACATGAGCGGGCCGCTCGCGATGATCGTCAATCGCGCCTTCGTTCAAGAGTACCTCAGCGGCCGAGAGCCGATCGGCGTTCGCGTTCGCATCGGGGCGCGGGACACGACCAAGAAGTACACGATCGTGGGCGTCGCGGAGGACGTGCATCACAACTCTCTCACAGGCAGCGTGAAGCCGATGTTCTACGCCACGCTCGCCCAGTTCGCCGCGGCGCCGGGCAGCACGCGTCGGACGATGAGCCTCGTGGTCAAGACCGACGGAGACCCGAATGCACTCATCGGTCCCGTGCGCGCCGCAGTCCGCTCGGCGGACTCGCGCCTGGCCGTATCAGAAGTCAAATCGATGCGCGAGATCGTCGATGGCGCGATCGGCGGCCAGCGATTCGCGATGCAAACGCTCTCGATCTTCGGCCTCGTCGCGCTGCTTCTCTCAGCGATTGGAATCTTCGGGATCGTGTCGCAGGTCGTCGCGTCGCGATTCCATGAATTCGGGATCCGGGCGGCACTAGGCGCGACGCCTCGCGATCTTCTCGCAATCGGGCTTCAGTCGGGACTGCGCCAGGCCGCAACGGGGCTCGCGATCGGAATCGTCGCCGCGCTGGCGTTGACGCGCGCACTGCACTCGCTCGTTCACGGTGTGTCGACGACCGATCCGCTCACGTTTGTCGCAGTAGTGTCAGTGACCGGTGTTGTCGCCGTACTCGCGAGTCTGCTCCCCGCGGCGCGTGCCGCGCGGATCGATCCCAACACGGCGCTTCGTGTCGACTGATACGAGTCAGCGACGCTGACGCGCTCTTGCACTTCGGTCAGCATCGTCATGGCTCGGAGTCGCAGGCATCGAAGCCCTTGTCAATCCATCGAGGAAGCGCGTAAATCGGACATCAGCAATCGTTCAAGGATCGTGAATCCTCGATTCGTGGAGAGAGCGTCGCTTGACTGATCGGACTACACGCCGCGAGCCACACGTATCGGCGCTCTTCCGGTATCCGCTCAAATCGGCAGCCGGAATCGCCGTCGAAACGCTCGAACTCGATGACGTCGGAGCTCATCTGGATCGGCGCTGGATGCTCATCGACGAGGCAGGCCGATTCATCTCGCAGCGCGAGGAAACGCGCCTCGCGTTGATTCGAACCGCCCTGGAAGGAGACCGCCTGACCGTTTCCGCGCCAGGCGCTGCGACGTATGTCATTCCCGATCACGACGATAGCGCGCCGCGCGAACGAGTCACGATCTGGGACGACACTGTCGACGCGGTGTCGATCGGCGGAGAAGCCGATGAGTGGTTTTGTGAAGTACTTCGCACGCATTGCAGGCTCGTCTACTTCCCGCTCGATACCATTCGCCTCGCGGAACGCGCATACAATCCGGATGGGCACCGCGTCGGATTTGCGGACGCCTATCCCCTACTCGTCGTCGGCGCGTCGTCGCTCGCGGATCTCAACACGCGGCTCGCGGCGCGGGGGCATGACGCGCTGCCGATGAATCGCTTCCGTCCGAATATCGTGATCGACGGCGCTGAGTCGTATGCCGAAGACTCCTGGCGCCGGATCGCGATCGGCGAGACGAATCCGGTCTCAGTGTCGATCGCGAAACCGTGTGCGCGGTGCGCGATCACGACGACAGACCAAGCAACGGCCGTGCGAGGCAAAGAGCCGCTCGCGACACTCGCGACGTATCGGCGTGGGGCGGACGGCTCGGTCTACTTCGCTCAGAATGCGATACACGATCGCCCCGGGGTGTTGCACGTTGGGGCAGTTGTGAGTGTTCTTGAATAGAGAACCGCCGCGGGAATAGCGATCCCGCTGCGCTCGGGATGACTAGCGCCGCTCCGGGGCCATCCACCACTGCGTCGTCGGGAGCTTCTTCTGGCGCGGCCAGACTTCGTCGAGCGTCGCGGCGTCGTAGAGGCGACCGTTCTTCATGACGAAGTGAACCGTGTTCGTGTTACGGATGTTCTCGAGTGGATTGCGATCGAGGATCTGAAGGTCGGCGAGCTTTCCTGCCTCGAGCGAACCGAGGTCTTTGCCGTGGCCGATCGCCGTCGCGCCGACGAGCGTCGCTGACCGCAGAATCTCGTGTGGCGCCATGCCGCCCATCGCGAAGCCCCACATTTCGAGTTGGTAGCCGATGCCCTGGAGGTTTCCGTGCGAGCCGACCGCGATGCGACCGCCGGCTTTCGCAACCTTCGCTGCTTCTTTAGCGAACTTGGTGAAGCCGTATTCGTCGTCGGGCCTCCATTGCGCGCTGGACGTACGGAGATCGGTGTACCACTGCGGCCAGAAGCGTTTGACCTTCGGCTCATTGCGAATGTCGAATCGCGACGTGAAGTACTCCTGGAGCGTCGGACCACCGTACGACAACGTCAGCACCGGCGAGTTGGTCGTCTGGCTCTGCACCATCAGCTGCACGACATCCTTGTATAGGGGATACGTCGGCAGCGTATGCTCGACGCCGGCGTGGCCATCGAGCATGTGGGTCAGGTTGAGCTGGAAGTCGGCGTCACCCTCGTTGGTCGGCGAGAGCTTCAACTCGTTGTCGGCCTGCACATACCACTGACGGTGGCGCCGGTCGCCGACGGCATACATCTTCACCGTTTCAGTCTTTAGGAAATCAGAATTGCGGCGCAGGACATTCCGCGCGTCGTCGAGCGAGTTGACGTCTTCGTTGCCGAAAAACCCGTGTCCCGTCGAGTACAGCCGCGGTCCGAGCACGTCCCCCCACTCGATCCGGTCGGAGTAGTCGATGACGTCGGAGCTTCCGGTCTGCGGATCGCGCACCGTCGTGATGCCGTACGCGAGGCTCGCATAGTACTGCCAGAGTTCCGTGCGATGCAGACCCCAGCCTGCGCCGTACATGTGCGCGTGCGTGTCGACGTAACCCGGAACGATTGTCTTGCCGCTCATATCGATCGTGCGCGCGCCGCTCGGAATGGTCACGGAACCTTGCTTGCCGACGGCGACGATGCGATTCGAGCGCACGACAATGTCACCCCGATCGATGACCTCGTCACCTTTCATCGTCACGATTCGCGCGCCGCGAAGCGCGACGACGTCGCTTGCGGCCGGCCGATCCTTCGACACCGAAATCTTCACGTCGATGCGCACGGGCTCGACGTTCGCCGCGTCGGCCGTGTTGAACAAGAACATCGCATTGCCGAGCGCGTAGAAGTACGTCTTCGAGTCGGGACTCCAACCAACGAACGACGCGCCAACGCGCGTCAGACGGCGAATCGGAACGGGACCGCTCCCCTGGCCGACAAGGCTGAACGTCGGCGCCGTCCCGCCGGACGTGAGGCCTGCTTCGAACGCATCTGACCCGCCAAGGATGACGATGTGCGAACCATCCGGCGAGAGAACGATGTCGGCGGCTGGTTCCGACGGCGTGTTGTTCCACGGGCGTTCCGTTGCACGGGCGATCAGTTGATTCTCCGACCCATCCAATCGCATCGAGTACAAGCCGCCTTCGTTCGGCTTGTAGAGGACAAAGCGAGACGTATCGTCCGCGAAATGTGGAATGCCGTAGTACGCCGGGTTCAACCAACTCAGATATTCAAGTCTTGTAATGAAGGTCAGCGGTCCGCCGCTCGCCGGCATCGAAACGAGATCGGCGTGCGTATTTCCGGGCTCTGCGAATCCCGTCTCGTCCGTCTCGAAGCGCTCCGCACGCGACGTGTGCGCCATCAACAGCTTTTTGCCATTCGGCGTGTACGCGAGCTTCTCGTAGAATGCCTTGTCCTGCGAAATTCTTTGCGGCGTTCCACCCGATGCACTAACGCGATAGATATCGCCACCGGTGCTGTCGTCCCACGTCACGAAGGCGATCGTCGAGCCGTCAGGGCTCCACGTCGGGCTGTACTCGCTCGTCTTGAATGTCGTCAGCCGGCGAATGTTCGTCGCTTCGACCTCGGATCCCGGCGTACGCTGCGTCGGGAGGTCGGCGACCCATACGCGATCGAGCGCGACGAACGTCACGCGCTTGCCGTCAGGGGAGATTCGTGGGAAGCGGATTTGGCGGACGTCGACCGTCGAATCATTGTATGCGTATTCGAATTGACTCAACGCGCCCATCGGGACGTCGACGTCGGCCGAGAATGGAATCGGCGTCGCTTCGCCGGTGGGGACAGCGATGCGCCAGAACTTCCCGCCAGCCGATGCGATCAGCGCCTTGCTGTCCGGAGTGAATGCCATCCCCGGCAGCAGATCTCGACTCGGCTTCGTTCCAGTTTGATCATGCTGTGCGTCGAGCTTGAGCCACCGCTCGTCGCCGCTCTTGAGATCGCGGAGCCGCAGCGCCGTGACGTCGTTGCGTCGAGTTCCGTAGACGAGCCAGCGTCCGTCCGGACTGGGGATCGGTCGAAACGCGACGCCGCGCGTTCCGGTGCGACGGATCGACTCACCCGTTCGAAGATCGAGCGTGAAGAGTTGAGAGTTTTGCGCGGTCGCGTACCACAGGAGCGACGGTCCTGCGAAGCGGGCGCCGAGATGGCTCGGTGCACCACCGCCGCCACGCCCTCCCGTTGCGGGAGCAGCGGGGCCGCCGGGAACGCCCGTCAAACGTTGTCCCGCGCCACCGTTTATCGAGAAGAGATACAGATCGAACGGCGTAAAACCACGCAGCGTGAGTCCAGTCGCAGCTGGACCGTTGTTGTGCGAGACGAGAATGGCGGAGCCGTCGGGCGACCAACTCGGCGACACGTAGTCGAACCCGAAACCTTCGGTGCGACTCAACTGGCGCGGATGCGTGCCGTCGGCGTCGGCGACCCACAGGTTTGACGCCCCGGTTCGATCGCTAACAAATGCGATGTGTTTCCCGTCCGGCGAAAACGTCGGCATCGCGTCGAAACCTTGACCGCTGGTGATGCGCGTCGCCCTGCCGCCGCCGATTGGCAGCGTGTAGAGATCGCCTACCAAATCGAAGACGAGCGTTCGACCGTCCGGCGAGACGTCGACCGACATCCATGTTCCTTCGTCAGTGGTGAATCTCAGCGAACGTGGAGTCGGCAGGGACAGCGTATCCGCGTTTCCACCCCGACCGCCAGCGCCTCCCCCTCCCCCTCCCCCTCCCCCTCCGCCCCGTTGGGCGGCGATCGGTTGCACGTAGAACACCGTCGCGGCAGAAAGCGCCGCGCACACAACGCGTCTCGCAGTTCGCATCAAGCGTTCTCGTCGAGGCAGCCCTTGTAGGCTGGATGGTTTCGTTCGGATGGAAGCGGACGCGCGACGACCTGCGTGCCGTACGTTCCACCTTTGAAGTACGCACCGCTCGGGAAGACTTTGTCTTCAGTACGACCGTACTGGCGAATGAGGCGACGCATGTCGCCCCAGCGATGGATCGTGAGATACATCCACATCGCGCGTTCCTGGAATACGAGATCCACGCGCCCGCTTGCCGTCCCCGGATCCGCGAGCGGCGGCAGCGTCGTGCCAACGGCAAGACCAGAGATGTCGATGTTGCGCGAGCGAAGATCATTGAGCCCCGTCAGCCACGCGGCATTGCCGGCCTTCAGATCTGCCTCTGATTCGATGAGGCGCGCTTCGACACCGCTCGCCACCGGGAACGGACTGTTGAAGGTCGCTTCCCACGGAACGCCGGGCGGATAGATCGGCGTGCTCCCGTCCTGTCCGTTGCGAAGGAATGGGCGTTTCCGAATGCGCGGATCCGCGCCGTAGTCGAGGCCATTGGCCGTCTCTGGGCCGGTGCCGTTTCGCGCCGCATTGAGCGGCAGACCGAAATTCGCGTTCTCGATGTAATCCGGAAGCACGTTGTAGACGCCCGACGCCGTGGAGAAAGAGACGTTGTAGATGTACGCCGTTGGAACCGCCGCCGAGCTTGCGCCATCACCACCAGCGCGTGTGACGATCGCCGCGTCGGCCTGACGATTCAGGTCGACGAGCGCGCGTGCCTTGCCGATGCGGGCGAAGTTGCGCAGCTGGTCCGTCGGCGGCAGAACCGCGAGCGCACTGTCGAAATCCGCCGTGGCGCGCGTGAACAGCTCGGCGTTCGTGTACACGTGCATGTCGTACACGGGATTTCCGGCGTCGTCATAGGACGAGAACGTACTGCCGTTGCAGTACATTTCGGCGAGAATCGTCGTGCTCAATCCACGAATCGCGTAAAGCTCGCCGATGTAAGACTTTCGAGTATTGTCATCGGGCAAGTACTTTTTCATCGCGGTGATCGCCGTCGGCACTGCGTACGTGATCGTCGCGTAGTCGTCCCAGACGTTGACGCCGTGCGGATTCACCTCCTCGGACCATTTGCGCTGATCGAGGTCGTTGAAGTCCTGACGCGCGTTCACGAGCTGGTCGGTGAAGAGCGCGTCCATCAGCCAAGCGCGCACCTGAGGACTACCCGCCGTGTAGATCGCAAACTGTCGAAGCGCCGCGGCACGAAGTGCGAGAGCGCCGGACGGATTGGCGGCCTGTGTCGGCGTGACGATATCCGTTTCGACGTCGAGCAGGTCGTGTTTCGAGCACGCCGCTGTTCCGACGAGAATTGCAGAGGCAAGGACAAACGACTTGCACAACCGCGAGCGCCATTCAGCCTGCGACTGACGCACGGAAACGAATCGCGAGGTTCGCATGTCGAGTGGCTCGGTTAGAAGGTGAGGTTGATGCGGGCGAGGAACGTGCGCAGGGGCGGCACGATCCAGTTGTCGTTGAACTGACCGCCCGCCTCAGGGTCGAGCCCCGGATACTTCGTCCAGAGGGTCGACACATTTCGCGCGGCGAGCGTGAACGTGCCCGACGGGAAGCGCGACATGCGCAGGAACGCGTGCGGGATCTGCGCCGTCACCGACGCCTCGCGCAGCTTGATGAAGTCCGCCGGCTTGATGTAACCCCAGAGCGTGCTGCCGAGCGAGGCATTCGTTCGCGCGATGCACGCAGCCTGGAGATCGAGGGGCGCGGACGGATCGTTCGCCTCCTGAGCGCTTCCGCCGTTGCATCGATCGCTGCCGCCGCCGAACTCGTGAAAGTTGCCGCCGCGATAGTCGAACAGCGTGTTGAACGAGAAGCGATGGTTGAGAATGCCGATGTTGCTCGAGAGCTGGGCTTCATTCGTCGGAAGCACCG
>Ga0070683_100001730_pt1 | contig 16986 bp, 16 predicted proteins | sample KBSC713LmetaG_FD_64662 | JGI IMG/M metagenome (GOLD analysis project Ga0070683, IMG submission 64662) | Corn rhizosphere microbial communities from Kellogg Biological Station, Michigan, USA - KBS C7.1-3L metaG | ecosystem: Host-associated > Plants > Roots > Rhizosphere ... | reverse complement strand
GCTCCCTTTCGTCATAACGCCTGCGATGTACGCGCAGCAAGCTGCATCTCATCCCGGAACGATCGAGCAACGCATCGCCCGCAACGATCCGAGCAAATACAGCCACCTCACGGCCGTGCACGACGGCCCAGGATCGATGGACTTTCGTGTCATGCTCGGCACTGATGCGGTCGAGCCGAATCTCATCTTCTTTCATCGCGGCGTCATCATGCCGAAGAGCGGCATCGGCCAGCACTTCCATGATAAGTGCGAAGAGATGTTCGTCATCCTCGACGGCGAAGCGGAGTTCACCGTCGACGGGCGTACCTCGCTGATCAAAGGGCCGGCAGGAGTGCCCGATCGCATGGGCCACGCGCATGCGATCTACAATCCGACCGATAAGCCTGTCCAGTGGCTCAACATCAACGTCGGCCTGACCAAAGTGTACGACGCATTCAACCTCGGCGATCCGCACACGAATACAACTCTCGATCCGATTCCGCAGTTTGTCAGCTTCCACCTCGACCGCGCGCTGCTCAAGCCCGTGACTGGTATGGATGGTGGCAAAGGCGGTGTGCAATATCGAAGGGCCCTGCAGCCCGCCATATTCTCGACCACATGGTCCTACATTGATCACCTGCTGATCCCGCCGGGCAGTTCCGTCGGTCCCAGCGCGAAGCCGGATATCGCCGAGGTCTACTACGTAGTCGGCGGCGACGGGACGATAACCCTTGGCTCCGAGACGGCACAGATCCACGAGGGAGATGTAATCCCGGTCAAACTCAACGAGAGCCGCTCCATCACTGCGACGGGAAACAAGCCGCTCGAGTTTTTGATCGTCGGCGTCGCCAAGGATATGGAGGCAAAGAACGCGCTCATGGCAAAGCCGCGCAGACGATGATAAGCTCGCCGGTAGTTTCTTCAATTGGCATAGCGAAAGCGAGTGAGGTGAAACAACATGGAAAATCCGATAGTTCTCTACTGCGATCTCGCGGTTGACTCCGCGCGCGAGCAGGAGATGCTGCAGAACTACCATCAGCGCTTCAAGCCTGCGGCCGAAGCCTTCGACGGCTTCATCGATCTGAAGATCTTGAAGTTGAATAAAGTGCTGCAAGGACCTGCGCCACCCAACACGATCAACTATCGCTTTCAGCTTACCTACCAGAGCGAAGCGAAGCGTCAGGCGTGGATTGCTTCCGACATTCATCAGGAGGTATGGCCGTTGATCGAGGATACGGTGACCGACAAGAACTACCAGGTCTTACTGACTGATAGCGTGTAAATCGGAGCAGCTCCAATCACCGACATCTTGCAATTGACCTATCTTTTATAACCAGTTTCCGTATGGTGACCAACACTCTATGGACGCGCCGCTCCTTCGTCTCCGCCGCAACCGCCTCTCTCGCCGCCACCCAGCTGCGAGCAGCGGACCCTCCCAGGGTAAATTTATCTTTGTCGGGTCCACCGCGAAAGGAGAAGGCGAGGGAATTCATGGAGGCAAATGGAACGCCGCCTCAGGAACCATCTCCGACCTTCACCTCGTTTTCCCGGCCAGTCACCCAGCTTCACGGTCGCCTGCCAGAGCCATGGCGCAAATCTTCTTTTCTCAGCCCACCAGCCGAAGCCGGACACTACGGAGCTGAGCGCGTTCCGGATCGAAGCGCCCGGCAAACTCAAACTCATCAATACTCTCACGCTGTCCGATCTCGAGGAGAGCCTGATTCAGATCGTTCTCGATCACACCAACCGCTGCCTCGTCATTGCGAGCTACCGCAGCAACAAGGTGTTCTCGTTCAGTGTTGCGGCGGGTGGGCATCTCTCCAACCCAATCTCGCACTTCGAGCTGTCAGACCACGGTCCAAACCACCCCCCAGGAGGCGCGGAGTTCAAGCCGGAACTGATTCACAACCGATCGGGGCCGGGTCAACCATACTCGCAGTCGATCTGAACAAGGACGGAGCAATGGACATTGTTACCTCGACAAATCGCGGGACATTTATCTTCTGGGGTAAACAAAAACATCCGGCCCCTCGCAAAAAATGACCCTTGTCCTCACCTTTATAGATGGACGATATGGCGACCTCGAATCGAGGCCTGTCCATGCCGCGGCGCCGCTATGGGGCCACTTACGATATCCGGTACTACTCATCCGAAAAGGAAAATAAGATGTATACACTCCGTTCTCACATTTTCGTCGCAGGCCTTTTGGCATTCGCTGTTGTGAATGGAAACGCGCAGAAGCCTGCGACGGGATGGACGGACTATGTGGGTGGTCCGGACAGTTCCCATTTCTCCCCGCTCAAGCAGATCACTCCGGCCAATGTAAGCAAACTGGATGTTGCGTGGACCTTTCCGGCAGGCGATGGCTTTTATAGCTCGAGTCCTCTGGTGATCGACAACATTGCTTATGTCGCTGCGAAACATGGCGCGCTTGTGGCGCTGGATGCTGCCACCGGTAAAGAACTCTGGTCCCATCCATTCGCCAGTTCTGGCGGACGGGCCGGCATCAGCCAGCAGCGCGGCATGAATTATTGGGAGAGCAAGGATCGCTCGGATCGGAGGATCCTCGTCACCACCGGAGGCTACCTCTACGCGATCAACGCACTGACTGGAAAAGATGTGGATTCATTTTCCGACCATGGCAAGCTCGACCTGAAGACCGGCATCGATCGCGCTCCCATCGCCCTCGCTTCAAGAACTCCAGGCAGGACCTTCGAAAATTTGATTATTCTGGGAAGCTTTACCGGTGAAGGATATCTGGCTCCTCCGGGAGATATCCGTGCATTCGATGTTCACACCGGCAAGCTCGTATGGATCTTTCATACCATCCCGCGCCCCGGCGAAATGGGTTACGATTCGTGGCCGAAAGATGCCTATAAATACATGGGTGGAGTTGACGTCTGGGGTGAGTTCACCATTGACGTCAAGCGAGGCATTGTCTACTTTCCTGTCGCTTCCGCTAAATACGAGCTGTACGGCGCCGACCGTCATGGCAATAATTTGTATGCCGACAGCCTTCTCGCTCTTGATGCGCGCACCGGCAAGTATCTGTGGCATTTCCAGACCGTGCATCACGATGTGTGGGACTACGATCCGAATCAGGCCCCGCAACTCGCTACGGTCCGGCACAACGGCAAGATGGTCGATGTTGTTGCCCTTCCCTCGAAGAACGGATTTCTCTATGTCTTTGACCGGGTTACAGGCAAACCGCTTTGGCCTATCGAAGAACGTCCAGTCCCACAATCGGATCTGCCTGGCGAAAAGACCTCGCCAACCCAACCCTTTCCAACAGTCATGCCTCCGTTTGCCCGCCAGAACATGACAGTGAACGACCTCTACACCGGCTTCATGACTCCTGAAGAAGTAGTTTGGTGGAAGGAGCGGCTCTCAAAGGCGAAAAGCGGCCTGTTCACGCCACCGGGCCTGACGGAAACTATCCAGATACCGGGCGTTACAGGGGGGGCCTCGTTCTTTGGCAGTGGCGCCGACGCCGCAAAGGGAATGGTCTTCGTCGAGTCGAAAAACGTGCCGTCGATCCTCAAAATGGTCCCGGATGGAGAATCGATCTCTGCAAATAATGGCGGACTGATTCCAAGTCGAATTGATGCTCACCCTCAACCGAATCCTCGGGCGGCTGGAGCGGCGTCATTGCCAGCTAGACTTGGCAGAACCATCTACGAGCAGACATGCCAGGTCTGCCATGGGCCCGATCTCAAAGGAGACCGCGGCCCCGCCCTCGACACCGTCGTAAGTCGGCTTGGACCTGATGGGGTGCGCAAAGTCATCCATAACGGAAGGGGCGCCATGCCTCCATTTCCTTCCATCCCTTCCCAGGGAGTGAGCGATGTGATCGCGTTTCTTAAGCAGCCGGACCTCGCCCCTCCCGGTTCGGCAGTTGCAGGCAACACCCTCACGGAGCATATTGAGCCCGATTACCCTGCCAACCTTGTACCAAAACCCCCTCGATATAAAACTGGCTACGGTCAAGAAGGCTATATCATCACTCCTCCATGGAGCACGATCACTGCCTACAATCTGAACACAGGCAAGATCATGTGGCAGACGCCGTATGGTGATACGCCCCAGGCTGGTCCCAGCGATACGTTGCGGGGAAATGTCTTTCCCAGAAGCGGATTCGTCATTCTGGCTTCGGGGCTGCTCGTCTTCGTCGATAATCAGTCAAAGTTGTATGCTCTCGACCAGAAGACAGGAAAAGTATTGTTCACGAGAGACGCTCCTAACGGTGCGGTTGGGGTTCCGGCGGTCTATGAGGTCGGCGGCCGCGAATACATTTTATTCGCGTTGACAGGTGGGCCGGCATTCTCTGCGGGATTGAGAATGGCTCCCGGCGGCGTCAATACACCAGCGGGTCCCAAAAGCTACGTGGCGTTTGCCCTACCTGTAACAAAATAACTTCAATTCACAGAATTGAGGTAGCAGTCTGGACTAAGTTCAGGCTGCTACCTTTCGAGCGTTGCATTCTGCAGCACTGTCAAAGAGAACTATCCCCAGTACAGTCGGAAGTCCGGCCTTCGATTCTGTCGTGGACGGATGGATTCGATCAGAGCACGGCCGGAGATCGACCGTGTTGAGAACGGTGCCAACCATCATGGATACGATAACTGGATGACCCGAGGGGGAGGAGTCGGGCAAGTCTGCGAGATATTTGTACAGCGTTCGTACAGTAGATTTGATGATCGTGATATTCGATGATTCTGGCGATTGTCAAAACGAACAAGTTACGTGTTTTCAAGGTCAACAACCAACTCGATAGCATCACAACCTACGTAAACGTATTCTATTGATAACTGTAGCCAAACAGATGGCTCTTCAACCCGCAAACATCAGGGTCGAACTATTTCCCCAAAAATAAAACGATTTATTTACTTGCGCTTAGAACTCTGGTCACCGTATATTTGTTGTCCCTGAATTTTAATTCACCGGCTCGCTATTTCTGGATAACGTTTGCCCAACAAAAAAAGATTTCAATGAGGAGCCTAATGAAAGCAACGAAACTGCTCTTCGCGTGCGCACTCGCGATTTCTGGCGCACCGTATGCGCAACTCTCCGCCCAGGTGCAAACTATCGTTCCCGATCCGGTGCCGGGTGCGAAGCCCGTTGCGGTCGAGCACATCAAAATTCACGGCGCGGCTCTCGAGGGCAATCTTGAAGGAGAAGCCGTGGATCGTGATGTCATCGTCTTTCTTCCTCCAAGCTATGCGAAGGATACGAAGCGGCGCTATCCGGTTATCTATGCGCTGCATGGCTACTCGATTGGAGCCGACCAATGGACGCATGAGATTCATGTACCGCAGACCATCGAGGGCGCGTTCGCTCAAGGCGCTCAGGAAATGATCGTTGTTCTGCCCGACTCAAAGACCATCTACAACGGGTCGATGTACTCAAGCTCGGTTACGACCGGCGATTTCGAGAAGTTCATCTGGCACGACGTGGTCAGCTATATCGATGCGCACTATCGCACGATTCCGAAGCGTGAGAGCCGCGGTCTTGCAGGCCACTCCATGGGCGGATATGGCGCGTCCCGCATTGGCATGAAGCATCCTGAGATTTTTGGCGCACTTTACATCATGAGCCCCTGCTGTCTGTCTCCGATGACCGGCGGCGGTCCGGGCACTGCCGACCAGATGAAAGAGCGTGCCATCGCCGGCGAGAAGAAAGCTGCGGCTGCCAAGTCTCCCGCTGATCTTGCTGCTCAGTCGCCCGGGTTCGGCGCTGCCCAGTATGCAACCGCGGCAGCGTGGGCGCCAAATCCGAAGAATCCTCCACTCTATTTCGACCTGCCGACGAAAGAGGGTGAACCGCAGCCGGAGATCATGGCCAAGTACAGCGCGAATGCCCCCCTGGCTTTTGTCGATCAGTACATCGGGAATCTCAAGCAGTATCGCGCTATCTCGATGGATGTTGGCGATCAGGATGGCCTGCGCTTCGACGCAACCAAGCTGCACAACCTGCTCGACAATTACGGAATTGCCAACAACTTTGAGATCTACTCCGGCACACATGTCAGTGCCGTAGCAGATCGCTTTCAGAACCATGTATTGCCGTTCTTCAGCAAAAACCTATGTTTCAGCGATGTCTGCAAGTAAGCACCGAGTAGGAATCACAGCCAGGAGAAACATATGAGAAGTGGAATAAAGCAAATTGTGGAATGTATCGCCGTTTGCATCGGGGTTTTCTTGATTGCCAGCACCCCGCGAGGCGCTATTGCACAGGATGCAGCAAATCTTCCGTATATGAACCCTGAGCTCTCTCCGGAACAGCGTGCGATTGATCTGGTTCATCGGATGACGCTTGAAGAGAAGGCGACGCAGATGCAGAACAACTCGGCTGCTGTGCCGCGGCTGAAGATTCCTGCGTACCAATGGTGGAGTGAGGCTCTTCACGGTGTGACAAACGAGGGCGTGACGGAGTATCCGGAGCCCGTGGGGCTTGCTGCGACGTTCGACGCGCCGGGCATTCACACGATGGCGGCGCAGATCGGGATTGAGGGACGCATCAAGCATGTGCAGAATCTGCGTGAGGGACACACCGGAATTATGGGCGGATTGCGACTGGGAAGTTCCACGTTGATGGACAATACGTGTTGCCGGAGTAGCGAGATTGCATTCCACAAGGTTGAATACGAGAGGAGATACTGGGCATGTCTAAATCGAAAGGTTCTATTGTTCTGACGCGGCGTGAAGCGCTGCTGCTATCGACTACCGCAGGGTTGGGCGCGGCGTTAAGCAAACCTGCATTTGGTTCTGACAGCGTGAAGACGGGTGTTCATCAGGAGCCGGGCAATGTCGCGACTCCGCGATCGGCAGTCGCGAAGACACAGTACGGCAGGGTGCGCGGATTCGTCGATGGCGGCGTATTGACGTTCAAGGGCGTGCCGTATGCGGCGTCGACCGCGGGGGAGAATCGGTGGCTTCCGGCCAAGCCGCCAGCGCCGTGGACGGATGAATATCCGGCTTTGACGTATGGCGCGAACTGCCCGCAGACTCTGCATCCTTGGACGAGCATCGAGCAGACGTTTCTGTTCGATTGGGATGACGGGTGGCAGAGCGAGGACATGCTGAAGCTGAACATCTGGACGCCGAGCCTGACGGGCAAGCGGCCGGTGATGTTGTACATACATGGGGGCGGTTTCAGCTTCGGGTCGTCGTATGAGCTGCCATCGCACGAGGGCGCGCAGATGGCACGTCATCACGATGTGGTGCAGGTTTCGGTGAATCACCGGCTGAATATTCTTGGGTTCTTCGACGCGGCGGAGATCGGCGGCTCTGCGTACGAGGATTCCGCAAATGTGGGAATGACGGATCTGGTTACGGCGCTGAAGTGGGTTCATGAGAACATTGAGAACTTTGGCGGCGATCCGGATCGCGTGATGATCTACGGGCAGTCGGGCGGCGGGTCGAAGGTGACGACGCTGATGGGGATGCCTTCGGCGGCAGGCTTGTTCCACCGCGCTTCAGCGCAGTCGGGCGGCGGCGGGAACATTCCAAGTAGGGATCAGCAGAAGGAGTTGGCACGCCAGACAATGAAGGAGCTTGGGCTGGCGCCGAGTGACATGGGAGCGCTGCAAAAGGTGGAGTGGGCGAAACTGTTTGCGGCGGGGAACGCGGCGGCTGCGAAGATCAATCCGCTGGGGCGGCCGATGATGGGACCGGGGGCGCCAGGTACGCCCCGCGTAGGATGGTCGCCTTGCGTGGACGGGAAGTTGATTACGATGCGCTCGTTCTTCGATGCTGTGCCGGAGGTCTCGAAGGATGTACCGATGCTGGTGGGTTCGGTGAGCGAAGAGGGCAACCAGATGTCTTCGCGGCCGACGGAAGAAGAGTGGCATGCAAACCTTGCAAAGACGTATGGCGAGGAGAAGGCGACGGCGATTGTGGAGGCGCTGAAGAAGGCGTATCCGCAGAAGAAGATTCAGACGTTGTCATATATGTGCAGCGGCAAGCCGGGACTGAATGGGCTTGGGATGCGGAACAACGTGGTGAAGATGGCCCGATTGAAGCACGATCTGAGGGCGGCGCCAGCGTACGCGTACTACTTTACATGGCAGTCGCCGATGCTGGATGGCGTGCCCGGGGCGTGGCATACAGCAGAGTTGCAGTTCTGCTTCGACAACACTAAGAGATGCGAGCAGGGAACGGGCAATACGCCGGAGGCGCAGGTATTAGCGAAGAAGATGGCATCGGCTTGGGCGGCATTTGCGGCGACTGGGAATCCCAGTATTCCGGGGTTGAAGTGGGCGCCCACGGATCCCGAGACGAACAACGCGATGGTGTGGGACAACGAATGCAGGATCGTGGATGATCCGGAAGGCGAAGCTCGCAAGATCATCCTAGCCTGACTGATGTTCGGTCTTACGAAGCTTAAATCAGATTTCACCGAGGCCTCTCAATGTGCGAGTTCACGACAGAGCACGTCGATTTATTTCGCCGTGACAATTGTCAATGATTTGTACTTGGAAACGGGCTTGCTTCACCGATTTGGTGTTCAATTGACATCAAATCGCTTGCGCGCGTTCATTGACCGGACGTGGATGAGTGATTTGGCCTGACCGCGACAGTTGAAACTTTGAGATGCGAAGCTATGACGGACCCCCAACCGGCCTGCCAGGCTTCCGGTTCGCCGGCCACACGCCCGAACACGGCAGAACCAAATCGATGATTGCGCAGCAGCTTGCTCAGGTGGTAGCGCTGGGTGCCGCGTGGCTGGTTCACCAGCCGGCACGTCCAACGCTCGCTCATGCCTTGTCCCTGCGCATGCCCACCGCACACCGTCGTCGTTCAGGGCTTAGAAGTTTCCCGAGGCGATGTCCTTCAACACCAGCTTCTCCAAGCTCACTCACCAACCGCTCTAGCTTGGCGTTCTCCTGCTCAAACTCCGTCCACCGCCGCGCCTGGTCTACCTGCAAGCCACCAAACTCCTTGCGTCATCGATAGTAGGTCTGCTCGGTGATCCCGCCTTCCGGCACGCTATCGCTGTCGTCTTGCCGTTCGCAACCGCCACCTCAATCTGCCGCAACAGACTCACGATCTGTTCAGGCGTATGCTTCTTGCCCTTCGCCATGTTCTGCTCCTTTTCATACAGTCTCTCTCGCGAGAACTGGTACGAAAAGACCCGGCACTCCACTTTTTCGATGCAAATACAATCCGCTCTTTTCTAAATAACGGACACCAGGAGAGGGCGCTCGCAGCCGACGGAAATGGTTATGGTCCAATTGCACTGTATGCGGGCGGAAAAGGCGCTGTACATTTCCGGCGGACGGCGTACATGGATATGTCGCTCAAGGTGCGGGATGAAGAGAAGGTTGGGCCGGGGTCCCGCAAGCAGCGTCTAAGTGATTTCTACTATTCCTGGGGTACGGCTGCGGCTGACTTCAACCCGACGGGTTCCTCGACGTTATCTCGGGTCCCTATATCTACTATGGTCCAGACTACCGAAGATCTCGCGAGATTTACTATGCTCTGAGTTCCAATCCTACAACTGAATTTGCCACGGACTCCACGATGGAATTCGCGGCGGATTGGCATGGTACGAGCAAAAGCGCGATGCGCAAGGCAAGATCGCGTTTGCCGAGCACATGGTGATGGACGATTTTTCAACGAAGAATGCTGACGGCGTCACATTTTCAGAGCTTCATGGCACCGGCTTCGCTGATATGGATGGGGATGGAATTCCAGATTTTATTGCCGGCAAGCGCTACTTTTCACATCTCGATCCTGACCCGCGCTGCGCTCCGGTTCTCTATTGGTAACAGACCATTCGCAACCATCACGCACCCGGCGGAGCAGAGTTGATGCCTCAACTCGTCGATACTCATAGCGTGGGATCTGATGTGCTTGCCGTTGACCTTAATCACGACGGAGCGCGATGGATATTGTGACATCTACACATTTCGGAGCCTTTATCTATTGGGGAACGAAGCACCAACGCGCGAGAGAGCATAAGCAAAGGAGCTATACCAGATAATAAGGAGAATCTGGGATGGCACCAATGTATCGCAAGAGCCGGCTACCGCGTGGCAAACAGTTGCGACTAATGGAGCACTTCATCGTCGGGTCCATGGCGAGGGCGGCAGCCGATCTGGTTGGTGTGAACTCGAAGACGGCGGCGTTTTACTTTCACAGGCTGCGCGAGGTCACTGCATAGGCCAGTGAAGATCAGGCCCCTTGTCCGAGGGAGATCTTTTTAAATCATCTCGGGCGCAGATAGCGGCTCGTCGATGGAGCTTGTTCAGTAGGAGGCATATTAATTGCTGCTTTTTTGCGGTCTCTCTAGCTCAATTCTGGGCATAAGTCGATGGCGAAAAAGTCGAACAATGCCATATTTCGGTAACAGCTATAAACGTTTGCTCCATACTAATGCTTTTCTGAAAACGGATAATTTGCACCTGCTCTGATGTGTGCGACAACTTAGCAGCCGGCCCTGTTGGATTTTGGCTAATAGCTTTGCCTCGCCGTGTATCCAGTATGAGTTGTTGTTGATTATGTGGGGAACTCGACGTCGTCGAAGAACTTGTAGTTACTGAGATCGGCGGGCGGAGCAAAGAAGCAGGCGACCTTCATCTGTACGTCGCCGGAGTTTTGCAGCATGTGAATGCTGCTCTGGGGAAAGAGGACCGCGCAGCCTTGTTTTACGGGTTCTACGACACCGTCGATCATAACGCGGCCATTGCCCCGGACAATGTAGATAATCTCTTCACCATTGGGGTGCGAGTGAGCCGGGCGCACGGTCTGTCCCGGCTCGACTTCAATCACACACATAGTGCAATGCTGTGAGTTTACGTTCTCTTTCGTGATAACCCAGCGCAGATCTCTGCCAGGCAAGCCGAGAGCCTCGATACTGGACTCGTGGACGATGGGGAGCTTCATGGTGGGTATCCTTCTTTCTCTTTATATAAAAACTATTTCTGGGCAACGGTTGCGCCGCGAATCGTGTCCGCGATTGCGGAGGGAGTGAGTCCAAAGGCCGCAATCAACTCCTCGTAGGTTGCGGAGTGGATGAATTGCGGCTTGCTCTCGGCATTAAGCGTGTTGATTGTCACAACCTGATCCAACGTTACGAGTTTTGTTGAGGCGCGATTGCGATAGAGAACTTTAAGGAAGTTCTGCCAGAGATAGCCGTTGTTCTGTTCGGCAAAGATCAAGGGCTTAGCAGTTGCATAGAGTCGAAGTAACAGATCCTCGTCAAGCGATGGCATATCGACGACGCATACCGCCAGTCCATCCTTCGCGCAAAGGTCTGCCGAGGCAAGAGCCTCATGAACTCCACGGCCGCTGCTGATGACGATGGCAACGTCGGCGTCGCTCTGGCGCAAGATGTGGCCCTTACCGAAGGTGAAAGTATAATCCTGGTCGTAGAGCACTGCGGACCCTGTCCGCATGACGCGGACATAGACGAGGCCGCGGTTGCCCTCCATGATCCACTTCATAATGGAGAGCATCTGCTGTGGGCAGGAGACATCGATGATCTTAAGCTGGCCGACGGCATCAAAGGTGGTGATGTCGTCATTGCCCATGTGGGTGGCGCCGTTGGTGCGGGTTTCAAAGTTTGAGGCTGTGGCGAGGAAGGTAAGGTCGAGGCCGTGTCCTTCGCTGAGCCAGCCGTTTGCAGCCTGAATTGCTTCAAGACGTTCTTGCTGGCCGACAGCGATGCGACGCATTACTTGCCAGTTGAAGAAAGGGCAGAAGGTGCTGACCCAGGTGTTGCTGCCGAGAGCGGCAAAGGCTTCTCCAATCAGCATCATGTTGGCTTCGGCAACGCCGACGTTGAGGGCTCGGTGCTGATCCACGGCGGCAACGCCGGCCTCGAGGCCGCTGGTCGAGGCGAGGTCGGAGTCGATAGAGACGACCGCGGGGTCCTGAGCGAAGACCCTCATGCTGGCAGTGATAATCTCTGCTGCGGTGTATGATTTTTTGGGATCGAGCTTCGGCAGACGATCGTCATCGTACTGAATCCGCTTATCACGGCGGGGGACGCGCTTCGTTAGCACCGGACCGACGACTGAATCGATGGCATGGCATTTAAAGGTGTTTTCGTTGATATCGAGGTGCATCTGGCGAGCAGCTTCAAAGAACTGATCGCGAATGGATTCACCTCGATCCGCTCGAGAGATGCGATCGACATAGTTGAAAAACTCCGCGACACGCCCGGAACGCTGCTCGGCCTGAAGCGCTAATTCTTGCACGATGAGGGCCTCGGAGGTGGTGACTTTATGCTTATTCATAAAGTCGGAGAAGGCTCCGTAACCCTTGGTGGTATTGCAAATGATCGCTGTCGGCTTACCATTGCGGGCACCAAAGCGGAAGCTCTCGAGCGCCGTTACTACGCCGTCGTACTGCGTGGCATCGACGTTGTGCACTATCCAGCCAAAGGAGCGGAAGACCTCCTCGAGCGCAGGCATGGGAAAGAGCATGCGATTGTGGATGTCGAGTTGCCCATTGTTGCGATCGACCAGAACGCAGAGGTTGTCCAAATGGTTCTGTCCGGCATACATGATAGCTTCCCATACAGATCCTTCCTGCAATTCGCCGTCACCGGTCATGCAATAAGAGTCGAAGCGCGGATTTGTGCGGCCAGCAATCGCAAATCCCTGCGCGACTCCAATGCCTTGTCCCATGGGACCGGTGGCGATGTGGATGCCAGGAAGAATAGGACCCGGGTGACCGTTCAGGATGCTTTCGTGGGAGCGGGAGTTGCGAAGGACTTTCTCGTCGAAGTAGCCGAGTTCGGCGTAGATGGACGCGAGCGCAGCAACTGCATGACCTTTGCTGAGCGTGAACATGTCCTGTCCGGGTTCGGTAGGGTCTTCGATATTGAGCCGGAGGAAGCCGCCATAGAAGAGTGCAACTAGGGGAATTGTTGCCGAGAAGGCTCCTCCGGAGTGGAGCCCGTGATCGACGGCATCGCGGCTCTGCCCAAGCGTGAGAATCCGTATGTCGGAGTCCTTGATGGCGAGCAGCTTAAGAATGCCGTTGCGAAAGAGCTGGTCCCGATGTAAAAAGAGTTCTCGGTCGAGGTTGCGGTGGGCTGCGGCGGTCGAAGTGGCGGTCATCTTACTCCCAGGGCGACGTTACCCGAAGCTGAATCTCGCGTCAGTACCGGGAGTCGCCATTAATGCGTATAGTGCAAGTATTATTGCCAATTGTGCGAAGTATAAGCTCCGGCAAATTAGACAGTCAACCCACATCCTGCATCCGGTTGTCTCTTTTTGGCAAACGCGAATCTTGTGAGGCCTGTGCAAGAATTGCGATGGATCTAATCAGCGGGTCGCGGTGCATTGGAGAAGGAGGCGGCAGAGAATGCGGGTTGTGATCATTGGCGGAACAGGACATATCGGAAGCTATTTGACGCCACGACTGGTGGAAGCGGGGCATACAGTCGTCTGTGTAAGTAGGGGAGTAAAGGTACCCTATCGAAAGCATGCCGCGTGGAAGACGATCGAGCGTGCGGAGATCGACAGAACTGCGGAGGAAGCTTCGGGCACCTTCGGCGAGAGCATTGCAAAACTCGACGCACAGGTAGTCATCGATCTGACCTGTTACAAGTTGGAGAGCGTGGAGCAACTGGTGGAAGGGCTGCGAGGGCAAACCGAGCATCTTCTGCACTGCGGAACCATCTGGGTGCATGGACCGAGCGTCGAGGTGCCGACCACAGAAGAGGAACCACGCAGAGCCTTCGGGGATTACGGTGAGAAAAAAGCCGCTATCGAGGCATACCTGCTGCGCGAGGCGAGAAGGTCGGCGTTGCCGGTAACAATTTTGCATCCGGGCCATCTGGTGGGGGCAGGATGGAATCCGGTCAATCCCGCGGGTAACTTCAACCCCGAAGTATTCTCGACCTTGCTGCGGGGCAAAAAGATTCAATTGCCTAACATCGGGATGGAGACGGTGCACCATGTTCATGCCGATGATGTGGCGCAAAGTTTTGTGAGAGCGATGGCACGACGAAGCGTGGCTGTGGGCGAGAGCTTCCACGTGGTTTCGCCCGCGGCACTGACGCTGCGAGGCTACGCTGAGCGCATTGGAGCGTGGTTCGGGCGTCAGGCGCAGATTCAGTTTCTTCCGTGGGATGAGTGGCGAAAGAGTGTTTCGGAGAAAGATGCGGCGGTGACTTGGGATCATATCGCGCATTCCCCGAACTGCAGCATCGCCAAGGCCCGCAAGCTGCTTGGGTATGAGCCGCGCTACACGTCGATCGAGGCAGTACAAGAATCGGTCGAGTGGCTGATCGAGCAGGGGACCGTTCGCGTGGAGGCAAACTGATCCCTGCTCAATCTGTTGGTTAGAACTTGCGCGACCATTCCTTCGGCCAGCGCTCGATGACAACCTTCTTGTCGGTATAGAACTCGATTGCGTCCTTGCCCTGGCCGTGCAGCACTCCCATGAAGCTGTCGCGCCAGCCGCTGAATGGGAAATAGGCCATGGGTGCGGCGACGCCGATATTGACGCCGATATTTCCGGCCTGAACTTCGTAGCGGAACTTGCGGGCTGCTGCGCCACTCGAGGTAAAGATCGCGGCCGAATTGCCGAAAGCACTCCGTGACAGAAGTTCGATGGCATCGTCGAGCGTGTTCGACTCGTTGACGGTGAGCACCGGTCCAAAGATCTCGGTCGAAGTGAGAGGGTTCGATGCCTCGATGCCGGTGAGGATCGTGGGCGCAATGAAGTTGCCGACATCGCCTGCTACCTTGCGTCCGTCGAGCAGAACCTTTCCGCCGTCCTGCAGGCCCTTGTCGACGAGCTTGAGGATACGCGACTTGCTGTCTGCGGTGATGACCGGGCCCATCTGGACCCCTTCTTCAAGGCCATTGCCGGTGCGGATATTGGAGGCCATATCGACGACGGCTTCTTTGAACTTCTTGGCCACATCGCCGACGGCGACGGCGACCGAAACCGCGAGGCATCGCTGGCCGGCGCAACCGAAGGCGCTGTCGTTGACGATCTTTGCGGTCATCTCAAGGTCGGCATCCGGCATCACGACAACATAGTTCTTGGCTCCGCCCTGGCACTGGACGCGCTTTCCGTGCGCAGAACCTTCGGCATAGATATACTTGGCGACCGGCGTGGAGCCGACAAAGCTGATGGCGCGCACATCGGGATGGTGCAGGAAGGTGTCGACCACCGGCTTTCCACCAACCACAAGGTTGCAGACGCCGGCTGGCAGACCAGACTCATGCAGAAGTTCGAAGATCAGGCGAGCCGTCAGTGGCACGCGCTCAGAAGGCTTCAGGATGAAAGTGTTTCCCGTTGCGATCGCGTAGGGAAGAAACCATAGCGGAATCATCGAAGGGAAGTTGAAAGGGGTAATTGCGACAGTCACGCCGAGCGGTTGGCGAATCATGATCTCGTCGATTCCACTGGAAACGTCTTCGAGATTGTAGCCCTGCATCAGGGTGGGGATGCCGCAGGCGACTTCAACATTTTCGATGCCGCGCTGCAACTCGGCATAGGCTTCGGCAAAGGTCTTCCCGTTTTCCTGCGTCGTCAGGCGGGCGATATCCTTGGAGCGTGCGATGAGAAGCTCACGAAAGCGGAAAAGGTACTGGATGCGATTCTGCGGGGGAGTCCGGCGCCATGCGGGATAGGCGGCCAAGGCGGCAGCAACGGCGGCATCGGCGTCGGCCGGTCCGGCAAGGCCGACCTGAGTGACTAACTCCCCGGTGGCGGGATTGATGATATCGAGAGGCGTGGAGGTTTTGCTGGCTTGCCAGGCTCCGCCGATATAGTTTGCATCGAGAGTTGCCGTTTGCTGTGTCATCTTTGTCTTCTCCTTAAAGTAGTTATGGTTGCGGAGCGAAATTGTTCGCGGCTACCTCCTTATCCATCCGTCACGGGTCAGAGGACGGTGTCGTTCCAGTGCACCATCGGCAAGCCGGGTGCCGGTGCGCGGAAATAAGGGATTTGCTGACTCTTCAGCGAGCCTATATAGATCGTCTGCAGATCGGGGCCGCCGAAGGTGACGCTCGCCATCCAAGGCGCGATGCCTCGGCCGGTAGCAAAAAGAACTTCTTCATTGACCTGATTCTGGAAGAAGGCCTCTTCGAGGTCGGCCACTTTTTGTGAATCTCCTTCGTCGAGCAGCAGGCGAAGATCACCCTGCGGCGTCAGTGCGAAGAGCTTGTCGGAGTAGACCATCGTTCCCCACAGGTTGCCAAGGCTATCGAAGGCGATGCCGTCAGGCCATGCCCCCTTGCCCAGACTGGACGGGCCGAAGGTCTCCCGCTCGCCCAGCGAGCCATCATCGTGCACGCGCAACCTGCTGATGCAGCCACCTGTCGTCTCGGCAACGTAAAGATATTCCTCTCGCGCGTCCATGCGAATCTCGTTAGTGAAGTGGAAGCCTTCGGCAACGATGCGGAACTTACCGTCGATATACCTAGCGATGTAGCCGTCAGGAAGGTCGGGGCGAAGAGCATGCATCCAGTTCTTGATCTTCGTTGAAATCGTGATCCAGATACGATCTCTCGAATCGCGGAGCACGAAATTCACCTTTCCGATCGGTTTGCCTTCAATGCTGTCCGCCAGCACCTTGGAGTCTCCATTGCGGGTCATGATTTCGAGGCGGTCGGTACCGAAGTTCGAGATTAGAATATCGCCGTTGCGAGCGAAGGCAAGACCGTTCGGCAGCGTTCCTTCGAGATACCGGGTTGCCTCGTCGGTCACACCTTCAAAGTGGCCGGAGAGCTTCTGCGCGATGATCTGCTGTTTGCCATCAGGCTGAATCCGGACGACGCCGCCTCGGGCGTCGGCTGCCCATAAGGAGCCATTGCGTTCAGCCAAAATACACTCGGGACGTTGCAGTCCGTCGCCGATATATTGAATGGCGCTTTTGTCGATACCAAAGTCGAGAAGCGGATTGGTCATTGTTGAACCTTGCCTTGTAACGGCTTGTGCGAGACGAGTCAAAAGGCTCAGAGCCGTTGAGGGTATATTGCTTAATGCGCAAGTTAGGTTGCAAGGCTAACACATTCGATCAACAACTTGCCAGATC